>PDMW01000642.1_pt1 | contig 14965 bp, 14 predicted proteins | sample 1515511 | NCBI WGS metagenome assembly PDMW01 (sample SAMN07343023, study PRJNA328102) | Marine metagenome, whole genome shotgun sequencing project. | biome: marine; feature: bay; material: water; isolation source: viruses from water sample < 0.22 micron filtered, nuclease treated, low... ... | reverse complement strand
CTCTGACATTTTATCTATATAGCATTGTGTCTCTATTTGACCAAACTCTGGTGCGATATTGATAGCTGAAAGACCCAAATCATATCTAGTCTTTATTTGTTCTGGGGTTAGATAGTCCCCGTTATGTTCTTTTGATGACAACCCGTACTTGTTACATACAATGATCATATCAGACATACGTGACTGTGAAAAGGTTCCAGTGTTCTTCTTGTTTCCCAAATCTAACCCAACCCCAGACTGAACAACTGCATATTTTATCTTCTCGTACTCTGACGTTGTCAATTGTTCTTGCAGTCCTGTTATTAGTTTTCCAAGTTCAACCGAGGAGAACCTACGGATTGCTTCCTCTGTACCCACCTCATAAAGCAAATCAGAGTTTATTGAGTGTAGATGCTTTATCGTTGAGACTGTATAACTTAACCCTTTATCGAGAGTAGGATATTTCTTCCATGGGTCTATGTGTACGATATCGCAATTGTTGGCGTCAGTCTCAAATGATTGCAGTCCATCGTCTTCATGAAACCCTTGGAGAGGACCTCCGTGGTCTCTTTGAATGAGTGCTTTCGAATTGACATACTTTGAGAACTCTGATGTTGTCCAGTTGTTTACGTAACCTCCGGTATTCTCTATCTGTCTCCTGGATGGGATAAAACCCACTTTCGCTTCGTTGTCGTCATTGAATTTCAAAGCAGCGTCAACGATGTTCTTTGACATCGGTCCGATATATAATTTTGGGAAAACATTAGTCATTGCTATTTAGCTCCTCGTTTAACATGCTCTTACCTAAGTAGAATAATAACTTAGAATAAGGATAGTGGTGTAATGGTGCAATATTTAAAAATATTAAAGCCGTCAACAAACGCACCTTACTTGGATTATAACCGCTTACCTCTATAAATTTAAAAAAATCTTTTTCATTATCTACCAAACAATTCTTTCGATGAAAGTCGAAGTTAATAATGTTGTCGATATGATCAACAGAATACATCTCCTTGTTTATTAATTCGTGAGACACAATTAGGCCATGCAAGAGCTTTGCTAGATCGTAATATAAATCACCATATTGCATGCTTTTTCCGAAGTCTTGGCGCCAGTCAAGAAGATAGAAGTCTCCTGTTTCTGATACCAATATGTTTTCGAAATGTAAGTCTCCATGAAAGCGTACAGGTATTCCTTCTTGAAGCTCTTCCCAGTCGACTCTATCTAACAATTCACTCAAGGGAGGTGTAGTGTCTCCGTTTATATCCTCTATTCCGTCTTGCTCTGAGAACCTATCAAAATATAATGCTACTCTCTTGCGTGTTTTTTCTTCGTAAAACTTCCTACAGGTATCAACAAAATTCTCAGTATCAAAATCTTCAGGGGTACCTGGTGACCAGAATGACTTTAGATACTTCAAGAGAGACTTAAACACTTTTTGGTTAGTGCATTTCGACATAACTTGACCGGTCAACATTCTGTATGAGTACATGTTGTTTGTGTTAGCAGTAATCTCAGGAACAAACCCTTTCAAATCTACAGCTCTAGATACCCTATTCAATATAAAATCTTCATCCTTGCTATACTTTATCACTCTTCCGTTAACAAACCAAATTGCTTCATCTTGTTTCTCTAGTATTTCAGGGGCATCAGGGCTAGCTAGTTGTGTCTTTGCATGCTGAAGGCTTTCCAAATTACCTGTGTCGAACCAAGTAAACTTCCTAGAAATAACCGGGAGATCTCGAAGTATCATTTCGTTTAATCCGTATGACTCTCCTATCTTTATTGATCCATATTTGCGTCCCTCTTCCATAGTGTTCCAGAATTGCTGGTAGTCCTTAATTCCCGCTAACCCTATGTAAGAGTTAACCCTATCTGAAAGGTCAGCTCCCTTTTCAGAGATCTCTTTGACTCTAGATGTGGCGATCTTTAAAGTTCTATACTTGTTTTCTTGACTAGTCTCCGCATATCCAACCCAATTACAGTTAGGTTCAGGTATGTCTTCTAGGATGACTGTATCATTCGGACAAAACACAAAAGGGCATTGTAGGTGTTTCTTGCATTCTAGGATTGTTAATCCAAGTCCCGACCCCGATCCAGAATAATTTTCAATATGTACAAACGTTATTTTTCTGTCCGAATGAGCCATTTGCAAATAGTCTTTAAGGACTTCAGATTTGTGACCTAGTGCCACTACAACCTCTATATGTTTTGGGAACTTTTCTATAACATGAGATATAACAGGCTTATTGTCAATCGAGACCAAGGCCTTGTTGAGGTTTTTACTAAACTCTCCTAGACGAGTTCCTAGGCCTGCTGAGGGTATTAATACTTTATACATCTTATTAACGGTTATAGTCGTCCGAGACTCTTACTATGTCGTCTTCCCCAAAATAGGTTCCACACTGAACCTCTATAAAGATCAGTTGCCCTTCTCCAACATTCTCTATCCTATGCTTGCACCCAACAGGAACAAAGATATGGTCTCCGACCGATTTAATGACCTCAGCGTCATCTAGAGTCACCTTAGCTTCTCCTTGAACCACCACCCAATGTTCTGATCGTTTGTGATGGTATTGGTAACTTGGTCTCTGACCTGGTTCGACGATTATTCTTTTAACTTTACAATAGTCCTCGTCTAGCATATTTTCGTAGGTGCCCCAAGGGCGAGTTTCTTTAAACATTTTTCATACTCCTTTTGTGTTAAACTAATTTATTCCAAGCGTTCTCTGGATTTCTATCTACAACTCCAGATGTTTCAAAGCCAGAAGTCCATCTTGGATCTGCAAACTTCTCGACGGGTTCCAGAGTTGTCTTTACCCTTATGTTAATTACGTCTCTGTACCCTTCAATTACTGGGTTTGCTCTATGAACCGCGTTATTGACAAAGCTACATGTCGTTCCTTGTGGTCCAAAAACCTTTTTTGTTGAATATCCTTTATCTTGAGACATAAGGGAATCAACCTCTTTGTTGACGCGGGAGTTATTTGCAGGGACATACCAAACAGAGCCTCCAGTGCGCGTAGATTTTCCAAGTATACCAGAACCTTCAGGATTGACAAAGTACTCGTAGGGAGAGTTTCTGTCGTCTTTAACGTCGGAAAGGTATATTAGTGTCTTGACCACTTCGTTCGGATTGTTGTCGTAGTGCCAGATGTAAGAACTAGTCCTCTCCTCTACTGGCGATGTCCTGTATATATATATCTTATCGACGTACAAGTTACAAAGAAACATATCTTCTTCTAGCTTGGGTACTAAAATGTTACAAATAGTATCTATTTCAGATGAAAACTTCCATATATTGTAATGTTTGGGCATGATCCCATCATCTTTTACGTCAATATCATTGTCAAGGTCGTATTTTACCTTCTGTGCTAGGGACTTTACTGCGGTATTGTAGGATTCGGATATGGAAGATAGATCATATTGGCGAACTGGGTCCCTATAAAAGGCCTCTTCTTTTGACGCGTCACGAGAAATCTTGTTGTCTGCACTATATTTGACTTTACATCTCTCGTAATACTCTGGGTAATCTATCATTTTGTTCTATTCCTTATGAAAAACAGACGTAATTTGCTCTATATCCGGACGAGTACGCGTCATAAACGTAAAGTAATCTTACATTTTTAAAATATTTTCGCAGATTTTGCTCTACCTGTTGTGCACTGATGTTCATCAGGGGGTGGTTTAAAGGCGTCTCAAAGGCAAAATAATCACATTTTTTTGAAATATTGGCCATAAAGTCTTCTGATCCTTCAAAGTTCTTATATATTTGATGCAATACCGAGTTCATAACAATCAATCCATAATGATCTTGAGTCTCCTCTATGAATTTAGTTGCATCTCCATTTACAAACGACACATTGTCTAACCCTGTAATACCCCTTATATCGTTTGCGGCTTCATGATCTTGTGTTTGGAGTTCTACTCCTGTCACTTCGGTGGCTCCATGTAATGCGGCCTGAAAACAAAAGAAACCTTGGTTTGACCCCAAGTCTAAAACCTTTTTACCTCGGGACTTATTGATCGGTACAAACGGTAGTTTTCGGAAGCTATCGTGCAAAGACTGAGTGGATCTGTATCCTTCCATTGTGTAGCCGTTATCAAACGTCATACCTTGGTATATCTTACCCTTCCATTTCGGAAGTCCAGAATTATCTAATACAGATTTGTAGCGCTCAATCATGTTCATGTAAGCGCTGTTCAAGTCTTCAGGAGTCTTGTCATTACTTGGAAAGTAATATCTATCTTCCTTTATCTCAAACCTGTGAAAGTCTACTATCTTTCCGTTAATGCAGTTTATGGACTTGTACCATTCATCTTCCGGATTAAGGTCAAGCTCTTTAAATTCTTTAGAGACTTTGTCAGCTAGAGATAGATCTGATTTTAAAGAGTTCTTTACAAACTCCCTGTCGTAGGAAGGTACATATCCAAGGTTAACCTGCGAATCGCTAGGCGCGGTTGGATTTACATTTTCCATATCTATGAAAATCATTTGGCAGTTACTGATAACATCCTCGAATTTAGAATAGCTATTAATCTGAGGAAACATATAACTAGAAGCTTGCTGTATTGCTTCTATTGTAATCAGGCTCTTATCTAACGAAGAGTATTTATCATTCTCTCCAAATATTTTTAGACCAGATTGGTTGCTGTACGGTATCCATAGTGCATCATCCCCTCTTATACCTGACCCTGAAAAAGATTGACCTTTGTATTCTAGCTCATATGTAAACGGCCTAGTTGTGCTCTTTAACAGTGCCTCAAGTGTCTGGTGTCCTTCCGAGTGGTTTATTGTTACCGTGAAATCTCCGGATTGTATTTTTAATGACATGTGTTTCCTCCTTATACTTTATAACTTTACTTTGATTTTTCTTTCTTCCAACTTCAAACTATTGATAGTTGGATCTTCATAAACGGAATCGCCTGGGATATGGGTTGTCGAAATCTCTTCTATCACGCACCCTTCTGAAGTGCTGAACGAATGCTTTATACCTCTAGCTATAACCACTGGCTTCCCCTTCTTCATCTTAATTTCTCTGTTTTCCAAAACCAAGGTGCAATCGCCGGTCAACAGCTCGAAAGCTTCTTCTTTTTGGATATGATGATGTGTTGGGTGACCTTGGGATGGTGTCATCACAATTAACTTCTTACAGTACTCTCTGTTGACCTTGTCGATTATCAGAGCCCCAATAGAAGAAAATTTATCTAAACCAAAGTGACATGATATTTCAGCTTTTTCAGTGCCGGAAAGAGCTATGTTTGCTCGATTTAGAATCTCCTTTGATGCAGATATGATCTTGGAAACCTTCTTACTCTTCTCTTTGTCTCGTATCACGTTGGAGGATACCATTTCTCCGACTTCCATAGATACAGGGGTTTGGGCTCCGACAAGTTTGTTTATGTCGGAGACATTTAGTTGACCTTCTTGCACAGGCATAGCAAAATAAAAGTCATCTTCTGACAGTGTCTCTCCCTTTGCAATATTCCTCTTAGCATATACGCCTCTCTTTAAACTTAGTAGTGCTGCCTTTTCTTTCTTTGACTCTCCATGAATACTCTCTTGGGCCCACTTAATCTTTTCGATTGTCTTCTCCATTTGCTCTGGGGTGTTTGAATACCCATTCAGAGAGATGGAGTCGGTCTCTACGCCTACATGCTTTTCGATTACTGAACAGCCCATGGCTACCGCTAAAGGAACCACGCTATCTGCATCTGGTGACTCATGAGTTGAAATTCCTATTTCAATTTCTGGGAACAACTTTCTTAGCTGCCCTATTCTCTTCAAGTTTGAATTTCCATGTGGAGTTGGATACTCCCCTATACAATGCATGAATACAAAATCTCTTTTATTGTGCTTGAATAATTCGTAGACACTCTTTAGTGTTTCCATTGATGCTCCACCTGTGGAGATAATGATTTTTTTATTTATCGTTGCCAGTTCTTTGAGTAGTACCCAGTCATCTATAGAACAACTAGCTACCTTTAATACGGAGACAGACAGATCATCTAACCAAGGAATAGATTCATTATCAAATGGAGTTGCCATAGATACCAAGCCCTTAGACTCTGTGTAATCTATGATCTCTTTGAACTCTTCTTTTGTTAACCTAGTCTCATTAAACCTCTTCACAAACTTTAAGTCAGACTTTTTAAAGTCGTTGTGAATAAACGTATCAAGCTGCCTAAACTGTAACTTAACCGCTGCTTTTATATCGTGTTTCTTTGCCAGGTCTGAAAAAGAATCTACTATCTTTTTGGCGTGCTCTACGCTGCCTTGGTGATTGTTAGCCATTTCGAAAATATAAAACACTTATCTAACTCCTAATTTGTATAATTTTTCATAATATGTAAATTGCCACTCATAATCTATGTCGAAGACTTCATTCTCTTCCATTTCATACAGCGCAATGTCTCCAGGGACGGAAAAATCTCCCATCCAAATTCCCCTACCGATTTCTGACATCTTGCCTGCATAGAGGCAATGGGCGGCCTCAGACGTCGTCTCTACGAACTTAGTGTTCATGACTGCCTGGCCTTCTGGCCATGGCGTGGTCAAGGCGCCTTCTTTGTTCCAGAAATAATTCTTCTTGTTAATAACGCCAAACAGTCCATCGTTGTCCAATCTTAAATACTCTTCGTAAAACTTTTCGACTGTTTCAATTTTTAAAAAGGGCGCGCATGCGTTTACGAGAATACAATAGTCGTAAGGTAATCTATCCCACCACTCATACATAAGCGTCATTGGTGTACCTTCAGAATCAGCTGATTGTTTACTTCTTTCGAATATCTGTATATCATATTTAGAACTAATGTTCACTAGCTCTTCCTCATATACTGAAGCGAATATATTCTCGTTTGGTATGACTTTGGACCCTTCTAGTTTCTCCAGGCATATATCCATCAAGGTTGTACCTGAAAATGGGCGTATCATCTTTTGCGGGACTCTTTGAGATCCCAGTCTTGCTTGTACTATCACGCAAACGTTATCTGCATTTTTCATGATATTCTTCTCCTCCTCCTAAATTCTCAAATTTTACATTAGGGCAAATTGTTCTGATGTATTTCCAGAAAAACTCGTATTGCATCTTCCAATGTGAAGACACTGCATCGAGTGGTAATCCATTAAACACAGATGGTAAAGTTTTCTTTCCTGGTTCAAAAAAGTGGTCTCCAGAAAATATTGCTTTAGGGCCGTCGCAACCCGTAAAATATATCTTGTCGAAACCCAATAGGGCAGCAAAGGCTTTCATCCTTGCACCTACGCCTATCTTACCATAAAATCTAGTGTGCATACAGAAATAATTGTGATAATCGTCAAAAGAATAGTTTTCCCAGCGATCGTGTATTTCAAACCCTATCAGGGTCTCGTTACCTTCCCTAAAGCGCAAGAACTCAGGGTCGTTTATGTCTGGCTCTCCCATTATCATCGCCAAATCTACGTTGATATTTTTAAATATTGGATTTTTGTAGAAATGATTCATCGACCACAAGAAGTCATAATTTTTATCTTGCCAGCCAGAAGCAGCTGAGGGTCCTCCGCCAACCAACATCAATGTCTTCCCTTGGTATTTTGAAAACCTAGGATGATCCTGATATGTTACTTCCGAACTCGTTTTTAGATTATCGCTGAATTTAGGAAACATTTTGAGACAATCTCTTGTAGTCCACTTTTGAAACTGTGAGTTTGCTCGGTGGTGGTGAAAAGGGTTGATCACTGCTTTCCTCTTAATTTGTTTCTAGAGCTTATTTCCCCTTCGGTAACTCTTTTGATACCGTCACCAAAAGCAGTCTCTAACTCTCTTACACCTGTTACTAGTTTAATTAAACCTTGCGGCTCTACAGAAGCCAAATGATCAGAGCCCCACATTGTTCGGTCGAGTGTAATGTGCCTCTCTAGGATAGTAGCACCTAAATAGACTGCAGCGACTGTGGTTCCGAGTCTAAACTCGTGACCACTGTATCCTACCTCGCAATTGTAGCGGTCTTTTAGCGTGGTTATGCAACTTAAATTTAAATCTTCTAGTGGTGCTGGGTATGCTGAGTTGCAATGTAGTAATGCAAAGTCTGCTCCTTCTTCCCGCATCCATTTAACTGCCTGATCAGTCTCTTCCAGAGTACTCATACCTGCAGAGAAAATAATTCTTTTTCCTGTCCTAGCAGATTTTCTCATGAGACCTTTGTTTGTTATCATAGCGGAAGGTATCTTTAAGAACGGCAAATCATATTGCTCCAAGAACTCTAAACTATTAAGATCCCAAGGACTAGCTGACCATAGAATTCCGCGGTCTCTACAATACTCATCGATCTCATCGTACTCTCTTTTGCCAAACTCCACTCGATGTTTATAGTCGATGTAAGTCATCTCGCCCCACGGAGTACTTCTCATAGTCATCTTTTGATGCTCAGGTACGCAGACGTCAGGGTCTCGTTTTTGAAATTTTACCGCGTTGCAACCTGCTACGGCAGCGACGTCGATTAGTTTCTTTGCTATGTCGAGAGACCCATTGTGATTGATTCCGATCTCTGCAATAATGTATGTTTTTTTCATTTTATAACTCCAGTTTTACTCTAGGTATCTTTTCGTATAGAGAACTCTTATCTGATGCCAAGGATAATGATATACCGTTGTTCTCGCACCACTCGTAAAAGGGTTTGGAAAATTCTCTAGTTTCTGTAATTTCCCAATCCAGTATATCTCCTCTGTTTGTCAACTTGTCTGTTGGCCCATAGAAGTGCTCGTAATTAGTCTCATTTACCTTCTCCATGGTAAGGTCCCAACCAATACATGTCATTGATTTTACGCCTAAGTGTATGGCCATAAACACTACTGTTTCATACATAATACCAGGTCCACAAGGTCTTGTCAACTTATTTTTAATTAAAAACTCGTCGATCTTTCCAGTGCGCACTAAAAACTCGTTGTTAATTTCAGTCCTTATAGGTATTTTGAAAAATACATCACTTCTCTGGAGTGGTGACCATCTTCTGAATTGGTCGTAATTGCTACTACCAATAGAGATAGTGTGGTCGCCGTACCTATAGTGAGGGTCAAACGGAGACCCGGGACTTGGGAGGTTGCTGCAATTAAAGAAGTGAAAATCCGTCACATCTGAAAATTCTGTAAATGCTTGCTTAACTGACAATACAAGCTTGTCTCCTAAGAAGTCTTTTAACTTTTCCTTGTCATAATCTTTCAGAGAGGGTCCGCAGTTTAAAAGATAGCAGTCTTCATTTTTAAACGCATCCTTCAAGATTTTCATCTTTTGTCGTAAAGGGACGTTTTGAATCCTCTTCTTTAGCTGCTCAGTTTTTGTAAGCGCTTTGGGGTCGGCAGATTCTAAAACCTCAATGAGCTTGTTTCCAATCTTTTCTCTTGAAAAGCACCCGGAATTGAGAGCAGAGAGATTTTTATTTGCAGACTCTGTAAGTTCGCTATTGTTTTTCCAGTCGTCATACGCCAATCTTAGTTTTTCTCTAGTGCTGTTAATACTCGGTATAAGCCATTTACCATCTGCGTCGTATGGTGGGCTGTCAATTACTGTGTCCCACGAGCCATCAATAGAATATCGATTATTGGGGTCTAGATAATCTATGTGTCCTCCTTCACGAGGACATAACACTGGTTTAAAATTCGCAACTGCTTCAGAAGTTGGGAGCGAAAAACCTTCTCCAAACGACGTCAAGCAAAAGATGTCACAATTTTGATATAGGTAGTTCATCTTTTCGGAACTCAAATAATCTAGTATCACAACGATGTTTGGGATCGGACTGGTATGTGTCCTTGTTGTTCCCCTGATATGATTGAAGTGGTCAACAAATTGTTGTTTCGAAAATCCTGGTGGCAGAGAGGTCTTAATGACCAGCAGTGCATCGGTGGCGCCATGAAACTCTAATATAAATGCCCTAATAAGACATTCAAAGTTTTTTCTACTAGTCCATTCAGATACTGAAAGGGCTACGAACTTATCTTCATGGCCATCTGGGAGCTTTACTGTTTCTACTTCTCTATTCTTTGGTTCGATTAGATGAGGTACTGTTGTAGCTGAAATGAATTTATTTACAGTACTAGTATTCCAAGAGCTGGGTGTGATTACTGCGGCTGGCTTATAATTAGCAATACAGCTTTTATATTCTTGAGATATTTCATCTGTTTCCCAAGCCAAAAGGTGATAGTTAGTCTCAGAACCCAAGATTAAACTCTCAAGGTCAAGTACTATATCTTTATAATAATGTGTGACTCCAGCCCTTTTTGAAATTATTGGCAAAATAGATGTCATGTGCCATAGGCAAGTATAATCACCTCTTATGAACGAATTGAATTCTAACTGATTGTTGAAGTGATATTTATCAAATAAATCTAAATCTACCTGTTCAGTCTTATGCTTGTGGTAAGATCTGCTAAGCTTCTTTTCGTCCATAGAGATACTAACTATTTTAAGGTTAATATCTGGGCGGGTTTGCAATACAGAATCTAAAGAACGTAGATAACCTAGTGCGGCATGACTGTAGCCGCAAGTTTCGTGAAACTGAGCTACGTATACTATGTTCTTCAAAGAATCAAAACCTCTTCTTCTTTATTCTGCCCTATTGACTGTTCGGATCCGAATATAGACTCAACCATCATATCGCAAATCTTTTGTTTGTCGAAGTTCTGCTGTGATTGTTCCTTCAGTGAGGATGCCCACTTCTTATACATACCGTAATTTTTAAACATATTTCTCATTTGTCTTTTGAAAGAAGCCTCTTTCGGATATGCCCACTGGCTGTCCTTCACCAGTATATTCTTCCAAATCACACTCTCAGGAATTTTATTAAGATCATAATCAACTCTAGCAAAGAGTTTCTTATTTTTAACCTTATTGTTTTCTTTTGTATCTCCTGATAGGAAATCTAAGTGACCAGACCAGTCTGTTGCAACAACCGGCAAACCACTGTACACAGCCTCGAAAACAGGGAGACCATAACCTTCTCCGTGAGTTGCTGTTAAATATGCATGAACATCATCTCTAACGTATAGAGAGTGGACCTCCTCTTCCGATAAGTCGCCATGTAACAGGTATACCTTACACTTATGATCAGTTGTCTTAAAAGGCTCTAACGTAGACTTAAGATGATCTCTAGTGATCATTTTATCCATGGTCGACCCGGAAGTTCTTGCGGTCTTTAAAATTAAACCTACGTCATCATTTTTAAACTCTTCCATAAACCATCTAATCATCCTCTCAAGATTCTTGCGTGGGCCCAGGAGAGCTACTGATAGAAAGTTAAACTTTGTATCTACTTCGAAATTTAGATGTTCTGGCTTGATATCTTTAACAGGGTAGGGAATGACATCTACAGGGCAGTTACAAGATAAGAGCATTTTCTGGTCTGTCTGAGTGTTGTGCACCTCGTAAGAGGTTTTTATAAAACCTTCTTTAGCGTGATTGGAAGGTACAATTAACTTGTCTAGGCCTTGGTGTGTTTTCATAAGCCAGTCTGAAGACACTCTATCTGTTTCTATACCTGCTGTGACACAAACGGATCTAGCGGCCTTCTTGGTAAACTCGTTTGGAATGCCTACGTGAACTTGATAGTCGAATACGGGATCCTGTTTCGCCTGTTTGGCTTGCTCTATGAGAGCGCCAAATCGACCAATACATGACTCGATTGCTCTTCTTTCTTCACTATCTTCCGAGATCCAACCAGTGGATCCCCATTCTAGTGGGTTTATAAATATTTCGATGTCACCTTTGCTTCTTAATGATCGGAAGACGAGACGTGCATGCTCTCCATAACCAGATCTAGTTAAGATTGGCGCTTCTAATAAAAGTTTTTTCATAATTCCTCTATACTCCAGTGCTTGTAATTCTTTCTAGTATCCCAGGATCCAAAGTTTTCGAAAACATGTCGAAATGCTTCGTACCAATTGCCCGAATACTTTGCGAAGCTATAATTATCCATAACGTGCTTTCTACCCTTTTTGCCCATCTCTTCTCTTTCCTCTTTCGTCATGTTATAAAACTTCAAAAATGCGTCAACAACGTCTTTCTTGGCCAGACGATCTTCATGAATATAGGGAACATCCTGTGACCCAATAACAGATTTTGAACAAGGTTCTAGTCCGATTCCGAACCACTCTTCTCCATCAGTAACCTGCTCTTGTAGTCCACCGGTCATATTGACAATTATAGGCGTTTCACATGCAAGAGACTCTAAAGTCCCTAAACCGAAACCTTCGGCATCTGAGATGTTTACTGTACAATCTACGGCGCTGTAAATATTTGCTAAATCTTCAGGAGGCATCTTGTTGGTTGACAATAATATTTGACCATCAGTCAATTCTAGTTCACTCATGATAGCAACCAAATCTTGGCCATTGGGGTCTTTTGGTTCTGTATGCATTATTAGTGATGCCTTATCATGCCCGACAATGTCAAGAAACTCCTTAAACCAAAAAATTAAAGTACCAGACTGTTTCCTTCTCGCGTTTCGGTTGTTCCAAAAGAAAACCATCTTGTCAGGATTGTCAATTGAGACTGTCTTCCTAACCTTAAGTTCTTCCTCTTCGCTTCTCTTTTTAAACACATTTGTATCTACTGTGTGAGGTATTCTTATACACTTAACGTCAGGAGACACTGTCCTAACTATATCATCTGTCACTTTGCTTATTGTGCAGATCATATCATTAGAGTCGTAATACTTCTTATTAAACTTAGGATATGGATAATTGTCCCATACGTGATAATATATCATTGGAACATTCTTTCGAATTTCTGCGGACATGTCCCACAGCCAAACATAAAACCTTGGATCTGTCATGAACCAAATCGCGTCGGGTTTAAGGTCGTTCATCAATCTTCTAATTAGAGCTTTATCTCCATAACCATCAACCGGGTGCACAACCCAATCATCTGGGTACGGGTTTATTCTTTGCAATCTGTAGTCTGGGTGTTTAAGCGCTCCAGCTAAGCAGTAAAAAGAAAACTCTCCTGTTCGAAGCATTGATTCAATCATGTACTTTGTTTGGGTGCCAACACCAGAAGGTGCGAGGGGAGAGTCTGCTATTACTAATATCTTCTTTTTTTGTTTTTGTTCTGTCATGTACAATTCTCTGTGTTGTGAAATTTGCAGTATTTGCAAGAAAGGCGGTTCTTTATGTAGACACCTCTCTCAATATTTATAACAGTATTCTGCAAAACTTTTAAAGCATTTGTGGTCTTTTTATGTCCAGATGTTACTTTTACCATCTCTACGTTATCTTTTTTAGCCGTCCTCTTTAAAAGGGCAAAGTAAGTTTCGATGTTCTTTGGATCAACGCTGTGTTTCTTTGCGAAGTAATTTTTGTAATACGTTAGTTGGTAGGTAGTCATTGCATCGGATTTCTTGTCTCTAGTCCATCCCCAGGAACAAGTCTTCCAATCAATGATGTGATGTTTACCGTCTGGTGTCCTTATAACCATATCGATGAAACCTTTGAACTTCTTTCCATAAGATTCGATATCTGACATTGGCTCCAACAGCTGCTCTTCCACTGATACTACTTCAAAAGCTCCAAAATATTCCTTAACGGCCGGAATCACTTGTTCGCAAATAGGCTTTGCCTGTTGCCTCATATCAGTGACCATTTGACTGTTCAACTCATGACCGTCTTCTTTGAGCTTTATAAGTTCATTCAAAAAATTCAGCTCGAAGATCTCCATTGCGTTCTTTGAGTTATCAGGTATCACTTCTTCACAAACTGCATGTATTGCGGTACCGAATGCTGTATATTCGTTTCCTGAAAAATAAGGTAGCTTGTCTATATACACGAGTTTATGTCGGTAAGAGCACTCTGTGAAGTTTTTTAATTCCGAGTAGCTAATTCTTCTAATCTCTGTTTTTGTCAATTTTTTCTCTTTTGTTTATTGTTTTTTTTCTTTTGCTATCTTACTCATTCTACCACGAATAGATGGCTTTGTCGAGACTTTTGTTTGGGTTTTGAGTGGTGGTGTTTGCTTTTTCTGTACGGGCTCTTTCTTTGGAGCGCTTTGGCGCGCTGCAATAACTTTTACCTTGAAACACCATTCTCCAGATTGTTTGTGATTACCCAGAGTATAATTAGATATAATATCTTCACGAAGCGTTTCCAGTACTTCATACTTCTCTGGTAAAATTGCAATCACGTCTTTAGTTTTATATTTCTTTTTGGGCACTCTAGCTGTCAATGCTAGCGGGGTTTCCACTTTAACTTTCAACACGGGACCTTCTAAGAGTTCTTCTATTATTTTAATCATTATAACCTCCAGTATTTATATTAGATAGTCCGATGATCTTGTTATATAATCTCGGACTAATTCCTTTAAGTCTACCCAACTCTTCCTTCATGTAAAATGCTTCGAATCCATCAGCGAAATATTCACTGAGTGATGTTGCGGCATAAGGAGAATGAAAGATTGAAGCTGTCAAGACAGAAAGCGCAGGATAACCTATGTCTCTGTACAAAATCTTATCAAGACCGTGGTTGTATCTTATGTTCATAAAATCATTCAAAGATAACATCATACCTTTAGATTTCAAAACGTTCCACATGTTTTTTCTCTTTGCTAGGAACTCTTTTTCTATAGATTTGTCTGAATATATAAAATCTGAATGAAGTTCTTCAACTGAGTGTGCCACTTCGTGCACTATATCGTCAATCATGTCTATTTCACTTGACTGTTTGTTCGTTACAAATATTTTTGAATTTTGATATGAAGCTTCATAATCTTTAGAATTTAAAAACTCAAATTGACCTACATGAATTTGTTTAATTTTTCTCATCAAGTGGGAAGGTATCTTACTAACAACAGCTTTTACAACCCTGTTTACTGACACTTCGGGATCCTGAACTGCGTCTTTAATAAATATTTCTATATTGGATATTGAAAAATGAGTTGCTTTCGTGCTTTCACTTATTATGTATTTTGTCAGTGTCATGACTCGGTGCCTCTAGTTTATCTGATACTGATCTTGAGTCATTAAG
>PDMW01004617.1_pt1 | contig 15048 bp, 8 predicted proteins | sample 1515511 | NCBI WGS metagenome assembly PDMW01 (sample SAMN07343023, study PRJNA328102) | Marine metagenome, whole genome shotgun sequencing project. | biome: marine; feature: bay; material: water; isolation source: viruses from water sample < 0.22 micron filtered, nuclease treated, low... ... | reverse complement strand
GGTGATGAGAGTCAGATTACAAACTTAGACGAAAGAAAATATTACGTTCAGTTGTTCACTATTAAGATGATGGGATATTTATTAGATGAAGAAGATTTTGTTGTTACACCTGCGGTTAGTAGAGGAATACAATTTTATGAAATTAGTGAAGAATTATATAGAGCACCATACCAAATCAATGTTGACGATCAAAACAACACAATTTGTATTAATGTCCTATTTAATAGGGGTGTTAGTAGTGTAACTATACCTATAGAAATAGACGCAACTTATACTGATTCTAATTTCACAAACGCAAGTTCAGTAATATTCAAAGTCAACGGTGTTGATAAAACTTTACCATTTACGGTAAGTAATGGTGATGAATTATATATTAAAGTAAATAAATTAGATGGTAATTTATCATCAGATGTTGAAATAAGTGGGACAATATTATGAGTAGTTGCGACAATTCTAATATAAGAAAAAATTATATAGTAACAGGGACAGAACAAGATGTTTTAAGTGCATGTACTGGGTTCTTTACTAACGACATTTACCCTTGTACTGGAGATACTATAACCATACATAGTGACATATTATCTGCGAATACAATTAATTCTGCAGTTTATTTAAGTGGGGGTACAAATCTATTAGATATATTTGGTAGTATGGATACCAACACATTTGTAACAGGAAGTACTTTAAGTGGTAGTACTTTAATATTAACAAGAAACGATGGTGTTGAATTAACGACAGATTTAAGTTCTTTACCTATTACTGATTTAGGTAAAATATTATTTGTTTCTGAAACTGGTGATGATTCTACAGGTACTATAGGGGATATTAATAAACCATTTAGAAACATATATGGAGCCAAAAGTGCTGCAACATCAGGAGATACTATTTATGTATTTCCAGGGACGTGGACTTACGACAATACAAATTCAGTAGGTAATCCTTATAATGGGAATATAGAAACCCAAGTTAATTTGTGGAAAGATGGTATTAATTATTACTTCTCTCCAGGCTCTAAGGTTGTTTTTAGTAACCAAACAGTTACTGGTGATAGAATGTATTTATTTTCACCAATGAGTTCTAGTTATGAAACATGTAACGTATATGGGGAGTTAGAGTGGGAAGGTAGTTCTATAGGGGCTAATAGTTCAAATGGACATACACACATTTTTTATATAGATGAGAATCAACCTTTAAATGAGGCATATAGTTGTAATATGGAAATAAAATCAGCCATATCCATATCTTCACAACCTATAAATGGTGGTAGTGTTCACACTGGTTCTACAACTACTTATTTCAACTTAAAAGCGGTTACTGTAGCTTGTGACTATTCGCAAGGACAATCTGGAAGTGGTGGTGGAATACACCTTTGGGGAGGTGGTAAACAGTATAATAATGTTGAGGTGAATGAGATTAGGAGTAATTTTTTCACTTTATACTTAAGAACTGATGATGGTCAAGATGGATTTAATTTAAATCTTACATCTAATAGACTTTATTCTAAAGGAACTACTGTAATTTTAAATAGAGGTTTAGTTGGTGATATAAATATAAACTTTAAGGAAGCTTTTATTACTAACGCTTTATTACAGTCACAAAATAACACATCTGGTACCACCGTAATAAATGGTACAATAATAGATGATGTGGGTACCACAACTTACCCTATTTTTAACTTAACTTCCACCAACCAATGTAAAACCATATTTAATGGAATTGTAAAACCAAAAGTTAATTCAGGCAATGGTCGTAGATTGATACAAATATCACAACCCAACAACGATATGATTTTCAAGGGTGATGTTTTTTATGATAGTACCGCGTCAACTACCTCAAATATGTTTAATCTATTAGCGGATAGTGAATTAGTGTTTGATGGTAATGTGTTGGGTACTTTTAGTGGTAAAATTGGTAATGTTAGAAATGGTAAATTAATAATTAAGAATAGTCATTTTGAATCTAATACTAGTGGTAATGTTTTGTTGGATAACGATGTAACATCATCAACTGGTACAACTTCTATAAGAAATAGTACTTTTTTATTAAATAATTCTACAACAGACTTGTGTGATGGACAATATTTAAATACATATATTTTAAATTCAAATATTAAAAATAATGGTACCTCCGATATATTTACTAATAGTACAAATACAGGACTATTACAGATTAACAATAGTAATTTAGTTACTAATGGAAGTAATACCATTAATATTAGTGGTAATTCACCATTAGTTGCAGGTAATTTAATTAGTAATACACCAGTAATTGCAACCAATATAAGTGGTATAATAACAGAATTAACAGAATTAGATATAGAATAGAATGAGTTTAAAACAAAATATATATGGTTCCTTATTTGTTAGTAACAACATAACTGGTAATACATTAAATTTAACTACTATAAATGAAAATAATTCACTAACACAATTATTAGTTAGAGACAATATTAATGGTGTTATAAATTATAGAGATGTTAGTTCTGTTATAAGTGCAGCAACATCTGCAGACACATTTGTCACAGGGTTTACATATGATGATTCTAATAATCTAACTATTAGTAGGAATGATGGGACAGATTTCACTACTAATATAGATATTATGTCTGGTATAACAATAGATGGAGATTTAATTGTTACAGGAACTACAAACATAAGTGGGATAACATCAATAAACAGTTCACTAGATGTTTACAATGGAACAATAGGTTTAAGGACAAATGATTATTTCTTACAAGGAACAAGTACTGGTGGTACAAATGTACAATTAATAGGTGTATATTCAAATGATGAAATATTAATAGGTAATCAAGGGTATACAAATAGAATTATGGATGATACCATAATTAAAGGTGAATTAGATATTTTAAGCGGTTTAACACTTTCACAAACACCAACATTAAACAATAGCGGTACTGATATATTAATTAGAAATAGTAGTACGGGTGAAGTGGAATATAGACCCGTTAGTGGTATTACTCCTAACACAAACACATTTGTAACTGGATTTACATACAACAACGCAAATACACTTACAATATCTGATAATTCAGGATCAACATTTAACGCTAGTATTAACACAGTTACTGGATTAACAAGTAATGGTGATATAGAAGTTATCGGTGATGTTATAGTTACTGGTGGGACAGGAAATGTAAGTTCTAAACAATTTTATGTTGAGGGTAATTTAGGTTTGGATTGGGATTTTGGTTCTAATTCAGTTACATTAGGTAATGTCAGTGATGGAACAATTATAAACGGTACTAGTTTAACTGTTAATAGTGATACTACAATTAATGGTAATTTATCTGCAACAACAATATCAGCAACAACTTATTTTGGGGATGGTTCAAACTTAACAGGTATTACTGATAATTTTGTTAGTGGTGGTACATATAATGTGGGAACAAATAACATTAATTTTAGTGGTAACAATGTAGTAACTACTTTTGATGTAGATTTAAGTTCTTTAATTAGTTCAGTAAGTGCGGACACATTTGTAATTAGTGGTAATGCAGACGCAGCAACATCACTATTAACATTCACAAATAATAGTGGTGGTACATTTAATGTAACCAATTCTGCAGCTTTATTTTCAGACAATGATATTAATGTAACGGGTGGTACATACAATCCATCAACAGGATGTGTTACATTTATTACAAATAGTGGGACAACTTTTGATGTTTGTGGTTTTGTTACTGGTATAACAGATACCTATACCACAGGTTCTACTTTAGTAGGTGAAACAATTCAATTTGATAGTAATGTGTTAGGGCCTAATTATTACAATGTTAGTTTAAGTCCTGTGTTAAGTGGAAAAACAGATAATTTAACATTTAATAGTTATACTTCTAATACTGAAACAATATTAAACTCAAAAGTAAGTGGGGCAACTAATTTGTCTACCACAGGATTGTTCGCACAAAAGAATGGAGATAATTTAGAATTTAAAGGTTTAACATCTACTGGTGGTACTGTCATAATTACTAACGATAGTACGACAGTTAATTTAGAAGTTACTATACCATCTGACACAAATACATTTGTTACTGGTGGTACTTATAACGAATCTATAGATACTATTACATTTACAAATAATACAGGTGGTACATTTAATGTGACAGGTGTTACTGACACTTTTACTACAGGTTCTACATATGATAATGGAACTGCGTTAGCAACATTTACTAAAAATGATGGTAACACATACACATTAGATTTAAGTAGTTTAACTGGTGGTACTACCGACACCAATTCATTTAGTACTGGAGGTACGGTAACACAATCACCTACAAGTGGTGATAGTGAAGTTATATTACAGATTGTAGGTAATTCAGGTTTTACACCATATAATATTACAGGACTTACAGATACATTTATAAACGATTTTAGTATAAGTTCTAATACATTTACTATTTCACAAAACGATGGTAGTTCATTTGTGGCAACCGCAGATACAATAGACTTAGCGTCTGTACTAAGTGCAGTTACTTTTGATATAGGTACATCTGGTAGTATATCTGCAACAACATTTAATGGTGGTACGTTTAATGGGACTTTTGTTGGTGATGGAAGTGGGTTAACAGGTATTACTGATAACGACACATTTGTCACTGGGACAACATTTGCAACCAACCAACTAACATTGACAAGAAATGATAATGTTGACGTATTTAGTTTATCGGGAGGTTCTAATGTTACATTAAGTGAAACCGCAACTAACGATATATTAATAGATGTGTCATTACCACCTTCTATGAATACATTTGTTACTGGTGGTACTTATAATGAATCTACTGACACAATTACTTTAACTAGGAATGATGCAGTTACAGTAGATATTACTGGTGTTACCGATACATTTACTACAGGTTCTACATATGATAATGGAACTGCGTTAGCGACATTTACTAAAAATGATGGTACTACATACACATTAGATCTATCCACAATAGATGTAAATGATACATTTGTTACAGGATTCACATATGACAATGCAAATACGTTTACAATTAGTAGAAACGATGGTGTTGATTTAAATTCTTCATTTAATACTGTTACAGGATTAACTGTTAATGGTACTTTGATTGTCGACACTATATCCGCAACCACTTATACAGGATTAACTTTAAATGATTTAGATGATGTAACAACAAACATACCCACAACTCCTGATGCGACATATCAAGGTGAATTATTATATTTTGATACAGTATCCAATCAGTGGGTTTCTGGTGAAGAATATGGTAATCTAGGTGATGTTACAATATGGGGTAAAAAGGGTTCTGCGGGAACTATTGATAAGGGATGTCCAGTTTATATTGTTGGTTTTGATAGTGATATACATGAAGTTGAGTTAGCGAACGCAACAACCGCAACAACAATGCCTGTTATTGGTTTCACCGCAGAAGATTTTGATAACGCTGGTGTTTATCCAATAGTTACATTTGGTAAGGTAACGGGTGTTGATACAACAAGTACTGTATCCACAATTAACCCTAATGGTGAGACTTGGGCAGTCAATGATGTATTGTTTATGAATACAACTGATGGTGGTTTAACTAAAAATAGACCTTCAGGTTCTAATACACAAATACAGAGGATTGCTAAAATATTAAAGGTTAGTGCACTTGATGGACAAATATTTGTATTTAACACCGCACGTACCGCAGGTTTACCTAATTTAACAACTGATTATTTATGGGTTGGTAATGGTAATGATACACCACAAGAGGTTATTAAAACCGATGTAGGTATTACAACAACAGGATTCACATACAATAATAATAACACATTTACAATAACCGATGATAATGGTGGTTCACTTAGTTCTACTATTAATCAAATGAGTGGTTTAACAATTAATGGTACTTTATCTGCGACTACTATAGACGGAAATACAATATTAAGTGGCGGTACTAACTTAATCACAATAATTGAAAGTTTAGATACAAATACATTTGTTAGTGGTGGTACTTATAACGATACAACAAATAATATTAATTTTAGTGGTAATTCAGTAGAAACTACTTTTGATGTAGATTTAACTTCTTTGGTTAGTTCTGTAAGTGCCAATACTTTCGTAATTGCGGGAACCTATGTAGATTCTACAGATACTTTAGCTTTATTAAGGAATGATGGTAATTTTGTTAACGTAACAGGAATTACAGATACTTTCACAACAGGTTCTACATATGATAATAGTACTGCAACTGCAACATTTACAAGAAATGATGGTAATACATATACATTAGACTTATCTACAATTGATGTTAATGACACTTTTGTGACAGGATTTACTTACAATAACGCTAATACGTTTACAATTAATAGAAACGATGGTGTTGATTTAAATTCTTCATTTAATACAGTTACAGGATTAACAGTTAATGGAACTTTAAACGCTACTACAATATTAAGTGGTGGTACTAATCTAACAACATTAATTGAAAGTTTAGACACATATGTAACTGGTGGTACTGTTTCAGTACCCGCAACTGATAATACAAATAGTGGTTCTATTGGTTTATTTTATAAAAATTCTGATGGTACCCCTAGAACACTTCCATTTGAGGATACCTATACTACGGGTTCTACCTATGATAATGGAACTGCGTTAGCTACTTTTGATAGGAATGATGGTACTTCTTATACATTAGATTTATCAACAATAGATGTTAACGATACGTTTAGTACTGGTGGTACGGTAACACAAGCATCATCTAATAATGAAAACAATCAAACAATACAAATTGTTGGTAATGATGGGTTCACACCATATAACATCACCAACGTAACAGATACATTTACAACTGGTGGGACTTATAACAATGGTACTGCGTTAATTACATTTGATAAAAACGATGGTACTACTTATGATGTAGACTTAAGTACCTTAGATTTAAATGATACATTTGTTACAGGAACAACATTTAGTTCTAATCAAGCAACTGTAACAAGAAATGATGGTACTGATGTGTTGTTGTTAACTGGTGGTACAAACGTAACATTATCTAACCCTTCTACTAATCAGATTAAAATAGATGTATCAACTTCATCATCATTAAACATAACAACAGTTTCTACCACAACATATACCGCAACCACAAATGATGAAATTATTGGTGTCGACACTAGTTCAAATGCAGTAACAATTACTTTACCCGATTCTTTATCTTCAGGTACTTTAAGATACGAAATAAAAGACATTGGTTTTAATTCTAGGAAAAACCCAATAACAATACAGGCGGTAGGTTCTGATAGTATAAGAACAACGTCATTAGTTTCTTCTTTTACATTGTCCGCAGACGGTGGTGCGGTTGTATTAATTAATACCGCAACAAGAGAATGGTGGCAAATGTAAAATTAGAATATGAATCGAAAATTTATTTCATATAATGGAAGAATCGTTGGTGACAGTGGTTTAACTTTATTGTCTGTTGAGACATCAGACCCAACTCCAACCCCTTTTTCTGATACAACTTCGTTTGAATTTGATGGGACGGATGATAAATTAGAGAGTTCATCTTCATTTACCTGTTTAGATGGTCAAGGATATGTTGGTTTTTCTTTTTGGGTAAAAGTTCCAAATGTATCATCATCAACTAAATTTTTATTAAAAATTAATAATTCAGTTTCAGGGTATTCATTCTTATTATTTTTAAGAACAAATGGGACATTAGACGCAAGTTTTCAGTCATCATCAAGTTTTACAAGGTCAAGTACTAATGCAATAACTTCTAATAATTGGCATCATGTATTTGTAAGGTTTGATGGTAGTATATCATCAAGGTATAGTAGATTGCGAATTTTTGTAGATGGTGTATTAAATCACGCATCATCAAATTTTTCTAATTATACGGCATTTAAAAACAATTCATCTGATTTATTTGTAGCTACAAATGGTTCAACATCATATTCAAATATATATATTAATGAATTAGCATTTTATACAAGTGGGGATGATACATTACCTAATGAAATTTATAATAGTGGTGTCGCAAACAATTTGAACGATAATTCATTTGTACCTGTTGCGTGGTATCGTTCAGAAAACGCAACATGGAATGGTAGTCAATGGACAATGACAGATGAAAAATCTACATGTGTAAGTTTAACATCAGCTAATATGGTGGAAGCTAATAGAACAACAGACGTACCACAATAAAAATAACAAATTAAGAAACATTGATATTTATTTAAAAAGAGAATTATTATGGCATTTGTACCAGATTTTATAGGAAATGTTTTATGGGTTGATAGTATACATGGTAATGATACTACCGCACAACCCGATAGACAAGAATATCCTTACTTAACAATAGCAGCAGCATTAAACGCAGCACCCACTTCAGGGTCAACAGTATTAGTTAGACCTGGTGTTTACGAAGAAGAAGGTTTAGTAGTGAACGAAAACGTATCTTTAATCGGTGAAGGTGGTTGGCAAGTTACTACCATTGGACCATCACCATCTTCCGCCACTTCAGATATTATTGAACTAAAAGAAGATGCTTACATTGAAGGTGTTAGTGTTAATGTACCACAGGGTAGTTTTAATGGTATATTTGCTAGTAATGCGGCTGGTACTAATAGTGCGTATAATGTTACTTTTTATGGTAATGGAACCACAGGTAGTACAGGTGTAGGTATGTTTAAAAGTGGTGGTGGAAAGCTTATTGGTACTGGTATCAGAGTAGAAGGCGGTGGTATACAAGATTGTTTAAAAGTAGATTCGGGTGTGTTAGCATTAGAAGGTATTCACGTACCACAATCTTTAGGTTCTATAGAAAATGTATTATTGGTTACAACTTCTGGTGGGACATTAGCGGGTAGAGCACAAATGTTAAGTTTTAATTCAGGTAACAATAACGTAACCAATGTTGTAAAAACAACTGGTGGTAGTACAGGTGTTATACCGACCGCTTTAATATTTACACCTAATATATTTAACGCAACAAATGCATACACAGGTGATGGTGAGTTTGAGACTTTAAATATGTTAGCTGGTAGGTTTGAGAATGTAACTTTATCAGTTAACTTAGATTTAGCAGGATCAGCTCAAGAAGCGACATATAGAATAACCTCAAATCACCAACCATTATATCTTTATAATAAAGAGGCGGCTGCATTAGCAGAGTTTTCGTTAGCATTTACACAACAATCAACAGAGGTATTTGATTCAAGTTTTAATATTTTTGGTGCGGATCAAATGTCTGTGGGATTCGCAGAAAGAGGCACTTCCGTTTCATTGGGTAGGGGGGCACCTTATACTACAGGTATGGTTGTTTTAACTACAGATAGTACTGCTTCTGACACTTCAGATGGTGGTAATTTAACTGATGTAACAGATGAAGCGACAAGTAAAACAGGTAGTACGTTTACTTTTCAAGGTTCAGGTGCTAACCACGCAATATTAGTTGGTGTCCAAAGACAAACTTTAAATAGTAGACCTTTAAAATTCTATGGTTTAGAAACTTTTGTTAGTTCACAGGCATCTTCTGGTGGTACATATGTCTTTGAATCGTGGACAGGTTCACGATGGGTTGAGGTTTTGGGTATGTGTACCAATGTAGACGAAGGGTATTCGTATGGTATTGATTATTTTATTAGACCTAATACTGATGAGTTTATTAGGGTGGGGTTAGATGATTTTATAGAAAGTCCTAGAACAAATTTTGAAGTTTCACAACAAACTTGGTCGAATAAAACTATTAATAGTGTAGATGCATATTGGTTAAGGATTAGAATTAGTGCTGATGTAACTGGAACATTACCTAATTTTGAAAGATTTAAAATTTTAGATAGTATTTATTCATTTTCTAAAAATGGAGTTCCTTCCGCAAAAGGATTAGCACAATTCAGAAAAACAATAAACTTAAATGGTAATATATGGTCAGGAACCGATGGTATGGGTGCTGCTTTATCCGATTATAATAGAACTGTTGGTACTGGTGGTAACTCTTATACACATTATTTCGATAATTCTAATATAGATGATACAGGTAAGAGTATAAATATACAATTTCCGTTACCTATTGGTACATGTACTGCCTTTCCAGTTTCATTTAAATTAGTTATGGAAGTTAATGGTGCTGCTGGCGTAATTGATTCTGACACTTGTGTTTTAACAGTGAATGCTTTACCACAAGCAGTTGCAGGTACTTTAATTGCTGATCCTAGTGGTGGCGTTGAACCTATCAAAAGAAGTATAGACTTAACCGAAACAATCACATCATTTGATCCATTTCAACAAGCAGTTACTATACTACCTGAAGGTTACACACCAGGTGTTACAACTTGGGCAGATATAGATGGTAAGGTTTTTGAATTAGAAATGGGAGAAATTAATGTTCAGACAATATATGAGGGAGACATTGTTATGTTAAAGGTTGAGTGTACAACTATAGATAACAATGCAGAAATAGTTATTTATTCTCTAATTGTAGAAGGGGTATCACATCAAGACGGTAAAGGTATATAATTTACAATATTTTTTTTTGTAGTATTATAGTAAAATGAAAACTGTTTTATATAAGAACACATCTATTGAACCTAGAAAAAGTGACGTTCATGGTTGGGGAGTATTCACAAAGGAAAAAATATCTAAAGGAGAAATCATAGAAGAATGTCATTGTCTATATATGACAGATGATGAAGCTTCATATACTCACCATTTAAAACCTATTAAAAGAAATACTATTAGAGTAGAAGATAATGGTACATTTCCTTATGTCATTCCTTTTGGTTATGGGGCATTATTTAATTCATCTATTGACCCAAATGTAGTTTTTAAATGGGATAACGAAAATAAGTTATTAGTTTTTTATTCTTTTAGAGATATAGAAAAAGACGAAGAATTATTTTTAAATTATGAAATTAACAGAGTGATAGTTAATACAGACTTATTTACTTTTAATTAACCTCATCACCATAGATATCAGTTTTAGGTTTACACCTTTCTCTGATTAGTTTTTCTACAAACGCAAACATTTTAAGTCCATTCTTTTCACAATATTCTTTTAAAAGTTTGTGTGTTTGTGGTGTGATTTTTAAGTTTTTATCCCTTTTCATATAGTATAAATATATAAGTATGACAAAAGTAAGACAAAAATCATACTATTTTTTGTTGTATAACAACAAAATAAAATTTTTCAAAAATAACCGCATATTTATAATAAAAAGAAATTAATAATAAAAGTTTAAAAAATAAAATTAAATGGCATCAACAGACAGAATTTTTGTAAGTCCAGGTGTATTCACATCAGAGAAGGACTTAACATTCGTTACGAGACAAGTCGGTGTTACAACGTTAGGGTTATTAGGTGAAACTCCTAAAGGTCCAGCGTTTGAACCAGTATTTATCTCAAACTACGATGAGTTTATTAGTTATTTTGGTGGACTAAACCCTGAAAAATTTAAGGGAACAGGTTATCAAAAGTACGAATTAAACTATATCGCCAAATCATTTTTAACTCAAACTAATCAACTATATGTAAGTAGAGTTTTGGGTTATTCGGGGTATAAAGCGGGTGATGCGTGGTCAATCACATTGGATTCCGCAGAAGATCCAGATACTGTAGGAAGTGCGGGAACGACAACTTATAATCCTGGACCACTTCTAACTTATACCGCAGAAACAACAGGTAACCCAGTTGCGTTGGATTGGGTAGACGCAAATTTAGAAGCGTTATATAATGATGGGCAATTCACATTAACAACATTAGGGTTATTAGATACAGGACAAACTATTTCACAATCTGAACCAATATACGTTAAAACAAATTGTGACTTTAGTGGGGCAACTTTCGATATGGAAGTAACTGCAACAGGTACAAGTGGAAGTTTTGTAACTGGTACTACAAGTGGTACGGTTGTAAGTTATACTGCAACATGTTTAACAGATATTGATGGTAGTGTTATTGCAACATTGAGATCGAGAGGTACTTACAACGCAGATGAGGAATTAGTGTTTGAGGTTACTGGTAATTCAGCAACAATGAGTAATACTACAAATATCCCAAGTAACGCATTGGCATCATTTACTATAGGTGGTACCGCTACAAATGGTAACACATTTAGTTATGACGTATCTATGGACAGAACTAAAAAGAATTACTTACCTAGAGTATTCGGTTCTTCTACACAAGATAAAGAAACGGAATTATGGGTTGAGGAAATCTATGAAAACGTATTAGTGGACTTAATCGCTAAAGATCAGGTTAGAGGTTTGGACGTTACTTTCAACACAATAAGTGCAGATACGACAGAGAATTTAGATGATTATCAAGAACAATGGAAATCAGCTTCTTCACCTTGGGTTCTTTCAGAATTAATGGGTACAGGAACTGGAGCAACGTTACAAAGACTATTTAGATTTATTACTATATCCGATGGTAACGCAGCGAATGAAGATGTTAAATTCTCAATAGTTAATATCAGACCTGACAACAGAACATTTGACTTATTAATTAGAAGATTTAATGATACTGACGCTAACCCATCAGTGGTTGAAAAATTCTCAAACATTACTTTAGATGTAAACGCCACAGGATTTATCGGTAGAAAAATTGGTACTTCTAACGGAGAGTATCCATTAAGAAGTAAATATATTATGGTTGAGTTGTATGACGAAAACGATCCTAGTTTGGCAAGTAGAGTACCTGCAGGATTCGAAGGTGTGTTAAATAGAACATACATTGGAAGTAGAACGTCTCTACCACCAAAGATTGAGTATAAAACAGAATACCCAACGTCTTTGACTACCGCACAATTAAGAAGAACTTATTTAGGTTTAAATTCTGGTATTGGTGTGGATCAAGACTTCTTCGATTATAAAGGTAAAAACGCAGTTAACAACGGTGTATATACAGGACAAACAGATGGTTTCCACTTAGACGTAAACGCAAATGGTGCGGAAGTTAATTTAGGAGATGATAGTTATGTTCCTACACTACAAGTTGGTGTGTCAGCGTTTACAAATGACGCTAGTTTAGTAGGTGGACCTTATGAAAGGTTATCAGCTAGAAAATTCACATTCACATCATTCGGTGGATGGGACGGATGGGATGAATATAGACTACAAAGAACCAATACAGATAATTATACAAAAACAGGTTCTAAAGGTTCTATTGGATTAACAAACGGAACATTCTCAACATTTACAACAACTGAGGGAGATCAAGGAATTACTTCTGATTACTACTCATACTTAAATGGTATTTACACTTATAACAATCCTGAAGCGGTTAACATTAATGTATTCGCAACACCAGGTATTGATTTAAGAGATAATATCGGATTAGTAGATAACGCAGTGGATATGATAGAGATTGATAGAGCAGATTCACTTTATGTGATGACTACTCCTGATACTGACGCAGATGGTGTGGCGATTACACCATCCGAAGCGGTAGACATCGTAGAGGATTCGGCTATCGACTCTAACTACTCCGCCACTTACTGGCCATGGTTACAGATGAATGATACGGAAAATAACAGATACGTATGGTTACCACCAACGGTAGAAGTTATGAGAAACATCGCACTTACCGATAATGTAGCGTTCCCTTGGTTCGCAGCAGCTGGTTTAAATAGAGGTACAACAAACGCAATTAAAGCGAGAGTTAAACTAAAATTAGATGATAGAGATGACTTATACGAAGGAAGAATTAACCCAATGGCGACATTCTCAGATGTAGGAGTTGTAATCTTCGGTAATAAAACACTACAAGTTAAAGAAACTGCACTTAACAGAATCAATGTTAGAAGATTGTTGTTACAAGCTAGAAAACTTATTTCAGCGGTGTCAATCAGATTGTTATTCGAACAAAATGATGATGTTGTAAGAAATCAGTTCTTAAGTTTGGTTAACCCAATTTTGGATAACATTAGAAAAGAGAGAGGTTTAACTGACTTTAGAGTTACATTGGATGACACACCAGAGTCTATTGATAGAAACGAACTTAATGGTAGAATATTTATTAAACCAACAAGATCGTTAGAATTCATTTCGATTGAGTTCAACATCACCAACACTGGAGCATCTTTCGATGATATCTAAAATAATAATATGGGGGGATTAACTCCCCCCCTTTTTTTTTAAATCTAAAGAAATGAAAATTAAAAAAGACGGAAAAGTAATTACATTATCAGAAAATGACATTAAAAGAATTGTAAAGATGTCTTTGAATGAAAGAACCCTTCCTTACGACCCTGATGGAGGAGTTGGAAGTATGAGAAAAGGAATCGTACAAGGTGAACATGATATGTTAAAAAAGGTTTTGGGTAAGGATTCCGATATCAATATTGTTTTTGAAAAATTACAAGAGTGTTTTAAGGGTATACCAGAATCTTGTAATACTATGAATATAGTTCAAAATAAAGAATGTGGATTAATGAAATACTTAAATTGTATTAAAGGGAAAATGTAATTATAACTATAACTTTAAATGAAACCCATCTATCGATGGGTTTTTTTTATTTATATACAATATTTATATTATATGAATATTAAACTTACAGAATCACAATATAAATTACTAAAAGAATTTAAGAAGAAAGCATATTCTTTTGATTGGGATGATAATATATTGGTTATGCCTACAAGAATACATTTAGAGTATAATGTTAATAGTAATGATATTTCGGATTTAGGTAGTGAAGGTAATACTATTTGGGTACCTGTTTCAGTATCGACAGAACAATTTAGGAGTGTTAGACATAAATTAGGAAAAGAGTTTAGATATCCAAATGATGATATTTTAAGTGCGTTTAAAGATTTTAGAGACTATGACGCATTTATTGAGGACACTAAAAGGGCATTAAGTAATCGTAGTTATGGTCCTAGTTTTGATAAGTTTAAAGAGGCATTAATAAGTGGTAGTGACTTTTCTATCATTACTGCTAGGTCTAACCCACCAAAGGCAATAAAAGAAGGTATAAAGGTGATAATTAGAGATATGAGTTGGGTGAAAGAAAAAGAAATGGAAAAGAATCTTAATGGGTTAACAATAGACGAATATTTAAATTTACAAGATTACCATCCAGT
>PDMW01031607.1_pt1 | contig 15146 bp, 7 predicted proteins | sample 1515511 | NCBI WGS metagenome assembly PDMW01 (sample SAMN07343023, study PRJNA328102) | Marine metagenome, whole genome shotgun sequencing project. | biome: marine; feature: bay; material: water; isolation source: viruses from water sample < 0.22 micron filtered, nuclease treated, low... ... | reverse complement strand
TGGAGAACTGGGAAGTGGAGCGAAGAACAAGAAAACGTGTATCAAAAACTTATGCTTGAAGAGGATATAGCGCCTGAAGAGATAGCACTACTACCTCCACTTAAGCCACAAGTGTTTGCACCGTTTATAGAAGATAATGTAGAACTTAGAACTTTCCATAAGTTTGCACTATTTCCACTTATGCCTCAACTTATGCCGGGTAGCGCATACAAAGAAATTAATGATGACATGAGTGCCAACAACATTGACTATATGATATTTGAATCTGTAGTTAAAGTAGGAGGAGTTAAAAGTACTGATGGGGAGTTTGATGCATTTTATGAGAATGGGATGTACAAGCCAATGGAGTTAGATGAAAATGGTATTCCGCTAAACACACAAACAATTGACTTTAGTGAGTTAGGTATACAACTAGAAATTGCACCTAAGACTAAAAAAGAAGTTACAATGGGTGTACAATCTACTGCATTACTACCAATTAATGTTTATGAGAATGGGGTTGTTAGTGAAAGATATGCTAAGCATGAAGGATTTAATGAAATTATAAACGATTGGCACTCTACTAACGAAGAGATTATTCGTAGAGATCTTGCAGGTTTAAAAAATCGTTTAGGTATTAAAAATAATAAACTTACTAATGTAACTAAATTTAAAAATGTTTTACTTGACGAACTAGAAAGAAGAGATACTCCTAAGCATACTATGCTAGGTATCCAAACTTTGCTAGAAGGTGATACTAAATTTATAAACCAGCTGTTTGAAAAGAACAAGATTGAAACATTGCTATATGCAGTAGTTACAAATAATGTAGTAAGACGTAAAATGCCTGGTGATTTGATGGTATTACAAGCATCTACAGGTCTAGAGTCTCAAACTAGAATTCTAAAACAAAACGACGCAGAAGAATGGGCTCGTTTAGGATTAGAAGACGAAGTTAAAAGACTTAAAGTTCTTAAATTTTATGAGCCGGGAGACAAAACAACGCGTATGCAAGTGTTTGTACCACATAAATTTAAAGAGCTTGTAGGCCAACAGCTTGACATTAACGATCCAGCTATAGATCCTGAACTTAAAAACATTATAGGATTCCGTATACCTACAGAAGGATTAAACTCTATTGATGCAATTGAGATTGCAGGATTCTTACCTCAACAGTTTGGTTCTACTATTATGGTTCCTACAGAGATGGTAGGTAAAGCAGGTTCCGATTATGATATTGATAAGATAACATTGTATTTCCCTAACTATGTGTTAGACCCAGAAAACAATGCAATAAATAAAGTTAAATACTTAGATGACTCTAACAGTAATCCTATACAAAGACTCCGTGTTATGGAAGAGGCTGGAGAAAGTACAGTTAAAGGCGATCTAGAAGCTTTTAAAGCTCTCACTTTGCAAGAGCAGAATATTAAAGCTGCACTGCAGAATAGAGCTCAAGATCTTATGGCAGATGTATTGCTTCATCCTGAGAGTTTTGATCAACTGATTACTCCAGTAGGAGCTTTTGAAGTTAAAGACATTGCAGATGATATTAGAGTTCTTAGAAATGGCGGTACTGCAATTGAAAAGAAAAACTTTAATCAAATGCTTACATTTGAAAATATGATTAATCAGTCATATAGAATGTGGTCTGGATTAGGAGGAACAGGTATTGTTGCAACTAGTTCAACTGCTCACGGTAAAGCGCAAAGAGTAGGATTAAAAATTAGCAACGAAGCAGACATAGCTTTAAACTTTGCAGGTTTTAACAGTAGTAATAATAAGTCTTTAGCTAGAGTTAAAGACATAGAAGGAAGACGTACAATTAATTCTGTACTTGCAGAGTATATCTCAGGATATGTGGATGTTACAAAAGATGATTTTGTATTTGATATAAATGCAGGTGTTGCTTATGCGCCAATACATATGTACTTGTTAAGATCTGGAGTTCCTATCAAGTCTGTGTTATATTTTATGTCGCAACCTGTAATAGATGACTACGTAAAATTAAAAGAGACTAGACAGTCTATGGCAGCAAATGTTGCTAGCAATAAACGAGAAGAAGAAAAGGCATATTTGTCTAATAAGCAAATAGTATCTAAGCTAGAGTCTAAGTATGGTAAAATACAAGAAGATTCTCAACCAGTAATGTTTAAACAAAACTTGTTGCGTGATATGATTGCAAATAATGTTAATGGAGAGTTATCGCCACTAGAGATGTCGTACCAAGCGCAAGTACTTGCAGACTTTTTAAGATATAAAGAGTATGCAGACAACTTGTACTTATTAAATAATGCTACTAAATATGACACATCAAAACTTAAGAGCGGGTCTAATGTTATGTACATGCAGGCATTGTTAAAAAGAGTTCAAGAAAGCAATTTCTTTGATTCTTCTGCCTTAGAGCGTACAATCTCTTCTACAGAAAAAATGCCAAATCTTATGTCTGCACTTAAAGACACGTTTGATCAGGCACCAGGATTCTTTGAAAGCGTAGATGCAAAACAATTTAATTCTGAAATTAAACGTAAGATGGAAGAGTTAGCGTACACTCTTACTAATCCGGAAATAAAAAAGACAGAAGATGATGTAATACAGCACTTGCAAAAGTTTGATTCTTTTATAAGTTCATACATAGTACAAAATACTATGGCTGTGCAGGGTAGAGAGAAACTCGCAGACATGATTAAACCAATGTTTCAAGGAGAAGAAAGTTTACCTGCTAGAATTCTACAAGCAAAGAGTGATCCTGTATTAAAAGAAAACTTATTAATACAAGAGTTCTATCCTATGCTGCAAGGTGTAGTAGACCCTAATCATCCTGAGTTTGACATAGATAATCTAAGATTGTTTAGTAAGAAGCTAGCTACTGTAGATATAGACTTATTATCAGATGCATTTTTAGAGTTAAAAGAAATGAGTCCTACTCTTGCTAATGATATTTTAGTGTTTAGCGTACTGCAATCTGGATTTGACTTCTCACCTATAGCGTTCTTCCAAGTACTACCTAGTACAGATGTGATAGACCTACTAAAGCCATACTTCCAAAAGTTTGAAATGTTTGGTTTAGAAGATAGTATAGATGATATATACGAAAACTTTGTACAGAACAATTATCATAACCCGTCTGTAGCAACATCTGTAAGAGTTTATAATAATGACGGTACTACAAAAGCGTTTAACAGCGGTACAATGAACTTGAGATCTACAGAAACATATGTAACAGTTTCTATGCCAGGAGGAGAAAAAACAGTTGGTAGTGTAACAAAGCAAGAGTATATAACTAAGTTGTTTAAACTACAAGATGTAGCTAAAGATGGTAAAGGTGTTTACAGCGAGCTTGAGTTAAAAGGTAAAAAGCAATTCTTAGTAAATGCAGGTTCTGCAATTAGAAAAGACAATGCTGCAGGATTAAATACTCTTGAAGTTACTAAAGATTTAGAAAAAATACTAGATAAAGGTAACTTTGTAGTAGTTGCTAAGAAGCGCATTATACCACCTGGGAAATATCGAACTCCTAGTGATGGTATTGTAGAGGTACAAGGTGCACTAGGTAGTTATACTAGAAATACTATAGCTAAAGGAATAGCAAATTCTGTGTTAGGAATTAAAGGTAAAGGACAGGCAGCACTAGAGCAGTTTGCACAGCAGTCAGGGTTTGACTCTTTTGCAGATCTACTAAAAAGTCCACAGTATAAAGAATTTGCTGAAGGAAAATATGTAACTTTACACAGAGTACAGCCTGTACGTGCTAGCTACTTTACTAAAGCTGCTAAGTATAATAACTCTAAGAATAAAAAACTTAGTTTTAAACATAGTACTGATGGAGAGGTGCAGGAGAAAATCAATGAAAAAGAATGTAAGTAATGAGTTGTAGTATTGTAAGACATGAAAATGGGACAGTAGCAAAAGTGCTAGCTCCTAATGGTAAAGAATCTCTTCTTTACAAAGGTTTAATAGAAGATGTAGGTCTTGCACCTGAAACAGCGCTTAAGAAATGGGCCATGACTCAAACTCGTACATTCAAACACTGGTTTGGTGATTCTGTTATTGTAGATAAAAATGGCGAACCTAAACTTGTATATCATGCAGGACCTGAAGCTATAGAGGTATTTGATAAAGATAAGTCAAGAACAGGATTTTGGTTCACAGATCAAAAAGATGCAGCTATTAACATGGCTAAATTTAGTACAGGAATGCAAACTGATGAGTTAGAATTGCATCCTGTGTTTTTAAATATAAAAAGCACAAAAAAATATGAAAATTTTTGGAGCGATTTTGCTGTAGCTCGCGACTCTGAAGGCAATATGATGCCAAAAAGTGAAACTGTTGAAAATGCTTACAGAGAAGGATATGATGGTATATTTATAGGTGAAGACACTTTTATGGATGCTCCTTCAGACAATTATAGTTATGCGCATGGAGAGCAAATGATAGCTTTTGACCCTGATCAAATAAAACATGCTGTAGATAACTATGGAACATTTACTACTCCTGACATGTCTCCTCTACTTGCTGAAGTTGAAGAACGTTATGGGTTACGCACAGAAACAGGGGCTCGTAAAGCAGTTACAAATCCGACAGATGTTATAGACAGAATTCATAAAAATTACCCAGGTGTAGATGCATTTGTAGAGCGTATAGCTCAAGGAAATGTAATAGGATTAACTACAAACGATTTGTTATCTGCAGATAATATATATCATCAACAACAATCAGCAGACATACGTGAAGCTAATGAAGATCTAGACTCCGCAATGTCTAAACTCATGGAAGAGTTAGGGGTTAAAGTAGATATGAATGCTACAGTTATACGTAACTCTGATGGACAGATAGTAAACGCTATTGCAAAAGCAGATATAGTTAACAATCTTATACAAATTGTTGCAGGTAAAGCCGGTGTAGATACGCTATCGGAAGAAGCGTCTCACTTTATTGTAGAGTTACTAGAAGCTAGCGGTAGTCCATTGTTTACATCTATGATGAATATGATAGAGGGTTACGACATATACAAAGAAGTAGCTAACAATGAATTTTATGTAGAGCAGTACAGCGGAAATGTAAACAAACTTAAAAAAGAAGCGATAGGTAAGCTTATAGCTAAAAACCTTGTTAAGCAGGCAGAAAGCAACGATACTAAGCAAAAGCAAAGCAGAGCGCAAAGATGGTTTGAAAGAGTAATGAATTTTGTAAACAAATTGTTTGGCAGAGCTGTTACAGATCCTTATGCAAGAACAGCTGCTTTAATGCTTAATAAAGAAATTCTTAAATCTTTAAACGTGCGCCGAGCTAAAACTGCAGGCGTATTAGAGATGTTTCAGGATAATCCAAATATAGATGAAGATCCTAGAAAAGGAGTCCTACAAAATTTAGATGAGTTTTCTGACCAGTTTAAAACTGAAGGTAGAAATGCGGAACAGCTAGGTTTAAAACAACCTTGGTTTGTAGAAGACGGCCCTGAAATAGATCGTTACGTCGGCGTACCTGGAAGCAAGTATGAAGGAGTTGTAATTATAGGTCGTGTATCTGATGAAGTTAAAAAATACTTTTACAAAAGACATAAGACAAGAAAAAAGAATCTGCTTACAGCTAAAGAGAATGAATCTCTTGAGCGGTACAACAATCTAAGAAAAGAATCCGGTACTCTTGGGCACAAGACTATGGAAGATTTAGTTAAGTATCACACTAAAAAGACGGATCTTACTATACAGCAAATATTCCAAAACTCTCCGTTTAAAAAGAGCCAATTTGATAAGCTTGATAAAGAAGTTATTAGAATTCTAAAAGCTATTAAAGGAACTCAAGATAAGATAAACAAAGAGAACGGTACTAAAGAAAAGGCAGTAATTAGAACAGAGCAGTTCTTGTTAAGAAAAACTGGTGAAAGCGTAAACGAAGGTACTGGTGGTACTATTGACCTTATAGCTATTTTTAGTGATGGGTCTGCAGAGGTATATGATTGGAAGTTTGTGTCTCCATCTATAGAAAAAGGATATGTACAGTTTGTTCCTGGTAAAGGGTATCAACTAGTCAAAGATCCTTTTGATGCAAAAATGGATACGTACAACATACAGGTAGGGCACTATAAACAAACGTTATTAGAGCAGTATGGTGTAACTAAGATAAGAAAGTCGCGTATTGTTCCTATACATGTTCGTTTTAAATATGTAGATAAGCAAATTACTAGCGAAATTACCACATTGCAAATAGGGTCAGACAGTGAGTTCTTAGAGCAAATACCGGTAGCAGAAGAGATGACAGACTTTGAATCTATAAATATTCTAATATCTAAAGCTCTTACGCGGAGTAAGCGTATGCAAGAAGAACTAGATAATAAAGATCTACGTAAAGGTAAAGAGTGGTTTCAAATTAAAGACCGTAAAGCAAAGCTAGACCGTCAAATAAGAAAACTACAATTAAATCAAGATGTTAAGTTTGTTCTAGAAGGCATACAAACAGAGTTAAAAGATGTATTAGAAAACTTAGCAGTTGATGATGAGTTTATAACAGAAAAAGGTAAGCAGGTTGCAAACCCTGACTACATGGACTTAGAAGAACTGCAAGCGGCTTTGTCTGACACTATGTTCTATATGGGCTTTTTAGAAACTTCTGATTATAATGAGTACTTAAACAATGAGGGCTCTGAGCAAGAAAGAAAAGAGTATGCAGAAATTCGTCAACAAGCTGCAGGATTTTTAACTAACCTAAAAAGCGCTTTAGAAGACAAGTTAATGGTGAGGGCAGTTGAGTTTTCTGAAGCTAGAGGCGTAAAAGGTCTTAAAGATTTTAACACATCTACAGACTTTATAACTGAAAAGTTTGTAACACTCTCTAAGCAAAACAACCCATATCTGCGTACTTTGTATAACATTGTAACAGATGTACAACACCAGCATAGAAAGTCTGTAAAAACTCTTGCAGAAGAGATTGAAGACGTACAAAATCCATTATTAGAGTGGGGCGAAAACAACGGGTATGAAGGTGTTAAAGTTTTTGACCTTATCATTAACAATGATTCAGGAAATCTTGTACAAAAATACACTAGAGAGTTTTATGTAGATAGAGCAAATGCTATTAAGTCTGGTAATCTACAATGGCTACAAAATAACACAGAAATAAATAAAGAAAAGTTTGATAAGAAGTTTCCTATATATAGAAAGCAATACTTAACAAGTTTAAAAAGAAAGTTTAAAGACAATTCAAAAGCAATTGACAGAGAGCTTCTTATTTATGATAAAATGCATAACATTGTAAAGTTTCCTAAAACTGCAATGCTTAGCCATGGGGGTAGATGGTTTTTAAAACCTAAAGACATGCACATATCTCCTGAGTATCAAAAAATACAAAGCACTCCTGCTCTTAAAAATTTCTATGACTTTTACATAGAAAAAACTATGGAGTTTGAAGAAATGTTTGGACAAGAACTTGGTCCTGGATTTATAGCTAACATACATAAAAACACTATGGAGCATTTGCTTGATGATGGTTTTAAAGGTATGTCTAAATCTATGTTAGAGTCTTTACAAATACGAGAGCATGATCTTAGCTTTGGTATAAGAGATGAGAACAGTGGAGAACTTATTAGACGTGTGCCTAGATTGTATATACGTCCTCTTGTAGATTCTAAAGGTAATATAGACCACTCTCTAAAAAGTAGAGATATAGGTAAGAGTTTATTATTACTAGGTAGTGCTGCTATGGACTATAAATTAAAAGACGACGTACTGCCTGAAATAGAAAGCATGCGTATGTTGTTAGAAAATAACATTGCAACAGAGATACAAGTAGATAACTTAACAGGTAAAATCTTAACTAACTTGTCTGGAACTGCTAAACAAATCTTTGATTCAAAAGGCTCTTCTAAAGTTTTTAATGATTTTGTAGACCAATATATTTACGGATCGCAAGTTGGAAACAACGACTTTAATGTGTTAGGGCTTAGCGGTATTAAAAGTCTAATGTCTTTAAAGATGTTACACTCACAAACAACATTAGGACTAAAAGCTCCAGTAGCGTTTGGTGCATTTATAGCAGGGCAGTTTGGACTTAGACAACAAGCTTCTAAAGGTGTATATATTACTCCTGATAATTTAGTAAAAGCGCAAAAAGCTCTTATGACTGCAGACCCTAAAATGCGAGCACTTGCAGAACATTTTGACATTTACCAATTTGATATTGTTAAAGAGCGGGCAGATAGATTGTCTGGACGATTTATAACTAAACATTTAACAAACGATAAGTGGTTTGCTATGCTTGGTACAGCTGATAGAGGTATTGATGCTATTGGTATATATGCTTTAGCTTTGAATTATGGGCTAGACGAGAATGGGGCTCCAACACTTCTATCTAGACTGCCTGACGGATCAAAAAGCATTGTAGATATTATGGAGCTTGAAGAAGATCCTAAATGGGCGTCAACAATAGCTAATGTATCTAAGTCTGCAAGAAACAGATACAAAGTTAAAATAGGAAATATGCAAGACTCTGGAGAGATAGACTTCAGACAAATTGCTAGAAGAATAAGTGATAAGGTAAAAGGATCTATGTCTGATGAAGATAAAGCTCTTTACAACAATACGTTGTTCCTTAGACTGCTTATGCATTACAAATCTTGGTTGCCTGGTGTAGCTATGGAAAGATTTGGTAGAGCTCGATATGACCACATTCTTAAAAACTTTGATCAAGGTACTTGGACAACAAGTATTGGTAATTTAGGCGGAGATATAACAATAGAACAGCTTATTAATGCTGAAGTAGGTGTAGCACAACTTATAGGAGCATACGGACAAGATCTTGGAAAAGTAGCGCTAGATGTCGTAACTTTTGGTATGACAAACACTTATAAAGTAAATGAAAAGAAAGCTAGAGCTGCATTTGATCAGTTTATAGCGCAAAACATTACTAATCCAGAGTTTGCAGAAAGATTTAAAGATCCGGTTGAAAAAGAAAAGATGTATCAAGAGTTTCTAGATATGAAACGTGGTAACATTAGAGCTTTTATGATGGAGTTCCGTGGCGTAATGCTTTTAGGTATGCTATTAATGCTAATGGGTGGCGACTGGGATGACGACGGCAAGATAGATATGAGACAGTCTTGGGCAGGAAGACAGCTTTACAAAGTTATGAATAGAGCATATAGAGAAACTGCTGTATTTGTAGATCCAAGAGAATTTATGGATTCTAGAAGCACAGGTATTCCGCTTATATCAATGGCATCTAATATAGTAAAACTTGCAAGTAATACTGCTGATACTTTTAGAGATGTTGCATTTGGACAAAACGACAAAAAAGATAAAACCGGTCCTCTACACTATACACCTAAATTTGTACCTGGATTAGATGCAGTATTTAATGTATTAGAAGTTAGAGAAACAGATAAAACTAGACAAAGATAATGGACATTGAAATAGGAACATATACAGGAATGTTGTTTGGAGTAAGAACGTTTGAACCTACAGAAGAGCACCCATATTGGGAGTTTCATATATATGTTCCTCTTATCTATATAGCGTTTTTTTCAGGTAGACCAAGATAGGATGAAAAAAAGGGGGGCCACGGCCCGCCCTTTAAAAGTAATCTTTAACATTAAATATTTCTTTTTCAGTGTCTATTATGCTAAGTAATTCTGCTTCTTCATCAAGTGTTACTCCAAGTTTTTTGTTTAGAGCTAATCTTCTAGATTCTGATTTAAATAGAATAGATGCTATTTGGCTCTGTATGTCTAAATCATGAAACTTTAAGATCTGCATTTTGTAATCTGTGCTAAATTCAGAATATCTACCTTCAATAAAACAGTCAAAGTCTTTAAGTAATCTATTTGGAACGCTAAATTCAAATTTTACGCAGTACTCGTTAGGATCTTCTGACAGTATAAAATTCTTAAACGACTTAAGTGCGCTTTCAAATCTTAAAAATGTAGCTTCTCCGCTAAATCTGTATACTAAAACAAGTGTATCTAAGTTTTTCCCTATAAAACAATTTAATAATAGTTTGTCGTACATGTATAGCCTCTTATCACCATTAAACATAGGCATAAGAAGCAGAGATGATTTTGTTCTGTTTGCTACTCGTAATGTGTAGTCGGATGTTTGATTTTTCTCAATTGTGTTTATTTTGTAAGGAATCTTATTGAACATTGAAGTTTGTCCAACAGTAAAGCTCCTCCCATCCGGGAGGTCTATGGACATAACACTTTCACCAAACTTTTGATCTTGTATCAAAGTGTCATATCCATTTACCCGGACTTCTAGGGGGGAAACAATTTTAATTTGAGTTTTACGTTTCGTTTCAGTCATGCCTAAAAAGTTAAGAATTAATACTAATAAATTCTATTGGCTCTAAAGGTTTCCGTATATTATAAAGAATGTCTTCCTCAGTTTTGAGTAAGTAAACAAGTTTGAACGTCTCTGTAAATTTACAAATTCCATCGTACTGACCAAACTTTTCTACATATATTTTTAAAACATCTTGCTCATATGATGTATTTCCATCGTTTGCATTAATAATTTTCTCAGCTGTTTTAGCGCCTAACCCAGGAATTCCTGGTATCCCATCTGTTGAGTCGCCCATAAGAGTTTGCATCCACAAAAACTCATTAGCTTCTTTATCAGAGGTATTAATCCATTCCATTTTTTGAAAATTAAAATGCCTGCCTGGCACTTGCCTAAGCACATCTTTGTCAGGGCTGCATATTACATATGATTGGCCTTCTGTTTCTGCTATAATAGTAGAATATACACTTACACAGTCATCTGCCTCTAAGCCTAGAATACCTTTAAAACCCCATTTTTGTTTTATGTACTCTCGTAAAGCATAAAAGATTGGAGGTTTAGTACTAAGTTTTCTATTGTACTTATAAGGCCTTGTCCTAGCAAGTCTATATCTAAAACATTTTCCTTCTGTCAAAAATCCAAAGTAAGCATCTGCACTTGTAGTCTCAAGTATAGTCGTTATTCTATCATCTATTCCCATCATCGCCTCTTCCAGGGTATCTTTACCCATTTCGTAATACAGGAGGCTGTCTGCGTCTATTAGTGCTACTTTCATATTAAAAAAATTATGGGGGCACTAGGCCCCCTAATTATTATATAGCGTTAAGTTCTGCAACACTTTTGTCACAAGACTCTTTACACTCTGAATACTCTGTTACTGCTTCAATTCGCATGTCTGCCCACTGCGCATCTGTCATTTCTGCATAAGTAGAACTGTGGTAGATTGAGCCGTTAACACCTACAAGAGAAGAGTGCACAAAATACTCTAAGCATCTAATAGCACCTGTATTATCATCAGGCACTGCACCTATGTGCATAGGATCTACAAAGATGTTGTGTATCTCGCCGCTGTAGCATGCGATATACTTAAGACCACCTAAGTGTAGACCTTTAACACAAGAGCGATTGTCGTTTGTATCTACATGAGACCAATCTGGCAATCTGTGTCTACAACCAACTTTAATAAAATGCTGAGGAGAGCCATAGCCATTTACACCCTCACAATAGAACGCATCTCCACCTGAACCCATAACGGCAGGTTCAAATAAGCGGTCCTCTACGTGCTCAGGTAGGCCATCGCCCTCTATCTCGCCTGTATCAGGATTAAATGTACGTTTGTATCGGTCAACTTGTTCACCAGTTTCTCGATCAAACTTGTGCATAATTTCTCTAGATACTTTGTAGCCGTTAAGTAAACCTTCGCTAGTAACTTTCATTTGATACATGGTAGCTCTGCGATCTGCAACCTCTTCACTAAGACCGTGCTCTTCCATGAGTTCTTCTTTTAGTTTAGGGTGCACATACTTTAAGTTTACAAAGTTAAAGAAGCGCTCTGAAAAATCTGTGTCTACACCTTTCTTTCTAAGAATAGGATTACGCAACCATCTAGTCCACATCTTTACAAGCGGTAAGAAAGACAAACCTTTGTCAATAGACTCAAATATTCTATCTACCAAAGCTTGCGGCATAGGATAGCTTGACACTATACCGTTACTCTTAAGAAAGAACTGGCCTGTAGCTTTGTTCACATGAATGTGCTCACACTCAGTCTCAATTGTTTTAGTATAATCTTCTACAGCAAGTTCTGCAAATTTTTGTAGAGTGTCTTGATATTCTGCCATGCTAACAGCATCATCTGCTAGTCCTTTGAGAACCATCATACTTTCATACAGCTCTTTGCTGTACGTTACGGAGAAGTTTTTATCTCCATATGATCCTGAGATCACATCGTCAATTACGTTTAGTGTAATCATAATTTAATTGTTTATTTGGGTTACTAATTTACTGATTTTTAATTAGTTAGACAAACTTAGAGAAGTCTATTTTGTGTTTTAATTGATTATGTTCTGCAGACCAATTGTCTGTCAAACTCCTCAATAAATCAATAGCTTTCTTATATTTATCTAACTCTGTTTGGGAAAGCGTTGCAGATCTTGGAACTGTACCATATAATTTAGTTTCAGAGCATCTGCAATGAAATCTAAAATCAAGTTCTTGAGTAATGTATCGCAACGATCTTAGTTCCCAGTTTCGTCTACGAGCCCACAATTGCTTGGGAGTCATAGGTTTTCCTGTTTTTGTTTTTAAAGTGTTCATCAAAACATATATCTAATTGTATTCCAAGGTATTATTTCGTCATGTCTACGTCTAAATGCACTCATATACGCAGCTTTTAGATGTCTGTTATACCTTATGTTTCTACCTCCATACTGAGAGATTTTAGGCTCTTGTATTTCTGGCTTCCATAAATCGTCCTCTGTTTTAGGATGCTTTTCAAGATTAGCTTTGTGTTTATTCTCATTATGTGTCAAGAATATAACTTCTGCTAGAACCTGTTCTTTGTAGTCTACATAGTCATTAAGCATATCAAACAATTCTTCGTACTCTTCCATCCAGCCATCGTATAAAATTACGGGGCTAAAATTAACATGTACATCATAGCCTGCATCTATAAATGCATCAATAGCTTTAATTCTATCAATAATTTTAGATGTGCCTGGCTCGTGAATGTCTGATCTACTTTGTGGCATAAGACTAAATCTAATACGTATCTTACCTTGCGGGTCAAATTTAATTAGATTTGGATTTACATATTTAGTAGCAAAGCTACCCATCGCAACAGGATGATCTCTAAAGAATTCAAAGATTCTTTCCCAGTCGTGATACTTAGCATGCAAAGCAAAGTCTTCGTTACAACTAATGTCGTATGTAGTAAAAACAGGATGCGTCTGATTTGGCTTTGTTACTGGTGTGAAATAAGCATGATTGTTTATTTCAGTAAGTATATCGCCTGTGTTTTTAGCAATTGATAGACCGTCAGGTTTATGGCGCTTCATATAACAGTATGAACAGTTATACAAGCAGCCATAACCAAACGACGGAGATATGAAATCCGTCGATCTACCTGAAAATCTAATATCAAAAGCTCTCCTAGTTACAAAGGCTAGCTTCCCCATTGAAGTCTATCTTTTGCATCTAGGTATACACTAATCTCCTTCTGTAGCTCTGAACTAATGTCTGGAGCTGCGTCAGGATGTACATTAAACTGGCCTATAGTAGATAGCATAATCGATACTTCTTCGTTGTACTCTACCAACTCTTGGCAGTTAGCAACAAGTCTAGTATCATATGCACCCGCATTAGGCATGTCTAACACAAATAACTCTCTACTTTTAGCAGCAATTAAAACAGGATCTGTAACTTCTTCACAAAAAGCTTGGAACTTAGCAATCCTTTCTACATTTTTTCTAATTTCTGAAACTGTAGAATCATCATCTTTTTCCATATCAATCCACTCCATAGATCTGCTAGACACCATTTCTGCAGCCTTATAACATTCCTTAAACTTATCAAATAGCTCAGGGTTAATATGTTTAAGTGCAGACAAGTGCGTCATATCTATGACAGCCTGGATCTTTTTACCAGTATACCATTTAATTAAGTGTGAATCCATAGTGTATCCTCCATCTGAATTTAATTGCAAAAAGAATTCATCAATGTGCTTACAATTAGCACCTTTTGCAATGTGTTTAATATACGTTTCTCTAACTCTAATAAGCTGCGGTGTGTCCCAATCTTGATCTGCTTTATCAGGTCTAGCCCACTCTGCAGGTTGCCCTTTATCCTCACCATAAGTTGAGTACACACGAACAGGCGGCTGCTCATAATAAAACATCTTGCCAACTAGACACTCATCCCAAGAATACCATGTAGTTTCAGGGTAAACTTGTTTAAATGTAGGAGCATAGCAGCCAATAATATCAGCAGCAAGCATAAACTTTTCCTCGTCAGCAGTACTACCATAATAAATAGTCTTCTCACTTTGCATAAGATCTTTAGCTTTAGGCTCGATCTTATCCCAGGTATAGTTTTTGCCATCGTTGCGTTTATTATCTGTTCTTAGAGTAAAAGCAACCATCCGCTCTTCTATCTTACGACGTTCTGCAGGTGTAATGTTCTCAAACGTTGCAACTTGCTCAGCTTTAGCTGCCTCTGTCTTGTACTCTTCTAACCATTCATCGCTAACTTCTATATCATCATAGCTTTTAACATGAGGAGAAGCCTGAAAGTATGCAAACTTAGCCTGCTGTCTAGTAACTTCAGCATTATACGCTGCCATTGCCTTTCCTTTCTCTGGCCCGGGAGGTAACAAACTAATAGCTTTAGGCATAGCAATAGTAGGAGGACTGATAACTACAATGTTTTCTTGATAGTCGTCTTTTTGAGCTTGTTGTAGTAAATACAAATCTTTGTACTTATTAAACTGCTCATCTGTTTTAATGTAAATATTAGTAGTACTTACACCTGACCATCCGTCAAACTCATCTCTCTCAAGACTGTCTTTACCAGATCTGTAATCTCTCATCTTTGTAACCTTCTTGGCATTCATACCTTTAAAGAAAATCTTAGGCATTGCATACCTCACACTTCTATCAGGTGCAAACTGCGGGTTGATAGACTGCCGATCAATAATATTAGCAATCCTACCTAGCGTTGAAGATCCATTTGCTTTACTAAGAATATCTCTGCAGGATACAAGCCACTGAACAATGTCTGTGTCTTTAAGCTCTGCTTGTATTAGCTTAGTAGCCTCTGCAGCTGCTTTCTTAATAACACCTTGAACATATGCTTTAGTAGCATCATTCCATATCACTTTCTCACGAGACGGCGTAACAT
>PDMW01000755.1_pt1 | contig 15151 bp, 11 predicted proteins | sample 1515511 | NCBI WGS metagenome assembly PDMW01 (sample SAMN07343023, study PRJNA328102) | Marine metagenome, whole genome shotgun sequencing project. | biome: marine; feature: bay; material: water; isolation source: viruses from water sample < 0.22 micron filtered, nuclease treated, low... ... | reverse complement strand
CCGGGGAATCCTGTGCTGAACACACCAGAACCCATAGTAAGACCACCTATTTGTGCATTACCATCAACATCTAATTTTCTTGTAGGATTATATATTCCAACACCAAGACGATCATTAGCAGCATCTACACGAATAACATTATTATCATTTTGACCTCTAACTTGGAAGTCTGCGTTGTCATTCTCGGGGTTGACAGTAACTATATTACTACTAGCACTTCCTCCTATAGAAATACGATTATCATTATTTGTTCGAAGATAGATTGGGTCGTCGCTAGTTGTTCCAACCACACCTAATCTTCCAGCCCCTCCAGCAGAAAATGCCTGTAGCTTAATCTGTACGCCTGAAGAATTTTCAAGTAATATCTGACCGTTCTCTGCACTGTCTACTACGTGCAGGTTTTGACTAGGAGTAATAGTTCCGATACCAACTCTTTGAGCACTATCTATAGAAACAGCATTAGTATTATTAGTATTCAGATTCAACGCTCCAGCTTCACGATTATTAATAGTAAAGCTAGAACTAGTTGCCACTAAAGCTGTTCCATCACTAGCCGTTGAATTAGTGACACTATTTGTAAATTTAAGTTCAGAACTAGTGCCAGTAGCATTTATATGTAATCCTTGCCCAGCACTTTGTAATGCAGGAGAGTCCGTCCCAATACCAACATTGCCATCTTCATATATTAGATCATTAACATTTCTCTGCCAATGGTAATTAGCTCCCATAGAATGAGGAGTGGCGGCATCTTCTGATGTCTGATAAGCCTCTACTATATACCTTGCCGTATAACTTCCTCCATTCTCATCAAAGAATACTGCATTAAAAGTAGGAGAAGTTCCAGTAATACCAACTTGAGGATGATTAGTAGTACTACCAGACCGGCCTATAAATCGACTCTTCCACGTAGTATTGTCTAGATCATACCAAACAAGATATGAAGAGCCATTTTCAGTAGCTGTTGGATAAGCGGTTAATCTAATTATATAATGCCAGTTTGAACTCAATGTAGTGCCAAACGTCTCTCCTAATTTTATAGCCGTTCCATTAGCAATTCCAGCACCACTATTTTGGACAGTATCTGAATAACTTATCCAACTATTGGCTCTTATACCACTAGCTACATGTAAATTTTCAGTAGGGATAACTGTTGAAAGTCCAACTCTACCAGATTGACGCAAAGTCATTCTTTCTGTACCAGCAACATGTATTCTCATATCCACGCCACCAATAGTTCCTATATTGAAAGAACTTGTAGATACGCCCATACCTATAATATTGCTTCCATCATCATAAAGCCTAAAATAACCTAATCCTGTTTTACTAGAGTCTAAACCCTTGCCGGGATACTGCCAATACATCATATCATCACTATCAATATAAATATTAGATCCTGTCACCGCAGATGAAGATGACCATTTGGTTATTTGATTAGCCGAACCACCACCTACAACCGAACCTGAAACAGATTCTGTAGCAGTAGTTAGACCTGTAACGTGACCATAAGTATCTGTCAACACATCTTGAATATATGTTCTTCCACTATTATCTGAACTAGCTCCACTAACATAAATATGACCTGTCTGTAAGTAATTCCACAAATCTGTTTGATTACTTAGGTCTCCATCAATACCGCCCCATGAAGCCTTACCATCCACCATTTGAATATATTGACTTCCACCCCAACGATAAGAAAAGTTTTCTGATGTGTCTACATAAATCTTACCTGTTTCACCACTTGTAGGAAAATTACCAGTACCACTAGCTTCAATTACATCATCTACATAAGCAGGTAGTCTTTCAGCAGCGATGATACCACTTGTTATAATACTAGCACTAATGTCTGTAAGCCATACGGGATAAGTCCCGACATTACCAGTATTGATAACACTAGCTAAAATTCCTGTTACGTTTTCTCCATCATTTCTATTTAGAACAAGATGATTATTGGCAGGAGTGTAAACAGCCCCTGTAACAAAAGTATTTACTCCTGTTTCTGTATAGCCTGTTATGTATCCTGCATCGTTATTGAGAACACTAACGTTGTCTCCACTTTGCACTACACTACTGTCTATGTTCAAAGTTCCTGAATTACCTAAAGATATTTCTCCTCCACCGATTAGTCCAGTTCCAGCATTTAGTATAAAACTAGAACTAGTTAATTGATCATTATCTACAGTTCCCTGCAATAAAGAAGTTTCTACTCCACTAATATTAAATTCTGTACCTGAAAGATCAAGTCCAGTTCCTGCTGTATATTCTGTATTGGTATCTACGACTGTTTCCGTAGCAGTAGTTATTCCTGTGATATGACCATAGCTATCAACAAGTATATCTTGAACGTAAGTTCTTCCACTTTCATTTATTCCTGTACCGTTCACAGTAATATGATAATTTGTACCACTAACTAGAACTCCAGACAAAATACCCGTAACGGCATTACCGTCATTTCTGCTTAAAATAAGAGTATTATTTCCACTATTAAAACTAACCCCAGTAACAAAATAATCATCCAGAGAAGCAGCACCTGTAGCAAGACCTGTTACATGGCCATATTCATCGACTAAGATATCCTGAATAAAGATATTACCGCTATTATCTGAATCAGAAGCAGCATTAACTGTTATGTGAGAGCCGCTGATAGCGTATGGGACGTCATTATTTAAAAGGCTAACATTATCCCCAGATACTAAATAACCGCTTTGAGAATGATCCCCCCAGCCGTATGCGTCATTCCAGTTGGTTATATTCCCAGAAGTAATACTGCTAGCGGGAGAAGCACTAAATACAGGATCTGTTTCTGTATATCCCGTAATATACCCAGCGTCATTTGTTAATTTACTAACATTATCTCCACTGTGTACAACTACGTCCAGATTTCCAGTTAGTGTAACACTATCTGTTCTAGTCAGAACTATATCTCTTTGTGCTGTATCATACTGGACACCTGATACAAATGTGTTGGTATCTGCTGGAATGGCATCTATCTGACCTTGTAGATGTCCTGATGTAGAAGCTAATTGTCCTGTGGTAGCATATCCACTATCGTTAACCAGTAGACTTACATTGTCTCCGCTAACTACAATACAAGACAAATCCCCAGTTATATGAGTTCCGTCGTTTAAATGCTCCAATAATTCTTTAGTGCTACAATTAAATGATATTCCAGTAAGAAAAGTATTTAGGCCTGTTTCAGTATATGATGTCATGTATCCTGCATCATTTACAAAAATAGAAACATTATCTCCACTTTGAGTATAACCTGAAAAGTCTACCCCAGTAGAAAGCAAACCTATTACATGCCCATTACCATCCAAGAAAACATCTTGAACAAAAACATTACCACTATTATCTTGATTAGCAGCGGGGGTAACGACAGGATGTGATGCAGGGATCATACAAGTATTGATCTCTATATTCGCACCGCTGGCATTGGATAGAGTTATATTATTGACTCCTGTACTGTTGATACAGGACTCTACTTCAATGATGTATTTTGTTTCATTGACCTCTATTGAAAAATCTCCTGTGCAATCACTCATTATGTTTGACACTCCAGACTTGAGGATGATTTACTATATCTACTTAAAATGGTAGCTGTACCATATAATATTCTAGATGTAAATTTACCTCCTCCTGTATATATGTCTGTTGTGGATTGCAGTTCGAAATCGTATTTTGCATTCTTCCATGTATATAGATTGGTCTTGGATGCTGGTATTTCCCAGATGATCGTACCAGAAGTGTCGTTGACAATATCAAATTTATACAGAGAAGAGTCTGAATTTTCTGTGGTGAAAGTAGCAGTATCTCCGAGATTAGTTGTCCATGTTATACGGGCACACCAACCACTGATATCTACTGGATTATTATTGGCATCTTTATATATTAGGGTTAATTTAAAAGAAGACCCTTGCTCAATGCTAAAATCGTAAAGGCTTGCTGCCATTGCTTGCTCCTTGTGTAGTAGTCTCTTTACATAAGTATACACAATCCCATAAAAAAAGGGCCTGCAAGTGCAAGCCCTTTTCTACTAGGAAGTAGTTCCCAGACAATTATAGAGAACCGAGGATAACTCTGCGGTTGTCTAGAACAGCAAAGCCTTGCTCTGCCCAACCGTAGAAACCTGCTCTCTTCTGTCTGTGAAGTGAATCGTCCTCGAAGATCTGTACTTCTTGACGAACTGGCATCACGAACGAATCTCTCTTGCGGAGATCAAGACCTACGACAACTTCGGTGTTGTGACCAGAAGGCATGCTTCCAGATAGTTCGTTTGAATAGAACAACTGGTACTCTTGGCCAGAACCGAGTTCATCAAGGTCGTGAAGATTCACGCCAAAGATTCTGTTAACACTACCGTCAGCAGCGGTGTAGATTTCACGACGAGTTACTTCGTCAACTTGATCTACGCCCCAGTTGCGAATGTCTTCCATTGCTTCTGGAGATACATACAAGTCTGTCAGTTGACCTCTGTTATTTGAGGTACTGTTACCACCACCATTACGACGCATGACAGTCTTCAAAAGACTTACAAGACGCTTGCTGAACTGACCGTTAGCAGCGTCACCGTCGTATACAACGATATTTCTATCGACACCAGCAGCAAGAAGAGTATGCCATCCGTCGTCATTCATCTTCTTCACAAACTGGGCTTCCATAACTTCCATAGCACGACCAACAACATCCCAACGAGCATCGCGGGCATACTTCAGAAGGTAGTCGATAGAAGCACCAATGTCATAGGTTGGAACCATGACGTAGTCGCCTTCTACATGACGTTCTGGAATATATCCATGATTAGGGATTGTGTAAGCAACAAAATCTCTTTCGGTGCCGGGTGCTAGAAAGTCCAATGGAAATTCTGGTGTGGCACTTTCGGAAAGTCTTACTGGCTCGAAAATACCGTCTAGAATATCTCCGCTGAGCACACCTTGTCTCAATGGGAGTTCTAGAGCTTTGGCAAACTGTGAATTAGCCTCTAAAGACTGAGTCTTCTCTGCTGAGCCAGAACGCATCAGAAGATCAGTAAGTTCTTGTGAGGGTGTAAATTTATCGTAAGATGCTGACATTTTTATGTTCTCCCATTTATTAAACGTTAATTGAAACTTTAGCGTAACCATCGGAATCTTTAGCACTCAAGAATTGCCCGACAGCAACTGCACCGGTTTCTTGTGTAGCACTAATGTTACCACCACTATGAACATAAGCGGTTTGTCCAGCTGCTGGAGTTCCGTTGATGTTGCTAGTAGTCACTTGACCATTTCTAAGAATAGTCACTTTACCACCCTTTTGCACTTCGTCTTTGTGGTAATTAATGTGTTGTCTTGTAAGATCAAGATTAACAACGTCATTAAGAAGCACTCCGACAGGATAAGCCCCACTAGGATTGCTAGTGTATGCGACGACTGCATTAGCATCGTCCATAGCGACCCCAACACCAGTTGAAGCTGTTGAAACGGAAACTACCCCGCCTCTTGTGCCTGTTGTACTCATGAAAAATGAGATATCAGTTAATAATTCAATACGATCAGGTTTTAGAGCCATTTTTATTCTCCCTTATTTAGTTTTTTACCGAGTCTAGAATAAACAAAATCAATCAAAGCCGCAGAAGTTGTGTTGACATCGGAATCATCTTCCCCGCCAACGGTCAAGTCTAGAGCTTCGGTTTCTTCAACCTCTTCCAGAACTTCTTCTGTTGTGTCAAATTCAGTTTCAGCCTTAGAATCTTCTTCTTTTTCTTTCTTCTTGTCTAGGGCTTCTTTAAGAGCTGGTGGCATCTTTCCTGCCTCAGCTTCTTCATCTTTCTTGTCCATCTTTGCCATCTTCTTTTTGTAAACAGCAACGACAGCATCAAAAGCGTCATCGTCTAAAGCACTGTATGCTTCAATGGATTCTTGGATATCGCTATCCTCAAAGCCACACTCAGCAAGAGAGGCACAGCGTTTAGCCATAAGCTCTTTCTTCTTCATGCTCTTAACTTCTTCTTCCATCTTTGCTAAAGTAGCTTCAGTTTCTTCTTTCTTCTTCTTGTCTTCTTCTTTTTCTGCCATGTACTTTTTCATAGCAGCTTCTGCTTCGTCTAGCTTAGTTTGCATTTCTGCAATTACGCTAGTCTTTTCGTCGAGTTCAGCTTGAACTGATTCCAAAGAAGGCCCTTCGGTTACTTCTTCAGTTTCGGTTTCAGAAACTTCTGTGGCTTCTGTAGCTTCTACAGGGGCCTCAACGGTTTCTGTAGCTTCAGAAGCAATGACTTGCTCTTCTGCAACTTCTTCACTCTTGGTTTCTAGTTCTTTATCTTCGCTCATTATACAAGCCTCCACAGTATGAGTTTCTATGTAATCTAATGATACACCTTTGTTTTCTAAAACATCGTTTTTTTGGTCGTCTTTTTTCATGTCGTCAAAATTTTCCATCTTAGTTGAAAGTATTATACTATTCACATTTGCTGGTTTGTCAACATAGCCTTTACCACTAAAAGTGATATTGCGTAAAACCCTACCAATTTTATAGTCATCTTTTTGCCCAGTTCCACCATAGGCTCTGAGGTATTTTGTTAAGTAAGCACTACTATCATCCCTTGCTACAACTTTATAACCGCCCTGAGCGTTTTCAACGCCATAGTCAAAATTATCAAAATAACACTCCATACTAACGTATTTTGTACCATCTTCGATAGAAGCGATTAAGTCTCTAGTTCTCTCTTTAAGCTCAGGATCTGTATATGCTTTGTAAATTACTGCTCCTGTTAAAATATGAAAATCTTTAGGAAGGTTCTCATCAGGAGTATTTTTGTCTATCAGCATACCATCTTCGGTAATAGGATAGTTAGATATAATATGTCCTACTATCAGATTCTCATCATGATTTAAATTAGTAGGCTTGTGCTCTGGTGTTTCTTTAGCTTTCCATATCTCATCTGGAGTAAAAATATCATCATTTTTGTTCCAGTTTGAAGAAACTAAAATAGATTGTACATAGTACATGTCTCTATCTTGAATGGAAGCTAGAGCTTTCATCTGTTTAGAAACTGCATCTATATTTAGTGGTTCAGCAACAGACGCAAAGGACAATGAACGATTGCCCATAATACGATCTGATATACCGTCATCATATTCTTGTTGAAATAATTGCATTTTTGGCCTCCAAGATTAGGCATACACCATAGAATAGAAATACGCCTTCAATTGTTTATAATCGTCGGTGTTTAGATCTTTATCTATTGTAGCTTTAATCTTTTTAGAGAAAGAGTGGTACTTGTTAATTACTTTATCGCCTTGAGAAACTTTGATTTTGTCTTTGACTAGTTCAGCGGTAATCTTGTCTGTAGGGTCTATACTGAATAGTATACTTGTCTTCACATTTTCTGTAGCTTCGTATTCTGACTGTGAGAGACTTCTCATATTCTTCTTACCATAGAACTCCAAGAATACAGGATTAATAATCTTACTAATCTCTTCTTGCAATCCCATCCCCTTCATAATAAGAGATGCACCTGTTTGTGGAGCAAACTCTTTTTCTTTTCTAGGTTCGGTATCTTTGCTATTTTTTGGTCTGCCCTCTCCCGGAACGCCTTCTTTTTGTTTAGTTTGAACTTTCGGGGCGGGAGCAAAATCTTTCTTTAATTCCAGCAAGGTTTTCTCCCCGTTGTTTTTAACCCCTAAAGGTAAATCAACTTGACCGGGAGTAGCAATTCCCAACTGTAGTGCAACTTTGCGTAAGCTGTCTTCTTGACTACTGTATGGAGTAAGCTTTTCTTCTGCTGCATTTTCGCGTGCCACTCTAACATTCTCAAGTTCAGGATGAGCACCAAACCTCTTCTGGACAAATTCATTAGATACGATGTTGCGATCTGCCAGCTGAATGATTAGTGCCTTCTCAGCGTTTTCGTCACTAAGATCCATGTTATCAAATTCCAGTGTTGCAGAATATCTGAAACCCATAACTTTCTGGATCATTTCCAGTTCTGCTTCCCAAAACTTTCTTAATACATCTCGCCCATATTGTAATCTCTGGGTAAGAGTTTTAAGACTGATAAAATTATTAGTAGTACCTGCTGCTCCGAATGTTCCTGTAAGAGTAGGAGGAATGCCTAAACCGGCATATACATTATTAAGATGGGGAGTATATTTACCTTCGCCCAAGAACTGATGGACATTGGTTTTACTTTCTATAAGTTCAATATCTGGCCCCCAAACGATATCCATTGTGCCTCCACCTACATTGTTTTGTAGGATAGATGCTAATTTGCTTGCAGCAGCTTTTGTAGGTGCGATCTTATGATCTAGATTACCTAGCTTGAATATTCTAGTATTGCTAATAGCTCCATCAAGTGCTGCCATGTCCGCCAGCTTCAGTTTTTCTAAAACCGTAATGTCATCCATGATGCTGTACATCATTGGAAAGGCCCAAGTCTGCCAATCATCTTTTTTATAATGATTAACAATAACCTTATCAGGATCTAAGAAATATGGCTTTCTTGTCTTTGCTGCTTCCACCACCTCTGGAGGTAGTTTAGACACCATAAACTTTTCTGCATCATTTTTGGGAGAATTAATGATCTTACGAAGGTGTGCAGGAAGTTTCAAACCATAAGCCTTTTTTCCACCAACAAAAGAAGCTAGCGGCCCGGCTGCGATTTCAATATACATCGGATCAATGAATGTATATTTCCAAGGAATTTCTCTTGTTCCAAGAGCTGTGAGTTCGTTTCGTATATCCCTATCACTAAAATCAGCAGCATTAGCTTTGTACATATCTTTAATAGATTTGTTACTTAGCTTTGCTGTTCGTCTTGTCATCACCACATTGCCTATGCGATATAGATTATTAAGAAATCTTTCGCTTCTGTCTTTTCCATCAACCTTCTTGAACCAGTTCCTGAAAAATCTTTCTATCCTTTTATTAGGATGAGATACTGTAACTCCTTGAGTTGCGAAGTCTCCCATCAGGTCAATAACATTTTTGACCAAGCCGACTCTTTGATAGATAAATTCTGCTCTGTTTAAGATAGCATAAATTTGATTAGGTACGGCTTCTCCGGGACGATAATAATCATAGTCATTTTTCGTAAGCCCCGGTCTTGAAGAAACATTAGGAAGAATATTACTAAAGTCTTGTCTCTGACGACTACCAGCTTTAGCACTGTGATGAATACCCATATATTCTTCTAAAGAGCCTGCACTAGCGTTTAGTGCATCCTGTTGACCTTCCTTGCTTTCATCCCAGAAAACAAAGGGAGATTCAATATCACGTTCAGGTTGTTTGTCTTTTTCTTTACTCATGTTCTCTCAATACTATTGCAATGTGATTGGTTTATGAAATATTACACCTATTTCTGAATACCTTGATAAAAATCGTCGTTTGCAGCTTTGGTAAACCATTCTGGCCCCTTGTACATTTCAGTATCTTTAGCCTTTACCATGTTTTGTGCGTTTCCGCCTATAACATTATATTCTGGATCTTGTAATTGTAAATCTAATTTTCGTGCTATCATATTAGTTATAAGTAAAGAACTATATCTATCTTTTCTTAATTTACCTTTCTTACCGTGACTTCCTTTTACATCGGGAGTATCCCATCTATCTCTTGCTCCCACACCACTACTTGTCTGTGTCATAACGATGGTTGTAAGCTCATTTTTTAATTCTTCGATCTCTACGATACATTCACTAAGACTGTCATACATCGGGTTTAGATCGGCCTCCATGATATTACGACCTTCTACTTCAAGAGCCAACCCTATGCTTAGACTATCAAACCTTGGAAATATCAACTTCTTATCTTCAAAGTCTTTACGAAGTCCATGATTAGCATGAGCAACCCAATCAGCTTTTGCGAATTGTACAAGCTCTAGTATGTGTAAGCCTACCTGAGTGTCAGTAGGCTTGGATTTGTCGTAGTCTATCACTGGCCAAATCAGTTCTTCTCCCTCTTCAAGGTTTTTAGGATCGTGCAAAGCTTCTTCGATAGCTACGCCACCTCCTTGAGCATCTACTCCTAAACTAATAACATTAAAGCTTTTCATCAAGTTCCTGATTTTTCTTGCACAGAAGCTATAAAAGTCATGATCTTCTGTTAACCCTGTTTTCTGACGCTCTCTAAAATTTCCTCGGTTAGTAGTCCACACATATACTAATCGTCTATGATCTTCATTTAGTTCTATAACAGTGATACTAAAGTTATCTTTCTCACTAGCAGGGTCAACGCCAATGATATATTGTTTATTAGGGTCTCCCTTAATCATAGGATCGAAATTAATCTCTCCTTCACGACCTACAACAGGATTCTTCTCATTACATGTGCAGCTTTCTATTAGACTTCTTTTAAAGAAACCCTCGCTATCGCTTGTGAAACATGCCGCGTACTCCATTTGATAGATACCGTTGTGTATAGTGGCCTTAGCTCGGGCTACTTGTTTATCGTCCATGAATCCTTTCGGTATAAGCTCGTATGGAATCCTGATGACACTATAATCCCTCCAATTGAAATTTTCAGGAACAGGCCCACCAAATATATCTTCTAATGCTTTTGTGTCGCCTTTACTTTCTACAATATTTTTATAACGACGCCAATACTGAGCAAAGTGTTTAAAGCTATAATCCGCCGTTCCACTTATAATTGCCTGATTGCTTTTCTTTACCAACAGCTTATCCATTTCTTCTGTCCAAATTCCCGCCTCTTTCATAGCCTTCTTCTTTGCTTCTGCCTTAACATTTTGGATGGGGCTAGCACTAACCGCAGCGAAGCCTGATACAACGGTTTCGTATATATCAGGACTAATTGATGCAAATTCATCTGCGATAATTATGTGGGCACGAAGACCTCTAATTTTATCACCTGTTCCTAAAGGAATGGCAACTGCCCAACTCTCGCCTAGACGTATCGTACAACGATCTACATCTCGTCTAGGGCCGTCACTAGCCCCGTTAAAGATACTTCGAATAATGTCGCTATTACGCCACAAATTCTCCATATACTCAAATATGATTTTACTCTGTCGGAATGCACTACCGACTATAACTATTTTGGTTCCCGGCTCAAACATACATTTAAGCATAGCATACATACCTAACATAAATGATTTACCGAATCCACGACTTGCTATAAACATAGGGAAAGGACGATTCCAAAACTCCTGTAAAATCGCCACTTGGATCGGGTGTAATTCGATTCCAAAAAGACTGTGTACCGTAAATCCGAAATAGGTAGGATCAGTCATTATTTTTAATAGGTGCATGTCTGGATGTTCTATGTCGTCCTTGGTCCGACCTATCATCAGGTTCCTGTCAGGAACTATCAGGGAGGTGTCACCGAGGCCCAGCCATGCTTCTTCAAAGGTTTTCTTTTCTATGTTCGCCATGTTCGCTACGCTCACTTATTGTCTTTGTCTCGGAGTTCACTTACTCGTTTCATGATACTAATTGCCAGTGCCTTTGCATTCTCACGATCTCCACAGAAATGAGTATGTATACCGTATACTGTGTTAATCTCTGTTATATATTTTAGCAGGAACAAAGGGCTTATACGAAGGTTTTTCCATAAACGAGGTGGTATTCCACTGTTCTTGGGAAATTGTAATACATCTAGGAGGTCAAATTCGAATAGTATATGGGCATGGGGATATCCTGCCATACGATCTAGTACGTCTTTAAAACGCTTCTCTGTGATGTTGTTAGACACCTCATTAGGGCTGCACTTGCGTTCTATGCAGAGCAGGTGTTCCATTCCTTCTATACTATAGTCTCCTGTGTCTAATTTAGCATTTACTACATTATAGTTTTCATTAAAGTCCCACGGTTTTTGTTCGCGGGTATCTACTATTACATTGAAATATTTATTCTTCATTTCTTTTTGAGTTTGGCTCTTACTATATTGAAAAACAACATAGCATAAGCATCCTCATCTCCTGTTACTAATCTGTGGTGTTGATAACATAAGGTGATTCCATTATTTACTTCATATCTCAGCATAGGATTGTCCGCCCATCTTTTAATATGGTGGGCATTTAATCTGCCTCTTTTATTACATTTAGGCCACTGACAACAATAGTTATCCCGTTTATATACTGAGGCTCTCCATTTTTTATAATTGTCATCAATCGGTCGTTTCACGATCCATAGTCTCTGGGGTTAGAAAAGGATTGTCTGTGCTTTTGTCTTGATATTTGTGGGTGTCCATAAGCTCATCTAAATGTTTATTTACACTCATTCTCATAATTTCCATTTGTCTGCCTTCGTTCTCTCGTATCTTTTCGTCTTCTAACATTCTTAATAGCCCTGTCCAAGAGGACTTGCCGTCCTCTATCCTCTTAATACGTTGCTCACGGGTAGCCTTTAAGTCTTTACTTATCTTTTGTTGTTCTGAAAGAAGTTTAGTATATTCGTTTGTGTATGATGTAATACTATTACGAGCAAAACTCAGTTGGGTTTCTAAGTTGGTAAGATAAGAATTGTCACGACTTTCTTCGGGTTTAGCATATTCCATATCTACCATTTGTTGAACACGTTCAGTATCTGCTATGTGGCGTTTACGTTCTTTCATGCTTCTGTTAATAAGAATATCAATAGTTATAAATTGTTTAATCTGAAGTTCTTCTGCAGGAAGTACGTCTTCACGGAATTGTTTAATAAGTCCTATCCACGTATCTTCAAAATACTTTAATTCACCAGTATCAGAATCGAACTGTTTTAATATTTCAGTCCAGAAAGTTTTCTTGTGCAATTTATGTCTTAGATAGTCAGTATCATCATCTCGGTCATCTTCTCCTGCCAGCAAGTGATTGTCTTCTATATATCTTTTTATAGGAGCAGTATTTCGATTTAGGTACTCTGCTATTTCTTCTATTGTGTCCTTAGTAAAATGGTCACGAATATGTTTTTGTTCTACTAGACTTAATTGTCCACGTTTTCTAGCCATCACGATGCTCCTGTAAGATTTCTTTTATGTTTTGCAGTAAGAGTGAGTTATATTTTTTGGGGATTTTTTGTCCATAAAGAAACATAAGATAATATTTGCGGAGATCTACCCTGATGTGGGGGTCTATACGTTTAAGGATTTCTTTGTTCTGTATAGTGGATACAAAGTCTAGGCCGGTGTTTTGTATAGTCTCACTATTTTCAGTGTGGGATACTTGCATCAGGTTCTTTTTATTATTGTTTTTACTATACCAGTTATTATATAGAGTGCAGTTGGTTTTGCAGTTGAACTGTAAACACTGACTTGTGCTTTTTTCGTAGTTGGGGTCGTAGAATTCACAGGTATTACAGGGGCGATCAGGTCTTTGGTACTTGTCACGTTTAAAATTAAATAGGCGGTTGCGGATATGTGTCCAAAGAAAGTTCTCTAGGGGTTTGCTAGGGTCGTAGTTTTCTAGACCTTGCAGGGCGAAGATGTACGCCTGTTGTTTCATGTCTTCGATGTCATGATAGCCGAAGCGGAATTTGTGGAGCAGCTTGTAACAAATCTTATCTATAGTCTCAAGAAAGTGTTTCTCCGTTACTTTTCCTAGAATCATCTTTTCCTTTGGCTTCCGCTGCTTCTTCTTTGTTTTTGGTTTCATCTAATAGCTCCGCGATGCTAGTCTCTCCATCGGGCAGAGCTAGTTCCTCTGCGGTAGGATGGTTCAGTGGGTTTCCTGTGACGCTTAGTGACGAGTGTGCAAATAAGTGCTTCATAGTTTCTCCTGCAATACTAATACAATGGTATTATAGCTTCTATACACCAAATGTCAAGGTTGGGGGCTTTTTCCTAGTCCTATTAGTTTAGGTAATACTAATTGGGAAAGGGGTGGCTTACTATTTCTATACCACCGGGGCGAAAATCACCCCCTCCGAGGGGGTCAAGCCAAAACAGAAAAACCCCCCTATGTAGGGGCAACAATTTTATGTTCGTTTGGCATGGTATTATAATGCAGAGAAAAATAATTTTGTGTTCGTTTGGCATGAAACTATATTCGGATTTTCTAAAGATTTTTCTTGCAATCGACGATATATACTGTATAATGACAGTATAACAAAAAACAAATTACCTTAACTAGAAAGTTTTTATCATGTCAAACAATTTCGAAATCACTTACACTTCAGATTGCTGTGGTTCCTATGTTCACTCGGATGCTCAGATTTGTCCTGATTGTCTTGAGCATTGTGAAGTTATTGAGGAACGCGTCGATTTTGACGATTCCGAAGCGGTTCATTTTCAGGCATCACTTGATTTTTATGGGGCGGCATAATTCCGCTTGACACGACACCTTGCACACTGTAAAATTTTGGTATCACTTAACCACATTGGAGCTTTCAACATGTTTTCACTTATCGACCTAGCAGACGCCAAACAAAATATTTATTCTGACCGCGATGATGTTTATACCCCTGCCAAAAATGAGATGTCTTTCGAGTTGTCACAAATGACAACAACCGACCGGGGTAATGCTCTGGAATATATGGTTGCAAAACGTATGCGATTGGCAGGCATCGACGCCGAACATATTGGCGGCACAAATGATTTTGACATTAAGCTATTCGTGAACGGTCGGATAGTACGCTGTGAAGTCAAGTCAAGTCTACTCGGCCCCAAGTCAAACAAATATTGTTTCCAGAAAATCAAGCCTACCGAATTTGATATTTTGTTTCTAGCATTCGTACACCCCACCGAAGGGGTAGTAGTCAAGTCGTGCGGCATTCGTACCATACGACAATGGATTGCAGAATATGACCCCACGCCAAACGAGAACGGCTACAACATATATTTCAATGCGACCATGATAAACGAAAAAATGAGAACGGTAACTTGGAACCCTACCGGAGAGGGGGTTGCAGCATAGTCGGAAGTATGGTAAAACTAGTCAACGCTAACAAGGAGCATAGTAAAATGGACACAGAACAGCTAATGAGAAAATTTCCGATCCTGTCAAAAGCATGGGATGAATGCACAGGGATTTGGTTAGGTATTGAGCAGAATGGGAATGTACATAAATTTAGTCGGAAGAATTTAGGGGTCAAGTCTCATGGACAGAATGTCGATGATAGATTTATGGGAGGCCATGACAAAATGATTAATAAAGTCGGGGCTCCCGGTAGTCAAGAACGTGTTGTTGCATTGGCCGAACAATATGCTACAATGTCAGAAGTAGAACAGTCACCCTTTCAAGGAGAAT
>PDMW01023879.1_pt1 | contig 15174 bp, 13 predicted proteins | sample 1515511 | NCBI WGS metagenome assembly PDMW01 (sample SAMN07343023, study PRJNA328102) | Marine metagenome, whole genome shotgun sequencing project. | biome: marine; feature: bay; material: water; isolation source: viruses from water sample < 0.22 micron filtered, nuclease treated, low... ... | reverse complement strand
GGGTTGAGCGTCGCATAATTCCCCGTCACTTCATTCCCGACGCCCGTGTCTGTCTGCGTGCCGTTGGTTGGGGTGTCAACTAGGGAGTCGTTACCTGATCCTGCCGCAACACTTAAGTTATTAACGGTCCAGGTGTTCGAGCCACCGGATGAGTCGGTGCCCAGCGCCGCATTGCTGCTGTTACTTGCAAACCTAAGCCTGAATCCATTCGTTCCAAATGTCAGCCCGGCTGTATCAATGGCTTGCCACACTCCGTTATCGTCAAACGCCCCAAATGACGTGGGGTCAAGCGCAGACCCGTCAATGAAGTTGACCTCGGCCAAGTAAGCGTCTAAAAAACTGCCAGAGCCATTGGGTTCGCCGGATATTTTATGTGCGTTATTGTTATTAATACCCCAGTCTTGATTGACAAGACTTGACCTAGTGTCCGTGCTAAAGCTAGTAACTTGACTGCCATTAATGTACAGTTTCAGCCTGTCTGCGGCTGTACTTTCAGTGACGTTAAAGGCTATAACGATGTGCATCCAGGAAGACACATCCCTGAAGACTTGAGTTGTACGCACTTCCCCTACAGTATTATATCCATAACGAAGATATAGTTTGTCGTCACTTGCGAAGTAATTCTCGGCGTAAGTGACATCACTACCACCTTGCACTCCAAAAAATATCTGTTTAGTGCCTACAGCACTTCTTTTTACCCAACCGCTCCAAGTCCACGTCTTGCGATTACCTGCAGAACTTGGGGTTCTATTTAAATACGCAGTATCTGCGCTGTTAAATCTAAGCGACCTGAGTATAGAAAATGGCGCTGCTTCTCCAGTCGTTGCTAGAAACAGCGGACTTGCGGCACCAGGAATACTCATGAAACGTTCAGCAGCGAAGTAACCGTGATGCGCGTTGCGCTCTCGCAATAATAAGCCAATACATCAACCGCAGCAGCCGTTGTCGTCAACGTTGGTGCCGTACCACCAGCAAACTTATACTTCGTGCCCGCATAAGCAAGCGTCCTGCTTCCAGTTCCATCCTGCGTAACCACAATCACACCAGATTGACCAGCAGTCACGTTGCTTGGATCGCCAAGTGATCTTGATCCACCGAGCGTGACGCTGAAGTTGTTGCCCAAGCTCATGTCAACAGCAATCGTTGCCCCATCGGTCAATGCAACAGGCGTTCCACGCTGTGCTTTCGTATAACTCTGGGCAATGGCAAGGCCAGCCAAAGTCGTAGTAGAAGCAGGAATAGTGACCGTAACGTCAGCACCTGGATCTTCGACACTCAGCGTTAATTCATGTGCATCAGGTGTTGCACCCTCAAAGACCAAACTGCTATTGAACGTAGCGTTGCCAACAAACAGCGATGTGCTGTCGAACGTTGCAACACCCGTGACATCTAACGTCCCAGGGACATCAACGTTGCTTGTAAATTCAACGGCACTACCGCCAGAATCAGTTTGTAGCAATTGACGTGCTGTGCCGTTTGCAAGCTTGCTAACTGCAATCTCAGCCGATGCACTTACGTCAGCGTTGACGATCGTGGCATCAGCGATCATTGCGCTGGTGACTGTTCCCGTATCACCTGTCGTGACTACGTTGCCGCTGACATTAGGGAAAGTGATTGTGCGATCAGCCGTAGCGTTGACAACCGTGATCGTGGTCTCGTACTGATCATCAGCAGATCCTTCAAACGCTAAGACAGCGTTTTGACCTAGCAACACCGTGCCAGTAAATGTGGGGCTAGCAGCTCCAGGCTTTTCAGAATCAAGTTCCTGCAATGCAGCCTGAACATCAGTCGCTGCGATGTTTCCTGCAGGTGTTACTGAAATATTGCTTGCAGTTTGACCAGCGATCGCATTAGAAACATCGATTAGGATGAAATCAGCGCCAGCACCAGTAGACAGCAACATGTCTGGTGGAGCTAATGACACTCCAGGTGCTGCACCTGAGCCCGTTCCAGATACAGTTACGACGACGTAATAATTGAGGTTGGTTGATGCTGGGGCGGGAAGTGCTTGACCGTTTGTAAAACCAGCGGCGCTACCTGCACTGGTAACACTATCCAGCAAGTTTGTATTTGCATTATACGTTCCAGCAAGGATTAGGTTGCCGCTAATAATTGTGATCGGCAGGTAAGAGGTTCCCGTGTAGATGTAAAGATCTTCGTTCTTCTCGTCGTAAAAGAACTGACCTTTAAAGTCACCATCAGGAAACGTAACTACATTGTCTGTTGCACCCGCACCACCAAACTTAGTAGTGGAAGCATCAGCTAACTTTGCTGCAGTAATCCCTCCTGTCGCCAAAAGGGCACTATTAATTGTTCCGCTAGTTAACTTTGCTGCCGAAATATCTGGAATGTCAGCTGCGTCTAATGCTGCACCTGTTGTGACATGTCCTTGAGTGTCAATTGTGACCTTCGTAAATGTGCCAGCAGTTGCACTATTACTGTGATTAAGGTTGCCATTACCGTCAACAGCAAGTCCCGTCCCAGGGATGACAGCGCCTTTAGCGCTAGCTGTTGCAACAGGTAAATCACTAGCCGTAAGAACACGACCGCCAGTAATTAAACCTTTTGCGCTATACGTCACCACATGGTGCGTAGAGCTAAGCGTCACATCGTTATCCACTTCAATGGTGTTGGCGTCCATGCGGAGCCCTTCACCATTAACAACAACACCGCCTTTTGCGCTTGTTGTTGCAACAGGAAGGTCAGTGCCATCAATAATCCTGTACGCAACCGCGCCAGCGCCACTGGTCGGACCAGCTAAAAACTTATTTGCGGCATCAGTATCGTTCTGTGTTGCAGCAATTGAAACGCTTGAACCGGTGGTAGTGACAACAATGTCAACCAGGCCAACCGTGCTACCAGTTACAGCATTGATAGAACCAGCCGCCTTCAGGCTGAGCCATGCAGATCCGTTCCAGCAATAGAAAAAATTATCGTCAGTGTCTAAAGCGAGTTGGCCCGTAAATGCTCCAGATCCAGGCAGCGTTGTAACGAGGTCAACCGTTGATTCGTTTGCAAGCTTTGCCGCCGTTACGCTCCCAGCTCCAAGCTTTGCTTCTACTACTGCGGAATCGGCAAGATCAGCTGAAACGATCGCACCAGCGGCAAACAAAATCTTTGCGCCTGGGATTGCGTCATCAGCGATTAGCGTGACGCCATTGGCAATTAAGTCACCAACGGTAAGTTTTTTGGTTTCGCTGGCGCTAGTGTCAACAGTGACCAGCAAGTCATCTGAAAGCAAGTCAGCGCCTGCAAGAGCAGGTAACTGAGAAATTTTTAAATCAGCCATGGTTTCCCGCGTTAATCGACGTCACTGGGCATAGCCACTTTAGCGGTTAGGTCTTGCTCTAAATTCATAGCATCACCGCTTTCTTGCCTAATCACGCTAGGCACGTCATGGTTCATTATTAGTTGAACAGGTCCGGTCGTAATAAAATCTGCCGTAATCTGCACCGTATTGTCTGGAGCAAATTGAACAGCGCAAGCTGTAATGACTGCATCAAAATCGTAAAAAACCTCATCGTTCGAGCTTGACGGCACCCCTCTTGGGTTGTAGCTAGTAGTTTTAAGATAAAATTTTGCGTGAAAATTTGAGCCAATTTTAGTACGCAAAGCAAGCTCAACTAAATAATTTGGCAGCTCGTTGCTTGTACTGCCTGTGTATTCCCAGAAACAGGACATCCGGCCAGAACCAGACATTAATGTGCTGATACGGCTGCGAAACTCATCTGAAAGCGTAGTCGTATCTACAGTTTCGCGCTCCGTGTTTAGTTCAAAACTATTAACTTGAGCAAGAACTCTTGAAGCAATATTGTGAAGCGAAATTTTAATCGGAATAGCGTTGGCGGGCTTAGAAAGCGCAATTGCGTCAGCTTTTAAGCCATTGATAGCCTGAGCAAAAGTGTTAAATAATCTTATGCCACCCACGTCGTCAACATGAATAAATTTTGCAATAGCTGTTTTTGTGTAACTGTCAATAAAGTCAAGCGCACTGTTGTCTGTGCTTTCTATCCTAATTTTGTCTCCAGTTATCAGCTGACCGTGATCAAAAACAAAACTAAACCGTTTCGGGCTGACTTTGACATCAGACCCTTTAATTGTTGATGTCAGCCCTTTAATGTCAGCCTGACGCAAAAGCTCAACTTTTCCAAACGTTCCGAGATAGACGGTCATTAGAGATCCAACCCTTTAATTGCCCCGTTATTCTGAAACTGAATATCAGCGGCAAAAATTTCACCAACGCTCATTGTTACCGTCAGACTTGTAATTAGAATCCTCATCTCGATGTAACGAATATTCCTGCCGTCATCCATGCTTAGCTTTAAATCTGACATAATCTCATCTTTGGTGTTTCCTTGCCAAAGCGGTGCCCCGGTGGCTGGGGGATCTCTTCTTACCTTGGCAATTTTTGCAATAAATGCAGTGGCAGAAGTTGTATTATCTTTTCTCCCTGCAACATCCTGATAATACAAAATTCGACAGCTGCCTGTCGTTGTTCTTCTAATTGGAATAATTGTTGTGTCTGATGCCCCTAGCGGTGTGACTTCTGCTGTTTGAACGTTAACCGTGAAGCTCCAATTTTGAACTGCAGCAATCTTTTCGCCCTCTAGCTCTAACGACCCGTTTGCGCCAGTAAAAAAAGCCCCTTCAGCCATCAGACGACTCCTATCAGATTCACTGTAACAGTGCTGATGCCGTTAGCTACCTGTGTAATGACAGGAGCACTTTCGTATCGGTACTTTAACGTGCTGTCTGGGTTTTTCTTAAGGGTTGAACCTGCGCCGCCCCAACCGTCTAAAACGCTATCCCCCAGCTTGGCAGTACTAAACGTTTTGAACGTGCCTTGCCTGTCGTCATAATGCGTTACAAACAACTCCGCGTTAGCGTCTGAGATGTTGGCGTAAGTTAATGACAGCTTCATCTCGGTACGGCTTGATCCGTAAAGAATGCGGGTTTCGCTTCCGTTTTGAGCCTTAAACGTCCTGACTGGATACGACCCAGGATCAAACGTTCTTGCTGTTGGGGTGAGTGCAGGGAAATCCATTAGCTTTCAACTACCACGTAGCTTTCGCTTTCGTCGTCGATAGCTAAGGCTAGCTTGCTGCTCAAATCATCTTTCGTGCATGGGTGTTCCGAAGCAACAATGTCCACAGTGCCCTCCTGCGAAAACGTCAACTGCTCTACAACATAAACGTTTTCGGACACTTCTTTGTTGTCGAGTGTAAAAACTGAATCGTGGAAGGTGGCGTCCGTGACCCTGCCGCTGCACACTTCCATAATGCCTTCTTCCACGTCGTTCTCGCTGCCACTGGTGTAATAGACCACGTTGTACTGGCCTTCGTCCAAAGGACTAACGCTTGCCACATTGCCTGACCCGTCAATTGTTCCGTTGTTCGCACTGCTGTATGGGCTGGCTTCCGTAATGACCTTGATAAACGAACCAGCTTTAAGGTCTAAACCAAAAACTGTGGTTGAAAATTTAATTGTATGGGTAACTAGCTCTCGCACTGCTAAAAAGTATCTAGCCACTTTTTCCGCGTGTTCTTTTGAAGTGCAGAATTGAGTCAGATCAAAATTTTCGTGGGGCAAGTTTTCAAGTCCAGCAGCGTTTTTTGATCCTTTCTTGTAAACAGTAACTGACTTTTCTTCTGGCAACTTGTTAGGGCTTTCACTCCTATAGCGCGCCACAGCTACGAACGGCCTTCGGTCTTCCGCTCGTAAGTACTCCAGACTAAACGTGTCTTCAAGGATGTTTCCAGAAGTAAAAAATTGGCTAATTTTAACGCTGCCTTCTTTAATGTTTCCGCTGTTGTTAAAAAATGGGACAACAGGCACAAGCCCAAATTTGCCATCAGTTATAACAAAATTACATAAAAAATAAGGAGCAAGTTCTGTTACAAATTGCCTTATGTTTGTTCTTTCGGTTATTACGCCATTAAAGAAAAGTTTTTGTGCGCTTAGAAACCTAGATGCACTTTGAAAGCTTTCTATATCTATAAGCCGATTGTCGCCACTGCGATCGCTCATGTTCAGAAGACCACCCGCTCCAGCCATTTGGTCAGTCAACAAGTAATACACAAGATCGGTAAACAAATGGCTTGGGCCGTATTGTTTTTTGAAAGTATCACTTCCTGAATCTTCATAAGGGTTGTTGGTATCTTTTGCATAATTGGGATGCAAGCGTTTGACCTTGAGACCACTTGCTAGCCAGCAACGCATTTGGTCAAGATTGGTAAATGCTCGGCTGGCTTTTAGAGATAAGGCTGCTGTCGTTAAATTTGAATATTTAGGAGTTGCGTTATTTAGGAGAATTTCATTTACATATACGACCTCATGTTCAGGCTCACTTTCGTTTGATTTTTGTATTAACTGCCTATAAAAGCTTAGATCAGCGTGCCCATTGTTAAACTCAAAATTTTCTCCGCCGTATTCAGTTTCTACTACGTCTCCCCGTAGTGCTGTAATTGCATAATCTGCACCCACTGGAGCAAATCTTATTCCAAACGGGTTGGCTGCACTTACCGTTTGCTCGTCACGAACTGTGTCCCCAAATTGCCACCCTGCACTGGTATCATCTGGTTTAGGCACTACTGAAACTATTCGCCAACCTTTCTTTTCGCCGGAAACATGACCACCAGGAAGTTTTATAACTTTTGCATTTAATCTAATTTTGATTTGTTTAGTGGCTTGTGTTATTTCTATAGCAGTTACTTTTGGGTCCCCTACTTCAAGGTCAGCAGCAGAACCAAGCCTTTCATACAGATACGCTTGTTCCTGATCTCCTCCTGAAATAAGAGCGGCTTCTGTAACTTTAAATCTAACCCCAGAACCCCGCAAAACCCCATCGGAGATACCTGGGTTGTTGTTTTTAAACGGATTTCTCTCCCCGTAGTCTGCGTCTCTTGGCCTGTTAATATTGCCTGTTTTGCCTTTGCCTCTACGAACTTCAAACTCATGGTTTAAAGGGAAACCTTTCGTAGAACTTATAACTTCACATGACTTAAACACATAATTTTTATTTTGACCGTTTTTTGTTCTACCGTAATTTCTGCTGCCTACTAATTCTTTCTTCCATGTCCATTTAAGCTTGATGTATTCTGTTTGGTCGTTGTAATATTCAGTAGTCTCTGTAGTTTTTGTAGATGGATTGTTTGCGTCATCAGCGTTACCAGCGAGCGCAAAAGCTAAAGCGTCAGCTCTTCCATAGCTTGTAGCTGGGGTTGAAACCCACCTTCTTGCCGAGCCAACACGCTCTATCTTTTGAGCTATAAATTCATCGTTAACAAGTTTATCTCGTGGTATGTATTTTGTAATATCTACCGCGCTAGGCTTAAGCGCCCCGCTACCAGTATTTTCTACCGTTGCTCCTCGGCCCAGTTCAATATTTTCCTGGAAATATGATTTTGTTCTTTCAAAACCAGCGCATCGAACATTTATATTGCCTATGTTTGGTACTGTTGTAAAGCCTGGAGCGGGGGTAGAATAGATATCTTCTGCATCTGCTTTGGCTGTTAAGACAACAAAATTTCGTTTGTTGTCTACTGTTCTTATCTGACTCCCAGCCATTGGGATTATTTTAAATTCAAGTTCTACAGGCTCGCCCGTAAACTGAGCCCTAACTTGAATGTAATTATATTGAGCTACTGGCTTGCTTCCAAGCACCACGAAATATTCATTCAAAAAGAAAAATTCGCTTATTGTGCCTGCTTTTCTTACAGCGATCCGGAAAGCTGAAGCCCTACTAATGTTGATGTTTGCCGTTCCAGTCGTAACAGAAACATTGTTTTTTCCATAATCTTCTATTTCATTAGGCGTTGGCAGGCCGTTGATAGCAGTCAATCCGTTTAAACGTTGGAAAACTGTGCTTTTAATCCCAATTTCTGTAACGACAGCCGGTCTGTTGTTCTTAAAAGAAGCAACTGACATCTTTGTCAATGGATAGTATTGCGGGCCTATACCTTCTCTGTCGTCAATATAAACTGAGGGTTCAACAACAAGTTTTTCGCTGACAATGCCTATTCTTCTGTCTACTGAAAGCGAAGTGTCAATACACTTAAGAGTAATGGTTTGACTACCCTTAGTTATCCCGAAAGGCCCAGGGATGGATCTGTCAGTCACTTCCCATAACGTATTAGCAATGGCAAATATCTCTCCTTTTTGCATCTGCTCGTCAGCTGAAATTTGAGACTCCCGAACAAGACTGTTAATGTCATCAACGCTTACAGCGGCTCTACCAACTTTGTAAATGTTTTTGGAAATTTCTGTATCACTTATTTTGAATTTAGCTATATCATCTTCGTTTACAGTGACTTGTCGGCTTTTGTCGCCAGAATTGGGCTTTACGCCATTTACGCTAATTATTCCCATCCTTGGGCTGTATTGACGCCCTGTACCAGACTGGTTTTGCTTACGAACATCATTTTTTAAAAAATCATTGTTCTCGTAAGCTTTTTTCATCCTGCCGGGGCCTCCGTTTTCAAATTCCCGTGCTTTGTTTTCGTCGCCTACAATTCTTACCCGTTGCATCACTTTTGCTCGCTGGCTTGAACCAGTCTCAGTAGCATCCTTGCCTTCATCTTCTTTATTTTCTCCAATAGTGATAACTTGGTAATTTACTTTTATGCCGTTACCATTCGCAATCGGTGCATACGCTCCAAATTCAGAAGAATTGACTGGCGAGTATGCGTGACAAAAAGACGTAGAACTCTCTTCATCGTTTGTTGGGACAAGAAGTATATCTTCCGCTCCACCTGTACTTTTTTTAATTTTAATGTTTGGATTGCCGCTATCTGCTTTCCCCTGTGTCCCATACTTCAAGTCTCCGCTTTGTATTCTTGGACCCTGTGGGATGCCTTCTACAGACTCTGTAGTCGTTGCACTTTTCCAGTAAAAAGCAAATAAATCCTCATGGATAGGGTCTAGCGCATTGTTGCCAAGAAATATTCCTTCTAGATCTGGTTCTTGAATGCCGTCGAAACGCCCGTTTTCAACGCCTTGTTCTCCAACCACAAACATTAACAAAGCAGCCTGTTGCGTTCCATAGCTAAACATCCTGGACCAGACAAGCTTGGGGGTTACGAAGATGCCGCCACCATGATTCCCTCTACCTTCGCCTTGATACAAGCCAAAAATAATTGGGATAGGGGATGCGTAATCAGCAAGCTCATTTAGGGTTTCAAAGCCACGCGAAGGATTAAACCTGCTTGCCCCTGTAATGCTGCCGGTATCAATTGAAGAACCTCTTTTCTGCGCCGAAGGCATCTTCGGCTTTGGCGTCAGCAGGTATGCAACGCCGGTAAGAACCAAGCTGATTGCAAAGCTAATTAAAACCGGCGTAAGAACAGGCCCAGCTTGAATATCAGGAACATGCTCATATTCTGCAGGTCTTAATCGACCGCGCCGCCTGACTTCAGCTGCAAAAAGTTGATACTCTTCTTCTGTAATCCCAATCGTCTTGATTAATTCTCTTTCGTACGGAAGCAATGGTACGTCACAAACTGTTGGGCCGAAGACCATTGCACCTTCTCCGACAGTCGATTGACGTACAAGATTCCCGTCTGCCATGTGACTGCAAATGCCCAGGATTGCTGCGGTAACAGCAGAATGTCCCCATCATACTCAGGCTTCTTGACTCGAAAACCCCAGTTCAATAAATCACGCGATACTTCCCATTTGCTTGCCTCGTACCAGGACTGCTTGAACGGTGGTGGGTCAATGCCGATGTGCCCTAAAGCCTTGTAGCAAAGGTGGATACAGTCAATATGACCATCGCTGCCGTCAGCGCCCAGCCGGTACGGCATCCCAATGAGATCAGCGCAACCGGACATTATTGCTGATTGGAAGGTTGCCAACGTTGTTTTTGTTCAATGATCGTCGCGGAAAATCCGTTCCAACTGCATCCAGGATCGTGCTTAGCTCAAGGTTTAACGACACGTTGTCCCACTGACCTCCTGTGACTTGACCAACATAGGTATGAACAACCGTGTGATCAGTTAACTGGCTATTTTCTGAGGTGGGGTCTGCAATAATCAGAACTTGCACTTCCATAATTTGCAAATTCTCAATAGCAGTAAAAGCCCATTTTTTGGTCAGCGGGTTGACAGGAAAAACAAGGGTAGCTTCAAGGCCGTCGCCTGTCCGATTGACTGTGACACCAGAAAAACCAAAGGGGACGAATTGATAGTTTTCACCAGCTCTTTTAATTTCTTTGCTAATAAAAAAATTCTGAAAGCGAAACTCTTTGCCTTTAGCTCCGCCTGGGTTTATGCGTAGCGCATGGCCAAAAGCAAAACTTGTCATAGACCTAGCCTCTTACGAGTGCCACCGCTCATCTGTAATCGCTTCAGTGTATTCTGCTCACCGCGTTTTGCGCCTTGCTCTGCAGCACTGCGCATTCCAGTCTGGAACTGATCAGCAGTGACATAATCAACGCTGTTAATACGTTCCACGGAATAGCGAACATCGATTGGCGCGGCAACTGCAACACCGCCACCGCTGTCTTCCATTCCAGAGCCACCACCGTTAGCAGGAATAACGCTATTGCCGCGTGAACCGTTTGAGTAACGCGACATGCTTTCGCGCATTTTGGATGCTGGAATGATGTACTCAGGCTCGCCACCTTCACCAATTAATGCGTTGGTTGGCTTGTTGACATAACCGCCTTCCGCGTAACCCCCAAGGGGCATCCGACCGCCACCAACAGCGGAGCCGCCAGGGCCAGGCATAACAACATCTGTACCAAACGGATTCCCTTGGCTGCCTGCAGGGTCGCTACCCATCCCAGCGAAGGCGCGTGCAATTCCAATCGCGATATAAGTTGCGATCATTTGTGACGCCTGTTGCGCCAGCACATCTGCAATGCTCTTCAGCATGTCGGCAAACACTTGCTTGACTGATGTCGCTCCAGTAATCAACCCCTGCATTCCGCTTACTAGCGAATTGCCAATAGCATTTCCAATACCTTGAGACACTTGTACGGCATGAGCCTCTAAGTTGTTTAAACTTTCAACTGATTGATTAATAAACTGATTAAGAGGAGAGTTCTCCGCAGATATTTGTTTTAACAAATCGCCAACTTGGCCAATTTGCCCCTCGGACATTCCATCTTCTCTTAGTTCTTGCAGTTTTTTCTCAATACGAAGTCGTTCCCTTTCTGCCTCACTTGTTGCTTGGGCTAAAGCAAGCTGATGTTCGAGATCTGCAACAGTATCTTGGAATAACTCTTGGCGTTGACGCTGCTCTTCAGTGATTTGACGTTCCGTTTCACGCTGAGTCGCTAATTTTTCGGTGGCCTTACCGATATTAATTGCGTCTATTTCACGTTGATCTGTAATGCCAACAAGAGCTTGCTTACGGCTGGCCTCAATCTCAGCCATCTTCTGCTCGCCTTGCAAGCGAATAACCAACTGTGCGTCGTCAGCCGCTTCAGCTGCTGCAATTTGATCCTTAAAACGAGAAATTTCTATAACTTTTTGGCGCTCTTCTTCAAGTTTTGCCAACCGTTTTTGCAGCCGTTCTTCCTCTCTTATTGCCTTGTCTGCTCCCGTGCCCTTAGCAGCAAATCGCCGCCGATCTTTGGCCGTAATCGGAATTGATACGGGATTGACAGGTTGAAACTCTTTCATACTCTGCGCCAACGCAGCTTCTTGGCTTAAGAACACCTGCCCTGCAGCTTCTGCTTTTTTCCGCGCTTCTGCGCCAGATCTACCTGTACCCAAAGACTCACCCGTTAATTCTTTAAATCGAGCCCTAGCAGCCTTTTCTTGAGCACCTAAGCCTCCAAAAAACGCTTCTCTTCTACCCGCTCCGGCAACTGCGCCTAAAACTTGATTTACAATTTGTAAAAAACTATTTAACGGACCAGAGACTAACGCAAATAGCTGAGTCGTAAGCTCGTTCCACAAACGTGTCGTTTTATCTGTTGTTTTACCTAGTTCCTGCAAAGAACGAACACCTTCGTTGCCAATTTTGCCAGTCAACTCTTCTGTTAAAAGAGCTGCCAATTCTTCTACCTTGCCTAACTCTTCAAGAGCAGCTGCACGCTCTTCAACCGCACTACTGCTAAACAAAGATTTTTCACGTACTAAATCCAGCGCTCCACCTGTTGAATTAAGCGCTCGGCCTACCTCGACCGTGCCTGCGACAAACTTATCAACTTGCTGGCCAATAGCACTAAGTGCAATCTGCGCTCCAAAAGAGCCGGTTAATCCGCCTGCAGCACCACCAAGGACAGAGCCTGCGCCACCGCCAAATAACAGTGGGAAACCAGCGCCAAGAGCAACGCCTTCCGCTCGTTTTGTTCTTTGTCGTCTTCTTGCTTTTTCTTGCCGCTCTAATTCTTTGGTAATATTGCGCTGGGCACCAAGTTCTTTAACTACAACTCCCATCCTTGAGTTTGCAGTTAAAAACATTTTTTTATCGATTGCTTCGCTTGCTTTCGTAAGCTGAAACTTAGCTTTACTTACATCAAGACCTTTACTTTCTAACGCCGCAACATCATTGCCTATATTTCGCAGCTTTACCATTGCTGCAACACGGCGATCAGTTGTACTAGCAGACTGTTTTTCGGCTTTGCCTACCTTAGTTATGCTGGACTCTATATTTTTTAACTGAGTTTCAGCTCTCCCAGTATTAAGCTTGATATTGACTTCGTACTCAGCAGCCACGACTAACCCGAAGACACTGCCTTCAGGTTAGCGCACCCTGCGGTATTGGGCCTGTTGACGGCTACGTTCGATCTCCTTTTGTTCTCGGTCTGACTTAACGGAACAGTATGCGCTCCAGGCGATAAGCTCCTCCATAGACATGGAGGCACGAAGCTGGCCAAGCGTCATACCTAGCTTTTCAGCAATAAAAAACTGCAAAAACAGGTAGTGATCCTTATCAATCTGTGCTTTTAAGGTCGTCTGCTTCTTCCACCTCATCTGTGCTCTGCATCTTGGACATGATGTCCAAAACAATGCTCAACGGCAGTCGGTTGCAAATCTTGGCGCGGTCACCGTCCGAGAAAATCCGGTTTCCTGCTTCGTCTTCTGCTTTGCGAATAACCATTTGGATTGCAAAATCCAAGTTATCCTCAGAAGCGTTGACGTTTAATGCTTTTAAAGAGTTGTTGATGGAGTCACGATCAGCAATCGTCAAAGGCTTCCAGTAAAGCTTTAAAACGACTTCTTCACCGCTTTTGATCGTGTAACTACTACGTTGTTCGACACTAAACGCTTTGCACAGTTTGTCGATTGCGCGTGTTTCAGCCATAAAACTCAGTCAACTAGCACAATATAGCTTATCCCAGGCGAGTAGCTTTAAAAGCTCTGTCTAAATCTCCAAGCAATCCACCCGACTCTGTATATACCTTGTACCAATCAGGATTTTTGTTCTTAGCGGTCAAGTTGAAACCATCTCTATTTTTATGCTGCTCATAAGTTGCTGTTCCGCCACCACGACGAGGAACAGTAGCATTTGGGTTGTTAACAGCAAATCCTGCATACGAAGTCGAGTTTCCAATATACATCGGACGATTAATTGGAAAACGCAGCGAAGACACTGTGACTGGATCACTTTTGCTTGGCTTTGAAACCGTTGTTTTTGCAGGGACACCACCCTCAATGTCCCTATCAAATCCCGACTGATCGTCGGTTGGTTTAACTGCAACTTGGCTTAGTTGCCATTTACGCCCAAAGCTAGAAGTCCACCATGGGCCTTCGTTTTGCAATGACCTGATCACAACTGGCCCGGCTGTTTCGCGACCTGTTTCAATCAGCTCACGGATGTCTTTAGTAAGTTCCGTAATTGGCTTGGCCATTAAATTGCGGTAAACGCGCAGCGCACCACACTGACAAAATGGCTGCTGTTTTCTTCGGTTACAGCAGTAGGACCACTGATTTGCCCCACACGCGGAACAACTGAAAAACTATCGGTATAACCAGAAGCGTTTACAGAAGTCAAACCATCAATAACTGACTCAGCTATCGCAGCTGCTGCAGCACTACCCTTATCTTTCGGCGTAAAAATGCCGCATTGCACCGTTCCAGCGTATTGATCAACCGCAGCGCCATGAGCTTGAATCGTTGCTTGGTTAAAGTTGATCGTTACCAATACATACTTCTTTGTTTTGCCCGGCGTCGTAAACGGCATGTTGTCAAAAACAACGTCAACCGTTGCGTCCGCTGCGGCAACAGCAGTATTAATGGCAGTCTCAAATGCAGCTCTAGCGTTGACAAGCGTCATTAGAACACCACCCGCAAAATAAACAAATACTCTTGATCCCCACGATACGTCTGAATATCTTGGATCTTGCTCACACGTGCAGAGCCTGCAAACTGCAAACTAACCTCATCTTGCAACGTTGGTTGGTTGTCCCCAATCTGGTCTGGAGTGATATACAACTTTGCTACGTTTTCTTGGTAGCCCGCTTCTTCGTCAGAACGAATAAATTCAATCGGAGCGTCAAATGAATAGCTTGTGTCGGTTGTTGTTACCGCACCAGTGGCAAGGTTGTACGCTTCATTTGCCTTACGTGTGTAAGTGATTGTCGTGTCAAGGGATTTGCCCAGATCAGCGACAACTGATTTAGCAACGTTCTTGAATAAACTGTCTAGTGCTCCTGGCATCTCAACCCCTCACAGTACGAACTTGATAAGAGCCAGAGCCTCCAAGGCAATAAGCACCAAGATAAGACTGCAGCCAAGGGTAAACGTCGAATACGTTATTGACAGTTCCAGTAGCTTGACTAGAAGTGTTGTACTTGACTTCGAGTTCTCCGAGCTTGACTTGCTCGTATAACCCCGTATCGCCGGTAGTCCCTGTAATCGAGTCCGTGTCATTTGCTAATGCACGCGCCAGCTCATAAGTAGCGTACTTAATGTCTGACGGAATGGCACTGCAAGTTAACTCAACTCGATCAACGTGATAATTGTTGCGTGGCCAGCTCAAAGCTTGGTCTGCATCGCAACGATCACCGTAAAAATTCAATGTGTCGATCCAGCGTGTTGCTGAGATCAATGAACGGTTTTTGTTGTCGTCTGACTTGTTATCCCACTGCGTTGAGCTTGGAACGGTTTCAAAATACGCATCTGCTTCCGCCAACGTCACATAGCTGTTGGCTGTTGCGCTTTTGAGTGTGGCGTTGATCGTGGCAGCCATAAGGCAATAATAAGGTGGCCCCACCTAATGGTA
>PDMW01052893.1_pt1 | contig 15256 bp, 27 predicted proteins | sample 1515511 | NCBI WGS metagenome assembly PDMW01 (sample SAMN07343023, study PRJNA328102) | Marine metagenome, whole genome shotgun sequencing project. | biome: marine; feature: bay; material: water; isolation source: viruses from water sample < 0.22 micron filtered, nuclease treated, low... ... | reverse complement strand
TCTTCCTCATCCTCTTCTTCCTCTTCAGGAAGCGGTAGTCCATCTAAAAGAATATAATCTCCACTCTTATGTTGAACAACATTTTCCATAGAGTCTAACAGTCCTTCTAATTCTTCTCCGGACATCTTAGTTGCTTCTTCTAGTGGTTCTAGACCCGAAGCCCCTCCTTCCTTTTCCAAAGTAGAAACTATTGTTTCTTCTGCACCTTCAGACTTTTTCGCCCGTAAGTGTTTGAAATCTTCACCAGTAATTTCTCCATCACCGTCAGCGTCAATATCTTTCTGATTACCATACAGAATCTTTTCTGTCTCTATTTTTTCTGTTCCGCAATGTGCTTTCAATACTTTTTTCCAATTCATTTAATCCTCTCCTTTAACATGCCCCACAAGTAGGTCGGCACTTTCTTTTTTTACCTTTAGAAGCATCTTCTCTTCCACAAGGTTTTGGCCCACTTTTATTACCGCAGGTTCCGCAAGCAATCCAACCGCCTTGAGTTTTTTCTCCTTTCTTTTGTTTTCCGCCTCTTCTATTAAACCAAGCATGAAGACCGTCCTTTCTTTCTTTTTTGGTATGGGGGTCTGCCTTTTTGACTTTACCTTGTCGGCATCTAACAATAAATCCGGATTTGTATGCGGAACTTTTCATACCATATTTTTCATCGGCTAGTTTAGCGCATCTATCCTTTTTCTCGCCTTTGCTATTGTGAGTAGCAGTAGCCTTTACTTTAAGAATATCTTGCCACATATCTCTCACCTAAACTGTGCCTTCACTTGATATACGATTTCTTCAGATACTCCTAGAGATTTGGCAATGTTTGAAAATGAATTAACTTCAGTTACCATCTTATCTATTTCGGAATGAGATAAATCCACACCAAACTCTGCATACATCTTATTGATAACTTCTTCAGAATGAGTAATTGTTAATGGCCGGAAAGCGTAAACAGGTTCAAGTCCTCTTATTTCCCTAACAATATCATGTGCCTTTAGTAAAGATTTCAAGATAACCGGTAGTGCCTCTGCCCTTCTTAGCAAATCCTTTAACTTAGCAACTGACCTTTTCATGCCAGTCGTCTCAATAATACCCTTGTGTTTCATTAGATAGGCGGGTAATATGAATAGTGGAGATGGCTTCCCCTCTCCTCTAGAGGTTTGATAGGCGGCCTCTCTTTGCTTAATAGTTCTACCAGCAAATTTCTTGTCTCCTATGTCTTGACCCGTTTCATCATACGCATATTTCAGAATAGCAGCCATATGATTATTGTTTTCCTTCTCATAGGAAAATATTTTTGTCAATGCCTGTGCTGCATCTTCTCCTTTTTTAGTCAAAGTATAATCTAATTCAGAACCGGATATTATAGAATTCAAGTAGTCATATATTTTATCTATGGAAGATTTAGTAACTACATACTTACTTTCTATTAACTTTTCATATGCAGTGCCTTCCATACTACTAGCACCAACATTCTTAGCACCGGAGATTATTTTTCTAGCCCCATAACTATTTACAAAATCAACCTCCGCAATTGGAAGTTTGCCACTATAACTTGGTGTAATATAGTAGTCATTTATAGCCTGTACTAATTTTTTAATTGCGCCTCTGCCTTCTTTACTCATTCCCGAATGTCCTTCTACTACCGGTGCTTCTGATGGGCCATCATCTGCAAAATTTCTAGAAACACTTTTGCTAGGTATCATCGGAGGTATCTCCCAAAGCAAGTCCCCTACCGCACTTAGGAAATCCATTATTTCTCCAATGTCCGATGGGTTCTTCGCTTTGAGTTCACCGTATTCTATAGTGGTAGGTAAGAAGAAGGGCATGTCTCTAATATTGAAAGTGTCTTTAATGTTCTTGATGTCGTTTTTAATTCTAGAACCTACCAGTAACTCCAATCCTTGAAAATCATCAGAAGCACCCAAGACTCCTAGGATAGAATCCATTTGATTTTGTATGTTTTCAAATCCTTTTTTTGTAAGTGCGATTACTTTCTGAGTTCCATCTGAATTTGGAGAATTGTAGTAATATGCTAACAGTGGGTCTAAGTCTTGAAGCATACCTTCAAACTCTTGCTCAAGTTCATCATCTTCGGAACTCTCAGTCATGCTAGGGTCTAACATAGAAAATCCTTCTCCGCTAACCCCCGAACTACCATAACTTTGTCTCATTTCTTCGGCCAAAAGAGCATTAGTGTCCCCATAAATCTCGCCAGTTTGCTTACCTTCCATTACCCTCTTATCTTCATCTAGTTGGTATAATGTGTAAAGGCTCAATACATAGGAAAGTAATTGTGCAGCAGGTTCCTCAATATCTCCTGCCCTATTGCTGCCAGAAATTGTAATCTGCACCGGTTCAAATTCGCTTACATAAGACAGGTCTTTATTTGCGAATGGTTTCAAGGCCTCTATAATATCCTCTTCTATTTCTTCAGAGCCATCTCCATACTGAACAGAGCCACTAATCACTTCGTCTAGTGCAGAGATAACATCGTCATATTTCTTAGAAATAGTTTCCCAATATTTATACAACATTTCTCTATTCTTAGAAGATGAAAGTGGCAAAGCCCCTAAATAATTATCAATTTTTATTTGCTTGGTAGTTGCTGCTCCGGAAATAGCATAGGACTTCACTTCGTCAATTTTGTCTAAAAGAACTTCTACATTATGTAAAATTATTTCATCAGAAGGAATCAATACTTCGGGAGAATTATCCTTTACTAAATTGATAGAGTTTTCTAATTCTTCTAAAGACCTCTCAATATCATCCAACTTACCTACCCCTTTAGTAGAAGTGATTCTAACATTTTTATCTAGTCTTTCTTTACTGGCCTTACTTCTAGAAATAGACCTATTTAACTTGGATTTAATGTTTAGGCCCTTATTCAATATTTTCTCAAAGGCCAATGAAAAACTTTCTCTAGAAGAAGCAAGCATTTCGTTTAACTTGTCGAATTCTGTATCGGCCACATCCGGCCCATATTCTTCCTCCATTTCTTCGAATACTTCTGCGAGCCTTTCTTCTCTATCCCTTATTCCTAATGAGGATATTTCCCTAACCAATTCGTCAAGATTCATGCGCCCACCTCCGTAACTAAACCTGTGTCTACTAATCTATCTAATAACTTCTTGGGAAGTTGCCCTCTCGAATCCCCAATGCCTTTAGTGGTAATGATATTCCTAAGTCTATCTTCGAATGCGTATATTAGGCCTTCTTTATAGCCGCCTATTCGCTTTCCTATCTTCTCTTCCAACTCTTCTGCAAGGGCCCTCTTCTTCTTTATGTCTTTTGATTCGTCTATTTTTTTATAGTAGGCAGTTACAGAGCCAGCCCCTTCCCCGACCCCTAATAGGGAATCTAGTTTAGCCAAAAAAGCAACTAACTTTTCCGGCCCTAATTGGGATAAAGAAACCCCTCCTAATTCCTGCTTGGATGTTTTCACAAGGTTGTTAGAAAGCATTAATTGTGTAAATTTAGTGCTTTGTAGTAGGTCTACTACTGACATTTCAACACCGATAATATCTACAGGGTCTTCGTCTTCCTTAGTTTCTAGATTAGTATTTAGCCTAATTCTCTTTATTAGTTCCTTTATGTCGGTGGGTGAGAACTCATTCTCGCCGTCTATAATGCTAAATCTAATCACAGACCCTACCTTTTTTTCTTTAAAGTCAATAGAATTATATTTTTTAAGAACACCCCTGCTTAATAGTTGCTCTACTCCTATTTCTTCTATTGAATCATCCAGAATTCTCATAACCTTGGGAGAAACAGTAGACTCTAATACTTCTGCTCCTATTCTCTGAACTTCTCCGACATCTATTTGCCCACGAACCCATTCTTTGAATTCTCTTTCTGTTTCGGGTGCGCCTTCTAAACCAATACCAAATATAGGACTCCTATCAACCCTATCTTCTCTTGCCTTCATAGCATCTTCTAATAATAAGTTCTCCATTTTCTTACTATCTATTATTTCAGTAGCCTTAGTTTGGCGAATTAGTTCAGTAAACCAATTTTTTCCACCTACTGCTGACAAAAGAATAGAAAGATACGGATTATTTCTTAATTTTCCTCCACTTTTAGTAGAGAAAATTAATTCCTTTAATTTACCAATGCCTTGAATCTGAGTTTCCCCGCCAACATCTATTTTTAAGTCCCCAGTAGGCAAAAGAAGAGAAGTGTTGATGTTTTGGACTTTATTTATTATTTCTAGGTATTCTCTTAGGTCTTCTAGAGTAAATCGGCTAACTTCATAGAAGGTTGGGTCGGGTAAGGGTAAAGATTGGCTAACTCCTGCCCCTTGTATGGCCGGAGAGTATGATTTTAATTCGACAAGAATAGGATTTAATATATTTATGAATTTTTTTCCATCTTTTATCTCGGAAAGCCTTTCGAACTCTTGGGAATAGTTGCGAATACTAGTAGGGGATAGTTTTCCTCCCTTTCCTTCAGTCCTGAAATCTATATTTCTCTCTTCGTCGAAGAAAAGAGCATTCCAATTCCTCATCCATTCCCCAACAGAGAGATTTGGATAGTGAATTACCCAAGCACCGCCCTTAACTCCTAGCCAATGCAGTTCTCCTTCGATAATTTTAGCAAATTTTTCCAAAAGTGACTTAGAAGGATTGCCCGATGTGAAAGAAAGTACACTGCCCTTCGATAATTGTTGCAATTCTCTCTTTAATTGCCTCAAATCTTTGTCCAGTCTAACAGTTTCCGCATGTTTTCCCGCCAAAGAGAGGAATTCGTTAATTTTTTCTGGGGTTTTTTCTTCTTTTACTTGTTCCGCCAGTAAAAAAAGTTCTTGAGTGCTCGAAGTTTGCCTCTTCGTACCAAATTTTTCTAAAAGAATGTCCATTTTTCTTTTCATTTCCCCTATCCCATATTTTTCAACTCTTCTAGGGAAGGATTCTCTAAGATATTTGTCCTTGTCTTCCGAATATAATTTCAAAGTGTCTAATAATCCAGTAAATCTATTAGTCTCGTTTCTATTATTGCTATCTTTAAGAGATTCAAAAATGGTGGCGACAATATTAATGTCTCCACTCAACCCCATTGCCAGAACATCTCTGTTGGAGGATTTTTTTATAGCATGTTGCCACATATTACTAACCTACAATTGCCTCTAATATATTGAACCTTGCATCTTTTCTGAAAAATCTACTATGTCCACAATTATTACAAGATACTACTGTAAATACTTTATTTGAGTAGTTGAATAATCTTGACCACTTGCCTGTCATTGCCATTTCTTCAGAAGAAAATGAAGTGCTTTGGCAAACATCGCAACGCAAGACTAGTTTATTCATTGTAATTCCTCCTTAACTAAATAAATGGTCGTCAGAATAACTAAAATTATTACCGATAGGTTTCACATACACTTCTAAATCCATTGTGCCTTCATGTCCTCTATTCATAAAATTCAATTCTCCCAACAAATCTAACCTATTTCTATGGTTAGATTGATAAGGTTCAATGTTCGGCTCTTGACTTAGAACATGTAAAGTCCATCCTTCTTCTGATACAACATCTAATCCATCCACCAAATCTATGAGTTCTCGCAAAGATTGTAGCCTATTTAATTTTTCAAGAATGTATGGAACATGGACTGTTTGAAATTTATCTTCTTTCAATATCTCTTTCCAACTCATTGTAATTCCTCCTGCATTTGCTTCTTAACATCAAGCCAAACTTCGGGATGGTTTTGTGCCAATACCTTTTGTACGACTTGCATTTGGTGAACGATAATTGTATCTTGCCTACGGTGAACCAACTTGCCCTTAAACTCCATTATGTATTTCAAACTTTCACGGACTTCTCTAGCCAACTTAACTAACGCATCAATTTCCTTAACGCTTAAATCATCTTCGTTAAATAGACTGTTTACCTTAGCATCCAATCTTTGAACATTTTGACTTAACATCTCAATCTCATTGACTTCTTTCTTTGCTATGATATTAGCCGCAGACTTCTGTACTAGTGGGGCCAAGTGATGTTTCATGTGTCTTTGTACTTGCGCTTTAGAAATGCTTAGGGTTTCAGCAATGGCTTCTGAAGTAACTTCTCCGGAACTCAATGCTTTTTCGTAGTGGCTTCGCATAGGGTCTGTGCAGAACTTACACTTGGGATTGCTACTATTTTCATAATCTCCCATGTGGTTTCTTTGATGTTGGGCGGCAGTACCGCTTCTCCAACCTTCTCTCTTATCTAAATCGTCACATGAAATTGCCATTGAAGATAGTTCTTCTTCAAGTTCGCTTCGCCCTTCATGTTGGCAAAACTTACATCGCTTGCGAGTTACTGTCATTTGCCCACGCCCTGTAAGATTTCTAGCCAAGATTTCGCTACTGGTTGGCCTTCTTTTCTAGGTCGCTTATCTACAACCTTACCATGAATATAATATCCTCCAACCTTGCGCTTATTAGTACCCAAGTATGCTCTCTCTATGACAGAAGGAGAAACTACTATTGTAAATTCTACAATGTCTCCAGCAACTTCATCTCTAGAAACCTTGGCCAATCTTCTAACAACGGTTTCTTCTTCTTCATTGGAAACGGTGAACTTCTGCCCCTTCAAATCATTTCTAATTGCATTGGCTCTAATCATACCTTCCTTAAAATAAGAGCCGTTCATCTTACTTTCAAAGAATTGCCTAACTTGAGAAATCTTAAACAGTTCTGCTGGATTAGGAACATTGCGTATGACGATATCTATTTCTGCATCATCTAATTCCTTAATCGCATCTTCAAGAATAAACACAAGTCCCTTTGGACTAGACTTAGAATACAATGCCATATGAGGAGGATTCTGTGCTAACTCGCCACTATTATATGTGTACCAACTTCTCTTAGCAGGATTTGGATAGTCGGGGTATTTTTTCATATAGGATTCTGTAGCGAAGTGCCCCCATACAGGTCGCTTCCTCTTTACCTTGCCATCTTTACCATACACTTTGTCATGATAGGGCATTTTAGCAGGGTCTAATCTAGTACCCTTGGCCTCTTCAATAAATTTCTTGTAGGCCTTTAGGAACTCAATTTCCTTGTCTCCGATGAAATCTTCTCCGAATTCCATAATGTCTACTAATTTAGGAAAATATTTTTGATGTCCTTCTGTGGGGCTAACGCTATTAGGCCCTCTTCTTTTAAACTTAGGATTACCTACGCCATGCTTTCTTAGGAAGTCTATTGCGCCGTCGGGTAGTTTTAACCATTCTTGAAATTCAGCATAGAACTTAGTATCTTGGAGCCTCTGCTCTACTGTATTTCCAGAAACTTCCTTAACGGTCTTCTTTGTCTTTGGCATTTTTTCGACCTCCCATCCTGCCTTCGCTAAAGAGAGTTGTATGCGGCGGACTACTTGTAACTACTGCTCCGGGCATTTTTTCCATTTCCCCATTGATATAATCCATTAACTTAGGAAGTACCTTTGATAAATTATAGTCGTTCATGTTAAAATCCTCAAATTTAATATTGTAGGCAGAAGAACCCTTTCTAGCAACAGTCACCTTCCCCCTATCAGAATCTAAATAATATCTATCGCCGCTTCTCATACTACTACCTTCAATTTGGCCACCTATGACGGTTTGAATATTTTCTAAAAACATTCTAGGTGTAAGCACCTTTAGTATATCTTCCCAACTCATTTTACATCACCTTATCATATATTTCGTTCATTATCTGAACCTTTTACTATATCTTGTGCATCAAAGTAGTCTGATATTTCTTTTCCTATTATTGTTATTGTTCTAAGATGAAATCCAAGTAGTTTTTTATTATTTTCCCTATGAGCCTTCTTTGCTTGTTCATAAATATCAACTATATTTTCTAAAGATGTTTTCGTATAACTATTATTTAAACCACTTAACTGTGCTTTTATGTCTTTCATCTTTTCTTCTACCTGATTGAATAGACCCTCTGTACTTTCGGGATAGTAGGTTTTTAGTATATCTTGCCAAGTCATACCTTATTCCTCCTGAATACTTTAGCCCATGCTTGAGCCTTAGTTAAAGTAGTAGTCTTTTTCTTTTGACCTGTAACTAAACAAGTACCATAATCATTCTCAACTTTGTCAAGTTTAGCAGATTCATTATCGAACCAGCCCTCTAAATAATTACAGCGTGTCATATTAATCACCTTAAAATTTATCTTTAAATAATTTTTCTATCCTTCTAAATACTTCTAATAAATCTTCAGTATCGTGAATGGCTTCTTTTAGCATCTCCGCCATCTTAATGTGAGGTTCCCCACCATCTTCAGCCTTTTTCATATGAAAATCATATGCTTCTTTAATGTCATCTAAAACACTAAACAACTCATTACCATGCCCAGTAGAAAACATTTCCTTTTTCATTATCTCATCTTTCCATGTCATATTAATCCCTCGATGTAAATGCACTTCTTCCCTTCTTCTCTGATTTTATCTCGCTTTTCAAAACCTTCAGAAACTTCTCAAAATTATGCTCACCATATTCTTCATTTAGAATATCTGCTACCAATGTAGCAAACTTACCAATAGGATAACTCGGCGGGATTACCTTCAGAACAGACTCCTTAACTGACGGACCTGTAGTTTCTCCTTCCCGCACAATCTTAGAATCCTTGTTAGGTACTCTGAATTTGCTAATTGTCGTATCTTCGTAATAATTCCATGTCATATTAATCACCCTTGATAAGTCTCAACCGCTTTCTTATATCTCTTTAGGTATAATTCACCAACTTTTTTAGCATCATTAGGAGTTCTTACCATGAAGTTATCTCTCTTTATTTTGCTTTCTAACATATCTTCTTTAGAAGAATGAATGGAATTAGGAATAGATTCTATATTTGGCACAATGACAAAGAAAAGCCCATGCCTTTTACTATCTTCTTCTGCCTCTAAGAAATCAAAAAATCTGTTAAACATACCTTCGGGTTCTCCGCCTTTCGGCCACATTAGAATAGAAGGTTCGCCTTCCTCATTTTTTACTTCAGTAAAGTCGAAATCCATCTTTCGCCAAACATCCAAAATCTGTTCTCTCTTTCCCTCTTTAACTTCATCACCTGCAAATCTCTTTGCATCTGATATTGCCTCTTCTGTACTAATTTTTAGTATATTTTTCCATGCCATATTAATCACCAATCAATCTTTGCACTCTTAATGTAGAGTTTCTCTCCCTTCATACCTATTTCAATATCTACAGTGGGCATAATAGCCCCACTTTCAAATTCATATCCTCCAAGTTCCTCAACTTCGACATCTGTAGTTTCTAAATCTAAGTTAGTAGCCAAGACCTTCCTAGGCTCCTTATCAATTCTTTCAGCACTTAACCCATTAACAGTTACCTTAGCAACTTCGGGCTGCCCCATTTCCATTGAATCGGATTTGGCATCTACGGTCATAGACCAATTGATGGTTATGGAATAGTAATCTAATTCTATATCTGCACCGGCATCGCCATATGATACATCTGCCTGTGTTATAGTAGAATTGCTTTTCAAGTATTTAGTCTCGAAATCGAAACTTTGCAGTTTTTTAGAAATTTTTCCAAATAGTCCGTCTGCTTTATCTTTCTCTTTATTAAAATCGCCACTAACTTCGTATTTCATGGCTTCATCTATATCGTCATATTCTAGAACTTGGCCTCCCGCCCATGTCCCTTCTTTTGTAAGTGGTTCGTAGTAAGCATACGCATTAGTAGCATATCCCCTGTCTTCTCCAATACCCGTATAATGGGTATCTTCAGTAGTTCTACTATCATCTTGTAGATATCTAATACCCTTAACTTCTATAATCAAAGGCCATTGTTGCTTTAGTATATCTTTCCAACTCATATTTCTCACCAAAATTTTCCCGCAATTTTTTTCAAGTTCTCGAAAGAACATCTGCCTCTCCAGCAGATTCAGCAATACCCTTTATCATTTCTTCTGCAATATCGCTTATTGCGAAAAGAACCGCATCCTCCGCACTAACAAAATGCTCAAATTCTCTTTGCATCATTTTTGCATCAGCACCCGCTTTATCGGATAAATCGCTCATAAGGTTTCTTATTTCGCTTTCTAATGCTTGTCTAAGAGTGCGAGTCATAGTGTAGCGTTTTTTGATTATATCTTCCCACATAAAAATCCCTCAATTTTTCCCGTAATTTTTTTCAAGCGTTACTTTCCTCAAAATTCAATCTAGCAAAACCACCTTCAAATTTCATAAGCATTTGTTTCAGTGGGGCTATAGCACCTTTCTCAAACTCGTCTTGTGCCTCTTGAGGAATTTGCCCCTTAACAGAATTTGCCATATCATACAGTTCTTTGACTTTCACAGAGAAGGTTTCCATATCGTTTTTCAGTATATCTTCCCACATAAAAAAATCTCCAAAAATTTCCCGTAATTTTTTTCAATAAGGATAGCCTTCTGAATCGGTAGGTAAATTTGCCCGCCTATCTACTTCTTTAATATCTGCTAATTCTTCTTCGCACAACTCTATCATTTCTTCAAGTGTCACCATTAAAAACCTGCCATCATTTTGCTCCCTCGTATCATCAAAGTCCACTCTATGACTAAGTTTGTCATACTTATCCAATAGTTGTTTCATCTTCGCAAAGAAGGAATTGTCTTCCTTTACTATATCTTTCCAATTCATATTAATTTCTCCAAAAATTTCCCGTAATTTGTTCGTCACTTGCGCTTTTTTTTATTTTTTATATTAGCCATTCCCAGAATAAGGTTTTATAATCTTCATAATTTGAAATTTAATATTATTGTATTGGTTATTTACTCGGTATAGTATTCGTTGTATGGCAAAAGTCGTTTAGTAAAGCCGCTTCGCTTGTAACGAGGCTATCATAGCATAGTATTTAGTTATTATTGGGGGTTAGATTAAATCAAAGGGGCAAAAGGTCGGTAGAATATATGAAAATAATTAAATCAAAGTAATAATAGAAAAATAAAAATTGGAAACAAAGCCATATGGTTGTGCTTTGTGGCAGCCCCGAAGGGTCTTAGGTAGTAGCCTTTAATATAATGGCATGGGCGAGAACATAGCCCTTTACTATCTCCTCCAATTGCTTTATTCTTTCTATTTTAACCTGTAGTATTGAGTTAAAGTGCATCATTCTTATTTCGTCTGAAATACTCATAGGCTCACAACCTTACCGTAACCATCCCATAGTTCACCGTTCAAATACCACTCGAAATCCTTTTGCTGAATATGCACATTAGGAAAACCGTTTAATCGTTCTTTGGTGGTTCTGCTTTTCCACCCACCGGCAGAAATAGCAAGTTCACCTTTGATATATATGGCAATTGTATTACCATGTAGTTTTAGTTCCCTCGTAGTGCCGTGGGACTCTCTGTGGATAATTACTTGAGTATTATCCCTTTTGAAATTCTCTGCGTTTCTGAATGCGTTTATTGCGTCTCTGGTTATTTGCCTCATAGTACTATCAGGTATTTCCAATTATAATAGGGTACGGCAAAGTCTAGTACCATATGGTGTTGCTTTGTAGTAGCCCCGAAGGGTCTTCAAATCTCATAGTTTGGTAACTCTTCAACTACCTTGACGGGGGTAGTTCTAGAGAATACTTCGACCCTTTTTCTTATTACATGGCACTCGGTACACCAATCTTCATAAACCAAATATACCTTTTCTTCCTCATCCCACTCGCCATCAAAACTTATCTTAGGTTGAAATATCTTCCACTTATGATTAGTTCCACACTTATTGGTTATTATTATGCTCATTTCACGCATAACTTAGTATGGTTCATTAGTTTAAGTTAAGGTAGAATCAAAGCCTACTACCATATGGTATTGCTTTGTAGATACCCCGAATTGGGTTAGCCACCCCCCAGTGCCGAAGTACTGAGGGGGGCAGACGGTACAATGTACCTGCAACGGCTGGGAAACCGAGGATTATAATTAGTTGATTATTGGTCAACTATGTGCTTGATTTTAAGTCTCCTACACTTTTGGACTATATTCCAAATAGCAGCCTTATCGTTATCCGAAGCATTTGGGTACAGGGCATTTATTTTATCTCCCGTACTTATTACCTTCTTCTGTTTTGCTATTTCCTTTAGAAGCATCTTTTCAGTTGGAGTAAGTCTGCGAGTCATCAATATCCCTCCGAATCAATCTCATATTCTGCGACCTTTATTTCAAAATAGGTGTCATTATCCGCCTCTTCCAATTTAGCGATGTAATTTTCGGCATTGCTTCTTGAAGAAAAGACTCCTCTAACATACATATTAGGAGCGTCTTCGTAGTCTTTTACTAGATACACTACTTGCCTCATTCTAAAGTCACCACTTGAATTTCCCAATTGTAACCATTGCGCTTAATTGTCTTGGTTACTGTGGGTTTTTTCTTTCCATAATCATCCCTAGTGTATAGGGGCTCTATCTTCCTAGCATATTCTTTTGCTTTTTCTTTAGTTAACATCTTCACCACTTAGTAATACTGGGGTTTCTGCATTATGTGATAGGGTAACAAAGCCTACCATATGGTACTGGCTTTGTGAACCCCACGAATAAGAAATCGGGAACAGTGTTCCGTAATTCGCTGAAAAAGGACTGCGCTCACTGATGGTATCTTATCCCTACTAATTTAACTAGTATTTCATAGGGGTTCGAAAACCATTCCGATTTTGCTGTCAGCCGATTGCTACTACTACGGTCTTATTCCGTCATTCTCACCCGACCCCTTGTTGTCTAGAATGTCCAACGGGTACTGGGGGTGGAAAAGGATGGAGACAGAGTTGATAACAATAAAGCCAAAAACACGCAGACAATCTCTGCTAGGAATACGCTCTGTCTCCTTGGAATGGGCGAGAGAAAATCTTTATCTGTTCAACAGTGCTGTATTTACAGGATGCGAGGATAAGGTAGTGCATGGAATGACTACGGTAGCCCTTAAGATTTTTTTAGTTGCTCCAAACTCTCATGAAGTGTGGTTATACTTCGGGTTCTTCTTCAAGAAAATCCCAAATATCTCTATTTGGGTTATCTTTACTATTCAAGTAAATATCATCTCGATTTCCCCCTATGTTGCATAACCACATCAAGTGGTAATCGGATAGATACTGACTTGCCACTTGAATGACACTAGCACCGTTGTAGAATTATAAGGTTCTAAAACAAAGCCATTTAGTACCATATGGTTGTTTGGCTTTGTAGAACCCCAATTTAAAAATTGAGGCCCAGCAAGGTCAACTTTTGAATCAGTTGTCGCCCTCCGGTGTTTCCGCAGGGACTTCCTCAAGAACTGGATAGTTCTGAGTATCTAGTCCGGCAATTGTGCCATCCCAAATTTGCTTAGAATACCTAGTAAGCATATTACGCTTCATTAGTTCTAGTTGCTGGTCAGCAAATTCGTCAACAGTGGAGTAACTAATTCCTCCATGCTTACCTGTGCCTCTAGCATTAATTAAGTTGAGTACGGTTTCTGCATACTTCATAGCAGCCTTGCGTACTTGCTTCTCTAAGTGAGAATCAAATGCTACATCCTCAGCAGCCGGTAGAACTGGCTGGCGAGATTGTAGTTGAGGTAGGTTTCCGCTAATACCGTAGACAGTTCTTAGTTCGCCCCATTTCTTGGTGCGTTCCTCGTCAGTGGTTGCGTTCCTACAGTTGGCTATGGCTGCTTCAATAGCAGGGGCCATAGCACCGGCATCGTGTACTTTCAATGTTTCTTCCATTGAAATCAATTTCTGTTCTAATCTGTTCATTTCCATAATAATTCCTCCAAAACGGTTGATTCATTAGTTGCCTTGCTAGACAATAGTAAGTAGCGTTCTCAAATTATAAGGTACTAGAACAAAGCCCTCTACTACCATATGGTACTGGGCTTTGATAGTACCTTATCTAAACAGACTACTAACAATAGTATATGCTTCCTAGTAGAGAGAAATTTGAAGAATGGGTTAAGGACTATCTAATGGTTAATGATGACCATACCAATGATGATAATATCCTTGAATATGTGGACGGTTTGATTCCACATTCATTTTATGAGATTTGTAAACAATTCGACGAGATGAGTTTAGAGATTGAACAATATCAAGTAGGGATGCCAATATGGAAAATTATGCAAATTAACTTATTCGAAAGTTATTATGCCATTTTCATTGAAGTATATGAGGAGTTGACAGCATATGACTAATAGGCTGGGTTTTGTAAAACAACTCACTGGAATTAGTAAGGAGAAGGCTAAAGAATGGGCAAGGGACTATGAGAACACCTACCTAATTCCTAGTGACGAGAATATGGCCGATTACATATGGGAGGCATTAATGCCCGAAGTTGAAGAAGTCGTTCCTTTATTTATGGCCCATTCGTCATATGGTGACAAGTTGGCATATAGATTAACTTCCCACTATCTTGAAGGTCAAGCAATCAGAAAAATCGTAGCAGATATTTTTATGGTATATGCTTACGCTCTTTACGAAGCGTACCATGATGTAAAATGTCCGGACTACGATGCTAATACAAGTTCTATGTCTAGCCACGATAGGAGAATCCATTCAGCACTAAAACGAGAAATGATTGAAAAGGTAACGCCGGTAATATCTTACTATTATTACATAGGAGAAAGGCATAACATAGGAGAGCATATTTATGGATGAAAGACAAAAAATTGAAGATTTAGTACAAGACGAACCGGTTGACGGCTTGGAATTAGTGGTATTGCAACGCTATCCTAGACGCTTAATTGAATCTGCAAACTATACTGGTTTGATAGCCGCCGCATGTGGCAGGGATGAAACCGGTATCGTTGGAATTGTCCTTTGGGGCGACCAAGTGGGTAGCGTTAAATCGGGGGATGTCGTAAGAATCGAAGGCGGTATATGCACCATGAGAGAGGGCGAATTAGTTGTTTCCGCTAGGGATGGCAGTATAGAGGTCTTAGAGAGGTGAATAAGGTGGCCCTTCGGGGTCGCTAAAACAAAGCAAGCCACCTAACCACACTATAGTCCCCTGTTTCAAAACCGTAAGAAAAATTTGCCTAACTAAATGCTTTAGAGAAGTTATAGTAATTCTAATTGCTCCTTATAGTATATAGGGGATATATTATGTTATAATTTATGGTATAGAATATAACATGTACGGGGTCAGTCTCACGATTTGGTGATGAGACTGAAGATGAGACTGAAAGGATAGGCTTTCAGTACATCATTTATTATTATTCAATCTCATAATCTCATAATCCCATATCATATATCTCTCTCCCCACCCCTATTTCTCTCTCTATCTCTCTCTCTTGGGCGATGAGACATGAGACATGAGACTGAAGG
>PDMW01030173.1_pt1 | contig 15345 bp, 14 predicted proteins | sample 1515511 | NCBI WGS metagenome assembly PDMW01 (sample SAMN07343023, study PRJNA328102) | Marine metagenome, whole genome shotgun sequencing project. | biome: marine; feature: bay; material: water; isolation source: viruses from water sample < 0.22 micron filtered, nuclease treated, low... ... | reverse complement strand
CACTAGTCTCATCTACATCAAATCCTAATTCACCAGCACGAGGTCCACCAAGTAAGTTACGAGCACCTAGGAAATCTAATTCTACATTTCTTAGGTCAGACGCTGCAGGTGGTGCTACGGAGGCCGCAGGCTGTGAGGCAGGCACTGGCTCAGGTTCTATTTCTGCGATTGCTGTAGGTAGGTCAGGGGCTGGCCTAGGGACATCTTCGGCTTGCAGCGGCATGGCGTCCTGACGCTGACGATCCCTGAGCAGGAATCCGCCTTCGGAAACAGCCTCTCGGGCACCCTGATCTCTCATAAACTGCAAAGCATTCTGAATACCTGTATCTCTTGCTACCGCAACATCTGCCTCTGTGTTTATAGCTCCAACCTGTCTCTGTCTAGATACCTCATCATCAATAAAGAAATTCATTAATTCATCTAGCTGAGACCTGCCCTGCTGCTCATCAAAACGTGATAAAGTTCTGCGAGGTCTACGCTGCGTACCAAATTGACCCTGACCAATCTGCTGTGCAAAGTCTTCTCTTGTTCTTGCCAGAATATTTGCTGATGGAGCATCTTCTAGTAGAGCAGAGCGACTTCCCTGTAGGCCAAGTATCTGCCTATTAATATCTGACAAGAGAGGTTCTACATCTGTAATCGGAGGTACTTCAACATTTGTATCGTCAACCTGTCTGCCAGAAACTGTCTGAGAAACAGATGTACTTACAGTAGGCTGTGGGCCGGAAGACCATGCAGACTGATAATCTGGGGAGAAAGAGGATAATGCTGCGGTCTCAGCAGCGTTAGGATCATTACCAGTACGCATAGCTTCTGCTCTAGCATTAACCAGAGCATCATTAACCAAATCTCTTTTAAAAGTATTTACAGCCCCAGGCTCAACACCGACAGTATTTATTGAAGCATTACCTTCAGCTTCTAGCTGACGAGCATAAGCAGATACATCAGACTTGTCTGTACGAGATGCAGCCATAGTAGTTGCCTGCTGATAAGTCTGAGCATCTCTACCAGAAAGCTCTGCAGCAGGTGGTGTCTCTGTACCACTTCTAGTAGTAGTAGATACAGAAGTAGCAGCAGCACCACGAAGAGAAGCTTCGGCTCTAGACTGCTGCAAGAAAGCAGCATCCTGAGCAGATATACGTCCCTCTCTTAGATCGTTGCTAAACTGCCTAAGACTATCTATCTCATCATTAATAGATTTTAGTCTCTGCTGATATACTTCCTGCTCAAATCCCATCTCTGCAACGGCTGACTTCTGAACTTCCTGCCATATCTTCCATCTTAGATCTGTATAGAATGTAGCATAAGACTTACCTCTACCATCTCTTGCTCTTGGAACTTCGGCGTCAATAACATAGACATCCTGTCCATTAACATTTTGTATACCCATGTTACGCTCCCTTAATCATGTTTAGGTACTGGAATAGCTCCGGGTTCTCAACTGAAAGCTCTAGCAAACCTCGTGCTTCTGATTCTCCAATACCATAAGTATTAGCGATTGTTTGTATAACTTCTGGAGAAGCTTCCTTAGAACCCTGTATTAACTGGTTCTGAGCTAAGGTCTCTAGACCCGCTTCTGCTCCCGATGCGAATGTATTGGCTATAGCCTGTTTCTGCTTTTCCTTATCTTGAGCCACAGATGCCTCCAGGGCTCTTAGCTCTGAAGTTTCACGCTGCTTCTCTGCTAGATTCTGCTCCTCAACTGCCTGCTGAATAGCAACTTCCTGTCTGGCTCTAGCTTCATCCTGAGCAGTAGCTTGAGCTAAGGCTTGACCACCTGTAGCTGTCTGAGAAGCTAATAGTCTTGCTCTATCAGAATCTGCTTTTAACTGTGCAGCCTGTGATCTACCCTGCAATCTTCCTTCTAAAGTATTCCTTTCCTGTTCTGACAGACCAAGAAGGTTCATCTCTTCTCTATTCTTTAGAGCGGCAAGTCTTCGCTTTTGTTCCCTATCAAATTCTGACGGGATAATGTTTGAAGCCTGCTGTATACCCTCAAGACCTGCGCCAGTTAGCATTGCTAATGTGATTGGATCTATAGCCATTGTATTCTCCTGTTAATATGATTTCGTCAATTTATGTATAAAATATTTCTATAGTATATGATCTAGGACCAGCAAAACCCTTCTCTACCTTAGGGTTAATAGCCAGTCTAAGTTGATAAAAACCAGGGGTTGCAATGTCAATCATCCATTCAAAACCAATCCAACGTCTGGCTATTTTATTTGAACCACCAGGATCTAGAGCACCGGCAGAAGCAGAACCTGTTTCCTCAAAAGAGAATCCTCTTGTACCTGCAATCCGGGTAACTGAATTATTAGATTCATCTACAAATTCTAAAATAACTTTAGAATCCCACTTACCTTGACCTGGGTGTGAACCATCATTATAAGGTGGCGCTGATGCTGAAATGTTTTCTTCTGAAATAAATGTACCACCGAAAGTAATAAATACAGTTCCCGCCCGCTCCATCTCAAACCTGTCACCTGTTTCAAAGATTGTTTGATACTGGACAGAGGTATTCCCTACCTGACTGTTAGCTTTAGTCTCACTGGTGAAGTATGAACGATTAAGAACACTGTTATTATTAGACTGACCATAAACCTCACCAGTTGTAAACTGATGACTGTTGTTAATAGGATTTAGTTCACCTCGCTCAATTGAATCAAAGTCAAAAGAATCAGGTGATATATCTGTAGATTCGGTCTGCTGATTCACAGAGAATCGAGCACTATCATCATTAGAATTCTGTTCTGTATTGTTGATGGTTGTACCATCTACATATGTATAAGGTTTTGTATATGGCATTATGCTTTCCCTGAAATACTAAATAATTGGTGTCTGGTTATATTGACGGTATTACCTGCATCTTGAACCTTGACCTGTAATTCTACTTTCTTATATTCTCTATTATCAGTAGGTCCATCATGCCTTAGCAGTGTAGAAAACTGAAATGTTTGATACTGAATATTTCCACTAGAACCAACACCTGTGCTATCATTTGTGATACGTGAGCGAGGAGAAAATGAATATCCCCATTCCTGTAGTGTTAGTGTCTGATCCGGCCCACCTCCATCGGAATAAGTAAGTAACATTCTAAATGCATAGTAATTTGATAAACCAAGATCTGAATTTAAAGTAATAGAAGGTACCAAACCAGAAGCACTAAATCGGGTTGTCTCAGCATTCTGAGGAAAAAATCCTGTATAAATAATTACGGCATCAGCACCACCCTGGTTGATGGTTACATAAGCAGTGTTGTTATATGCAACAGGAGAATTAGTGTTGTTCGAATACTTATCCAATCGGTTACACTGATTGGTTGAATTATCAATATGTTTTATTGTCATCCAAGATGATGCTGTATTTCCATCATCAATTGCTGATGATGCAGTTTCTAAGTCATCATACGGACTATTTAGTTCTGCTGCAGTTGCAGCATCACCATTTGCAAAGTGTTTCTTACTTACTGTAGACATTTTATCTCCTTACCGAATGACGTTTCTGCACCAAATCTCTGCACCAAAGATATCAAAAACTGTGGTTGGGTCACCGGGAAAGTTACCGGCAACATCTCTGGATGTTTCAGCAATAAATCTTAAGTCAATCTTGATTGGACCTGAACCGCATGGAACTGAGAAAGGAATCTGTGTAGTATGTCTACGAGGATAAATAGTACCTGTTCTAGCCACCTCTACGTTATTTACAAAGACACCCCACTGCGTAGCCCAGTCATACCCCAGGAACTGACGAATAACAGGCTGTGAGCCATAAGCAATTCGGTTAACACCATGATGCCAATCAATGACAGCACAACCAACCAACATACCTTCTACAGAATTAAATACGAGAGGGAAATCATTAAAGTTTCCGAAGTCTTCTAGCTTATTCCATCCTCTTCTCCAGTTAGTTGATGCTAAGTTAATTGTTAGTTCAGGTGTCCAGATATTTCCTGTGTCCCATCCAAACTTCTGAGAATAATGATATGCCTGAGAAGGAACCCTACTTGACTTACGAACCACACCTGAACCAGAGAAGTCTGGCTCAGGGATTGATGGGTTCTTAAGCTTAGAAGTATTAATAGAATCAACGGGTAGATTGTTTCCATTTAGTTTCCCATTAAATTCTGACAAGGAAGATTCTATATTTTTATTAAAAGAATCTGTCTTGGCCTGCTGGAAACCCTTGAGAGGCTGCTGTTTAAATTGTTTTGCCATAGTTAAATCCTTAGATTGGTTGTCCTCTTCCAGCACGAACACGAGAATTTAAAGCCTTGTGCTCTCTGCTGTCAGAATATAGATGGAATGTTACGAGATGGAATGGCTCGCCAGGATTCTGGGGCTCAAGTCTAAACTTAAAGTTGCTTACCAACTTTGTATTTACATCCCAACGAATCCTGGTTATACGAGCATCCTGTAGACGCTTGCCAGGTGAGAAGTAATTCTTAGCTACCTGAGCGTTAACCGGACCGAATACAGGATCCTCTGATGAAGTTTTATAAGTCTCTGGACGGTTCTGCGTTTGCAAACCTGCTGATATAAATTCATAATCATAATCTTGTGCCCAGAATAATTCCAGTTCTAAATTACCATATGAGATAATCTCTGCTTCAACATGGAAGACGCGATTCTTATCACTGTTATCACCAAAGTCAATCCAGTTAGATTCCCATCTTGTACCGGGATGAGAGCCACCAGTTCTGGTATAGTTAGCAGTTATGCCATTATAAGAATTAACTGTAAGTGAGCTACCCCAGAAGTCATCACCAGCCCATACATGAAGTGTAGATGGTAGTGTAGCTACAGATCCTGGTGTATAAGAATTGCTTGTCCAAGATGGTTTTGGTCCTAGAATTATATATCCTGATGGATCTACAGTCATAGAAGCGAATTTAAATTTATCAATATCTTCAGTTAACAGGGCATGTCTAAGAGAAAATTGACCATTTAGTGTATGAAACACAGCACCTCTACTATTAAAGTTCTGACCATCTACAGGGTAATGCAACCAATATTCTTTCTCTTTATGAGAATACACAGCACAAGCTCTGGCTGCTGCTGAGAAGTTAATCCTCTCAATCTCCTTAACAAGACGCTGAGATATCTTAGAAATCTTTATTGAAGAACCACCGTCCAAACCCCCTGTTAATGAATAAATTCCATCATTGCCAAGAAACAATACACCAAGGTTTGGCACAGTAGCAATACTGTTTGTTGCCTCAGTTCCTACGTCTGAACTTAAACTGGAGATAGTAAATGCACCAGATGATACGCGAATAATATCTATACCTCGCTGTCTAAAAACAATGAGGTTATTATAATAGGCGTGCAACCCTGTGATTGCTCCACCTACTGAATTACCTAGTTCAAAATAATTAAAACCTCCGAACTGTTCAGGCAGTCCAGCTTCACTATAAATAATTTTTGTCGGATGAGGTGTACCACCTGCTAACCATATTCTTCCATTCCATGCAGCGCCATAAGCATAAGCACCAGATATGCCGACAGAAGAATTGCCAGATGGGGCTTCATCAACTAAGTTTCCATCAGGAGAAATATCAACATAACTTGTTGCAGTGTTATCATTAAGCTGATTTACGAAATAATATATTGAATCATTTGCACCAGCTATGTTTATGTTTTTCTGGTTCTTTGTTCTATATATCCTTCGAGCAACACAACCGTCTGGACCTATCGGTAGTTCAGCAATATATCCTCCAAACTTCTGCTCTTCTGATGCATCAGAACCATTAATCCAATCTAACGGAGAAGCAGAAGACAGAGGTGATTCAGAACCTGTGTCCATAATATATGTCATCTTATAATTAAAATGATTTCTCTCATCAACCTGACCCAAACCATAGTGTGAATTCTCAGCAAAGTTAGGTGAAGCTATACCTGTACTTAATTCATCACCAGCCAAATAACCAGTTTGAATGTCCAATACCTCAGGGGACGGGGTTGGTAATGTAAAACTAAATGGTCTAGTTTTGCCACGTCCATAAAACCAGATTGGTTGATCATACCCATTAAGTATGAGCAGTCTATTACCATAAGGAATGTATTGTGTGCCTGCCTCATTAACAGAGGGTACGTGTCTTTTTTCATCCAAGATAACAAGGTCGTGATAGAAATCTCCTGTATTTTTATTTCCCCAGAAATAATGTAACTGACCACCCTGCTCTATTAGATAGTAAATCTGTTCTGTTTTCTGCTTGGACCAGACATAGCAAGAATCTATTGTAGAATTTAAATATTGTTCTAAAGTAATTGCTGCGCCTGTGATATTATAACTATCAGGAAACTTCCACCAAGCCTCTGGTGCTCTATCAAACTTCCAGCCAAAACCTTCAGGATCTACACGACCATTTACAATATCATCAGCAAAACCAATATCACCTTTCCACCTCTGGTCTAACCCAGAAGCAGGAATGAATTTAATTTGTTTTCCCTTAACAGCCATTTTATCTCCTTAGCCTTTGAACTTAATCATTGATGCATCAATATAATAACCTTTGCTGCTTTTACCAAACTGGCCTCTACGAACAAATGTATCAACACGATCAACGTACCTTCTCTCAAGGCTCTTTATTTCTGCCTCTATTTTTTTACGATAAGTGTTGGACATTGTAGACTGACCAAGTTTCAAATAAATATCTTCTAATGCTTTGTACACAATCAACTGGTGAAATTCATAAGGTAGCTCTGGACTATCTGTAATCTTAGTCATGTACAGTGGCTTGTACTGATAACGCATAACGCCCTGACGAATAAAGTTCTGAGGTACTTTCTCAAAGTCACCTCTCGGCTGCTGTGATACTGCTATATCGAAACCGTCAATTCTTGGGTAAGGTCTAATCCTTAGGTGCTGACCATCATATTCTCTATACCTTTTATTACCAGGATCAATAGAAGAGAAGTTAATTATACTTACACTGTCCTCTGTATCCTGCACAACAATAGTATCTAGATATCCAAAGTTGTCACGGACACTACCAGCTACAGAGAATTCTACCCAGCAAGGCAAGCCAAGTCTTTCTCCTGTAGCTCTGTTATAGTTTGCATTCCAGAAAACAACTTTTCTATATCCCTCATACTGTGTGGGTGTGGTATCTTTCTGATTATAAGTATCTGCTACGATAGGCTGGTCATCCCAAGATCTAAAATTAATATCAAAATTATATACAGCCTGTGCTTCAACAGGAAAGCTGACAGTAGCAGGCTCAGCCAGTGGGCCACGTTTTCCGTCTTTTTCAAAACACCAGCATACCTCAAGGTAGGTAGACTGAGGAAAGCCAGCAGGAGGTATTAGCTGGTTCTCTACGACATTAGATATTACAGTCTTTTCTGCTGCGGGAATCTCAGCACATGGTGACCAGACATATCCTTCGGCATAAGAAGCAGCATAGTCCATGCGAAGATTATATTCTTCATCCCTTCTGGGCATAATAGATTGCATCTTACCATACACAGTTTGTCCGTTATTAACAACTGGTGCATCACGATGAGCTAAGTTAAGTAGCTCCATGAAGTCTTCTGGCAGGTCATAAAATCTTTTCTTTATTCGCCAGGATTCATCATCTACATTCGTGGCTCCCTGAAAAGGCATGTCAAGAAGAATGAGACTTCCTGTCAGAACTTTGGAGATTATATATTCCAAACCCTGAATCTCAATAACCTGACCTTCCCACACTTGAGCTACAAGTCTGTCCATATTTCCAGAGAACGTAACACGCCTAGAACCTTTTGTTACAGAAGCATTAATTGGATTAGCAATAAGTGTATCTCGGGACGGAAGCATGTCAGGATAAAAAGAATAATTAATTTGTTTTGTTCCGAAGCTCCAACGCTTCATAGTCCAGATATACATATATGCATCATTAATAAGTTCATCAAGTTGATCATTGAAGGCTTGAAGTTCCGGGCTATAATCTATGAGATTTTTTATCTTCTCACGTAGTCCTTTTAAATTCATAGGTTCTCCTGTTTCATAAAGGTGTTAATGTCAATTAAAAAAGCCCCATCCAGAAGAACTGGACAGGGCGTATATATTTCTGACAGGAAGATTAGAAAGTCTTAAAGACAATGCAATCTGCACGGCCAGCAGTATCTGCCTCTAGAGCCAATCCAATAATGCGACCCTCGGTAGTACCGGGAACGAATGGATCTGCCTCACCAGCAGTACCTATAGGACCGACAAGTAGGTCACCTTCAGCAACCGCACCATCAACCTTGGAACCCTCGACGTAACCTGCAATAACAACTTCTACTTTCTCACCAGGAGCAGCAGCGTGTAGAGCAACACCAAATGCCTGACCGTTACCGTGGGTGGCAACAGCGGTAGCTGGGATAACGTATAGGGCACGATCAGAATCGAGCTTAGGGGTAGTAGCGCCAGCTAGAAAGTCTAGCTTAACCCAGTCACCCTGAGCGACCGCATCATCACCGACCAAGAAGATCTCAGTCTGGCTGCGGTTCATAGAAGCCGCAGAGGTTGGAAGGACATTTCCAAGAGCGTCCTTACCTGAGCGGTCTAGATATTGAATTAAAGTCTGTGTAGCCATTTTATTTATTTTCTCCTTTTAATTAAGAGCACCTATCAGAAGGTGTCTCCGTTGACAAGAATACCCTGTGAACCTAGGTGGTCGGCAACAAGCTGGCACTTAACGTGAAGTAGGGCCTGGCGTGCGGCTGAACCGGGAATGTTCTCGAAAGGTGTAACCTCGAAGTCAGAATCACGGTGCATGATAAGCTTGATACCATCGAAGTTTAGGAAGTATGCAGTAATCTCATCAACACCAACACCGGCATTAGCAGGCATATCAAGATCCTGCTCAACCATTGCGCCAGCGAAAGCAAGAGCCATACGACCACCATCGAGGGTCTTCTCATCAATGTATCTTTCCTGAGAGAAAAGAATTCTTTTATAATTTGACATACCAGCTTCGGACATGATGATTGAATCAATCTCGCCCATGTGAGCAACACTGTTAGCACCAATCCAAATACGATCCATTGCAGTCTTACCGTTGGTTCCGAAAGCACCAGCAGCACTGCGGAACTGGTTCTGCCAACCAGTGGTTGACTGATAAACAGTCTTAGAAACACCACCAACAGTGTTGGTCTGTGCACCGACTGCTCTATCCTCAAGGAAACCAGTGGTTGAAGAAACACCATTAAGGGTGTTAACGCGGGTTAGGACTGTACTGTTACCAGCAAGAATCTGCTTGTTAAGCTCTCGGCGTAGCTGACCCATAACGGAACGCATACGTGCCTCAAGGATTTTAACAACTGCTTTCTCACCGCTGTTCTCTAGCTCTTCCTTACGGGAGATAACGATTGGCTGAGCGAAGTCTGCCCAATCGTAAACCGCAGAAGCAAGAACTGAATTAACAGCTAGAGAAACTGGCTCATAACCAGTTGAGAACTGGGTAATGGTACTGTGCTCATTGACAGATAGTGGACGATGAATGTAAGAACCACCGTTCTCATATTCGATTCCGCCCTTTGCCTTGGCGTTAGCAAGGAATGCTACCTTCTTGAAAAGCTCATCAACCTCTCCGTCACGAATTGAATAAAGTGTACTGGAGAGAACATCATTTGAAATAGACATAGTATATATTCTCCTAATATATAAGTTTTATTTTATTATCAGATATTCTATTTAGAATCTGTTCTTCTCCAGTTGTATCCGTCCAGGTGTTCCGAAGAATCTGTTAGGCTAAGGCCGGGAAAGATTGCGCCGTTCTACTATTAAATATTTTGTCAATTGTTTTTTAATTTTTTTAATTTAAACTTGACCCGCCTAACTTTCTGCCTGCGCCAAATTATTTTCATTTATTTTGGAATTGATTGCAAAAAATTGGATTCCCACGGCACCCATATAGAATGACTAAGGCATTCAGGCAACAGGGAAATTGGGTAGGGCCCAGGGGCCAAGGGGGAGGGAATGAGGATTCCCGCAATAAAATCTGACAGGAGAGAGACACTGCACTTAAATATGAAATATGTTTTCAGCTTGCCTTCCTGTCAGAATATATATGCGCACTTACTTCTTACTGCCTTCTGCAACCTGCTTGTGATACTGGAAAGCTTCCCATGCATTCCTGAACTTAGGGCTACCCTTAGGTGTACTGTTACGTCCGGTAGAAGTTTTCTTAAATGTTGAGCGGCGGCTATCTCGCTGAACTTTAATCTCCTCTCGCTCCTGTGTTAGCTTGGCTGCATCTACCTTTGCCTTCACAATATAAAATGCATCTTCAAGCTTTAGCTCTGGCCTGTCTCTTAGCATCTTTGCAACTGGCATTCTATATTCATCAGAGGTTATTTCAGGATTTGCAGTTTTAAATTTTTGCAGTTCCATTTTTCGTTGCTGTACTGCTAACTGCTCCTTGGCTGGCTGCATCATTTCTTTTAACATCTTTGCTGCCTGCCTCTCAATCTCCTTCTTCATGCCCTCTGGGTCATATACATCGTATTCTGTTTCGTCCCCGGTAATCCGGTCAACCTTCTTGGCTAGCTCTCCATCATATAGGGTCTTACGCTCTGCTATCATCTCATTGCGATAGTCCTCTAGCTCCTGCTTTAGTGCCTGTCTCTCTGCTGCTAGCTCTTGTGTCTTACGTGTATAAGATGATCTAAAGTTTGCAAGATGTTTTCTAACATCCTCAGGAACGTGCTTGATCCACTGATGTAAAGGCTTCATGCCCTTATGGTTAGCATCCTCTGTAAATTCAGTAAAGTCCTCTTCTGATAGGGACATGAGGTCATCAATAGTATAATCCTCATAAGTGCTCTCGGTGTTCTCCTCAACATTCTCACTAACACCTTCGTCAGCGGAAACGTCAGAGGTATTGTCTGGGACAGTCTCTATGTTTTCCATTTTATTTTCCTTTTTTTTTATTTACCATTTCTTACAAGACCAGTACCTTGCTGATCTTTTATTTTTTGCCGTGTCACATTTATGTCTCGCACGAAAAGACTTTCTTCTTTTAGGGTCAGACTTTTTAATCTTCATATTAGCATCACCAAATTTAACAATAGATTCACCTGTGCTATCACAACCCTTTACAACAAATTTCTTTTTGCCATGACCAGGCTCTCCCTCTTTTATTCTGCGAGGCTTGTTGCACTTCATCTTATCTTTATTATATCTGGATTTTCTTTTAGCCATCTTACATCCTGCTAGCAAATAGATCGTCAATACCCTCATCAGAAAGATCTGCTCCTTCTGAACCTTCAGGCTCATCTCCAATTGGCTCAGCAGATTCTTCCTCTATCTCCTCATCTAAAAACTTTTTAAATTCTCTGGACTTAGATAGTGCGCCTATCTTTCCTGCCAGAAGATTTACTGCAGGGTCATCCGTTACACCGTCAAGAGATACTACCAAGTCAGATGGAATACTGTTCTCTGCTGCTGCATCTCGGGATGCTCCAGTAAACATTGATAGAATTCTGGTGAAGTCGGTAGGGAACACCTCGTATTTACCAGGATCAAATTCAGGATACGACGGCTCCTGGTCAAATGCAGGTAATAGTTTATTTGTAGATTTAACTAAACTATTAAGTGCCTTAGAAGAGAAGCGTCCTTTTGGTGCAATCTCTGAAAACATTTCATCATCAGCCATCTCAGCTTCTTGAACCTGAGGAGCATATGGCTCCTCTTCTGATGCATCAACAGCAATCATTACTGCGTCGGGTCTTTCCATTATATTCTCCTGTTTATATAAATACTTTTTTGTCAATCAACCCTGTCGAATTTACCTGCTAAACAATCTTTGGCTGGATATGTTTCTATTAAAGCTTTCTCTTTATCGCCATCAAACTTCTTAAGATTACTTTGGAAATTATTAAAGTTTTCTTTATCTTTTTCTACTTGTACCTTACGCTTAGATGTTTCTTTATCCCACCAGCTCTCTCCACCTAGATCAGATTCTCTAACCCAACCACGCTTATTTAGCTCCTGTGTTCTCTGCTTCTCTGAATAAATAGTCATACCTAAACCAGCATCATAAGAACCACTACCAGATAGACCATCATTCCACTGAGCATTCCAAGCTTCTTTTGTTTTGGCTATAAGCGATGGTAGTTTCCTTAATTTATTCTGACAGGAAGGGCAGCCCCGGTTCTCTATAGACTTTTTATAAGACATTAGTTTCTCTTCGTAATGACCGCAGTGGTCACAACCAAATTCAAATATTGGCATTATTCTAATCCTTGTGTTTGTGCTCCACCGATAAGGGCTTGTGCTAATTGTTCTGCTGGTAGTTCCTGACCACCTGTAGCTTGTAGTTCTCCTTCACCTGGAATAGAACCTGGACCAACTTTCTTTTGTTCTGCAGGCTCGGGATCCTCAAGGAAAGATTGAGGCAAGTCCCATGCACGAATGATCTCTTCCTTTATCTTCTGAGGATCTACACCCAACTGTGTAAGGACAGGTAAAAGATTAATTAAATTTTGTTTTTTAATTGCATCTGATAGAGGCTGTGATCCCTGGTCCAATGCAGCAATCTTAAACTTTGCATCAAGATCTTTCAAGGTTACTACCATAGCCTTACCATCAATATTAATTACAGCCTTCTCTCCCTCTTCAACAAGAAGAGAAAGGATTCTTAAATATATGGTGGCGATGTGTTCAATGGCTAAGTCTCTATCTCTTGCAAGCTTACCAATCTCTGATGCACTGTACTGAGCCAATGCTGTAATCTCTGTAGCTGTTGCTCTAGTTGCTTCACCTCTAGAGAATGGTGCAAGGATAGAACCTCTATTAATATCCTGCTCAATAAAGTTTAGATATCTATCATGGTCAGACTGAATAGGAGATGATGGTACTTCTCTAATTAAACCATCTAATGAATCCTCATCTATACCAATCATGGCTCCATCTACACCTGCAGTTATCTTTGCTAACTGCTCCTCATCAAATGCTCCTTCCTTGTAAAGATACTGTCTTGAATCTCTACGCACTGCGTTAGACCAATAAGTTCTTAAAATATTTTTTTCATAAAATTGATCATACACACGAGACATAGCTGACATTCCCTCTAGAGGACAATCAGGTTTGGATGCGTAATATAGAGGAGCGATAGGTGGTAGTGGTTTATTATCATAAGTTCTGACAGGGATATCAGACTTCTCTAAAAGCTTTTCTCCATTGGCATACTGTGCAGACCAGAAGTAAAGTTTGTCATACATGAGATCATAAATCTCTACAACTTTAATATATAAATATTCTTCTGGTAGGTTAGTCTTATCGCTATCACGTATAGCTCTTCCGCCCTTATCAACAGCGAAGTATTCTTCTTTCTCTATACCGAGGAAAGACTTCTGTCCGAAAGTATCTTTAGCTTCCTTCATGTTGATGTAATATTGATGACCAACAAATCGCTGGTCTTCCCAGTTATTAGAATCTTTATCTACAATTACTTCCCAGCAAGGCACAGCACGCAAAGATACTTTATCTAAAATACTTTCTGATTCTCTGGGGCCTAGCTTAAAGAAGGCGCTAGGGTATATCAGAGCTAATCTAGAGCCATGCTCCATAGATTGTACCTGACTATAAAGAAAACGGTTTGCTGCAGCCTTAGCGAGCTTTGTATCTACAGCTACTGAATCATCTTTGCCTATCTCTACAGCAGGTGCCTTGGAAAAAAGAGAAGCTAAGAATCCTTCAATGTATGAGAATGCGTCGGCTGTTTCTACACGAATCATATTCTCTTCAAATGCTTCATCCTGCCAGAACTTGGTCTCATAAATATACTTATATTTTTTTAATTCTTCTCTCTGCATATCCCAGTAGTTATCATGCTCTTGTATAACCATCCGTATAAAACTGATTGTATCTTTATCTGAACGTCCCATGATTACCCCTCTGCTTTTATGGCTTTGTCAAGAACCTTATACTTTCTAGGATCTTTCTTCTGACAATCTTTGCACCACTTCCATCCCTCATTCTTTAAATCCTTTTTATAAAATGATTTCTCGGGAAGTGAGGCACAACAATTGTTACAGTAAGCGTAACCATCCTGAACCAATAATCGTAATGTATTGTTGAAGGTATGTAGAATCTTTTTATTTTTCATTTTAATATCTCCTGTATTTACCTTGCGCTGCACCACCAGTTCTCCTTATCCTGTCAGCTCTCTTACGAGATATCAATTGATCGATTAAAGGCTTATGCGATGGTAGCTTAAGCTTCTGTAAACATACAACTGCAAGACCTAAAGCTATAGCACTATCAGCATGTGATTCTAGATTATCAGGTATCTTAATGATTCCCTTTTCATTTACCATTAGCGCTCGTATCTCTGCAAATGTGATATTGTCAATCATATGTAGCTTGCCTGTACTGATTTCTTTTTTTAATAATTCAAACATCTGTACCTTAGTCTTTACATTTGTATTCCAATCCTTATCGTTATCGTCTAGCCATATGTTTCTATATCCCTGTTGTCTTAGCACAAGAAGTGTAACTGCACCTACGTTATTAGATTCAATTAAAACTTTTGCACTATTATATCTAAGCCCTACATCTTGAATCTTATGAGCCAACATCTCAGGAGATATATCATTTGCTCTATAGATATAGACAGGTGTGTTATTCATTTTAGACAAAACATATATGACAGAATAATCTCTGTTAACACCAGCACTAACGTCAACACCTATTGCATACTTATCTCCCGGTACTGGCTGAGATAATACAATCTCTGAATCGGACGACACCTGTACAATCTCAACATATTTAAGATGCTCTGGTCTGAAGTAACTATTACCTAATTGTGCATAGGCTTCCTCAATCGTCAGGGGATATTCTCTTCTAAACTTTTCCAGTGACCCTAACTTTTCTATTTGTTTTCTACGCCAATATATCTGTTCGTCATGTAGATAGAACTGTCGCCTTAGTTTGTTCTCATTATCTGACAGGACAAAGGGCTCTTCATCGGGTATGGATCTTTTATATTCTTCATGCTCGGTCCAAGGAAAAAATAAAAAGTTCCAATCTGCTTCTCCTTTCTGTGCCCTCATGATTTCCTGATGATGAGCATCATTAAAATAGTTTGCTGTCGATTCTATAATCAACTGACCATTGTTAAGTGCAGATATAGCTGTAGCCTTTAGCTCCTCAGGGTTAGGAGAGAAAGCATATTCAGACATATGTAGAGCCACACAAGTAAATGATCTTAATCCTCCATCACCACCTGCTGATTCTGCGGAGATACCTGCACCGGAATCCTTGAAGCGAATGGTTGTACTATTAACTTCAGATAGTGGCTTTCGTAATGGGCCGGGTAGATTATCATAAAAAGTTTTATACATCTTGAGCAGGTGCTTTGAAGATTTTAAT
>PDMW01009779.1_pt1 | contig 15356 bp, 17 predicted proteins | sample 1515511 | NCBI WGS metagenome assembly PDMW01 (sample SAMN07343023, study PRJNA328102) | Marine metagenome, whole genome shotgun sequencing project. | biome: marine; feature: bay; material: water; isolation source: viruses from water sample < 0.22 micron filtered, nuclease treated, low... ... | reverse complement strand
GGGAGTAGGTTTTTATATCTAACAATATTAACACTTAATAGCAATGCCATACTTATAAAATGGCTTTGCCATAGCTTTGCTATAGCTTAGCTATAGCCTTGCCATGCATATAGAAGAAGAAGTAGAAGTATATAGTATTATATAATATATATAATTAATAATTATAAACCTTAGGTTTATAAACCTTAGGTTGCAAAATCAACCATTTTTTACTTTTAACTACTGTAACATTATCGTTATATTTATTCCGGGGCAAAAAATTATTTTTTAACCAAAATAGGAGCGTATAATGGCTTACGAAGCAAAAGATAACACATTTAGTATGTTTGATAACGAAAATAAAACAAATGAAAACCAACCCGACTTTACAGGTCAGGGCAAGATTGGTGGTAAAGAAGTAAAAGTTGCCGGATGGAAGAAGACATCAGCTAACGGCAAAGAATATATTTCTTACAAGGTAGAAGAAAAAGGCGCTTACCTTGGCTAAACGTCTTAGAAAACGTAAAAACAAAAGCGCTGCTTGGACTAGGAAAGAGGGCAAGAACCCTGAAGGTGGTTTAAACGCTAAAGGGCGGGCTAGTTATAAAGCTCAAACCGGCGGAACACTTAAAGCCCCTGTTAAATCAGGCACAAATCCTCGTAGAGTATCATTTGCCGCGCGATTTGCGGGCATGAAAGGCCCAATGAAAGATTCAAAAGGTCGTCCAACGAGAAAAGCCCTTGCTTTAAAAGCTTGGGGCTTTGGTTCTGTTGATTCTGCTAGAAAATTTGCTAACAACAATAAAAAAAGAGGGTAATTATGCCAAAAGTAGGTAAGAAAAAATTTCCATATACAAAAAAAGGAAAAGAAGCTGCAAAAAAAGCGTCTAAAAAGACTGGAAAAAAGGTAAGACGAAGTGGCTACTAAGAAAAGACCCGGTTTATATGCAAATATTCACGCTAAACGCAAAAGAATTGCGCAAGGTAGTGGTGAAAAAATGAGAAAAGTAGGTTCAGATGGCGCGCCGTCAAAGCAAGACTTTGCAGATTCAGCTAAAACAGCAAAAAAACCTAAACGATTACGAGCTAGAAAAGCTAAAAAGAAATAATGAAAGTAGAATGCCGAGGTAAGCAGTTTGATGTTTACACTCCGGAAGAAGCTAGTAAATTAAAAATTTTTCCTGTTGAAAATTGGAGAGACGCTGAAGTAGGCGATTGGATACTTACTTCCGATAATAAAATAGTTCAATGTTTAAATAGAAAAGTCAAAAAATTCGCTAACACTAAAAAACCTTATATTTTTATTAGAACAGGTTATGGCGAGCGTGGATGTCACAAAAAACATTATTACGCTAAAAAACAACACGATTGGGATTTAGATAAAAGATATGTTGGTGATTTAGTTAAAAATATAAGACCTACCGCTAAACAAAAAACATTTGTTGATTTTTTATTTTTACATGGAATGACAAATAAACTTGGTATGTGGGATACTGAGTCTGTTGTTCTTGCTTACCAATCTGTTTATATGGACAATAATCCAGAACAGGCTCTTCGCAGAGGGTTAACGATATTAAAAAGAAAACATATTAGGGAGTATATAGCTTTGAATATGAGAGATAAGTTAAGCGCATTAGGTCTTGATGATGATTATGTTGCAGATAGGTACAGAGATATTATAGAAAATACAGAAACTCCGGCAGCAACAAGATTAAATGCTTTAAACAGAGTGAGTGATATGTTAGGCCATCTTACTAAAGAGAAAAAAGAAGAAAGCGTTGAAGGTGTATTTGCATTATCTGATGGGGATATTAAAAAATTGTCATCGGTACGAAAAACAATAGCAGAAACAACATATGGCCCAAGAAAAGACAATTAAAACGACAGGTTATGTAAGCCAACCTAAATCACAGAGTGGCGAAATAAATGTTAATGAATTAGCAATAATGAATATTGACGATATTTATTACGAAATTGATGGGCATGTTGCAAAGTTTATACTAACTCTTATCGAAGATGTTGAATCTTCAAACGAAAGGATGTCTTTTTTAGAAAGCATAATGGGAATAAATGGAGAAAGCTAAAGAATCTCTTACATCTCTTCCTGAGAAAAAGAAAGCAGAAATGCTTAAAGCTATGTATTTAGATATTTTTACATTTGCTGAAATTTTATTTGGCGATAAAGAAAACCCTATGCATTTTCATGTGCGCTCCAAATCGCCCGATTTTCACCGTGAAATAGCAAAGACCTTAATAGGTATGGCACCGGGCAGTAAACTAGCCGTAGTGGCCCCAAGAGACCACGCAAAATCGACGTTTATTAATCTCATCTACCCTTTACATCGAATATTGTTTGGTGAAGAGCGTTTTTTGTTGCTTATATCAGAATCTGAAATGCAATCTAAATACAACCTAGAAGCGATTGGAAATGAAATAGAGTTTAATCCTAAAGTTCATTATTTTTTTGGAGATAGAAAAGGCGCTGTTTGGGGTAAGGAAGAAAAAGAAGTTATTGGCGGGTTTGATAAATATGGAAAGCCAAATGTAATGTGTAAATGTTTAATTCGTGGTACTGGTCAAAAGGTTCGTGGATTAAAGTATGGAGCATATAGGCCAACACTTACAATAATTGATGATGGTGAAGGTGAAGCTAACAGTACTACCCCTACAGCTAGGGATAAATTTAGAAGATGGCTGAACGGTGCGGTTATTCCCGGCTCTGGGGATGCAAAATTAGTATTTATAGGCACAATCGTAGATACTTCTGCATATTTAAATAGAATTGCAGGCCCATTAGCCTATGATAAAAACGGTAATTATAAAGTCAAGGGTTGGAAGTCTTTATTTTTTCAAGCAATTCCACAAGATATGCCAAATGGTAGGTTTGCTACTTCTGGAAATGAGTTTAAAGATAAAAACGGAAAAATAAAAGTGCTATGGGAAGATAGGAGACCTTATGATTGGTTGATAGCTGAAAGAGACAGACTTAAATCAGAAGGTGATATTGCATATTTTTACCAAGAGTATCAAAATATCCCTGTAGATGATAGTTTTAGAATTTTTAAAGAAAAAGATATGCGCTATTGGGATGGTAGATATATTTACGAAGAAGGTCAAAGTTATATTTTTAGAACAGATGAAGACAGACGAATGAAATTACCTGTAAATATATTTTTAGGTGTCGACCCCGCATCAAGCGAGAATGTTAAAGCAGACTATACTGTAATTATGGTAATAGCAGTAGATAAAGAGTATAATATTTATGTTTTAGATTATTTTAGAGGACAAGTGGCTCCAATGGATGGAGCGGACAGATTGTTTGAGCTAGCAGATATGTACCACCCTAAAGATATTAAGATTGAAGAAACGGGGCATGTTATGCTAGCAGACTATGTTAGAAGGCATTCTAAGCTTACGGGAAGATTTTATAATATAAATACTCGAAAAGCAATTAAAGCAAAATATTATAGAATAAAACAAATGCAACCGCATTTTGCATCTCATTCGGTTTTTCTTAGAGATGAACATGAAGAGCTAGAGTCAGAATTATTAAATTTTAAAGAACATGGTACATTTAAAAAAGACACGTTAGACGCTTTAAGGTGGGCAATAGATGATGTCTGGGCGCCCGATGTAGAACAAAATGAACAAGGAGATTGGTCGGCTCCGGCTCCTATTTTAGAAGTAGATTGGGAAACAGGCCAGAACTTTAGTGCTTCTGATTTTTACGAAGCATAATGGGCAATTTTGATATTGATTTAGACTTTGGTCAAGTCTATGAACAAAAAATAAAAGACCTTTTTGAAGGCGATGGCTCAATCGAAGTTAAAACGGAGCGCGATATATGGGCTGATACAGGAAATATGGCTATTGAAATACGCTCAAGAGGAAAACCTTCTGGTATATCAATAACTGAAGCTAAGTGGTGGGTTCATAATTTTACGGTTGACGGAGATATAAAATTTTCAATGTTGTTTAAAGTTGATAAATTGCGTAAAGCAGTTAAGTATATGTATTTAAATGAATTAGCTAGCATGGTCAAGGGTGGAGACGACTATACTAGTGATTTAATTTTAGCGCCAATTAGTACTTTAATTTTATTAAACAAAAAATTTTGAATTAAGTGTAACATTTTTGTAACATTATTCCAAACATATGTTAAACTTAGCGAAGTTAGATACAAAAGAAATTACAGCGGAAGAAGTTCGCTCGGACTATTTGCATTTTGAAAGTAGTTCTAGTGAGTATCGATACCAAATGGCTGAAGACCATGAGTTCTATCTTGGGAGCCAATTAACCAAGTCACAAAAGAACTACTTGCTCAGCGTGGGTCAACCCCCAGAAGCTAACAATAAAATACGCCCTTCCGTTGAGCAAGTATTGGCAAACATTGCAGCTTCTGCTCCAGAATGGGATGTTCATTCTGTTGGAAAAACGGACAATGATGTTGCCTATGTTTTTGACCAACTTTTAGATAAAATATGGTACGACTCTGACGGAGATGTTCATTTTAGACAAGCTTGTAAAGATTTCATTGTAAAAGGTATTGCTTGCATGTATATCTATCCGGATTATAAAGCTGACGGTGGTTTAGGTACAATAAAAGTAAAAAGAATGCCACCTGAGTCAATTTTTGTTGACCCTAATAGTTCTAATCCAGATTTTTCAGATGCTAGCGCAATAATTTATTCTGACATTCACACAAAAGAACATTTAAAAATATTATTTCCTCAATTTGAAAAAGAAATAGAAGAAGCAAAAGACGACGAAGATAGAAATGAAAAATCATCTGGAAAATACTCTAGAGACCAAATAGATACAGCCGGAACACAATCTTTAGACCATCAAGGGCGAGTTCGTAAATATTGTTACTTTACAAAAGTAAATATACCTCATGCTTTAATTCTCGATACAAAAACAGGTAAAAATCAGCTTTATAATAAAGAAGAATACAAAGAATTAATAAAAGACAAGCAATATGAGGATTTTTTAAAGCAAGGAATAATTACTGAGCAGTTAACGTACATTACAAGAGTAAGGGAAGTATTTGTAGTGGGAGATACTGTTTTGTATGACGAAGTATTACCTGTTTCAGAATACCCTATTGCAGTAGCTTGTAACGAACATGCGGGGAATCCGTTTCCTAGTGGTGATGTAAGACATTCAAAAACACCGCAAAGAATGTTAAATAGAACAGAAGCATTACTTATTTCACATACTAATGCTACGACAAATTTTAAGCTTGTTTATGAAGATGGCGCTATTGACGCTAGTGAAATTCAAAAATGGCACATTCCAAATGCTATTATTAGAGCTAATCCCGGTGCGCTTGCTTCTGGAAAAATAAAAGAATTTAGCCCACCTTCAGTTTCTTCTGCTTTATATAATGAAAAAGCAAGATATGAAGTTGATATAGAAACAGTTTTTGGAGCGTACAAGTTTCTGCAAGGAAACTCTCAAGGTGCGCCGGGGACTGTTGGTGAAGCGCAAATAATGGATGAATCTAGCTCAAGAAAACAAAATTGGAAAATATTGCCAATATATGACATGCTTACACGTTCAGCAAAAGTAATTGTAGAATGGATGCCAAATATATATGACCAACAGAGAACATTGCGAATTGTTAGTCCAGAAGGCTCTGAAAGTGAAGTACAATTAAATATTCCTGTTATAGATGATAAAACAGGCGCAGTAAAAAGATTATACGATTTAACAACTGCTCAATTTGATGTAAGAGTAGTTGTGGGTTCTACAAGGTCTAAATCGCCAATGGCAGAACTACAAAAAGATTTAACACTCCTAAATGCAGGTATTTATGATAAGACGCAAGTAATTATGAATATGAAAGGCGACATAGATAAAGCAAGCCTAATGCAAAGAATGGGAGAAATATCAAACTTGCAAGCTCAATTACAGCAAACGCAAGAAGAACTTAAGAAGATGCAAGGTGACTTGCAGACTCGAGAGCGCGAAGTGTTCCATGCTAATATGCGTGCAGAAATTAGTGAGGCTACCAAACCTGTTTCAGAGGCGGTAAGCACCATTAAATCTAACGCTAAGCTAGAACAAGCGCGACAAAGAGATAAGACTCGCATGGTCAGCGAAGACTTATCTGTCGCAAAACAAGCGGTTAACTCAGAATCCAAAGCTTCGCTAGCATAGCGGATAACTTTAAAGGAGCATCGTAATGACAAATGAAGACCAGAATAGTCAGGTAGAAGTAAAGAATGAAGATAACCTGTTAGCTGAATTGGAACAATTCAACTCAGGCTCTTTACCCGAAGTGGAAGAACCTCAAAAACAGAACGTTTCTGTTGCAGAGGAGAATACGGAAGAAGTTCAAGAAACTACATCTGATGAGAAAGTAGATAAAGAACCAGAAACTAAATCCGAGATTGAGCAATGGTTAATTGAGAATAAGTTTAAAAATGATGAGCAGGGAGTCCAAAAACTTGCTGACGCTTACAAACAGCTCCAATCAAAATCAGATAAGGAAAAAAATGAATGGAACTCTCAAAAAGAGAAGTTTGATAAGCTAGCACAGTTAGACGATTACTTAGCTCAAAATCCTGATGTAGTTCAAAAACTCACAGAATCAGTAAGTGAAAAACAACAGAATTTAAACTCTCCGCCGGTAAAGCCAGATGATTATGATATTCTTGATGAAAGCATTGATAACTCTAACTCCGCAAAATGGCGCGAACAACACAACGAATGGCTTATTCAACAAGGTGCTGTTCAAGCTATGCAAGAAGTTGAAAAGTTAAAGTCAGAGCTTAGTGAGTCTCAGGCATTTGACGCAGAAACTATAGAGTTGCAAAAAATAGGATTAAGCGATACTGAAATTGTTGAATATAGACAATTTATTGCTGACCCAAATAATGTAACTCAGGAGAACTTGGTTAATATATGGAAAACTTTATCTAATGGGCATAATTCTCAACCAAAAGTTGATGTAGAAACTGTTCCTAAGGTAAAAAACAAGCAAAATAGTGCAGCATCCATAAGTGGAAGCGCACCAAGTGCTATTGAACCAGAAGAAAAAGCTTTAGACAATTTTTGGAAAGGGATTATGGAATTTAATAATAATACATAATGTTATAATCCTTTTTTTTAACAAGGGTGTAACATTATTGTAACATAATAATAGGAGGTAGCGAAATGGCTACAAATTATGGTACCGGAACAGCTCTTCAATTTTCTGACTCGTCTCAAAGGCAGGTTTTAGAACTTGGAGAGAAAATCCACTATTACAACCCTAATGTTACTCCCATTTTCTCTCTGTTTGGAATGAAGTCTATGTTGACTCCAGTCCCTATCTTTGAGTGGATGGAAGATGAGTACATGATTAAAAAGTCTGTTAAAAAATCAATGGTTACAGCAACGGATGGCGATATTGCTATTACAGCTGACCTTGGTGATACAACGTTAGGTGGTATTAATGGGCATAACACGATTGTCAGGTTTGATAAGCAAGCTGATATGGAGCTTTTTGAAGTCGGTGGACTTTATTCAGTTTCTCAATCACATGGAACAATACAAACTAATGTAACACATGTTATTGCAGTAGCTATTGGTAAAAGCGTAAATAGTGCAAACGCTTCAGATAGAATGGTTCAATTTATTGGTTGCCATGTTAAATCTAGTGATGCTACTATTTATCAAGTTGAGCAATGTGCTAATAGTTCAGACCTTTTTGGAGTAAATGGAAGTGACGTTACTACCTTTACTCACGTAGGTACTGCCGGACAATATGATGGCGGTGTCTACAAAGGTTCAAATGGACTCTTTATGACTGAAGATAACTTTATTGATGACAAAGAGTTTAAGCTAGAAGGCGGAGCCGGTGTTTATGCTGAAGGCGCAGCAGTTGGTGCTGAAACCAGTAAGAAAGTTCGTAGGTTGAAAAATTGTACTCAAATTTTTCGCGAACCTTACACGATTACCAACACAGCTAAAGCTTCTAAGCATTATGGCGGTTCAGAGATGTCTCGTTTACAAGCTAGGAAGCTAGCCAAGATAAAAGCAGACATTGAATGGTCTATTCTTACGAATGGCGCTCTTTCTTTAGATGCTAGCTCAGAAAACCCAAAAAGAGCTTTTCAAGGTTTAGGCCTTGGTAGTTCTAATGGGTCTATTGTCTCTCTAAATGGATTTGACAATGCAAACCTAAGATGGGATTATGATGGTACAAATCCTCTTAATCTTTTAGATGGTGTTTGTGAGTATATCTTTTCAGACATGGTTTCTGGTTCAATGAAGAAAACTGTATTTGCTTCTAATAAGTGGCTTGTACATCTAGCTTCTGCAACTAGGCTTCAAGATACTGGATTTTATGACTCAGGCGAAAGTACAGCCTCTGGTCTTAGAGTTCGTAAGTATATTGGCCCTGTTGGTGAACTTGAATTTGTTGCTCACCCTTTCTTAAAAGGTGCTTACGAAGATTATGCTGTAGCGATTGACCCTGCGAATTTTTCAATTCGCCCGTTGGCAGGTCGCGACATGCAACTTCGTTCTGACATCGTAAAAGATGGTCGTGATGGACAAACTGACGAATGGCTAATGGAAATGGGTGTAGAGCTTAGAAATGAGCAAACACACGCAATCTTAAAGCTAAATTAATCAGTAACTAATCGCTTGGGGGCAGGTAACTGCCCTCAAGTATTGTTATGAATAATACAGCATACGGCACAGGAGCGACAAGCTTTACAGATGGTTCTAGCAGGCTAGTTAGAACAATATCTAAAAAATCAAGAGTTCGCAAAAAATATAAAAAAAGGAAAAAGAAATAATGCGTTATCAAGAAGCATACGAACTAATAGATGTAGGGGTTATTTCTGGTGGCGTTGAAATTCCAATATCTGAAAATTTAAAAAGTATTTATTTTGACCAAGCAATTAACGAAATTGCAATGAGGTCGGTAAGAAAAAAGAACTCTCAATCTTTTGCCACAAGTGGTAAAGAGTACATTTTTACAAACGAAGATTACTCTGGGCAAGTTTATAAAGTTGAGTTAGGGCAAACAGACGTTCCTTTTGTTGATGAGTCAGCAATTATATCTAATGTAACTGATGATGATATATCTAAAATTGGTTATTATATAAAAACTGATGTGTCTAGTGGGGAAATAACTAATGTGACAAGCGCTAATCCAACTGTTATAACATCTAGTAATCACGGACTTTTAACAGGGGATTATGTTGTTTTTAGCGAAATTAAAGGACATTATGTAACAGCCACAAAAATATCTTACTTAAATGGTAAAAGATTTGTGATTACAAAAATAGATGATAATTCATTTTCTGTTGCTATTGTATCTAATTCTGGTAATACAATTTATTCTAGCTCTGGAATTTGGCAAAAAGACAATCATAAAATTTATTTAACTAAAAACCCGGAAAGTAACGGCACTTTAAAAGTATTTTATTATGCTAAGCCAAAAACAAAGACAAGTATAGTTAGTAGAATTGACTTACCTGACCAATTAATTCCTTCAGCAATACATCAAACTTTAGGTCACTTTTTAAATCTTGGAGGAAATCTTCAAGTAGGGAGTGGGCATATGGGTTTAGCAAGAAAGATAGAACAAGACTATATTGATACTTCTAGAGCAAAAGAACCAATGCCTCATTTGATTCCAAATCCTATGCAATCTTTTGTTACCACAAGAAATGGTTCAATAGGAAATTTAACAGGAGCTGATGACTAATGGCTACTTTTCAAGTCAGAATAGAAGATATTATTGGTGCAACATCTAGTTTAGGTAGCGATAATTCAACTGCTAATGAGCAAGCAATTCAAGACGCTTTACAAGATACTGCTAGTGATATAATTAATAAAATAACTCCCGAAATTCTTATACAATTTGCAACAAAGTCGTCAAATATAACATCTAACCCTGTTGTTAGTGATTTGGAAAATTCTAGAGTTTTAATGGTAGACAGAAAAAATTCTGATACTTTTTACATATCGTGTGTTTATATTAATTCAGATTTAGGTGGAAAAATACAAAATCCAGAAAGTATTTATTTTGCTACAGAAAAATCTCCAAATTGGACATTTAACGATAATGATGTATATGTATATCCTGCTCCTACGTCAGATTATCCTAGTAGGTGTTATACTATGGAAACCCCAACGATAGAGCATGACAGTATTACTATTCCAAAATTTCCAAATGAGTTAGAGCAAGCTGTAGTTATTGGCGCTTGCGCTAGATTAAAGCAAAGACAAGTATCATTTTTTAACGAAGATGAGGATTCTGAGATTGTTGCTCTTCATCGAGCCCAATATCAAGAGTTAGAACAAAAATATCAAGACGCGCTAGCACCTTTTCTAGCACAAGGTTCTGATGGCTAAACAAGTTTATAAAATTGACCAGTTTCACGGCGGTGTAAATAATAACGCAGACCCAAGAGATATTAAAGACCATGAATTTGTTGAATTAAGAGATATGGTAATTAATAATATTGGTCAAATTAAAACAATGGGTGGTAGTGGGCTTTTAAATTATACATTTGAAACAGACTCTTTAACTAACTCTTATGGGTACGGTCTTTTTGCATTTAGCCATGATTATACGATGGCAGGTCATCACAGCCTTTTGCGAAACGGAATTACAAACCAAAATTCTGGTAGTATATGGACAGCTACTAGCGATGGTTTATATGGTTGGACAAAAAATAGCGGAAACTTTACATATTCTGCTCAAGGTGATGTTGGTGTTATTTATCAAACAGCTAATAATAGGCAAGATAGAGGCTTTAATTCAACGAATTATAAATTAACATATAAAGTAGCCGGCTACTCAGAGTCAGGCGGAACCCCTGTCTTTAAAATAAGAGGAGGCACCGGAGAATTTGCAAACACAGACCAAGACTTAACAAGAGCAAATGGAACATATACAAAAACTTTTCTTTCTCACTCAAGTGCTAGAACTGGAAAATTTTCTATACAAGCAAGCGGAAGCACAATGAATATAGTTTTAAGTAATTTAAAATTGGAACCTATTGCGGTAAATACTGGTGATAATTATTTATTTAACTATAGAGGGCCGGGTGCAAACAATGTTTTTGAAGACGTTATTTTTACATACTCTTTTAATCAAGGTGCTTATGCTGTTCAAGAAAAACCTTCTGGTGATACAGCAAATTTCTCTTTTGATAGAGAACAGGGAGATACAATATATCCTCAATATAATTTAATCGATGGCAACATAAGATTGTCAGATAGAAAAAAAGGTGAATACAATAATTTAAAATGGTATGGATATATTGAAAGAAATAGATGGGGAACAACAAGTGTAAAGTGTAATAAGTGGATTTATGCAAATGCTGAGCTTTTATCTCCTACGGATACTAATATTGTTTTGTCCGGTTCGGGCAGTTCTTATAGTCCAGATGAAGGTAAGTTAGAAATATCGACTGACTATGGATTTAGCAATATGGTTGCAGAATCGGGAAAATGGAACCCTAATGGTGTAGTTGGAACTTCTGCAAGCTCTGGAAACGCTTTAAGAAAACTTATATCTAATAGCTCTGTTTTTAGTTCTAATATGGTAGGCATGTCTGTAAAAATGGGTTCAAGCGTAAGTATTATTACAGGTTTTGAAAGTGAAACTATTGTTCACACAGAATCTATAACTTGGTCAAATAGTACAGCTTTTCAAGTCTACGATAGTTATGATTTAGGATTTACTTGGGTTTATGATGGTAATCAAGAAAGTTTAATACACAATAGGACTTCTATTGCTGAGCCCACCAAAAAAAACTTTAGTTTTTTTATACAAGACATTGCCGCCGGACATGCTTGGAACACTAGCTCTACAGGTAGAATAACAGGCGCTAATATGTATTATAGAAAAAATTCAGATACGTCAAAAACGTGGTATCATTTGTTAGAAATTGATTTAAATAAAGGATTAAGAAAATCTGACCAAGAAGACTTTACAACAACTTGGACTCAAATAACATCAATAACAGAATACCACTTACAAGATACTTTTATATCTGAACCACCAACATTTGAAACATACGAAACAAGAAATGGTTTTAAAAACGACCCTACAGAGCTTTTTAATATGAATAACGATAACCAAGTCGGAGTAGGCTACTCGACAGGGGTTTTTGCAAATCGTCAGTTTTACATTGGAAATATTAAAATGGCAAACAAAGATGGTATTTATAAAAACCATGGAGACATGATGTTAAAGTCTTTGCCAAATAAATTTGACCTTTTTCCTTTAAATAGAAAAGTAGAAGTAAGTGTTCAAGATGGAGATGAAATTATTCATTTAGATACTTATGCTGACAGATTGTTGCAGTATAAAAAAAATAAACTACATATTATAAATATATCTCAAGAAATAGAATTTTTAGAAGATACATATATTTACAAAGGGGTAAAAAATCCTTATGCAGTATGTCGAACAGATTATGGCATAGCTTGGGTAAATGATTTAGGTTGTTATTTATATGATGGTAAAGAAGTGAAAAACTTATTAGAACACGAAGGTTTTTCTAGGTTTAATGTACATATAAGAGATTTAGACAGTTCAAATGGTTGGTTTAACTATGATAATGATAATCCTTCTATAGGTTACTTACCAGATAAGCGACAATTAATTATTATGGCAGACCCGAAAGGTGAACAACATGATAATTCTATATACTTATATGATATGACAACAAAAAGTTGGACATATGGACTTAACAAAATAGACACCGATGAAGAATCGCGTGATAGTATGCCTGTTTCAAATTTTGTAAACGACTATAAAGGTAGACTTGTTTGGTCTGCTGGAACTGATAGTAACGAATTAATGTATTGGACAGATACGCCAACTGTTTCTACCACCGCAATTATAAAAACAAAAGATATTGATTTTAACGCTCCGGCAGTAAGAAAAAGAATTTATAAAGTAAGAATTTCATATAAAGGAGATGCTGATACTTTAACTTTTCAGTATTCTGTAAATGGAGACAATAATACTTTTTATAATTTTGAAGGAACATCTTTAGGTAAGCCAACAGGAAGCGCAGACACAACTCCATTAGAAGACACTAACGCAGACGATACTTACTGGTATCATGCTGAATTAAAACCTGCAACAACATCTGAAGCAAATAATATTTACAGCTTTCAACTGCATATGAGCGGAACAGTATTAAGCTCATTTGCTATAAATGATATATCAATAATATATAGAATTAAAACAGTTAAATAATGAGCATGACGAGACAAGAAAGAATTTCTTTACATAAAAAGCAAGAAAGATTGCAAATAAAAAAAGGAATACCTGTTGTATCAGAACTTATTGAAGGAGTTCCTGTAATTAGAGAAACATCTGAAGGTTTGGTAGAATATCATCGCAAAGGTTCAATATTATATAAAAAAGTATTAGATAGGGCATAATTATGGCAACAATAGAAGAAATAATAGGATTAGAAGGAGACTCCAGACGTAGTTCTCAGGAAGTTCAAAGATTAATTCAAGAAATAAGAAGCGATTTACAACAAGCTCAACAAACTGATAAGCAAAACCTTAAAAATATTAGTAGCGCAGGGAAGACAGGTTTAAAAGCATTGAAAACTAGAAAAGATTTTTTACTTGCAAAAAGAGCAAGACCAGACCTTTCTTTTAAGGATTTTTTATTAAACGACAAAGAATCTTCTAAGTATATGAGACAAGGTGTGGAAAATATTGTTAATAAAAAAAATCAATCAATTACAATGAAAGAAATATTTGGGTTTGACAAAGACAGGGCTTTAACAGACAACGCATTAAAAAATAAAACAGCTCCTGTAAACACTATTCAAGAGGGAATGGTAGAAGACCAACCGTTAGAAGCTTTAGAGTTCGCTGATTATAAAGACGCTGAATATATCCCAATAGCAAAACCTAAACGTACAATAGAAGAAATAATGCAAGGTGTAAAACCGCCTCAAACTATCTTACAACAAAAAATGGATTTACAAAACAATCTATTAACTAAGCCAACCAATAGTCAGATGTTTGAAGCTCAAGGCGTTTTGCCTGAGGGAGTAAACAAACTGAATGCTAGCACAGCTTCTCAAGCTCAAATTGACGAAGCTATGTCCGCTGCAAGCGAAAGGCTAGGGAATACTAGCACAACATCTAGCACAGCTTCTAGCACACTAGGGACAGCAGGTACAGCATTAGGCGCAGTAAGTGCTTTAAAAGATTTAAGTACAAAAGGATTTACACCTACTACAGCCTTAGATACAGTAGGAACCGGATTGCAATTAACAGGTTTTGGCGCTGTGCCGGGTACAATTTTAAAAGGAATAAGTAGTTTGCTTAAGGGAACTACTAGAAATAATTAAGGAATATTATTATGGGAACTAAATGGCATCCGGCATCAGGAAAATGGGGGATACTTGGAGAAACTCAAGGTTCTAAACAAGCTAAAAGTAATAAAGCTAAAATTGATGATATGACTCAAACTATTGAGCAAAGAAGACCTCAAATAAACCAATTCTATTCTGAAATAGGTGGCATAAATAAAAATATTAGAGAGAATAAAAGATTGTCAGAGTTAGATAAATTTTTAAACTCATCATATAATATTAAAAGTGAATCAGAAAGTAAAATTGCTAGAACAAATTTAGCAACAGTTACAGACATTTCTTCTGAAAGAAAAAAAGATATGATGAACAAACAGAAAGCACGAAATGATGAAATGTTTGGACTGCAAGCTACTCTTGATGAAATTAATTTAGGAAAAAAAGAACAAACAGAATTAAACACTCTTGATGATTTATTAAACCAATTAAGAATTGAAAGGGGAAGGTATTAATCATGGCATATAGAGAACCGACATTTAACGCAAACATACTTACAGACCTTTTAAGTACGTATTTAGACCAAAAGTCAAGCGAACGAGAAAAGTATTACAAAGCTGCTGAAAAAGCAAATAAGCCGCAATTACGAAACGTAGGGAGTAACCTAGTAAACGTGTATCAAGATGGTAGAATTGAAACTGTATATGAAGGCCCAAAAAAAGCAGAAACAAAATTTTATGACGAAAAAACAAAACAAATGATTTACGGAACAAGTGAAGAAGCTTACGGAAAGCCTACTAAAGCTCCAGATGTTCCAATTAATTATCAAGAAATGGGAACGGATTACTTAGAAAGCATGAAAGGCAGGAACCCGGGCTTAGATTTGAGTCTTTTTGAAAAAAACCTTCCATTAATTAACACGGAAGACGAGTGGAGGACTTTTAAAAGCGAAATCAATAAAGAGGAAACTAGAAATGTTAGTGATAAAAAATCTGGTAGTTTAGCAGAAGCTAGCCAGCTTGTAAAAGAAAATAGTAGAATATATAAAGAATTAGGAAGTGATATGTCTTTTGC
>PDMW01003654.1_pt1 | contig 15400 bp, 34 predicted proteins | sample 1515511 | NCBI WGS metagenome assembly PDMW01 (sample SAMN07343023, study PRJNA328102) | Marine metagenome, whole genome shotgun sequencing project. | biome: marine; feature: bay; material: water; isolation source: viruses from water sample < 0.22 micron filtered, nuclease treated, low... ... | reverse complement strand
AGTCACACACTGGCGGCGATCGCAGAGCAACCGAGGAATGGTGACTGGGTAGTTGAGAAGTTAGAAGAGGCTGGTGTACCGATAGGAGGCGAAGAAGAATGAATAGAATGTATCACAGTATAGAGGATGTCAGACGCATCGCATTAGACAGATGGCAAACAGGCTACCATGCAGATATGCACGGTACTAACATCGAGTGGATTATGCAGGGCTTTGCAAAGATACTGGAAGCAATAGACGAAGGTTACCTGTGTTTCTGTGGTAAGTTCAACACAGATGATGACATGTGTAACCACTCACCTGATGACGAAGAAGAATGGAGGGAAGAAAATGAGCAGTAGAGATAAATTAGACGAGATAGCAGACGAACTGTACGATTTGAAAGAAGCATTAGGGCATCTTGAAAAGGCAATAGACGAATACGAATCTGTAAACTGGCCTGACGGAATAGCGATGCCTCATCATGTGATGATGGAAATGGAAAGTGCCCACACACAAATAGATGAAAGAATACAAACGATAGAGGACAAACTGGAGATGATTTAGAATGAGTGAGCGCACATACGATCGAACATGGGTTGAGATAGAAGACATGCTTGACCGAGCAGAGCGTGAGCAAAACATGCACTACATGAAGATGCAGCGGAAGGGTATGAAGAAGTCTGAACGCATTCGATGCATGGCGAATTACAAGGCACTTGAAGGTGTAATCAAAACACTGAAGTGGACACTAGGAGAAAAAGGGATTGAACACCCATTAGAATAAGGAGATGAATAAAATGAGCACAAGATTGATGAATATAATTAAGAGCGAAGATAAAAGAAATGACCATGAGTGGGAAGCCCACTCTTTGAAAGAAGCATTACAGATGTTAGATGACGCAGTTGCTTATCAGAAATACTGGAATGAACAGATGACTGACCGAGAAAAGGAGTTAGATAGGCAATCACCTGTCAAGTATAGAGTGTGGGTAGGCTTATTCACTAACACTACTTTGGAAGTGAGCCTGACTGTGGCGAAGAGGCTCATGAAAGAGTTGTGGGAGAATGGAGAGGGCAAAGTAAAGGATTCAGTTGAGTGGGGTACTTATCCTGATGGTCGGGTGTACGCTACGATTGAGCCAACCCAATATCGCCTAGCCTTCCATGTGAGAACAGAGATGATAGGTGACCATTGTTACAAAGATGTCCACGATAAAGTTGATGAGTTCAGGGGCAAATTGATTGCACAAAAGAAAGAAGAGGAGGAATGAATATGAAATACATATTGAAAGATTATGCAAGCGTAGTATACACAAGAGAAGGGCCGGACAGCGAACCACAAGTCTATGTGTTCAAAAACAAAGACGAAGTGATTGCGAAACTGTTGTCGTTCTGTAATGCAGAGGCACCAATGGAGTACGAGGTGGTTAAGTGAATCCGAGACTATCAAAGAAACTTTGCCCTACATGTGGCAAGTCTGAATTGAAAAGGAATAGTAGTGTTAATTATATTGGTGGAGCAGGTTATGTATCTAATACAATTGTATATTGCGCTGATGAAAAGTGTGGACACACTGAAGTGTTTGGACCGAGATGGTGATTGAATGAACCACAAACTACCAAAGAACGGTGCGCTGGATGGGGTGCTCACATGCACTCCATCTCCGCTACCACACAATGCAGGGATGCCGAGGGGTGCGCCTCTTGGTTACAGTAGCATGGAAGAATACTACAAAGCACAAAGGAGAGATAAAAATGAGTAAAACTGTACAAATACACGAAGAGAGAGTAGCACTAGGGTGCTTAGGATGTTACAATGAAGGGCGACTAGCATTCAAGTGGTTAAACGCAGAGCAGTTGAAAACCATTTGGGAAAAGGGTGACATGGAATACGATTGTATGACTAAAGCAGTATGCAAGCAGAGCGATCCTACACACGAAGAGTGGATGATTCAGGACTACGACGGAGAAATCAACAGGTTGAACTTGGGCGAGCATCCTGACATAGAGGACTTGATTGAGCACATGGAGAACATAGAATCGTTTGAAGCATCTAGTTATGTACCGGCCTATCTTCTGACTGACAATTACAAAAACAAAATCACACCTGCCGATGTAGAAGAAACGATGGATGAGATGGAATTGATTGACAAATACAACTTAGGCGATTGGGCTTATCAGTTGTGTGAAGATTGTGGTTACTTAGATGGAAAGGGCCAAGGCTGGAGTCCTATAAGTTATATTGATTGGGAGTGGGTCGCTAAAGACCTGCTCATGGATTACACATACATTGAGTATGGAGAGTATTACTACGCAAGGAGAGATTAAGATGAGATACGCAGGAGTACCGGAAGGATGGGAGCATGTTGACAGCGCATACGGATCCCATTCTAGGATGGGGCTGAATAAGTTGGCTAGTACAATGGAAATGATGGATAGGGAGCATAGATACCAAGTATTCAATGTAGGCTGGAGCAATGCTCCCCCGTCGAAGTTGAACTTCAGATTATTTAGGAGGAAGAAAGAATGAACTGCGAAGTATGTAAGTGCTGGATTCAGTATTCAGTATCAGACGACTGTGACATATGTGACGACTGCTCAGAAAGACGAGCGTGGGCTAAACACCTCAAGGGGGAACAAGAATGAACATAATGAGAATAGGAGATGCGAAAGCGTGTATAGAAGAAGATGGATTGGTGATGAACACATGGATTCTCGATCCACCTTACAACATTGGATTCGATTACCAATCGGATTTCAAAGACAACAAGAAGCCTGATGTGTATGCGTCAGAATTAGTGGACATCATACATACTTGTGCTAGGTCACTACGACATGATGGTTCACTGTTCATCATACACTATCCTGAGATTATCTCAAGGTTGGTCGATAAGATAGAGGCAGGTATTGTTAAACACAGTGAGTTGGAACTACATCAGTGGATTACATGGGTGTACCCATCCAACATCGGGCACAGCAAGTCCAAGTTCACAAGAGCGAGCAGGGCTATCCTGTGGTTCAAGAAGCGTGGACAGAAGCCCAAGTTCAATCACTTGGCAACGGTTCAACCGTACCGTAATCCAAACGACAAGCGTATCAAGCAGCGTATTGCTGACGGACACAAGGGTGTAGTCCACTACGACTGGTGGCAAATCAACATGTGCAAGAATGTCAGCAAGGACTATCGTGGCTATGTGAATCAGATTCCTTACAAGTTGCTGGAGAGATTGATTCTCCACACCACTGACGACCACGACTGGGTTGGCGATTGTTTTGCTGGCTCCGGTTCCACGATAGCGGCGGCGCAGAAGTTAGGAAGAAACGGTTGGGGTTGCGACATCAACCCTGAGTGCAAAAAATACTGGAGTGATTTAGAATGAAAGAAAGTAGACAAGGAACAATGAGAATGATGATGAAAGCATATAGCAAAGTACCGCACCACTTGATAGGTGATGTAGGTGGTTGGTGTGCGAAGGCTGAGATGTTAGAAGCATTTGGTATAGAGGCCAACCTCTCTAGCAAAGCGGGGATTAACAATAAGTTTAACTCTGTTATTATGGCTTGGGAGGATATTAGACAAGGAAAGAAGAAGTATGTTAGGCCCCTTATGAGTTGGGTAGAGATTGCAGACGAAGAAAACTTTGCCAATCTAAACATGGCAGGTGTAGGTGGTCGCATGTTGATGCAAATGCAAACGGTAGAGAAAACCCTCAAAACATTTGTAACTGACTATATCTCCTTTGGAGAAAGATTGGCATTACAATACGCAGGTGTCAATAGTGATGTATTGTGGGCACTCGATCGTAACAAAGAACTGATGCAAACAATACTGGAGTGATTTAGAATGATAGAAACAATACACGGAGTGGTAGAGATGCTAGTAATAACAGAAAAGGACGAACAGATGGAAATAGTATTGGAGTTGATTGAATGAGTGAAGAGTATTATGCAAGTTGTAGAAACGAAGATAAAGAATGTTATGCGAGCGAAACTGTTGATATAGAGTACGACCTATGTGACAACCCTATCAGTTGTGACGGCGACAGTGTAGTGTGGGAGTTTACAGGTGAGTGCAGTGCGTGTGGACATACTCACACGCTGACAGTTTATGCAACAGCGCACTCTTACGAAGTGGAAGGTGAGTGAATGAGCAACGCATATTACAACAAAGCAGAAACAGTTGAGTGGGGCACACCCCAACGATTCTTTGACAACATGAACAAGAGGTTAGGCCCGTTCACACTAGATGCGGCTGCGTCTGAATTGAATCACAAGTGTGAGGATTACTTCACAGAGGAGAATGATGCACTGTCACAGAACTGGGCCACTGACTCTCCTTACGGTGAGAAAATCGTTTGGTGCAACCCACCTTACGGACATGGTGTCGGCAAGTGGGTACAGAAAGCAGTCGAGGAAGTCAAGGCTGGTCACTGTAAGCGAGTAGTCATGCTCCTGCGATCGACAACCGATGTCAAGTGGTTCCACGATTGGGCTTGGCCTTACTGTTCAGAGATGATATTCGTCAAGGGTCGCATGTGCTTTGACAAAGGCGATGGTGAAGAGAAGCCAGCAGTGTTCCCTTCAATCGTATTGGTGTTTGACAGGGCATTCTTTGGGATGCACACTGCTCCTACGATTAGCAGAGTAGACAAAAATGGAGAGGAAATAGAATGAGCAACAAAATATACACAGTAGAAAGTAATGATGGTATGACGATATTCAATGATGTAGAGGCACTGGGTACGGAACTTAGAGATGTATTGTTCAGAGAGATAGAAGGTATTTGGGAGGAAGAGGCAGACCGTTGGAATAATTGGGGTGAAGAATACCAAGTCGAACCTTCCTATGCATTTGCATGTATGCTTTACGAGAGCCTGACTCGTAGCAGAAGGGTCCAAGATGTAGCGAGGTCATACGGCATGGGGTCACTTTCCCTCCCTGACTTTACAGTCAATGGCTATTGGGATTGGAAAGATATGCAGGGCATGAAAGATTGTCACGCCTGTCTTGATGAGATGGTGGAATGGAGAGATGAGTTTGTTAATTGCATCAAGACTACCTTCCCTTCCGGCGGCTTCACATACAAGAACTCAGGCTACAATCACAGGACTGGTGATGAGTGGACTCGCACAGTGACAGTCAAGGTAGTCGATCTTGACAAGGAGTTCTTCAATGCACCCAAAGTCAAAATCAATCAGACAAGTATGGCTCGCAGTGAGGCAGAGTACGAATCACATTACAATTCCAAAGAAGGCAAGGCTGAGAGAAAGGCAGCGGCAGAGCGCAGGGCTGAGATTAGTATGACTATGATGGAGAACGGCTGGCATAACATGAGTACCGATGATGATGGAACAGTGAGGATGTGGTAGAATGATTGACACAGACAAATACAAAGGACACTTAGCATATTTGGATAATGAACTATGGGCATTTACGGATTTTATGAACATCAATGCTACTCACGAAGAGAGGTGTGCTACTGGTGCACTACTGAATGACGCACCACTACTCTTTGAAGAGGTCAAGCGGTTGCGTGAAGAACTTGCGCTTTACGAGAAGTACGCCATTTGTCATCCCGATGGTACTCATTGTTGTGATGAATGTTTAGAGAGAAATGGGTTTGAGGTGATTGAATAAATGCCATACCTTTCAAAATTAAAACGAAACAGTTTATAGTGTGGAGCAAACAGTACAGAAATAACGGAGAGAACTAATATGGATAAAATTGTAGTAATTGGAAAGATAAAAGCGTCAACTGATAAGACAGTGGACATAGAATATGAAGCAGCATCGGGTACTAGAGAAGTACGCCTGCCGAGAACTCTGATTGGAAGATTGGAGAATCTTGGAGATAGTAAGACAGCAATACTGTTGAACATAGACGACAGTGAAGATGGCGAACTAATAGGTATGCACATGGGTAGTGGCCCGCATGCACCGCTTCATGCAAATGAAGAGAACCAAAGGATTGTGGAAGCAATGGAATACGGAGAAGATATAATGAACAATGAAGAGAGAAATGATGAGACACCACAGTGGGGCGCATCAGGACCGAGCATCAGTGTAGGCGATCAAGTAGTCGCTCAGGCTGATACAGCAGGGCCGTTTGATGCAGCATTCCTGTCCGGTGGTAGAACGAAACACGCAGCAGTTAACTGGGATTTCACCCCAGTCAAGAAACCTGCGCTGGTTATCATGGATGAAGAAGCGAAAGATGGTATGGTCCTCGACAGAGTAGCCCGTGTCAACTTGGAAGATGGTGAGCCAGCGGCCTACCACATCTTCAATCCTGACTATCAGAGTGAGAAGCGACCAGCAGGTGCGTACCTTGGTACCTTTACCAAGCAGTACTACCCTATGCCTTACCGTGAAGGATTCGGCCCGTTCCTAGAACTGGCTGCTCAGAACGGTTGGGACTGTAAGCCACTTGCTTACAAGGAAGGTAAGAGAGCAGACTTGTACTGTGATGTAACAAGCAGCATTGACTGGGACAACCTTAACGAGAACAACACTGGTGGTATGTCAACTACTGGTGACTACCGTGTAGGTTTCGTTATCAAGAACAGCCTTGACGGTAGTAGTTCCTTCAAGGTACAGGCAGTTGCAATGCGTTTGGCTTGTAGCAACGGAATGGTTGTTGGTAGTGCATCTACCATCATCAAACTGAAGCACACTCAGAACACACTGAAGGGTTACGATTTCAGCAAATTAGCATCCAGCATTGATGCAGTTATTCAACAAGCACAGAAAGAGATTGTAGCAGTTGAGGGACTTCGTGATTTCGATGTCACCCGTGAGACCTTTGACAAGTTGATGACTATTTGTGAGAGCAAGGGCTTGATTACCAAGCCTACTGTTACTCGCAATGACCAAGGCGACATTACTGGTCTAACTCGTGGACACATGTGGAGACTCATGGGTCACGGATGGACTCGACCAGCGGCAGACTGGGTTGCAGTTGAGAAGGAAGATGCTGGTAGTCTTTACCATGTATACAACATCTTGACTGGTGCGATTACGCACAAGCCTGAATGGATTGACGAAAATGGTAGACCACTCAAGGGCCGTGTCCTTGCAATGGATGCTGTCTCTGAGAAACTGAGCACAGTACACACCATGATGAAGCAAGTTGCATCGGGTAAGATAGACTTGGAGAATGTTACACCGTTCTCTGAGTTAATTGTGTGAGCAGCACATAAACTTACATTGGGGTTTGTCCAGTAATAACAGGGCAAGTTTTCACGCATTGGAAATAGTGGTAGGGGTACCATGAACCTGTTTCCCCAGTGGTAGGAGTTGATGATATGAGGAGGAATAAATATGATAGATAAAATTGTAGAGTTTTTAGAAAGTAATGAGCAATTCGGTGACGATTGGACAGAGGAGATTAGTTACTTGAATTTAGTCAAGCGTAAGTTGCACCGTATGAAAGGTAAGTTGGATGTAATCAAATCCACATGCCTTGAGTGGTACAGGTTTGGTTGCGAAGATGGCTACTTCAATAACGAAGGAGTTAATGCACAGGATGCCTTTTGGGATATACTGAAGTTACTTGGTGTTAGTCAAGAAGAGATGGATGATTTCGATCCGGAGGACTTGTGATGAGTGCTGTTGTAGTAGGAGCGAAGCGTGAGGATTACAGGTTATGTAAATGCCTAACATGTGGGAACCAGTTCACGCAAGGTACTTTCAAACAATATGGTATGTCGAAACCACGACCACATCACACCTTTAGTGGTGACTACTGTGGTGAAATGGAAGTCATTAATGGGCCACCGTCACCTTTGCATTGGCCTTTGATAGAAGCATTGGTCTATGCTAAATGGGAAGAAGAGGAGGAATAAATATGGAAAGAAAAATGGTAATGTTTTTAGACAAAATGCCTGACAAGGCGGCAGCACTGTACTTAGATGCAGAGTTGCCAAGAGCAGTAGAGAATGTACACCGTGTACTATGCAGACCCGATCTGCTAGATGATGTTGTACTCAAGCAATACATTTGGACATACGAGAGTGTGCCGAATTATTCTTGGATGGTCATACATGCAGATGCACTGGCACTGAGATACACCAAGAGTGGTCACACCAGTGTTGACAAAGAGATACTCGATAGAATAGCCGAGGTACATAGGTCACCAGTACCTCGTAGGCTAGGCGGTGACAGATTCACAGATGTACCACTGTGTGTACCTGAACAGTACAGGTCAGTGACATTTGAGAACCCTCCGCCTCAGACTGAAGAGGAGGCTCTGTACCACAGAGAAGAAGAGATACTGTACTTAGGTTACCTGCCACTCAATGATGCAGTGGAAATCTACAAGGAGTATCAGGAAGTAAAGGACAAAGCATACATAATGGGGTATATACATGATTGACACAGACAAATACGAAGGACACGCAGAAGGAGAATGGCGAGTTGAGCAAGCGGGCATAAACAGGGTCATGGTTTATACAGATGATGAAGGCTTCTCATACGAAGAAGCAAACCGAAACCTTGTAGCAGACGCACCAAAACTTCTAGCCGAAGTCAAGCGGTTGCGTGAGGACTATGAGAATATGAGTGAGGTGTTGAGGGAGAACGGTATGGACATTTGTAGGCATTGTCGAGTGATTTATCGTGACGATGATATGAACCACCCACATTACCCAAGTTTGCATCCGTGGCACATGGATGGTATGTGTATGAAGGAGATGAAAGAATGAAATACGAAACAAAATTAATAACAATAGAGAACCAAATAGAAGAATTGAAAGAACACTTGGAGCAGGCGTGTCATGCAGCGTTTAACCTAAAGCGGTTAGAGGTACTCGATCATGATACATACGAGAACGAGTTTAACAGCAAGATAGCCTTTATGGAATCACTGGTAGCAGTGTTAGAGGCAGTACACAAAGGAGAGGAATGAAATGGTAGAAGTAGAAATAGACATAGAAGGAGAGATAGAGAGCGCAGTAGCAGAGGCAATGGATAATTATGAGCCTGACTACGATGAAATTAGGTGTATGGTCGAAGATGATATTCTGTGCCAAGTAGAAGACCACATCGACTGGTCTAATGCAGAATACAACTTAAACATAGGCAGTTTGATAGACGAACACCTTGACTACAAGGACTTCATGGAAGAAGATGACTTGGCTGACAAGATTGTCGAGTTCGTAGAAAGTGGTTGTGATGTTGTAGACGGCGTTGCTCTTGAATTACTAGAGCGAGCAGTTAAGACACAAGGTGGAATGACACCAAGAGACTTTTACTTGCCTACATGGGATGACTGGCATGAACTACAAGCACAAGTCCGAGCACTGTCTCAGATTATTGACACATCAAGTGTCAGGACATCTCTAGCAGATGACATAGTAAATGCTTACAGAAATAACGAAATAAACAGCGAGGCGATAACAGGTACGATTGCAGAACTACGCAATGTAAGATACCAAGCGATTCGATACCTGTCCAAGCCTGACCTACTGACATGGGCAGCGGAGAATGGATTCGTTTGCTCTAGTGACATGAAGGTAGCAGACATACACAAGGTGATACTATGAACACAGACGAATTTGAAAAGAGAATGCAATCGATAAACAATCTTGCAGAGATGGAAATAAACAGGGTAGTGGCAGAGGTCAAGAAACTGACTGTCTTTAGAGATAGGGTACTTCTTGCCTTCCACGAGATGCCCCAAAACAAAAGGAGCCTAACCTATTTACTCAATGAGTTGGGCTACCTAAACCATTTCCCTGAAGGACTTGGACTCTATGAGTTGAAGCCTGCTTGGTTGATGGCGGCATTACAATACACAGATGAGGAGGAATGAATATGATACAATGGATGATTAGAAGATTAATAGGGATCATGGGCAGAGCCTATGTGTTCTTGGATAGGTTCTTAAAGCACGAAGTAACCCCGGTTCTTGGTGTAGAGATAGATGAGGACTTACAGGGCATGACACGGAGACAACTGTGCCGACACATCGAGAAGAAGTTCGGCTGGGACGAAGATACCTTTTGGTATCTTGAATCTACACAGAAGATTAGGTTGTGCTGTCAAGTAGCAAGGGAGAGGATGAAATGAATAAATACTGTACACAATGCAAAGGAAATAATGGAGTCACTAGATGTGACCATTGTAATGAATATACATGCAGAGATTGTTTGACGATCATATCGAAACCGCAAGGTGAGATAGAGGTCAAGCATAGTAACTGTGTTAGAAAGAGGAAAGTAATACAATAATGGAGATGAATGAAATGAAAACAAATGAAGCAAAAACATGGAGAATAGAAGAGATAGGACCGGATGACAAAAACATCCGTTTCATTGGAGGAAATAGACAGGTAGACGCAAAGATAGTAGCCAAACTCAAAGGCAGTATGGTCGAACACGGAGTGTTGTCAGCAATAACAGTAATGGCAAAGAAAAAGAATTACCACATAGTAGATGGTCAACACAGGTACACTGCTGCTAAAGAACTGGGTTATTCTATACCGGCTATCGTGATAACAGAAGGTGATGTTGAAGCAATCAAAGATATGAACACTATACAGAAGTCGTGGTCGTTAGCAAACTTCGCAGACTTTTATGCAGAGATGTCTGTTGATGAGGAAGTAGGACAATCTTATCACATCTTAAAAGAAACACAGGAGACTACTGCTCTGACATACAGTGCATTGCTACACATACATGGTAACTCCATCAGTAAATTCAAGAAGGGGTTGTTTTTGATAAAGGATAAAGACTTTGTAGACAAAGTAGTCGGGTACATTCAAGACATAAAGCCATTTGTACCCTTTGCTGACTTAGCAAGGTTCATTGACGCTTATGTCCGTATTGTAAAGCACGAATCTTATGAACACGGTAGGATGATGGATAAGTTAAATTTAGAACATCGTATCGCTATTGATAAAAAGGCTAACCCAGCAGGTTATGGAAGATTGATGCAAGACATTTATAATTATCACTCAACACAAAAGAACCTAGTTATGTTTGCTAATTGGTGAAAAAAATGAGCGTTAATCCGAACTACATAATGAGGTGCGAAAAGTGCCATGTGATGTCGTATGATTTAATTTTCTTACAATGTGAGAACTGTTGTCACATGACTGACAGGCACAAGGAACTGGTAGGCGACAATCGAGAAAGAATGGATGAGTATTTAGAACTCCGCCGTAAGGTCAGAGAAGACAATAACAAAAGGAATAGGGAGTTCTTTGCACACTGGAGGAATAAAGAATGAATATGGATAGATTAACACATGCAAGTGTATGCTTAGACATAGCACTAGAAGCAGCACAAGATGGCGATGAAGAGAAGGCAAAAGAGTTTATTCAAAAGTGCCTAGATGATTTGGAGGCGATGAGGTGAAACAGAATGGTAGAACTAATTGATTATAGCGACAAATTTGGCAAGCGTATTGGGATGAAGTACCCATACAACCCCGACCTAAACAATGCCTTGAAAACAAGAATAGGTTTTCCCGGTGTCAAGTGGGATGGTGAGCAAAAGGTTTGGAGTATACAGGACAACCGTACTACCATCCTGATTGCAGCAGAGGCACTGGTCGATTTCGGATTGGATGGAGAGGAATTGTACAACAGGGCCAACATCCACCCACGCGATCAGAAGAGTCCTAACGACTGCTGGGTAGAGGAATCAGGCACACGACTCAAGGTGCACTGGCCCTTCATCAAAGACGCAGAGTTGAGAGAGAAAGTGCGCTTAGCCATCCGTTCTATAGATGGCAGAAAGTTTGAACCTCTTGCAAAATGTTGGAGCATACCACTAGCCCAAGGCAAAATCCTGTACAGTGTGATGCAGAACCTGTACCCTCCACTAGCGGAGGCAATCTTAGGCTGCGATGCAGCAGTGCATGATGTATGGGATAGCATCAGGCGTGTAGAGATGAGTGGCGCTGCTACCATCAGTGGTGATGACCTGAAAAGTATAGACCGGCGACTGGAAGTTAGAATACCTCCTCACTTAGAACTGTACCCGTTCCAAAAAGTAGGAGTAGCATTTGCTGAAGCCAGCAATGGGCGCTGTTTAATCGGTGACGAGATGGGTATTGGTAAGACAATACAGGCGATAGCATATGCTGCGCTGAACCCTGCTCGCCCTGCTCTAGTCGTGTGCCCTGCGAATGTGAAGTACAACTGGCAGAAGGAAATACTCAAGTGGTTGCCGGGCGAGACAGCACAGGTGATTGACAGTGGTAAGGCTGAACTAATTAATGCAGACTTCTACATCATCAACTATGACCTGATGACTAAGAAGTTGGATGAGTTGCTGAAGATGAATCCAAGGCTGACTATCATAGACGAGGCACACTATCTCAAAAACGAGAAGGCGAAGCGTACCATTGCTACGATGACACTGGCTCGCTTCTGCCCCAAGGTGATAGCACTGAGCGGTACAGCGATTGCTAGTAGACCCAAGGAGTTCTTCAACATCTTGAATCTACTACGCCCTGATGAGTTTAGTTCCAAGTGGAACTTCATGCAGAGTTACTGTGACCCGTACCACAATGGCTTCGGCTGGGACTTCGATGGTGCATCTAATACCAAGGAGTTGAATGAGCGTACCCGTGATGTTTGTATTCGCAGACTCAAGAGTGAAGTGCTACCCGATCTACCACCTAAGACTAGGCAGTTCTTACCTATACAGTTAACACCTGCTCAGCGTGAAGTGTATGATATAGCACAGGATGAGTGGGAAGAGAAGTTGAATGAGCATTATCTCAATGGCGAGTCCATACCACCGGGTACCATGTTGAATATGCTAAGTGACCTGAGACACAAGTGTGGTACCATCAAAGTACCATATGCTTGTGACTGGATAAGAGAATACAATGCAAGTACTGGTAAGCCGATGATTGTATTCGCACATCACAAAGATGTAATCAAGGGAATACATTTAGCACTAGAAGATGACTACAAGGTGGCTAGCATTACAGGGGAAACACCTGCTAAGATGAGGCAGGTTATTGTAAATAGTTTCCAAGAAGGAGAGATAGAGATACTACTCTGTAATACAATTGCTGCTAAGGAAGGGTTGACTCTAACTAAGGCTGACACCGCTCTGTTCATAGAGAGGGAGTGGGTGCCTTCGGACGAAGAGCAGGCCGAGGCTAGAATACACCGTATTGGTCAAGACAGTGACAGTGTACATTCGGTGTACTTGTCCTGTATGAACACCATAGATGAGCATTTCGATCGAGTAGTAGAGCAGAAACGACAGGTTGTTAAGGCAGTACTTGACGGAGGAGATGTTGAAGAGAGGAAGAGCCTAGTCAAAGAGTTGGTTAAGAAGATGAGAGCAGAAAGAGATTGGAGATTTGAAGAGGGATTATGATGTATGATAAAAGGATAACAGAAATAGAAAGAAAGTTAAGTATTTTACACAATGAGGTTACTGAACTTGTAAATCAATTATTTGACAGGGCCGATCTTGTGAGTGCTGTACGAGAGATACAAGACGAGATGAAGAGGCAGAATAACAAACTAATACTATTACATGAGGTGTAAATATGACAGAAAAGCAAGTAGGAATTAAAGCAAAAGCGATAGACTTAGATGGTGTGTGGCATTGGGAAGGTAAACAAATACCTTTGTTGGGTAACCACTTACCTGTACCTGAAAAGGTCCGACTAGACATGGACCCTGAGCGCCAAGAGGTATTGGCTATAGTCGATGCCGCCGATTGGATGGAGGGTGGCGAGTGCGTGTGTGGTGCCAAAGCAGAGGGCATCATACTAGTCACAGAGTTTACAAAACTATTCCCTGCACATTGCTGCGAGCAAATGGTATGGATGACAGACGAGAGGGATTACAATGAAATCTACGAAGCGTGAAGAGACACCGGAAGAACAGATAGAGATGTTGTTAAGCGGCCTAGCCATTGGTGCCTTATGGGAACCAGCGGGCTACGGCTTGACATACATGAAGATAGGCGATAGAGAAATCGAATTGATGGTGCAACAGGACAACGCTGAATCAGCACAAGCCCGTATCAGATTCGGTATACTCATGGCTAAAACTGGCTGGCAGGTCACAGAGGACAATGTACAAGTTGCTCCTAGTGAGAACTTGTCGCCTCAGCAACAGTACATGAAAGAACAGATGAAGCGACAGGAGATAGCACAGAGCACTTGGAAGTGTCAGACACCTGAGTGTGGTTGTTTGTTGTCAGCATTTGCTTTGGATAAAGCCGAGTGGATTTTCGTGGGCCAAGATAAGATTGTTGATGACGGAGGCCAAGAGCAAGATGTAGAGATATGGGCAGTCAATGTAGTCTGTCCTGTCTGTGATACAACGATTGCAATGGAACCACTAGAGTATGCGCTGATAGCGGGAGACGATCTGATGATGTCATACCGTACACCTGCTGCTCAACTAGAGGCACTGGATAGACCTACCATCATCAAGATAATGGATTCAGGTAAGGGTAATTCAGAGGTAATCATAACAGGTTCCTTCTGTCCATTCAGTGGCGCATTGTTGCCACCGCATGTCAGAGGAGCCGTAGTTAGTTTCAAAGAATTGGAGAGTGAAGAGGAATGAATATGAATAGAGAAGTATTAGAGGAAGAAGCAAAGGCAATACAGGAGCGAGCGAAGATAGTACAGGCTGGTTTACAGACCATGAAGAACCTACAGAAGTGTTTGGTGCACGGTCACCGATTCGACTTGCATGTAGAACAAGATGAGTTTCATGAGATACTTCAGATGGGAGTGAGGTGTAGTGTATGTGGAGCAGAGACAGAACTGTTTGAAAACATTGCACTAGAGATGCCTGACGATGAGATGAAGGTCGGCGGCTTGGCTACTTTAGGACTAGACGAAATAGATGTAGAGGAACCTGAAGAGGAAGAGGAACCTGAAAAGAAGCCTACTCCTTACGATAACCCAATTGAAATACAAACACGAGAAGGTGACGGGTCGTACAGAGTAGACCCTAAGCGGTTCTTACCACAGGAGGAATGAATATGAGCATAGAGAAAGCAAAGCAAGATTTGAAAATGATGGTAACCACCAGTTGGATTAACTGGTGTGTAGAAAATGGAATAGATTGGGACAAGAGTTACCCAGTCATCAGTGACTTTGGTACTAAGTTTACAGTACAAATGCCTGAGAATTTGATACCAATGGTGGGTGAAGAAGAATGAGTAGAGACATACGAGCACAGTTTGTCGATCTAGCAGAGGAAGTATTGGGAGAGGTTGATGAGGCGCTGTCCGTTGATGTCATCATCGACAAAGTTGCTGCCAAAGCACTGACCAAGAAACTGAAAAGCGGGCGCAAGCCTAGTAACAGATACTTGCGGCAGATTTCTAATCGCACTGTCAACCATTTGTTTAGGGTGGACAAGCGATTTGCTAAGTTTGCTCAAGAAGAGTGGCGTGTCAATTTGTGGACACTATCGGAGGAAT
>PDMW01039437.1_pt1 | contig 15477 bp, 15 predicted proteins | sample 1515511 | NCBI WGS metagenome assembly PDMW01 (sample SAMN07343023, study PRJNA328102) | Marine metagenome, whole genome shotgun sequencing project. | biome: marine; feature: bay; material: water; isolation source: viruses from water sample < 0.22 micron filtered, nuclease treated, low... ... | reverse complement strand
TGATCGTCGCCGTCGCTGTTGAACCAGCAGAGAGAGTTGTTGTTGTTCCAATTGTCAGATCGCTCCCAGACGTTGAACTGGTTGATGTATTGGCGTCTGTATCGGCTGTCGAGTCTTGTCCAGGGGAGAATAATCGTGGGTCTTTTTGCTCCTCGGATATTTCAACACCCGATGGGATGACACCTTTCGCCTTTTGGATTTCAACGACCAGTCGGTTGTAGTTCCAGTTGTTCTTTGCTTTCACGCCAAGCGAGAGAAGTTCCGCCCTGAGAATGTCAATGCGGTTCGCCATCAAATCAACTCCCACACTTCAACCGTCTCGCTGGTGTCGTGATTGACAAACGACAAGAAGGGCAGGTCGTCATACGGGTCGGTGTTGCGTGGGCTAATCAACGCCATGATGAAAGCCACGGGATCGGGACAACCCGATGCTGGCATTTCGTGAGTTTCTTTGTAGTGTTCTATCCGCCACTTTTCACCGTTGTCAATTTCAGACATCGTGGCGACGTGGCGGAGTTTGTGATCGTAGGCTCGGAGACGTGTGTCGTCGTTGAACGTGTCCACCCAGATAATCAAGCCCAGTCCTCTCCCATGTCCTTAGCCCATTTCTTGAAGTCACTTGACATTTGGATGCCGTCAAGTGAAGGCTCGTCCATAGAGCCGCTGACAAAGCGGTATATCGCTTCAACTAAGTGCAGTGGGTTGTATGTGCAACCGTTGCCAACACGGACACGACCTGAGCCGTTGATGCCAGCAACTGTGAAGTCCCAGACGGCTGAGCCTGTCTTGACTGATATCGCAGGTTCGGGTTCGTCATCCAAATAGCCGTGAAGTTCACGACCACGTTTGCCTCCGATCCGCCAGTTGAACCCGCTCATGCCACACCCTCTGGCGTGGGCGGTTTTTGTTGTTTGGTGTGAGTGTGCCGACAACGAGCACACACGCTGGTGGCTTTTGTCATGTCGCCGTTGATGATTTCAAACGCCCAGTCGCTTTCATGGACGACTGCGCCTTCCGTAGATCGTCCGCATAGTGTGGTTGATACGTTGTCCACGTGCATGACGTGGAGTTTGCCGCCAGCGTTCCCGTTGCTCAAGAGTTGATAGAGCGTCCTGGAAGGCTGGCCGACCAGTTTCCCTGTTCAACCACTTGAGTGACAGTGACGTTAACGGGGTTGGTTCTGCGTTGCTTGCATTGGTCGTAGGCTTCTTTCATGGCTGTCTTGATACTGTCCGCCGTCAGATCGACGACGCCATCAGTTCCTAAGTCAACACGGATGCGGTATTGAGGCATAGATTGAAGGTCAACGCCCACCGTCATAAAGTCAAAAGATAAAGTAGGGTGTGGGCAACTCCAACCAAAGCGAGGCTATTCTGAATACGGACTTGCGCTCCCCGTGTAAATAGGGGAGGCTCAACCTCTTTGCCTTCATTCGCTTCGGCTGGGGTTGTTGCCCCAACAAACAGACCACAAGGGTTCCCTTTATCAATGTTCCGATTTATCAATAATTTGAAAACATTGATAAACCGTCAGCCCACCTGCGTAGCGGGGCGGGGTGCAGTATAGCGGTTTCGTATTTTGTGTCGATTTTGACACGTTCAACGATCCACGATCACTCTTGGATATTGGCGTCTGTAGGCAGGCCGTTCACTTCAACGTCTGCTCGGATGAGTTGCTCAATCGCACGACCAGCCGAAAGTCCTCGCACGTCTTTGGATGCTTTCAGATATTCAACGCAGTCGGTCGGGAGGTTGACAGTTATTTGCTTCAGTTTGGGTTTGGGTGTTTGAACCGTGGCCTCTGTTGCTTCAGCGAGCGTCAAGGATGGGGCGGTGTAGCCTACACGGAAGCGGGCTGTGCCATGATGAGACACGCCGTTTGATGATAGCACGATGCTCTCAACCTTCTCGTATTCCTTAGCCATCTGCTTCATCACATGAGCCATTTGCTTTGGGTTCTTTTGTTGATTCTCTGGCAAATCTGGGTCGCCATTGACACGTTCAGCGATCTGGGAAGCAGTGAGCGTCCCGTCAGCATTGACGGCAAGGGTTTTCAAAATAGTTCGGCGTAGGGCTTTTGGCAGTTTCTTTGGCATATATTTTCACTCCGTTATGGGTTCCCCGTCTGTGTTGGCAACGATGCCCAGCACGGCGGGTATGTTTCCGCTCATAAGGTGCTCGGTGTTGATGCCGTCCTCGGCCTTGCATGAAGGACAAGCCACGGTGGGGAGTTTGGTCTCTTTGTTGAATAGCACACGTGTTCGCTGGTTGCACACTCCACAGTTAATGAAGTCCGACCAAACGACGGGATATGGTGAAGCGTAGTCGAGAGTCTTGACTCGCCTGTAGTCCTTCCACGTTGGTATCCAGTGTTCTGGGTGTGCATCATCACCAGCCACTGCTTCAAAGGCAAACAACGGGGCCAGGAGATTGTGGCACAAGTCCTCGGAGTATCTGAATGCGTAGCCGTCTTGATATGAACTGAAGTGGTATTCGTTGCTGTCGTTTTGCCGACCGACTTTGATAGGGACGGTCGGGAGCGAAAGGCGATTAGCAATAGAGGGAAGGTTGAAGGTCTCAAGATGTTTAATGACACAGCCAAAGCCCTTCGTGTGTCCAGTGTGCTTCAACTCAAAGACGTGGTCCATAAGGTCAGTCATGGTTGCTCCAGTGAGATACACGTCGCCTGCTTCAACCTCATGATCGCTGGCAAATGGAAACCGAACCATGTAGTCCGAGAACGCCAGCGTGATATCGTCGGTTATTCCAAGTGGTTGAGCCAACGCAAACGGGTGTGGGTTTTTGCCTGTTCTCACGATCCTTAACGGGATGAACCGTTGGACTTTCAAGTTCGCCACCCCGTTCAAGCCTAAGACGACGCTGTTCACGTTTTCTTGAGAGGCGGCGTATGTCCAGTTATACAGCCTGGCTAATTCATACGGAAGCAGATAGTTCAAAGGGTCAAAACTCCCGTCGATTCTCTCCCACGCCATGTCATCTGGATATTCATCGGGGGGCAGTGCTGGCATTCCAATGTGCTGGTCCAGTTGCTCAAACCAGTCCAAACTCTCTTGTGGATCGTGACGGACTTGCCACAGGTTCATGATGATTGAAATGCGCATAGAGCGTATCACGTTCTCACGTGTGTTATGACTCTTGGTCGGTGAGCAAAGAAGCCAGCCAGAAATGTCCTCTCCTTCGTGCTCAGTGCGACGTTCTTCCAACGATGAGTAGTCAAACCCATCGGGAGCAAACATACGCCCGTCGGACGGCTTAACCGCCCACACGTGTGGGTTATTCCCTTCGTCTCGTGTGTTTGTGTTGACTCCATCTGGAACAGATCGTCCAAACGCCAACTCAAGAGAACCAGCAGAAAAGTCTGGGATGAGCATAGCGTGGCAAGCGTCGTCCCATTCATCAACCAGAGTCCATTCATCGACGTAGTGATTCATGGTGGCGACCGTTTGGTTTTGCACCAACCCTCCCACCTCCAATCGTGGATCGTTGTGACCTTGATATTTGAACAAAGACCTCGTGACCCGCACATTGTTTGGGGCGTGAATTGGTCCATCGTTGGATAAAAACAAGTGAAGCACCTCAAACGGCTCGGACTTTGCGGAGCATACGGCGGATGATAGGCATCGTTTTAACGGTGAGGTCAGCGGATGAACAGGCTGCTCCGTTTGGATAAAATGAACTGGTGTCCATGCCGTCAATGCCAATACTGAAGATGCCGATGTCGGAGGGAGCGTTGCGGACAACTTCTGAAAGGTGTGCGCCTCCGTTGCGGTGAGCGGTGTCGTATGGTCCCGCTGGCTGTCCGTCGCTGATAACAAAGAGGATGCGGTTGCCCTTGAACGTCTTAAGGCGGTTTAAGCACCACTGAACGGCGTATCCGTCGGAGTTTTGGGACCCTACAAAGGGTGAGCGGATTGCGGCCTTTGTGATACGGTTAATCGGGGCGTTCATGGCTTTGCGGACTCTCATGTTGGTGTAGCCGCTGGCGGTTGCTCCGTCGGAGTTGAAGTCAACAACCTCGCAACCAAAGCCCAACCCGTCCATGACTTCAGCAAAGACGGAAGCCGCCTCGGAAGCGGAGGATGCACGTGTGCCGCATCCCATTGAGCCAGATGCGTCAACAAGGATGATGATGTTGGCTTCAGCCTTCTTTGGCTGGTCCTTTTTCTTGAAGAGGCGGGAGTTGGTTCGGTGTTGCCAAAGTTTGCGCTCGTCAAGGTTGCCACGCTTCAAGCCGTCCGTGAAACGGGAGTTCTTCCCAGAGATGAGTCGGCGGAGTTCGTTTTGCATGGTCTTGATTTGGGTGGAGTTTTGCTGGATCGTGGCGTCGTATTCACGAGTCCACATATCCACGTGCTCAACACCTCGCTCAACGAGTTCGGTGGTTCCGTGTGTGACTTCTATCTCGTGTCGCTTGATTTTGCCGCCGTCGATTTCATGCTCCACGTCGCTGGCTTCTTCAGCAAAGTCATGCGCCATGTCGCCTGCTTGAGTTTCTTCGGATTCCAAAGCCTCGGTCAACTCAGCAAACAAGGAATCAAAGTCCCCGTTCTCGCTTTGGTCGTATTCAATGTCAAACTCTTGGTCTTTGGCTTCATGTGCTCCCGCTGCTGTGTCCAGTGGTGCATCCCCGTCAAGGGTGCTGTCGTCGCTGCTGTCGCCATCGTCGCCATCGGATGCCCCGTCGTCGCCCTCGCCAGATTCGTCGCCTTCTGGGGCGTCTGCTGGGTCTGCTTTCTTCATGTCCTTGAAACGAGCCTTACTGACGGTCTCAACTTTGACACCTTGAACGGCTTGAGCCTCGGCCATCTTTTCTATCTCTTCAGGAGACATATCGTCAAGCATGATACCCTCACCGCTTCCGCCTTGAGGCTCGCCGTATTCATCAAAGGCTGGCCAGTATTTGCGGAAGGTGATGATGATGCGTCGTGCTTGCTTGATAACCGAGAGGGTATCAGGTTGGCGGACTGCATTGACAAGGAGAGGGCGAACCTCGTCCATGAAGTTGCAGACGGCTTCACGATCCGTGTTGAAGTGTGGCGTGTGGGTGATAGCCTCGGTCATCATGGCTACGATAGCGGCTTTTGGGTCAAGTGCGTCGTCGGATGAATCAGCCTCTGCCCACTTTTTGCGGTGGCGAGCCATGAATACATCTTGGCTCACTTGAAGTCGCTTGCCCGATCCAGGAAAGTCCTGAGAGAGGAGGTGATTGACACGGGCGTCCTCAAGGATATTGACAAAGTCGTGAATGAGTCCATCGTCGTCGCCAGATTTAACGGTCTTGGATAGGTTGTGCCACGGAGCAAAGTTGGTGTATCTCATGTGACCAGCAGCCTCGTGAGCGAGAACGGCTTCTTGCATCATCAACTCGAGGGCTGGGTTGCCCGTGTCGTATGAAACGGGAACGTAGACCAATTTGCCGTCGGTGGATGCTTTGCCTTGACTGTTCAAGCGGACGCCTTTGACACTGGCTCCGACGCTTTCTAATTCGCCAGACATAATGCGGGCAATTCGGGTCAAACGTGCTTCACGTGCTCTTGTTGTCCATTGTTGTTTTTGGCGGGTGTTCATGCTGCTCATGGTTCACCCAGTGTGCTACACCATATAAACCCAGCACATTGATGAGGCAAAGTATTGAGCGTTTATGTTCTTCGGTTCGCTCCCCGCAGTTGTCGTTTCCTGAACGGTGGCTTGTCTTGAGTCCTGGATCGCAACGTGGACAAGTAGGCTGAAGAAACAGCAGAGAGTCCTTCCACAGCCCATGATTGAGAGTAGAGCCAGTTGGCCGTCCTCAACGTATCAGCATCGGCCAGGTTGAACTCAGCGGTCGTGAGAAGTTGCATCGGATGAACGGATAGTGGGTTCGGATATTTGCCCTGCAAAATCGACGCAACTTGTTGATGTCCCACCCGTATTGGCGTGAATACATCTGTGGCTTCAAAGTCAAAACCTGGCGGAGTTGTCAAAAGTGCATGCTCCATCCCCCTCCATGATTGAATGGTCTTGCTGGCGTTCACGATATCGTCGTATTCATGGCGCAGTTCATTTTGCTCCACTACGTTCTCACCGTGTTCAATCAGATCGTGAGCAGTTGGATTCTCAAGGTTCCACACCAGCCCAGATTTGCGGATCGCAAACGGGACGTCATTTGCATCGGCACACGTGATGATACACGGGAATGCGTTGCCGTAGGAACGCACGATATCCCAGCACCGAGAGTTGATGAGGTGGGCGTCCTCAATGAGAACGGCACGAGCCTGTCCAAAGAACGTGGGCATCCTCCCGTCTGAATTGAGGCGTTTGAAGTGGGGTTGTCGGCGTTCCTCCCCTCCGTCGGAGGTTATGAGGTCAAAGCCCGAAGCAGTGGCGTAGCGGGTGGCTACAGTGGTTTTACCGCAACCTACGTCGCCAACGATCACCAGTGGATTCTGGGAAGCATTTCCTTCAGCCCAGCCAAGAAGCCAAGAACGTATGGTGGCGTATCGGCGTTTTGAACCGATGAGTTCACCTGCGGTCATATTCGTCAACGATCCGTGTTTGGTGGAAGTCTCGCTGGCGGGGTCTCAAGGCGTCTGCCAGATTCTCGACGGTTCGCTCAAGGTTGGCTATCCGTTGTTGTAGGTCTGTTATGGTTGCTTTGAGGGCTTTCACGTCGTCGCTCATGTTCTCAAGGACTCTCCCCACCCTCTTCAAAGAGTGGGTGCTGACGAGGGGATGGGATAGAGCGGGGCAAAGCCCCCTCGCCAGCGGTCGGAACCTTTGCCCGTGAGTGCTTCATGCGGAGGCTGGGATTGTGCCGTATGCGGACAAACGTGCTCGTGCCGCCATCTTGACATCCTCGCCTTCGTGTGCTTGATACTTGCCAACCATGATGTAGTCAACCAACTCGGTGATGTTGAGGTCGTTGCTCATCTCCATCATTTGAATGAGGGTGCGGGTTGAAGTGTCGGATTCAAGCGTGTGGTCTTTGCGCAGACGTCGTAGATCGTTGGCCAATGCCACCAACTCACGAGCGAGCGGTGGGTTGGTGATGCCAGCGACTTTCTGAATGACTGCTATCTCCTTGTCGGCTTCCAGATATTCAAAGTTGATTTGAAGGGCGAAGCGGTCTTTGGTCGCTTGGTTGATTTGTTGAACGCCTTCATATCCCTCGGTCGGGTTCATGGTCGCAACCATGCGGAAGGAAGCGTGAGCCTTGACAACCTCGTTGCCGTTGAGAGGCAAAAGAAGGGAGCCAGAATCACCGACGCTGTTTAGAGCGATCAGGATTTCAGCACGAGCCCCGTTGAACTCATCAAGAAGCAAAAGGCAACCTGAGCGCATTGCAATCGGGAGAAGTCCGTCAACCCAAACAACCTCGCCGTCGATGAGCGTGTTGTAGCCAATGAACTGGTCCTCGGTGATACCTTCAGAGCAATTGACACGGAGGACTGGAAGCCCAATGTGGCTGGCGAAGGCTTTGACTGCCATCGTTTTGCCGCATCCTTTTGGACCCGTGAACATCATGTTGTGGCCTGTGCGGTAGGCGATGCTCATTAAGCGCATCTCGCCTTTGTTGGTCTCTTCAAACATGACCGTGTTCGGCTTGTAAATGTTTGAGTGTAGGTGTTGAGGGAACTCGTCAAAGGAGCGCACTGCGATCCCGTTGTAGGCTCCCTCGCCCGTGATGTATTCTGCGTCGGCTTTTGCTGCTGCTGGCATTCCAGAGAGAGAGCCGTTGAGTATTTGCTCGGCCTTTTCTTGAAGCCAGACTTCTTTGGTCGCTCCAATTGTGACACGCATGACACCTGCTGGGACCATGCGTCGCTTGGCAAAAGCGTTGGCTCGTAGGCTATCCAGTGTAGTGTCGCCTCCGTCTTGTTCAATCAACTTTTTAACCTCGGCCAAATAAGCGTCTTCGCTCATCCGTCCGCCAGCCATTTCAACTGCGTCTCTCATATTTTCAATCATTCCCATATTATTTCATCTCCATTTTTTTGTTTGTTTTGGTTGCCCGTTCCGTTGGGGCTGTGTTGAACCAGCAGGCTACAGCATATAAACCCAGCACATTGAATAAGTAAAGCATTGAGAGTTTAGAGGTTTAGACCTTGAACCCTCAGATACGTTAAGAGGTTGCGCTTCTTCCACGTCCGTAGTGCTCGACGTTGCTCTTTGACCCGTAGCCAGGCCAACACCCGCTCCATCTCTTGACGCTCCGCTTCACCCCATTCTGGATGCCATGAACGTATCTGCTTCGCCGCTTGACGGCAAATGAGATAGTCCAGATCGTCGTCGCCTTCAATCAGCCCTCTTAGTTTGGTTGCGGCTTCTTTGGCGGTGTTGTCATTAGCCAGCAGAGCGGTCGCTTCAATCACGGGGTGCAGTTCATCCCGCTCCCGCTTTGCTTCACGCTTCAGCAGGTTCTCATGCAACGCCAGCGGGCCGTAGTGGGTCTTGAGTATGTGGCGGACTTCAAAGTGAGTCAGCCCGCACCGATCCCTCAATACCCTATACATGAGCGTGTATTTGCTGGTCCGTGTCAAGAGAACCAGTCTCCCATGTCAGCCTGACCCATTCCAGCCAACGACCGCTCCCACGACGTGTTGAACGCACCGAGAATAGCGGCAAATGAGTTTGAGTTGGCGAACAAACGTTTGATGCTGGCTTCACGATCTACAACAACTCCCCAGTCGGATGGGTTCTCGCCCCATTCAAGAGCGACCATGCGGTTCGCTGGCACTCCGTTGGGGGTTGATTGAGCCGTGTATAGCACAGGCTTGTCACCCAGTTCAAAATGGGTCTCGAGGTTTTTGTTGCTCCACATGGCGGCTCGGTGAGCCATTGTTCCTGGCTTCTTGATTCCATGAGGCTGGCCAAATTGCTGGTCGGTGTGATGTGGCGTGAGCATCTGGGCGTTCAATTCCCGCACCAGTTTGTTGACGTCTTGACGTTCACCGCCGTTGAGGATGCAATCAAAGAGAGCCTGCTGAAACGTCTTGACGACGGGCGGTGTTGAGGATCGTCGCAACTCAACTCCACGATATCCAAACTTCCCGTCAAAATCGACGTAGGCGTATCGCTTTTTGACGCCCCATTGAAAATACCGAGCATAGAAGGCGTCGGGTTTGATTTCAAAGAACTCATTCTTAGGAATACCCAGCGTCGTTTGAACAAACTCATGGAAGGACTCGTTGAGACCGTCGCATAGAAGGTGGGCTACGGTGGCTACCTGTGCTGGCGTCATATCTGGAGGCTGGTTGACGATGCTGACTTTGCATGAATCCGTGTCCTGATATATCGTCTTGAAGCGGAGCACCAGTCCGACATGAGCAGGGGGTTTATCAATGTTTTCAAATCTCAATGCTAAAGCACCCTCGGACAGGTCAAAATCGACGCCGACTTTCTCGATCCAGTTTTTGTTCCAGTTGTTATGGTCACGTGCGATTTCAGTGATGTCGCTTCCAATTTCAGGGTCAGCCAATCTGAACGGACGTCCACGGGTTTTCTCGGTTCTTCCCGATCCAAGCACTCCGTACCATGAGTTCATGTTCTCTTTCATGACCCGTTGCTTCTTGTTCAACCTCTCGGCTTCTTCAAACCGTCCAGCCTTGTATGCCTCGCCCTGCTCCGCTCGCACGATGTCACGGTTGGTTGCTAAATAGCGCAGAATGTTTGGCATGAGTCCTTCAAAGTCCTGGCGATAGACACGCCCCGATGGAGTTGTAGCAATTGGGAACGGATAGCCGTCGGGATAGTCCGCTGGGTTGACTTTGGTTGCTGGGTCAAGGTTGCCGCTGATGATTGCACTGGGGTATTCCTTGCTGTTGTCCAACTCCATAGCGTTGAGCCACACGCCCGTTGGAGCGTCCATGACAAACCCGCCCTGCTCAATCCCAGATCGGGGGAGGCGTTCACGCACTACATCAAGCGAGGGCATGACTGAATCACGCTCCCAGAGCAGGTGTCCCATCATGTCCTCCACCAGCATCATGTTGCTGTGAGCGTTGTGTAGCGTGGAGTTGTGCCACGCTGTCTTGAACGTATAGAAGCCGACCAGGTCAAGTTTCTGCATTGAACGAGCGGCGACGACGTTGTCCCAAATGTTGTAGACCGCCAGCATCATCGGATCGTTCTCGACCATTTCAACGATTGAAGTCCTCGGCACTTTGCCGTAGCCCAGCGTTGCTCCGCCCATCCAAGCCAAAGACGACTGCCCCGTTGTCAGGGCCGCTCCTTGAACCTGCTCGGCGTAGGCCATCTTGGTGTCAAAGTGAGGGCGGAGAGGGCGACGCCTCTCAAATATGCGAGGGAAGGTGTGAAACTTTGGGACCAATTCCTTAGCCCCGTATTGACGCCTCATGTTCTTGTTTTGGAGGCGGCAACGGTTTCGGCAATATGGGATATCGTAGTCTCTGCCGTTGTGAGCGGCGATGGTGTCTGGGTTGAATTGCTCAATCGTGTGCTTGAACCACCACATTAAGCCAGCCTCCCTCTCGTCCGCATCCTCTCCTTCAATGTTGACGACGTGGACTTTCTTGGCGTCGAGAGGTGGGATGTCGTTGTCATGTTCAACAACGGAGTGCAGTGCCTCTTGAGAACTCAAGAAGCGGCGGACTTGACGTTCCGACGTGTGGGCGGTCGTAGCCACGACGTGACGATCTGTTTTGTCGTCATAAATGGCGATGCTCACGATCCTCCCTTGAGGGTCGTCGGTGTCCAGCCAGTCCTCCGTTTCAATATCAAAATACATAGTGTCCAGTTTGAACAGTCCAACGTCAACCTCGGATGCGAGGATGTCCTTTGGTCTGAAACGCCTGGTGCTGTTGAGCAGAGCAGTATTGGCTTCAATAACGGCTGTCCAGCCAGCGATCCAGCGGATGAAAGTCGCCCACGGAACGTCGGCACAATAATGCGGATAGAAGAACTCCCGAACCTCACGTATATCGGACGGTTTGTCCACACGGATTTCATAGAGAGGTGTTCCTGTGATGGACTTGAACCGAGAAGGTTTGGCGGACTTGACCTGCTCAGGAAGGTGCATCCCCGTTGGGTTCTTTTCAGTCCAAAACCGAGGCTGGACTCCAGTGACTTCAATGTTGAAGGATTCACCTTCCAGATTCTTGACACGGAGGGTCGTGACCAGCGGGTCGTCTTGATATGTCACACCGACAATTAGGAGCGGGGTCGTTTTAGCCATCGTGATAACCAGTTGCCCCCACCGCTTTCAATGGATGAGCGAGCCTTCCCCCGTAGCGTCTCCGCTTGGTTCTTTGCTATTCTGGCCTTTTGTAGTTCAGCACGTGCTTCTTCCTCGTAGCGGCGGACACGGAGCAACGCACACGCCAGGTAGATGGTCATATCAAGTATTTCCTCCAGCCCCATTTCAGCCCACGAGTCCTCTTTTGTCCCCCACTGGGTTGTGTCGTCCTCCGTTCTCAATCCGTGGCCGTAGCGGTCAGCACCAAGAGCGAGACGCTCCCGTAGGATATCCAGCAGTTCTGGGTTATCATCCAACGTCAACGGATCGGTGTCTGTCATGTTCACACCTCAAGAGAGCGCACAAACGTCTTGACCGTGAGCATATCGTCCTGAGTCACGCTGGCGTGATACAACGCCTCCCCGACTCCTTTGAAAATTGAACGCTTGAGAGACAGCGGCATTTTGTCGTCTTGACTGGCGGCTCTGTAAATGGAGTCGAGAACGTCTGCTCCGCTAAATCCACGCTCGCCCATTTCTTCGATCATACGGTCAACCCGACGATACAGCCTTGTGTATTCAGCCTCGTCCTCCGTGGAATTTGCCTGCATGACAGTCGCCAGCAAGCGTGTCCTGGCTTTAGGATTCAACTCGGTGACCACGTCTTTCACGTCCTCTTTGGTTGCGGTCGTTGGCACACGGGTTGAAGCAAAAAGCACGTTCAACGCCTTCCGCATTGACCCACGACACAACTCGCCAATCAAGGCTACGGCGTCGGGTTCTATTTTGAGGTTTTCACGCTCCACAACCCTCACCAGAGCGGCTTCAACCGTTTCGGCGGCGATGGGGCGGAAGCGTGTGTCCGAGAACGCACAGCGGTCTTTAACGGGGTCTATGAGGCGGTGGGGATAATTGCACGATAGAATGAATCGAGTCTGCTTTGAGTATTGCTCCATAATGCGGCGGAGTGCTCCTTGAGCATCTGGGGTGAGTTGGTCGCACTCATCCAAAAACACGATGTTGAACGGGATCGGGCGGACTTTTCCTCCAGCCAGATACGTGCCAACCACTCCTCGACGGGCAAACTCCTTGACTTTGGTGCGGACAACCGATATGGATCGCTCGTCGCTGGCGTTCATTTCAATGTAGTTGGCCTTCCAATCATCGCCAAACATAGAACGTAGGAGAGCCACAGCGGTTGCAGTTTTGCCCGTTCCCGCTGGTCCCGCAAACATGAGGTGAGGGAAGCCAGCATCGTTGCCCGTGGAGTGTAGTTCCTCCACCATGTATCGGAGTCGCTTGATAATGTGGTCCTGTCCAATGACGTCGTCCAGTATTTGCGGTCGGTATGATTCAGCCCAGAGCATGAGGTGGACTGAACGCCCCACCCTCTTCAATAGAAGCGGTAAGCAAGGAGGGTGACTCGTGCAAAGCAACGGCGACCGCTGTCTGTGTACTCGGTGTTAATGGTGTAGCCTTGAGTTTTCAATTTTTCAGCCGCTCGGTGAACTTTGTTCCACTGTGCTTTGGTGTGGTTAAACTTCATGTATGAGCCAACGATCTGAACATCGGCTTTGTCAGAAGTCATATAGCAGTCGTGGCAGTATTTGTTATCCCAATCAAGGGCAAGGGCTGGCTTGAAGGGGTTCGTGCAAGCAGAACCTCCGCATTTTCGGCAGGTTGTTTGAGGGTTTTTGTAGTCGCTCATATACCTGCGTAGGCGTTCCCCCTTATCAATACTTTGGTGTATCAATGTGAAGGATGCAACACGGATTCCACAGCGATTGCCCACGCCATTCCTTTGACAAACAAGAAGTCGCCAAACCAATCGTTGACTCTGTGACTGTTTGCCAGGTGAAAGTCGTGCTCTTTCAGGTAGGTCTCGATGTCTGATATTAGCGGCGTGTCATAATACAGACGTCTGTATTGCCCCTCCGTCACGATCACCTCAACGTCTTGGAGCAAATTGGTGCAACCTTTCAACGCCTCAATCTCTCCTCCCTGCAAATCCATGCACAAGACGTTTGGATGCGGGACACCTTGCTCGGCATACCACTCGTCAACACGCTGGGCTTCAACCTCTATCTCCTTTTGTTGATAGCGACGCTCGTATGGATAGGCTGGGTCGGCTTTGAATGCGCTGGACGCTCCGATGTTGCCGTTGACTACGGGGAAGAAAGGTATCGTCCCCGTCTCCGACCATGCGGCCTTTGGTACGAGAGTTATGTCCTCACGATCCCCAATGACAAACTCACAAACCTCAACTGATGGAGGATTTGCCTCCCAGCAAACGACTGGGACGTCGTATTTGTCTGCCAGGAACTTTGCGTCTTTTGCATCCCGTGACCCTAATTCAAGAATCGATTTGACTTCAAACATACCCTCTAAGGGCTTTAACAGGCTGTTGTATGCTCCGCTCATTAGCAAAGCGTTAACGGTGCTGGTTTATCAATCTCAGCCGACATGGAGGATTTCAAACACCCTCTCTGCGGTAGCCTGTCCTATGCCGTTGACTCCAGCGATGTCCTCTGGCGAAGCGGCACACAGCCCAGCCAGCGATCTGAACTCTTCAACCAGCAAACGGCGGGTCTTCAAACCAATTCCTGGCAACGCTTGGATGATGGCGTCACGGTATTCTGTTGCCTTCGGTGCTTTGGGTCTGGGAACATAGATGCGAGGGACGTCGTCCTCTATTTTGTTGACGATCCTGCTCATCAACGTGGCGGCTTCTTTCTTGTTTGCTATGAACAACGGAGGATACCCAACTGCACACAGGCTGGCGATGTAGCCAATCAACGTGCGGACGGACAGCCCACGCTTTTGAGCGTCCCTGCGAACCTGTTCAAATGACTTGGTGACGATTAAGAAAGAGAACTCAGCCTCTTCCCGCATAGCCCCAAGTTGTCGCAACCGACGGTCGTCAAATAGGCTGGAGATTAAGTCGTCCTCTTTGCGCTCAATACTCACACGCTTAGAGGCTACGTCGCCCTCTCCTGTGTTCAAGTGAACAACTTCAAATCCCAGATCGGAGAGCAGGTCAAGCATCTTGATGTGTTCACGATGGTCTACACGCTTTTGTCGGTGGAGCATTTCACCGATAATATCCAGCGCAACCTGTTGGGCGGCTTCGGGCGTCTTAACGTATTCAGGCGTGAACAAATCAGCCCGCATTGGGAACACCTCATCCCACGTTCCTATCTCCTTTAGGATCGCTCGGAGCAACGAGAAACGCTGACCAATGGGTCCGCCAGCCTTCTCTTTGATAGTCATCTCCGTGTCCAGTAGGTTTCGCTTGGTTGTTGACTTTTTCTTAGGCATCCTTCTTCCTCCATTTGCGTCTGATTTGCGGCTGGGTTTTCATCAGTTGCTCTGCCGTCTTAAACTTAGGGCAGACGTCTCCAACGCAACAGCCGTCACGTTTGAGGGTTGAGCAATTAGGGAACGACCGCATCTTCTCGTTGTTGAAAATCGACGCCATCTGAAACTTTCTGTATTCTGTATTGGCGAGGTCAACATATCCAACCTGGCCGCCCATTTCAAGCCACACGGATTCAAACTGCTCGGCGTCCATGCCGAGAAACTTAGCAAAGAGAGCGGCGTGAACACGTGCTTTGTGTGCTGGGTTGACTCGCTTGAGTTCATTGACAACGCCCATGCACTTCACGTCGAGCGCAGATACAAAACGGGCGGTGGCCGATCCCGTGTCTTGAAACCCAAACTCTCCACCGATGACTGGTCGTATTTGAGTCTCGGGTGCTTCCAGACTGACGCCGAGAACACCGATGAGTTCGGACAACGTGAGACGCCGCCCAGGGACTTCAGGTAGGTGATATTGAGGTCTGTATGCTTCGGACTCCAACTGATCGTGGCTGGTCTCCGCCAACTTTGCGGCGGATATTGGGAAACAATACTTTCCAGAGAGTTCGCCGTGGCGGTTGACGTGGGCTGTGAAAGGAACACGGCACAGACGTTTAGGGTCGCCCATTGTTTGAGCGTCCAGCGTGTTGAGACCGAGGGATATTTTCAGATGGTTCTGCACTTGCCAAACCAACTGGCGGAGGGCTTCAGCCGATCCGTTGCGGTGTGAAAACTTGAAGCGGACAGGACGGTGTATGATGTGGAGGTGATACCCCTTGCTCCCAGAGTATGCAACCCAATGGGCGATATCGTTATCCGTCAAGAATTGAGATAAGCGGTGGGCGTCAGCGTAGGCGTTCTCAGGTTTAGTGTCGTGATCGAAGTCAAAGAAGGTCAAGCCATAGATGATGCTGGCGGGGAGTTGTTT
>PDMW01040031.1_pt1 | contig 15542 bp, 16 predicted proteins | sample 1515511 | NCBI WGS metagenome assembly PDMW01 (sample SAMN07343023, study PRJNA328102) | Marine metagenome, whole genome shotgun sequencing project. | biome: marine; feature: bay; material: water; isolation source: viruses from water sample < 0.22 micron filtered, nuclease treated, low... ... | reverse complement strand
TTGTGTATGAACATAGAACCAGTTAAGTGCTCGGACCTGTCGGAAGACCCGGCAAACGCAAGACTGCACAGTGACCGCAACCTTGAGAGTATCAAGGCGTCGCTACGTCGGTTCGGTCAGCAGAAACCTATCGTCGTTGATGTCAACGGAGTGGTACGTGCAGGTAACGGAACGCTAGCAGCGGCGAGGTCGTTGGGGTGGTCCGAGGTCGATTGCGTTGTGACAGAGCTAGAGGGGGCAGAAGCGACCGCGTATGCCATAGCTGACAACCGCACTGCGGAGCTAGCCGACTGGGACAAGGACGTTTTAGCGACGCAGCTTGAGGCTCTGGCAGAAGAAGACACCGATCTTCTAGCGGCTACCGGGCATGAGGACAGCGAGCTAACCGCAATGCTGATTGAACTGATGGCAAAGGACAAGCCAGAAGGCGACGATGAGGACATCGACGACGACGAATCAGACGATGAACAACGCACCTACGTTACGTTCTCAATCCCGCTAACCGTAAATCAAGAAAAGGTTATGCGTGATGCTGTCTCACTGAGTAAAAAACATTTTGAGGCAGACACTACTGCCGCTGCTGTTGTGGCGATAGTGCAAGACTGGGTATCCGCAAACGCGTCGGAGTAGCTGTGGCAAAAATGGCAAAGATGGGTGTGCTTGACAAGTCTTGTTATGACGCATCGCTTGAACGGATAGAGTGGTTGTTCGACAGCTACGATCAGGTAGCCGTTTCGTTTTCCGGTGGCAAGGATAGCACTGTCTGCTTGAACCTATGCTTGGAAGTTGCGAGACATAAAAAGCGATTGCCGCTTCGGGTGTTCACCTACGACGAGGAAGCGATACCACCTGAGACTGTTGAGTACATGGAGCGAGTACGGCAGAACGATGAGATAGACTTTACTTGGTTTTGCGTTCCTATTCAGCATCGTAACGCTTGCTCTGCAAAAGAACCTTACTGGTATCCTTGGGCTCCCGAAGACGAACACAAGTGGGTGCGACCACTGCCAAAAGATGCAGTGACTAACTACAAAGGGTTTAAGCGACAAGGCATTGCCGATCAGATTGGTCACCTGTTCCCGCCTAACAAGGGAACCGTTGCGAACGTGATGGGTATTCGCACTGACGAAAGCATGTCGCGGTATCGGAACATAGCTTCGCGGCGCGGTGACAAAGCATTCTTTTCACAGCTACCGCAAGCGAAGTGGGTGATAAACGCTTACCCAATATACGACTGGCGTACTGCTGACGTATGGCTTGCGCCAAGCGTTTTTGACTGGGACTACAACCATGCTTATGACGTTATGCGTAGAGCAGGAATTACGTTACACCAGCAGCGCTGTGCGCCTCCGTATGGCGAGCAACCTATCAGGGGACTCGACAAGTTCAAGGTATGTTGGCCAGAGTTGTGGGATAAGATGGTGATGCGTGTTCATGGTGCTGCGACAGCGGCCCGTTATGCAAACACAAATCTTTACGGTGTCGGTATCAAAGACAGCGACCTGCCGGCAGGTATGACTTGGGAAAAGCTGACGCTAACGACGTTGCGCAAGCTACAACCTAACAGCAGGCGCGAGGCATCCGATGCGATCAACACTTGTATCGCGTTGCACAAAAACAGAAGCAAGTTACCAATACCCGACGCGGACGCTGATCCGACTAGCGGTTTTTGTTGGAAGACGCTTTACATAGCTGCCAAAGTTGGTGGCAATAAATTTAACCGGCAGATGCAAAAAATGTGTCAGGTCGCACTTCACGAAAGGGCAAAGCGTGGCATCACTGAATGATCAACCGATAGCACAGGTTGAGTGGGTGGACCGAACATCAATCGGACCTAACGACTACAACCCAAACCATCAGCCACCACCGGAACACAAGTTGTTAAAGGTTAGCATTCTCGAAGATGGTTGGACGCAACCTATCGTTGTGTTCGACGACGGTAGCGGTGACAAGCCAGCAATCGTTGACGGTGAGCATCGTTGGCGTTGCAGTGCGGACAAAGACATTGCGGCTTTGACTAACGGGAAAGTTCCAATCGTGCGCATTGTTAAAGATCGTTCTAGTCGCATCATGTCAACGGTGCGTCACAACAGAGCGAGAGGGAACCATGACGTTACGCAAATGTCGCAGTTAATACGCGAGCTATTCGAAGCGGGCAACGACATGGAGCAAGTTTGTTTTTTGCTCGGCATGGAAGATGAAGAAGTGAATCGGTTAGCAGAGAGTGCAGGGCTACCAACTATTGTTAGCGCAAAGCACACCGACTTCACTGCTGGCTGGATACCAACGGACAAGTAACAAAGGAAAAGCGATGCGATTGCTGGATAGAAACGAAACGGTTGTGATAGAAGGCGAGCGTCTAATCAGCGGTGAGCCAGACTGTGGTTCTGCCGTCGTCATAGACTGCTGGACTGACTACACCCACTCGGACGATAGCTGCACTCACTGGGGCTACTGTGCGACTGATCGTTTTGTCAACGGGTACATGTTAAAGCAAGGCATGTATTTTTCTGTTGCTGGTCCAATCCACTTAGGCGAAGGGGGTGGCTGTGTGGTGCGTCGCGAAGGCTACACCGGATACAACACGTTTGGTGGTCCAGTCGAGCGTACAGGGCGACTTCGGTACATTGACGGATGCACTGACAGTCTTCTAATCGGACCACCGGTTATCGGTGACCCTTGCTTTAACCTTTTGCATTTTCCACCGGGTATCCGGCAGACAATGCACACTCACCCGTCGCTGCGATGCGGAACGGTTGTGCGCGGTCGCGGCAGAGCGATAACACCCACAGGGGAGCTACCACTAGAGCCGGGTTCGTGTTGGTTTTTAGAAACCGGTGGACAGCATTGCTTCTACACTGACGACGAAGAAATGGTTGTCATAGCGTGGCATCCTGACACCGACACAGGACCAAGTCATCAAGACCACCCAATGCTCAACAAAACGATGGTCGATGGTGTATCGGCAGCAGAGATTGATGCAATCAGAACACAAGCAGGTTTGCCATGAGTGCAGAGGATACAAGGCTAGCGCACCGAGCAATAGAGCAACGGTGGAACATAGAAGACAAGTATCGTGACGCAATGATTCGTCGCCTAACGCAAATCGTAATTGATCCTCAAAGTAGCAACCGAGAAGTAACCGCTGCGTCAAAGGCATTGATTGCAGCAGAGGGACAAAACCAAAAGGACGATCAGTACATTGAGCAAGCTAACGAAGGAAGAAATCGTTTTCTTGCAATCGCTGACAGACTCGGGCTTATTAGCGGTACTGCAAGAGTTACCGACGGACGAACAACGACAGATACTTTCGACGCTGACGGACGAGCGATTAACGAAAGAGTCGGTGGACGAACGAGTGACAGCACGCGAGCGAATGGCAGCGAAGCGGTCAGCGGCGAGGGACCTACAGATACCGACACCGATCAATCCTGATCGTCGCAATAGCTGTCTAGCTGATCCAGTTTTGTTTTTGCAAACATACTTTGCATCGACCTTTCATCAACCGTTTACACCTGACCGCGAGGCAATGCTACGGTCGATTGTTGATGCAGCAAGGTATGGTGGTGACTACGCTATTGCCGGTCCTCGCGGCGAAGGCAAAACGCGACTAGCTATTTACGGTGCTGTCTACTTGATGCTTGCTAACCTGTCACCGTTTCCAATCGTGATAGGCAAAAGCCAATCGAAAGCTACTAACGAACTAAAAACGATCAAGGAACGACTACAGCAAAGCGACTTGTTAATAGCAGACTTTCCAGAAGTCGGTGTGCCTTTCAAAGCTGTTGGTGGTTGGTCAAGTCGGTGTCGTATGCAAACGGTAGCAGGAGTCACTACTAACATTGTAATAGCTGCAAACCATCTAATCTTCCCGGTGATAAACCGCAACATGGTTAGCGACGACTGGCCCGATTCATGCGAGCTTGTTTCGCGAGGTCAGATAATGGCAAGCATGGGCGTCGATGGTCCAATACGCGGAACGAACTATCGTGACGAGCGACCTTCGCTTGCACTCATCGACGACATCGAAAGTAAAGAGTCAGCTAACAGTGACGCAATCATAGAAAGTAACGAGTGGGTTATTGAAAAAGACATCGGTGGTCTTGGTGGTTCAGGGCGTCGCGTTTCGCGAGTCATGCTATGCACAACACAAAACAGAAAGTGCATTGCATTTAGATACACCGATAGAAAACAAAAACCGAGTTGGAATGGCAAGCGGTTTCGCAAGATGGTCACCGAGCCAGAGCGTACGGACCTTTGGGAAAAGTATGTTGACCTACGCACCGGTCGCACCGTGGACGACTCCGAGGCTAGAGTAGCTTACAAGTTCTACGCAACGCAGCGTGATGAAATGGACAGAGGTTGTGTTATCAGCAACCCATACTCCTACGATCAGCGGAACGCCAGCGACGGCGACCCCCTAGAGTTATCTGCCATACAAGCGTACTACAACAGAATTGCTGACTTCGGAGCAGAAGCGGTTGCGACGGAGGACGACAACGATCCTCCCGAATACGTTGGTCCACAAGGATCAGGCTTGACGGCAAGCCTAGTGAAGTCGCGGCTAAGCGGACTACGACAAAATCAGTTGCCGGCAAACACGCAGGCAGTGACTATCGGCATTGATGTCGGAAAGTATCTTTGCCACTGGACAGCAACAGCATGGTGGAAAGGTGCTGGTGGTGTGGTGTGCGACTACGGAGTGATCGAGGTTAAAAACACTTCGCCTACTTCCGATAATGCTGTGGCAGAAACCGCAATCTACAATGCGTTAGTGAACTTTCGGGATGAGCTTATAGCTACCGACTTTATCGACGCAAGCGGAGCGAAACGCGACATCGACGCAGTGTTCATTGATAGCGGTGCATACACTGACGGAGTCTATGAATTCATACGTCAGGTAGGAGGACCACCGTTCTACGCTACCAAAGGAACTGGTAACTACCGAACGCCGAAAGCATCAGACAACGTGCGAGTCGGTGACCACCTTAACGCTAGTCGTTTGGCAGACGCAGGTGTTTGGTTGTACAACTTAGACGCTGACCACTGGAAAAGATTTGTGCATGAACGGTTTTTATCACCGACGTTCGACGAAAACAACATGCTACGCAGTGGTTCGCTATCGTTGTTTGAACCAACCGCAAGTCGCGGACATCTTTCGTACTCAAACCATATTGTGGCAGAAGAATGGGTAAGCGAATTCCAGCAAGGCAAAGGCGAAAAAGAATACTGGATAGCACACAACAGGAACAACCATTGGCTAGACGCGACATCAATGGCAGCAGCGGCAGCGACATTGAAAAAGATAAGCGTACGAACAGACATGAAGGGGGTTCGGCTAACACCAACGAACATAGAGGTAGCGACAGCGAAAGCAGAGAGGAAACGTCACGCATCACGAAGCAGAAGCGCAAAACAAAGCTGGGTCCAACGCGCTCGAAGAAGGTAGGCAAAGCGCGACGATACACTCCACCGGACTGTAGTATTTGTGCAGCGTTACGAACCGACGGGAAAAGCTACACAAGGGTTTATGCAACCAAACGCAAAGGATCGCTTGTCACGCGATACATTCACTGCGACTACTGCGGAAACAGCTTGCTTCCTGTCGTCACCAAAGAATAGTCCACCACTGTAGTACGAAATGGTTGCTGTGACGCAACACCTGTGCAATAGTCTGCCGCATGGCAACACCAGCACAACTACTTGTTCTAATCGACGCAGCGATAGAAGCGTTGCTCACCGGTCAGCATGAGTCCTACTCTATCGGCTCACGCAGCGTTACCCGGCTAGACTTGAGTGATCTGTTTGAAGAACGTCGCTTGTTAGAAATGCAAGTGAGTCGGCAGACGTCAGGGGCTATGCGTCTTGCGAGGATACAAAAGACCTCAAGATGATAAGCAGAATCATAGACGCAACGATAGCGGCAGTTAACCCACTACGCGGCATCGAACGAGCTAGAGCAAGAAAACTGCTGCGGGGTTATGCCGGTGCGGAGTCTAACCGCATCACCCAATCAAAGCGTCCACAAAACCGAAGTGCGAACAGTGAGTCGGCAGCACCGTATGGAGCAGACGCATTACGAGCATGGTCGCGTATGCTTGTTCGGGACAACGCTTATGCTTGGGGTGTCGTTGATACTATCACTTCGTCAGTCATAGGCGGTGGAATTCAAACGCAATCAAATACAGGCAGCGAACCGCTAGACTTGCAACGCGATAGCGTTTGGCATCAGTGGCAAGAGTCTGTTGACGTTAACGAGTCGCTAGACTGGCACAGCTTTCAATCGTTGGCGATGCGTGAAATAGTCGAAGCGGGTGAAGTGCTAGTTCACTTCGTGACATCGGCAGACACCAAAAAGCGAGTGCCTCTTTCTCTTGAGCTTATCGAGGCAGACAGGATAGCTAGTGACGCTGACACAGTTAGGGTTGGGGCAGACGGAACGAGAATTGTTCGCGGCATTGAATTAGATGGCTTGGGTAAAGCTGTTGCGTATCACGTTTATACGCACCACCCTGACGACGTTATCGGCAGGCAGGTTCCACTACGCTTGCCAGCTAGCGAGTGCCTGCACCTTTTCAGACGCGACCGCATCGGACAAACCAGAGGTGTTAGTTGGTTCGCACCAGTGGTGAGTTGGTTGCGAGACTTAGGCGTCTATCTTGAAAACGAAATGGTTGCGTCTGCTGTTTCGTCATGCTTCACGGCAGCAATCAAAACCAAGTCGCCAGTGTCTTTGTTGAATCCCGGCTCGGAAGAAAGCAGTAGCGACGCAAATGCTAACGTCTACGACAGCATTCAGCCCGGTGCTATTATGCACCTTGCACCTGATGAAGACATCACGTTTGGCTCACCCGGCAGACCTAACTCGGCAGCAGAGCCTTGGATAAGTTTGATCTTGCGAGGCATCGCAGTAGGTACAGGCTTGTCATACGAAACCGTTGCGCGTGACTACTCACGCACCAACTACAGCAGCAATCGGGCTAGTCAGCTAGAGGACCGTCGGCGTTTTCGACAGTGGCAGAAGTACATGACGCACCAGCTTTGCCAACCTGTTTGGCATCGGTTCGTCGAAGCTGCGTCGCTGGCAGACATCAACGGTTTTCCGTCAGTGTCAGAGCTACTGCTAGACGCTAACAACTCAGCACCGGTCGAACACCTTGCTACCGGTTGGGAATGGGTTGATCCAACTAAGGAGCAGGCAGCTAGCGAAGCAGCGATTGCGTCTAATCAATCGACGCTGCGTGATGAGCTTGCCAAGAAAGGCAAAGACTACCGACGCGTTTTGTTACAACGCGCAAAAGAAAAACAAATGCTAGACGAGCTTGGGCTACCTGATGTATTCCCCAAGCATGGACATGAGGAACCGGATACCGATTCTGAAACAGTAGTTGCACAGGTTAGCAATGGCGAAGTATGACGACATCAACTTCAAGCCTCCTGCTGGCGTGCGCAAGGCAGCGGCACAGGGATTGGAGTATCGCAGTGAGTACGGTAGAGGTGGTACGTCGGTTGGCATAGCTAGAGCCAGAGACTTATCCAACGGCACAACAATCAGTCCTAGCACTGCAAAACGGATGAAGTCTTTTTTTGCAAGGCATGAAGTAGACAAAAAAGCGCAGGGGTTTCGACAAGGCGAAGATGGTTTTCCGAGCAATGGAAAAATCGCATGGCTGTTGTGGGGTGGTGACGCAGGACAAAGCTGGGCTAACAAACTTGTAAAGCAGATAAACGCAAGGGACAAGAAACGCATGAAAAAGATCAACACTTTTGCGAACAACGACATGCTCGTTATGAGGATGGTTGCGGTTAGCGACGACGGTGCTGACGACGGCAGCTTGGCAGTCGTAGTCGCAACAGAAAACCCAGTGCAGCGTTACGACGTTCGCACCGATGAAGTTGTTAGCGAAGTCCTTCGCATGAAGGGCGTTGAGTTCCGTACACAACGCAAGCAACTACCAATAGTTGATTCGCACAACAACAGCACTGTTCAAAATGTTTTAGGCAGTGTGCGTGACATGAAGGTTGTTGGCGATGAGCTAACCGGTCGAGCGTACTTTGCAGACGACGACAAAAGTCAGGAAGCATATCGCAAGCTGCGTGATGGTCACCTAACTGACTTTTCAATAACCGCTACACCTAACGCTGTAACAAGAGTGCGACGCGGAGAAACACTGCGCGTCGGTAAACAAAAGATTGAAGGTCCAGCAGAGATCGTTGATCGCTGGCGACCACTTGACGCTTCGCTTGTCGCTATCGGTGCTGACGAGCGTTCTACTGTTCGTAGCGAGTTGCAACGATCATACCAAGACCTGCACCGAAAAAAGGACGAAGACGATATGGTTTCACTAGAGCTATTACACAGCTTGGGAATGCCGAAAGACATCACCGAAAGATCCGCTGTCGAAACTTGGGTAAGCGATAACGTCGCGACCGAGGCAGAAGCAGAAGCGGAGACAAGCGCGGAGCAGTCAAACGACGACGCGGACACCGAAGAAAGCAGCGACGCATCAGCGGACGCGACCGAAAATGAAGGCGGTTCGGATGCTGCCGCTGCCGATACACCAACAGACGACGCGACAACGGATTCACCTGTCGCTGAGGCTGTTACTACCGAACGAGCAAGGCAACGCGCCTTGCGTGACCTTGGTGCGAAGTTCGACATCCAGCGAGCGACTGTCGAAACTTGGTGCGAAAAGGGACTTTCCGTTAACGTCGCTCGCAAACAGGTATTGGAAACGATGTCGGAAAACAACAAGCCCGCTGGCACCAGTGCTACCGTTACCGGTAGCAGCATTGAACGCACTCGCGACGCTGTGAAAGCCGGTTTGATTGCAAGGGCGTTTGGTGCGTCTGGACTGAACCAGAGCCAGAACGCGGACGCTGGCACCGCTGACACCGGCATGAAGTATCACAGCCTTATTCGCATGGCAGAAACCCTGCTGCGTAGCGGTGGCATCAACACTGACCGCATGGCGCCGCGTGATATTGCTTTGGTAGCGTTAGGACACAAGGCGACTGTCCAACGCATGAACATCGCTCGCGATGGTGAGGCTTATCATGTCACTGGGTCCTTCCAGAACTTGATGCTTGATGCGTCTAACAAGACCTTGCAAGCAGCGTATGAGGAAGCACCTTTCACTTGGAACCTGTGGGCGCGACAAGCACAGTCTGTTCCCGACTTCCGCGACATCAACCGCATTCGGTTCAGCGAAGCACCGGACCTTGAGGTGGTTCCCGAAAACCACTCATACAATGAAGGCACGATGTCTGATTCAAAGGAATCGTACTCTGTTGAAAAGTTCGGTCGCATCTTTACGGTGTCTTGGGAAACTTTGGTCAACGACGATCTTGACGCAATCAGTCGAGTCCCTGCGATGCAAGGCAACGCAGCACGACGAACGCAGAACAAGAAAGTCTACGAGGTGCTTACGTCTAACCCAAACATGGCAGACGGCAACGCTCTGTTTTCAGCGGGACATGGAAACTTGGACGCAAGCGGTGCAGCACCGTCTGTTGCTGAGTTAAACGCAGCGTACTTGGCTATGATGACACAAACCGGTTTGTCGGGTGAAATCATCAACGTCGAACCTGCGTACATCATTGCGCCACCGTCCTTGCGTGGAACTGTGTTGCAACTGCTCGGTTCGTTTGCTGATCCGAACGCTGGTGGTAGTAACGCTGGCAACTCCAACACGGTCAACATTCACCAGAATGTTTTGCAACCGATCATTGAGCCGCAGCTTGAATCTGCAAGCTCAACGTCTTGGTACTTGGCAGCACAGTCTGCCAGAATTGACACCGTTGAAATTGCTTTCTTGCAGGGTGAAGAAAACCCAGTGCTGGAAAGCGAGTTTGACTTCGACAAAGACGTTTGGCGATACAAGATCAGGCAGACGTTCGGTGTTGCACCAATCGACTACCGGGGACTGTTCAAGAATCCCGGTGCTTAACCGATCCTTTGCAGCGTAGCATGGAGAACACCCGTAAGTGTTACGGTCCACAACCTCATCAGTGAAAGATAGAAATGACTGGAATCCAAAACTTCATTGAGTATGCCGATGACTTCATCGGTCATGGCTTACTTGCTGCTACCCAAGCGCATGACGCTTGGCTGATTGCTGATACTTCGTCTGCCGGTACTCCGACTTATGTTCGCGGTGGTGTCGGTGGTGCAGCGACGCTAACGCTCGACACCCAAGCCGAAGCAGAGAACGTCTGCCTCTATCACGGTGACGACTTGAACTTCGACATCGACGACATCGACCATATCGAGGTTCGGGTAAAGCAAGAACAAGCGACTATCGACTCCACGTCGCAAATCTCGTTTGGTCTTGCGTCTGCCAGAAACGACGACATCGACTTGATTGCTCATGCAGCATTGTTCCGGCTAGTTGGTTCTAACGCTATTGTTGTCGAAACAGACGACGCAGTTTTGAACAACGACGACGTTGCTACGGCAGAGGTGCTGACTAGCAGCTATCGCAAGTTCGTTATTAGCTTTGCGTCAGGTGTCAAAGACGTTCGCTTTTTCGTCGATGGTGCTAGGGTTGCTGCGTCAACTACTTTTGACATGAGCAACTACACCGGTGCATTGCAACCGCTTCTGCAAATCCAGAAGACATCGGACACCAATGGTGATGGTGTGAGCATTGACTACGTGAAGATCGTTTCGCGTCGCAGCTAATGTCACTATCCGACGCAATCAAGGCTGATGGGTCATTGGTGTTCATAAGCACCAATGACTTTGGGGAAAGCGTTACCTACAAGCCAATGAACTTTCATGGTCAGGCTGTTCGGTCAAACCGATCAGTTAACGCAGTTGTTATACGGCAAGCAGTAACCGTGTTTTCGCAAGACGGTGACACTGTTGTTGACGGCTATGAAGTACATATTGCAAATAGTGCTACGCTTGGAATTGATGCTGGCGAACTTGATACCGGTGGTGACATGCTTGCGTTTCCTTCTCACAACGGTCAGTCCGCAACGGACCATAGTATCTTGCGGCTAGTCACTCAAGATGAAGGGATGCTGGTTTTAGAATGTCGGTAGCGTCAACCCGTCCTGTACTAGAACGCATCACGCAGGTTTTGCTGTCGCGGCTAGAGTTGTTGTTAACCGGCATCAAGCCGTCAACACCAATTCAAGAGGTGTTGCGTCTGCCGCGACATGCTGACTTCACCCCGCAACATTTACAACTGATTCTCACAGTCGATACGGTTGAAGAAGATGAAGACCTTAGTCACCCCGGTAACCCTCCAGCGATAGCGTTTGTTGTGACGTACAACATACATTGCCACTTGCTGCCAAGTGAACACGATAGTACGCCAATAGACGAGTACATTGCTGTAGCTGCGGCAGACGTTGCAGAAAGCATCACTGACCCCGGTGTAGACTGGTTCAACTTTGGTGGACTGTCTATTGACGCACAGATAAATGCTTACGAACGCTTTGATGTCACCGGCGAAATGGACGGGTTCACACTGCCGGTTGAGGTCACCTATCGCGTCAGCGAGAACAGCCACTACGAGGTGCGAGCATGAAGGTAAGCATGACGCTAGACAGGACGCAGCTAGCTGCACTACGCAACGCCTGTGCTGCTACCGGTAAAAGCCTTCCGCGTGAGCTAAGCATAGCCGTAAACAAAACAGCTAAGGTTGTGCGAAAAGACATGGTGAAGGATGTCTTCACTGGCTTGCGGCTACCCAAGGCAGAAATATCAAAACGCATCAAAGTTATTGGCAGAGCTAACCGTAGCAAGCTAGCGTCTAACGTGACATTGTTTGGTACGTCAAGACTTAGCTTGAAGTGGTTTGCTTACAAGCAGACTAGCGCAGGCATACCGTACAAGATAGAAAAGACCGGCAAACGCAACGTAGCAAAAGGAGCGTTCCAAGGACCAAAGCCGCGTATCGTAAACCCTAAGCTAAAGAACGCAGTGTGGAAGCGAGTCGGCAAGTCACGATACCCGCTGGCTAGACTACATGGGGTTTCAATCGGACCATACTTTGAATCGCATCAACTGCCAGAGAAAACCATTGTCAAAGGTGGAGTGCGGTTGAGCTATGAAGTGAACCGTCGCATACGCAAAATCGTTGGAGGTTTCTAATGAACGTGCAAGATATTATCAAAAGATTACAAACAATCGCCACAGCGACCGGTGCATCTTTCCCTGTGTCTGTTGTGCGAGACGGTGACGCTACAAAGGACCGAACGATTGCTGTTTCTCAATGCGACGACAGCGTTTTGGTAGAGTGGTCAGGAAGCGATTGGACTACTCAGAAAATAGCACAGTATGTTTCTGCCGCACTACATGACGATCAATCGATTATTTGTGTGATGTCGCAAGATAACGCTGTCGTAACAAATCAACACCCCATTAAAAACGAGGATAACAATGGTTGCACTTCTTAAACGTAGGACCGTATTCGCTGCAAAGGAAGAAACGACTGTAGGCACAGCAGAGTCACTCGGTGCTGCCGACGGTGTGTTCAATGCTTATGATGTCATTGTGCAAGGAGACATCGGGGTTGAAGACCGTGAAGGGCAAGGGTCGTTCGATATGCTGCAAAGTGTTCCCGGTCCTTACGGTGGTAGCGTTAGTTTCAAAACCGACATGGGTTTTGACACAGGAGTACCAACATGGGCTAGCACCTTATTTCCTGCTTGCGGTTACATTGCAGACGGTACAGTTTTCAGACCCCAAAGTCGAGCACCTGATGATCCAGCCGGTGCTACAACGACCGTCACCATTGGTGCGTTCATTGACGGCACTCACAAAAAACTAGCCGGTGCGATGGGCAACTTCAAAGTAGTTGCACCAGCAGGCAAGATGGCAACCATTGAGTGGGAATTCAAAGGCGTATGGCAGTCGATGACTGACGCGACGTTGATTGATCCAACCTACCCAACGGCTTTGCCTATTAGGTTTGGCGAAGGGACTATCACGTACAACTCCGTGAATCAGATTGTTGAAAACGTATCGTTCGACGCAGGCAATGAAATTATTATGCGAGAGTCGGCAGCGACAGCAGCAGGGTATGTTTCAGCACTGATCGTCAGCCGTATGCCTCGGTTTACATTGAATCCCGAAGCTAACCTTGTGGCGACGCAGGACAAATACACGTTCTGGCAAGACATGGAAACAGGCGCTGGTACCGCAAACCTGTATCCGTTTAGCACGACGATGGTTAGCCCATACGGTGCGGCAGGAACAGGCACGTTGACTATCGCTGCTCCAAAAGCTCAAATTATTAACTGTCAACAAGCTGATCGCAACAAGCTCGTCGTCGATGAAGTCGAGCTAGCTTGCCAGAAAAACGATCAGTCAGAAGATGAAGATGTCTCTTTCACGTTTACGGCAGGGTAGTATGTTGCAAGTCGGTGATGAGTTTCAGATAGACGTTGACGGGCAAACTGTTACAGTGGTTTGCCTGTCCGGTGGTCAACAGAGTCGCTTGCTTGCGCTGCTGGCAAAGGTGCAAAAGTGTGAGGCAGACCAACGCATTGAAGAAATGGGGCCTTTGTTTTTGAAGGCGCTGACAATGTGTGTTGGTGATGTTGAGAAAGCGGAGGTGTTGTTTGAAACTAAGCTAGACTTTGACATGATTGGCAAAGTCATTGCTGCGACGACTGGCAAGAACGCACTGACCGACGAGGACAAAAAAAAACTAGACTAGCAGTGCTAGTGCGTAACGGGCTTTTGTGCAAGTCATGCGGTTCTTCATGCCGGGAACAGTTCGACGACGAAGATGTTCAAATAGCCTGTCCGTCCTGCGATGAAACAGGCGTTGATGCAAGAGGTGGTGCATGTCCCTTTTGCGAGTACGGCATGTTTAGAATAACCGGTTGTCCAAAGGCTTATGTTGGTGGTGAGGTAAGCCAAGCTATTAACTTGTGCGGCTTTGCAGAGAAGGGACTTCTGCCAGATTCCGGAGGCATGTTGGATCAGTCGGCAAGGTGGTTATCAATCTACTATCGGTATTCCTACGAGCAAGCAAGAGTCGATTCGGAGCGAGTGACCAATGGCGGCAAGTAAAAACATCACCATCAAGATCGGTGCTATCAACACAGCATCAAGGGTTATGCGTCAGGTGTCGCGTGACGCTGCACGAATGGGCGCGTCTGTTGGTGGAGGGCTAGCGTCTGCCGGTGGTGCGGCATCAAGGTTTGGTCGCAACCTCTCCATCGCTGGTGGACTTGGTGTGTTTGCGTTTGCAAAAATGACCAAGACGTTTGCATCGTTCGACGACGGCATGAAAGCTGTGCAAGCTATAACCCGTTCGTCAGGGAAGGACTTTGAAGCGTTAACCGCGAAAGCAAAAGAACTAGGATCGACTACCAAGTTCACGGCAACAGAAGCGGCAGAGGGTATGAAGTTCCTCGCTATGGCTGGCTTTAGTACGCAAGAGGTTTTAGACGGCATCGGTCCAACGCTATCACTCGCAGCAGCAGGAGCAGTTGAGCTAGGCGAAGCAGCAGACATCGCCTCCGATGTCGGAACCGCGTTCGGCATTGCCGCAAAAGATATTGGCAGGGTTGCCGATGTCATAGCGCAAGCTGCGACTAGCGCAAACACCGATGTCCTTATGATGTCGGAAACGATGAAGCATGTTGCACCTATCGCGATGAAGGCAGGGCAGAGCCTAGAAGAAGTAAGTGCGGCAGTCGGGTTGCTAGGCAATGCTGGTGTCAAGGCAGGGATTGCCGGAACAGACTTGAAAAACATACTCACCAACATGGCAACGACCGGAGCGCAAAAGAAGCTCAAAGATATGGGTGTAACTGTGCTAGACGCACAAGGAGAGTTCTTGCCACTTATGGACATCATGGCATCGTTTGAAAAGCAAACGGCAAGCATGACTGGTCCGCAAAAGCTAGCTGTTGCTGTTGAGATATTCGGCAAGCGATCAGCAAAGTCCGCATTGATACTTGGCTCTGCTAACGAGCAAGTTGATGAAATGCGTACCAAAATGATGAACGCTAAAGGTGCTGCCGATGAAATGGCAGCAACGATGATAAGCGGGCTCGGTGGTGCAGGCACTCTTTTGAAGTCGGCATTTGAAGGGCTAAGCATTGCAATTATCAGCGGACTAAAAGAACCGATGCTCGCGGCAGCAAGAGCGATACAAAGATTCCTACAAAACGCGACCGCGTTTGCAGAGAAAAATCCAACGATCATAAAAGTTATTGCTGCTTTCACGATTGGCATAACAGGACTTGGTATTGCCTTGATGACTCTTGGGGGAATACTTGGGATAGCTAGCGTAGCGGTTACTGCTTTTGGTGCGGTCGCTGGTGCGGTAGGAACAATGCTAAACATTGTGTGGTCACCTATCACGCTCATCGTCGGCGCAGTTCTGCTTTCGTTCGTTGCGTTAGCAGCACAAATGGCAGTCGTCGCTGGTGTGCTAACTTACATTGCGGCACAGGGTGGTGTTTTGACAGCGGCGTTTGAACATTTGAAAGCTGCTTTTGTTTCTATCATGGCAACAATCAAGCAGACGTTCGCAGGCATCGGTAACGCACTAGAGGCTGGTCAGTAC
>PDMW01024426.1_pt1 | contig 15648 bp, 16 predicted proteins | sample 1515511 | NCBI WGS metagenome assembly PDMW01 (sample SAMN07343023, study PRJNA328102) | Marine metagenome, whole genome shotgun sequencing project. | biome: marine; feature: bay; material: water; isolation source: viruses from water sample < 0.22 micron filtered, nuclease treated, low... ... | reverse complement strand
ATAGGTGGTTCTAGCCCCGTAGATGATGCGTATTTAATTTGGAGAGGTGGAACATCTAGTCAGATGAGATGGGGTTTTGGTATAGGTGATAACTATGGAATGACGATAGGGGATTCAATTGATAGGGGTACATTTACTACAGATAGAGTGAGTAACGAACCAAAAGAATGGAATTTAATTACTATTACAGATGTGGGAGAATTAGTCACTAATAATTTAAGTTGTTATGTTAATGGGGAATTAGTTAATCAAGATACATCCACATTTTTAAATGGTTCACAAATGAATCCTGGAACTATAAATGCGGGACAATTAAATATTGGTAAAGGTAACCCATCTACTTTCTCCACTTTCTTAAATGGTAGTTTAGGTCCTTGTATGATGTATGATAGAGCATTATCTCAAAGTGAGATATTAAGAAATTACGAAGCATTAAAAAGTAGATTCGATATATTATGAGTGGAACAATAGGACCAAGACCAGAAAGTATTTTTAACCGATTTTCATTTGAGTTTGATGGTACAGATGATTATGTAGATATGGGAAATACTTTAGACTTTACTAATACAGATGCCTTTTCAATTTCGTGTTGGTTTAAAAGAACAAGAAGTGGAGTAAGTGAATTTTTAGTGTCTAAACAAGATTCAACAAGCAATGCAAGGGGATATACTTTGTTAATACCATTTGATGATAATAAGGTAACGGTAGTTATTAGAAACAATACGGCATCAAGTGGAAGATTGATTGTAGATTGTACAACTGCAATTACTAACACAAACTGGCACCATATAGTAATGACTTATGACGGATCAAGTAGTGTAAGTGGTATTAATTTATATTTAGATGGAAATAATGATACAGGTGTAACAAGTGGCACGTTGTCGGCAACTATAAGCAATTCTGCAAGTTTTCAATTAGGTGCAAAAAATGGGCAAAATAAATTTAGTGGAAATATAGATGAGGTTTCGGTTTACAATTCAGAATTATCACAAAGTGACATTACAACCATTTATAATAGTGGTGTACCTAACGACATTTCTTCATTAAACCCATTAAGTTGGTGGAGAATGGGCGATGAAGCAAACTTTACTGGTGGGGTATGGACATTAACAGACCAAGGTAGTGGGGGTAATGATGGAACATCTAATGCAATGGATGAAAACAACAGAGTATTAGATACTCCTTAATAATATAAAAATAAAAAACAATAAATTATGTCACACACATTTGACCACAGAAATTTTATGATATTCAATGTATCCGAATTGGGTTCAGTGAATTTTAATGAAGTGTTGGAAACTTCACAAGATACGGTTAGAAAATCTGTTGATGAAACAAAAACATTTGTAAAATGGGAAGGTGAAACTATACCAACAAGTGTTGATTCATTAACAACTAAAGAAGGTCCTTATCATTATGATGAAATACTAACAATTTTGGGGACATCTGAATGGACACCAGAAGAACCTGAAGAAGAAGGAGGGAGATAATATGAGCGTAGTAGGAGGACCAAGAAAACCAATATCTTTAAACACTAAATCAATGAATAATGAGTTAGGGTCTAGTACTTTATATTTTGTGGGTGATACAACAATGGAATCTTTAGGTGGTCTTGATACATTTAGCTTCTCAACATGGGTAAAGTTTATTGCTTCTGGGTATGTAGGGACGACTACTATTGCTAAATGTTTTACTGCTAGAGATTTAATGTGGCATTTTAAAATCGAAGTAGGGAAGAACGGACCAGAATTTGTGGTGATAATAAATAATAGTCCCATATTTAGGTGTACACCTCCATCATTAAACACTTGGATAAACATATCTTTTGCAATGAAGACAACTAAAGGCCAACCAGTAGAGTTCGATGTGTGGTTTGATGGTGTGTCACAAATTAACTCAATAACACCAGGAGGTCTTACGACACCTGCAGTGGCAGGAACGTCTTATTTGTTAGCGGACGAAGATAATATATCTTCCGTTATGAGAATGAATCAAGTTGCCTTTTTTGACTATCAATTAAAACAAACTAATGTAGATACGATATATAATGGTGGATGTCCTACGGACTTTTCAAGTCTGACACCCGTTGTTTATATAAAAGATCTGGAATCGGCAACTTATGATGGTATTGAGTGGACTGCGCTTGATACAGGTTCACTTGGTGGTAATTTCACAAGTATAAATCTTAATGGGGTAATAACAGATAGTCCATGTCCATAAAAAATAAATGTGATATTTATATAATAAATGATAAATTATGGGAAAAGTAAGTGGTAAAATAGTAAACCCGATATCAGTAGTAGGTGATGTAATTAGTGAAATTGAGTCTCCTATTAATTTGAACGTAGGTACTGATATGAATTATCAGTCATCTTCTTTATCTACATTCTTAAAAACTGATACTGCGTTATTTTTACCTACTGATTTATCACAAATAAATACGATATTCTTATTATCTAAACCAGAAAAATATGGTCAATCTATATTTAGGAATAGGTTAACAGAAAAAACTATACCAATTAATTTAAATGGAAATGTAAGTGACGCAAATTCTACAATAGAGATAGCCGAAAACAATCAAATACTTTATATAGATAATGGTAAAAAATATCAGTTACTATCTAGTAGAAATGAGAGTAACAACTATGGGTGGGAACCTGTTAGTAATAGGGCGAAATATAATCACATAGAAAGATCAGATTTCGATAGTTTTGATTTCCCACAAGTTACAATAAGAGGGGTTAGAAAAATACCTGCAACTACGGCAGATACGTTATGTGGTCCTGTTACATACACAGGTGAGACTTATGATAGAATGAATTACAATTGGTTTTTTGGTAACAATTCAGGTATATCATTTAACCCCATACAAAGTGGAGGTACTCCAGTTATATTAAGTGGGGCGATGGAATCACAAGAAGGTGTTGCATCTATATCTAACAGAGAAGGACAATTATTATTTTATACAAATGGAGAAACAGTTTACACTAGTGGAAACACAATTATGGTTAATGGTACAGGGTTATCTAGTTCGGGAACTTCAACACAATCAGTTGTTATTACTCCTAAACCGCAATCCGATAAGTATTATTTGTTTACAACAGATTACAACGGAAGTCCTAATGGTTTTGAGTATTCTATAGTAAATATGGAATTACAAGATGGTGATGGTGAAGTTGAAACTAAAAATATTAAACTTATTAATTCACCACTAACTGAAAAAGTTACTGCGTGTAGTCATAGTGATGGGGAGTCTTATTGGGTTGTAACACATACAAGTGGGGACACAAATTATTACTCATATAGATTATCTTCTTTAGGTTTAACTGGTCCAACCATTACAAGTATAGGTAGTACACACAATACTGCGAGAGGGTATATGAAAACCTCTCCTGATTGTAGTAAACTAATATCAGTACTATATGATGAAGATATTATAGACATATTTGATTTTGACGCATCTGCAGGAACTTTAAGTAATTTCTTAACTATTACAGGAAAGACGTTTGATGTTGGACCTTATGGTTTAGAATTTTCATCGGATTCTTCTAAGTTTTATGTTAGTGAGGGTGCTGGTGAAAAAGTTTATCAGTTTGATTTAACCTACACTTCTTCTACAGAAATGTTAGACAATGTTATCGTAGTTGCAAGAATTGGTGGTGCAAGTTTTGGTTCATTACAAATGGCACCAGATGAAAGAATTTATTTAGCAGATTATGATAATACTAATTTACATATTATACATAGACCTAATGGGTTAGGGGTTCAATGTAATTTTGAAGAAAACGGTATAACATTGACGAGTAGTACCATAACTGGTACGTCTTCATATTGGGGATTACCAAATTCAATTACAGATAAAACAATATCTTGTGATAGAAGTGTATATTCAATACCATTAGAAAGGGGAGGGTATTCTTTTGATGTGTTAGTCAATAATGTTAATGGTGTAGTAATACCTAAAAAATTATCTTGTTTTGGTGAAATATATAAATACGATCAATCAATAGAACAATTTAGTAATTCATCGGTATCTAATTTTACTATACCTTATGAAAGTTTAACTGGCGATAACAAAAATACAATTGCAATACAATCTGCAGATATAGGTGAGGGTGAGTTTTTAGTTAAATCTTATTGGCAATATGACGTAAATACACTTTTCGCTAAACAAGAAAAAGTTAGAAAAGATAACATCACAACATATAAAAGAGGTGAATTATATGGTTTATATGTACCAGAAACTGATTGGTATTTTATAAGTTTATATGACGCTAGTAAACCTATTTTTAATAATTCTGAATCACCTGCACCTGCAGGTATTAATACATTGGTTGTATCAACACAGTTTACGGAAAGTGGAAGAACTGACTATTATATACAGGGATTATCTGAACCAATAGTTAGTTATAATGGTTCAGTTTTAGCTAAAAACATTGAATATAGTGCATATACAAGTGGTTCCACTAGATTTATTAGATTAAATTTCACACCTTTAGATAGACAAATTTTAACTTATGCATATGTAAGAGATGGTGGTTCTAACGATATATTACCAGATTTATATATAATTAATAATACTATAAAAAGTGGTGATACTGGAACACAAAGTAGTACTGACAGAGTTTTTTATAATATAACTGAAAATAAATACGAATTTTATTTACTTAGTGTACCAATAAGTGACGTAGTTTTAAGTATTAATGGTTCTATATTAACTAACGGTATTGAATATTATCCTTCTCAAACTAATAACAGAAGAATTATATTTGATAGTTTAGTTTTAAATAATGGTGATATAATAGAAGCATTCTACCAACCCAAAGCAAACGTAACGGGTGGAGTAAGGACAAATAGTCCTACAATAAGTTGGTCTATTGATACACCACCTATGGATAATAATGGTAAATTTACTATAGAATTTGTAGATGATACAGATAAAAATTTCGAAAATATAATATATAGTTTTGAAGTAGATTACATAGTTTCACAAAGAACATATAGTAAAAATGTAGTATTGACAAATGCGAAAGCTGGCGATAAATTTATATATAGAGTAAAAAATGAAAAATTTTATACACCTATAATTGGTGAGACTATTTATAGTGTAAGTTATAGTGATGTGAATAATATAGAAATACTAGTTAATAGTGGTGGCGCATATTAAAATAATAATATTTGATATATTTATTAATAAATAAAAGAGAAAATGAGTTACATAAATAAACAAGATACTACCTTAGTAAGAGTTAAGTTAACTGATATTGGTAGAGAGCAATTAGCAAAAGGGCAATTAACCTTTACTAATTATATGATTGGCGATTCAGAAGTCGACTATAATTATGTTAAAGGGTGGAGTGAATTTGTACCGAATGAAGGTGCAACAACAGGTGAATTTTGGTTTCCAGAGGCAGACGGAAACATAGTAAAAAATATTTTTTCAAAAGTACTTAGACCAAAAGACGACAACCCATTTTTTTCTTCATTTCTTTTAAATCAAAGTAATGAATTCATTTTCCCACTAAATCAACAAAGTAATATACAATTAATAAAAGGTATTGTAACTAATGAAGCAGATGATAGAGGGTTTTTCTCAGGTTCTACAGTTGATAGTGGATTGGTTCCACAAATAGGTAGTGATTTTATTAAAGAAACAGGTACAATAGATTTAGTTAATTTCGATGGTGCTACTGATTTTACAACATATACTCAAGGAGTTTTATCGGGAATCACATTAACTAATAGTGAAGTTAATGATTATATTATATTTAAATTTAGTAACCCAACATTAGGTAATTTAACTGGTAGTACAATGACTGCAGCAACCTTAAATACGACTTATAATATTACATCTATAAGTGGTTCTACAATTAAAGTAGATAGGGTTTTACCAACACTAAATCCATATTCGGGTACAATTATCACATATTATGTTTTACCTGGTGGCGATAACCCTACCGATGATTATTATGGTGCGAATTCATTAACTGCATATTGGAACTCAGGTACACTATCTTTTGATAGTAGTTGTGATATTTGTAACGAAAATATTCCAGTTTGGAATATGAATAATGTATGGACTGAGAACCCAGCTGGTTTATATAAAGACTCACCAGTAAATTATCATGAACATAATTTGTTTGGTTCTGAACAATTTGCAGGGTCTAAACAATATCTTAGTTATAATGAAAATTTAACATGTAATACTAATGATGCTACTTCAGTGTGTGGTACTGACACACCAATAAGTTATATCGATCCTTACAAAAAGAGTATAAGTATTTTACATTACTCTAATAGTTGTATATCTAATTTTTATGGTGAACAATTTTATGTGGATCAAGAAACTGGTAAGTTATTAAATTTAGATATTCCTGTTATGTGGCATAGAAGAAATGATGTTGGTACTGCGAGTGGTACGACATTAGGTATGAGATTTACTTCAGATACAATTAAGAAAACATTGTCTACAAATAATGATGTGGAGTATTATGATTTAATAGAATTTAGCGGTATGTCAGTTTCACCTACAATGCCTTTAGTGGTTGGTAGGGTTTTTCCACAATTAAAAATTGTAGTAATAGATAACGAAGAGTTAGTTGCGGCTATGTCTTATAAATCGAATAGAAACTTTACTTTACCTGATTTAGCTGCGGAGTTAGTAACACCAGTTAATGGTAACTGTACAGGGGTATTAAAGGCAGGAGAAACTTTGTTTATGACATATTGGTTAGATAATGTTGGTACAGGTACTACTGGTACTACTAATGTTACAACACCTATATTACCTTGTCAAAGGTACACTGTTTTAGATAACAAAACTAGTTCAGATAAAGATATACAATTTAGATTAGATAATGTTGATCATTTACCTTATATGAGAAAAAGAGAAGACTCTAATTATGATGGTTACGGATACTTTTCAGATTCATTTAAAGTGTTAGCACAAGTTATTAATAGAAACACTCAAAACAGACCTACACCATCAGAATGGAAGGTAATAGATTTTACGTCTACTAATATTACGGGTAATAGCGGTGAGACAATCAATCCTTTATTATTTGAAAACCAAAATTCTAACACCACAGGATTTATATTGACTGGTTCTTTATATACTGGAGGTACTCAATTTAATTTGGGACAATCGTTGGATATGTCTAGTGCTAGTTATTATGGTAAAATGACTTTTGGGGATGAAAGATTATTTTATGGTAATTTAAGAACACATATTGCAGCAACAATTTACAAATCGTTATTTAATATAACGATAGATGGGGCAACAATCTTTTCTAGTAGTAATACGACATTTGATTTAGGTTTAGATAGATATGTTAGTGAGATTGGTATTTTAGATAATAATAATAATTTAGTGTTAGTTGGTAAATTGTCTAGACCTATTAGGTTGTCAGATGGTACAACGGCATCTATAGAATTAACAATAGACTTTTAAAAATTAAAAAATGGGATTAATAGATAGCGCAACAACGGTTACAATTAGGGCTAGGCTAACAGACGTTGGTAGGAAAAAACTTTTAACTAATACAAACACTATATTTTCAAACTTTGTGTTAGGTGATTCAGACGCCAATTATAATACTAGTGAAGACTTAACTACTGGTAGAATTCCTACAAATAGTGGCGATTTAGGTACGAATGGTAGTACCAACGACAACATATATAACAATGTTGGTGTGAGTAGTAGACTTTTTGTTAGTGTCGCACCTATAGTTTCAAAAAGAGTAGAAAGAAATTCTTCTGTTATTAATACAACTACAACAATAGTTGGTGAAGAAACAGTTAGTGGAGATAGTCTTACATTTTTACAAATTGATAAAAATGTGACAAATAGTCAAAACACAAATTACTTTAAATCTTTATCATTACCAATTACTGATAGTTCTATAAACACATTTACAGGTACGACTTCACAAAACGGTGGGTGGTCAGATACACCGTTTAGTGGTTTAGGTGTAACTAAGGTACTTATGGGTGTAGTAGATAATAGTAAGTATGGTGAAATCATTGATGGTAAAAGTATTAAATTAACTTTACCTGTTTACACTGGATTTACAAGTGGTGGTACAGGGACAGGTATTACAACATATACTATATATAGTACTTATCCTAATACAACAATTAGTAATAGTTCTTTAGATTCAGATTATGTTGATAGGAGTACTTACCCTCAAACTATTTTTAAGAGATCAATAAATGTTTCTTATTTGGTTTCTGATGATATACAAAAACCAAATAACGATACAACTAAAAGTTGGGCAACAGGATACGACTCATTTAAACCATTTAGTATAAATGGAAAAGAACTTATAAATGTACAAACGGTGTCAACTACAGGTATTAATGCGGATAAGATAGCAGGTGTATTCTATTTAGATAAAGGTATTTTTGCAATTACTGATGAAACAATTGTGAATAACATTGCAATAAATTTTAGTGGTGATGTAGAAACTACTACAACAAATAATGGATTAGGGCTTTACTATTATACAGGTGGAAGTTATAATTGTGTTGTAGATAGTATACAAAAGGACTTAGTTCAAAACATTGTATGTATTGCAGCTAGAGGTGAGTTTTATAATTCGCAAAACGAAACACTTACAGTTAGCGATGACGTTAGGATTAGTGAGGTGGCAATTACAGACACCGCAGGAAATGTTTTAGCTATAGGTAAAACAGATAGACATATAGTTAAAAAGAAGAATGACTTTGTTGTATTTGATGTACAGATAGTCATATAATAGAGAGGTAAAAAGTTTTTTATGAGTAGGATATTGGGATTAGATGTCTCAACTAAAACGATAGGTATATCGTTATTTGAAGACAAAGGAGATAGTGGTAAGTTACAAATGTTAACACACATCACACCAAAGGTTAAACCAAAACCTAAAGACAATATTGAGTTATTAATTAAGAAAGCTCAGATTTTCCAAAACGAATTTTTAGAAAAATATAGTGATATTGAAATAGATAGAGTTATAATTGAGGAACCATTAGTTCGTTCTAACAATGTTAATACTGTGGCAACACTATTGAGATTTAATGGGATGATATGTAGATCAGTTTATGAAGTTTTAAATATTATACCTGAATTTATTTCATCGTATGACGCTAGAAAGTTCGCATTTCCAGAATTAATGGAAATTCGTAAAATAAATAAAAAAGGGGAACCTTATACAGAAAAAGAAATTGAAAGAAAACAACCTGTTTTATTTGGAGGACACTCATTCGATGTTGATAAGAAACAGATTATTTGGGAAAAGGTTAATGAAAGAGAACCACAGATTGTTTGGGTTTACGATAAACACCAAAGACTATCTAAAGAGAACTTTGATATGACTGATGCATATGCATGTGTTTTAGGACAGATGAGAAAAGAAGATAAGTGGACATAAACTTATTTATTAGTTAAATTTTAAATATCGATCTGAAAGGGTCGATATTTTTTTTACCTAAAAATTTGTTTCTTTGGAAAACTTTTGTATATTTGTATTATTAAACCAAAACAAAGATGATTAAAATAATATTTATAATAGAATTGGTATTTATGGGAATAGCCCTTATTGTCGGTTTAAAAGACAACGATTCTCTATAAACCAAAACAAAGATGATGAGTAAAAATATTGCCTTACAAAGACATGTTTCTAGAATGTTAGCAGATGTAGGTTTTGATAAACTATTAAAGGCAGTTAACGATACTATTTTGGAAAAACAATATAGTTCAACTCAAACGTATTGGAAAGAATTTAAGAAAGAATTATTAAACCAAAACAAAGATGATTAAAATAATATGTATAATAGGATTGATAATTATGGGAATAGCCTTTATTTCCGCTTTAAAAGACTTTAACGATTCTCTATAAACCAAAAACAAAGATGAAAGAGATTAACATAAATTGGTGGGCAAAAGATGATTGGTATTTTATACCAACATTTAACCTACACGTAGAATACAGATGCTTTAGTTTTTACTTTCTAAAGTTTACTTTAGAATTAACTTATTAAACAAAAACAAGGATGTGTAATGTCAGAATTGATAGTTGAAATATTAGAAGGTATTTTAGGTGAACCTAAAAACCATTATGAAAACAAAGGACAGATTTCTTTTGATTGTCCCGTTTGTTCTCACGAAATAAAGGGTTTGGATAAGGGAGATGGTAAAGGTAACTTAGAAGTCAACTATGGGTATCATGTGTATAAATGTTGGGCTTGTTCAGAAACACATGAAACACAAGGTACAATATATAAGTTAATTAGGAATTACGGTAGTAAAAGTGATTTAAAAAAATATAGGTTAGTAAATCCAAACATAGAACTTAAAAAGAAAGAAAAGAAAGAGATAAAAGGATTACCAAAAGACTTTATACCTTTATCTGAAGAATGTAATAGTATAGAATATAAAAAGGCGTTAGAATACTTAACCAAAAGAAATATTGATACGGATACTATAGAAAAGTATAATATTGGTTATTGTGAAAAAGGTGATTATTCAAATAGGGTACTATTTCCTTCCTATGATATTCATAATGATGTTAACTATTATTTGGGTAGAAGTTATGAAAATTACACTAAATTAAAATATAAGAATCCTGAAATACCTAAGACAGAAATAATATTTAATGAAGGTAAAGTTAATTGGGATTCAAACATTTTTATTGTGGAGGGAGTATTTGATCATATAGTAGTACCTAACAGTATACCTATGTTGGGTAAGGTAATGAGTGATGACTTATTTTCTAAATTAGTAAGTAAAGCTGAATGTAAAGTAATAATACTTTTAGATTCTGACGCATATACTGACGCAATTAAGTTATATAAAAAATTAAATTCTACTAAATTAATCGGTAGAGTGTTTATAATAAAACTACCAAAAGGGTATGACATATCAGATGTTAACCAAAAGTTAGGTAAAAAAGGTGTGGTAAATGTTTTATCTACTGCAAAAAAAATCAAAGAAAGTTTGTTATAGTTAAAAATTTATTTTATATTTGTATTATGAAATTATTTTTAGACGATATTAGAAATCCTTACGATGTATTTAGATTAACAGTTAACCCACTTTATGAGAACGACAAAGATTGGGTTATTGTAAGAGATTATTACCAGTTTATTGATGCAATTAATAAATTTGGTTTACCTACATACATTTCTTTCGATCATGATTTATCATACGATGCATATCTACCAGAAAATCAAGAGGGTGATATAGATTATGAAAATTTAGAAGAAAAGACTGGGTACGATGCTTGTAGATGGTTGTGTGAATTTTGTTTAGATAAGGGTGAAGACATACCAACATATTTAGTACATTCTGCGAACCCTGTTGGGAAGAAGAATATAGAAAGTTATTTGGAAAATTTTAAAAAAAATTTAGTAGGATGATAGAAATTATTATAGTGATATTGGTATTACTAATACCAATATTGTTCTCCACAAAATTAGACGATTAAAAAATGGGTAATAACAAAAAATATATAGTAGTAGAAAGAAATCGAAAGTGGGATTCTTTTGATTTAATTAATGAAGATACAACTGATTTGAGTGATATATGGGAATCACATATCCCATATAAATTAAACATTGAACATAGGGGTAGAATTAAACCACTTATTTTTGATAACAGAGGCGAGGCGGTTAAATATAAAGATAAGATACAGACTGACCACAATAGAGGGTGGGCGGAGAATAGTCACATTTATAAGATGTACGGAGATTCAAAACCTAAATGGAAGGTGGAAGAATATACGGGAGATTTATTTAGGTAATTTAGATAAATCTCTGACGAAAGCTCGAATTTTAACCTTATCCCAATTTTTTAAATCTTCACCATTATCACCCAATAGTAAAATGGACATTGTACGATGCCAACCTTCTATAAGTTCATACTTACCATCGGGTTTTTTTTCTACTATAACAGGTTCGTTAGTACCATCACCCTTAGCGATATCCCTTTGTGTTTGAGTTCTTTCTTCATCATCAGGTACTTGGTAAGTGTTTACATTACCAAAGTCCCTTTCTGAGAATGCGTTTAATGTTCTTTCATCAAAGTCTTCAGGGTTAACATTTAAAATTTGTAATTTCCAAGGTCCCTTTAAAAACTCACCCCAATAACCTCTGGCGAATAATAATGGATCACCATAGAATTCTTTTTCTATAGTCTCAAATTCATTAACAATATTATTATAGAAAAAATCTTTAAGAACGTATTCGGGTGTCATAGGAAATGATTTTCTTAACCTTTCATACATTTTCTTACCTAAGTTATGGTCTTTGTAAATAGGAACATCTTCTACAATACCCATTTCATATTCATCACTATTAGGTGAAGCATTAGATACACTCCAATACTCTAAGTCCTCTTTTAATATTCTCCTAATTAAATTTTTCATCACCAATTAAAATCTTTATCTACCCCCACCTTAATAGTCCAGTCCCAAGTATCTCTTGTATCTTGTTCTTCATCATCTGGATCAATATTAAAATTACGTATATCATATTCTAACATAATATCCATATATGTGGCATTAGAATAAAATTCATCAACCCTAACTTGTGAGTAATGAGTTGAATGTGCTTTAAATTTTTGTTTGGGAACTATAGTTATTTGTTCGGGATCAATAGTTAAAATTTTATCCCCCCATTTTTGAATGTTTACATATGTGCAGGCATAAAGAAAATCAGTACCTCCATAATCATGACCAAAAGATTTTTTTAAGAAACCAAATATATACTCGTAAGTACTCAAGTCATCTGCCATTTTGATTATATCTATATTTTCTTTTTTTATTATTTGCCTGTAAACTACCCCACAAACTTTTTGGATATATTTTTTATTATATAATATGTTCATAATTTGTCTTTTTAAGAAAAAATCATTATACTTAATAATAAATAGTGTAAAAATGGATATAATTAAAGAGTTATCTAAATTTAATCATATAAAATATTATGATGAACCACACAAATACTATATAGATGGGGTACAGACAATAAGTTGTACAGGATTTATACATAGATTTGTTAATGATTTTGAAGATGGTATTTTAAAACCTGATAAATGGGCGGAGAAACAAGGTCATATATATGAGGCTAAAAGTATGGCAGATAGATACGCACATAAACAAAACTTCTACCCTATGGAAGATGATAGATATGGTAGACCTGATTACTCTAAACCAAAACCACCGAATGAATGTATTACTGAAGAAGATGTAAATAAAAAATGGTTATATAAAAACCATCATGCAACTTATGAAGGTTCTACTTTACACGATTATATAGAAAATTATCTTAACAATAAGATAAAACCTGAGCCAAACGTAAGTCCCGAAGGTTTAAAGTTTGAGGAAATTTCTGAAACATATGCAACAATGAAAGAACATTTTCATAATTTTTATGAGGACACAGTGGGAAAGGGTAAACTTATACCAGTAAAATCTGAATTGGTTGTAGGTGATAGTGATTTAATGTTATGTGGTATGGTAGATCAATTATTTTGGAATGAGAGACATCAGTGTCTTCAGATATGGGATTGGAAAACCAATACAAAGTTACGTATGAAAAATGATTTTGGTAATAAAATGAAAGATATGTTGTGGATGTTAGATGATTGTGAGTTTAATACTTATTCATTACAGTTGTCAATCTACAAAAAAATCATTGAAAGAAATACTAATTTAAAACTGGGTAGTTGCCATTTAGTATGGTTCAATGAAGAGAATCCAAACTATAAAGTAATTAATTGTGAAGACTATACCAACTATGTTGATGATATGTTTGAACTATTACTAAGTGAGAGAAAAGAGAAACTTTTACAATAAAATTGTCTTTCTCTAAAAAAATACCTATATTTATATTATGATAAAAAAGTTGTTTCACATTGCAGACTTACATTTTAGAACGTATAAAAGATTAGATGAGTCTGAAATAGTTTGTCAAAAGTTTATTGAAGAAGTAAGTAATTACGTAGAAGAAAATAACCTCAACTATAATGAAGTTAGAATAGTTATTGCGGGTGACATTGTTCACCAAAAGATTACAATTTCGAATGAGTTATCTGTATTAGTTAGTAATTTCTTAGATGATTGTACTAAAATTTGTCCTGTCATTATTATTGCAGGTAATCACGATTTATTAGAGAATAATAAAGATAGAATAGATTCACTTACACCTGTGATAGAAAAAAGAACATATAGTGATAATGTTTCTTATTTTAAAGATAGTAAATGTTATTTAGATGATAATATTGTATGGTGTGTTTATTCTATATTTGAAGAGAATCAAAAACCTAATATTATTGAAGCTAGAAAAAAATACGGTAAAGACAAAAAATATATTGGTTTATTTCACGCACCTGTTAATGGGGCAATAACATCAGTAGGTTTCGAATTTGAGGAACAAGCTGAATTAGAACAATTTGATGGTTGTGATGCGGTTATTATGGGAGATATACACCATAGACAAAATTTTGTTAGAAAAGGTGTAAATATTACTTATTGTGGTAGTTTCATACAACAAGATTTTGGTGAAAGAGTTAGTGATCATGGATATCTAATATGGGATGTAGAACATTTAGATTATACAGAACATAATATTGATACTGAATATGGTTACTACGTATTTAAAATAAATTCTTTGGAGGACATAGAAAACCAAAGAGAGTATCTAACTAATAGTTAATGGAAATCCCTAAAAAATTAAAGGATGAGGTTTGGGAGTATTGTAGAATGAACGATATCTCAAACGTAGACGAATTTATTATTAAAATGGTTCAACAAGGATACACAGTTGAAAAGTTTGGTGCAACACCAATAGGTACGGGTGAAGTTACTGAAGTGGAAAAGATTGTTGAGAAAATAGTTGAGGTACCTGTGGAAAAGATTGTTGAAAAAACTATAGAGGTTCCAGTAGAGAAAATTGTGGAGAAAGAAATATATATAACTGATGATGAACAAGTGAACGAACTATCTCAAAAAATATTAAGGGTGGAGAAAGAGAATAAAGATTTAAAAGAAAAAGTTTCTGTGTTAGAATCAAAACCACCAAAAGTTATAGAAAAAGAAGTCACTGTAGAAAAGATAGTAAAAGTTAAAGACGAAGAAGAGATAGAAAAACTAAAAAAAGAAATAGAAGAACTTAAAAAGAATAGTAATAATGATATATATGGTGATGAAAAAAAAGGTGGTTGGTTCGGATCTAATTTATTAAATAGAAAATGATGGAAAAAGTTATAGATATTAAAAATAAGTTGGTTGACGTACCAACTAAAGCACAAATAAGAGTTGATTGGCAAGATTACCCTGAAAATAGAACCATTGAGAGTGTTAGTAGAGTTAAAACATATTTCTCTGAAAAATATGGTGTACCTAAAACATCTATAAAGATTAATTTTATTCCCATACTAAAAAATAATGCAGGTAAAGTTATTGATTTAAGTGATGGTATCATTGATAATATTATGGATACCGCTTATCAGAGAGGATTATTTAGAGAATGGTTAAAACTAAATGAAGTTACAATTGATTATGATAGACTTTGTAGATTAGATGATAAAATTAATGAGGTGTTAATTAATCAAGAAGAAGAAGATATTAGATATAGAAGATGGGGTATTAAAAAACTTTGGGTTAATAA
>PDMW01017399.1_pt1 | contig 15725 bp, 6 predicted proteins | sample 1515511 | NCBI WGS metagenome assembly PDMW01 (sample SAMN07343023, study PRJNA328102) | Marine metagenome, whole genome shotgun sequencing project. | biome: marine; feature: bay; material: water; isolation source: viruses from water sample < 0.22 micron filtered, nuclease treated, low... ... | reverse complement strand
CTCTTAAGAATGGCTATTCCAGCTATGACTCAATTTACCGCAAGAACAGTAGAAAATGCTGTTGCAGCAAGAAAAGCAGCTGGAGAACAACAAAAACAAGCTAATGCCAAAATAGCTCTAATTAATGCCGAATTAAAAGCAGAACAAGCATTAGCAAGAGAAAAACTAGAACAACAAAGATTAGAAATTCAAAGAAATACTAAAACAGGTAGTATAGGGGTTGGGGGTAAAGAGGCTTCAAAAAGAATAGAAGCAGCCCTTCAAAGAGAAATAGCGGCTAAAGGAAGATTAGAGCTTGTAAATAAAAGAATAGCAGATATTACAAACCCTAGAGGACTTAAACAAAGAAGGCTTAATGATGAAATTATGAAAGAGCTTTCAATGTTACGACAAGAAAAGGTTGTTTTAGAACAAATTAGAGATTTAGATAAAAATAAAGTTGAGCCTTTTACAGGGCCTGTAAAAGGTAAGGAAGCAGACAGAACAGCTATACAGACAAAAATAAAAGCAATGACAGCTGAAAGACTTGCAAACGTGCAAGTAATTGCAAGTAATAAAGGATTAACAGCAGCTTTAGCACTAGTAGCCAAAGAATATTTTAATGTAAGAACAAATATTATTGCTACTACAAAAGCAACTGGTATATTTGGAAAAACCTCCGCAACATTAAGAGCAGGAATGTTTGCATTAAAAGCAAGCGTAATATCTTTAGCAACATCATTCCAAGCTCTTTGGACAGCTATAATGGGGCCTCTAACAGTATTTCTAATGATATTACCCATACTACAGTCTTTCAATAGATTCTTAGGAGTAGGAAGCGAAGAGGCAGAAAATCTAACAAACGCAACTAAAGAAATGAAGAGTGCTATGAAACTATTGCCTGATAGAATTACGCATGTTAATGAACAAATGAAGCTACTAGGAGAAGGAAACTTTAAAGCAGTTAATCAAGGCACAGAAGCTTTTAAAAATTCTATAGCAGAAACAATCAGTGCGTTAGATAATCAAATAGACGCTTTTAATGAATATACAGAAAACGCTAAGCCTTGGGCACAGTTCTGGGGCGAGAAACTGCCTGCAATGTTTGGGGGCGGAACAAAAAGAAAAATACAAAGAAATACAGATGAGATTATAGAAACCATAAGAGCTCAGAGTGATATGCTAACTCCAGAAATGAAAAGATTATTTGAGCAATTAGATGCAGCAGGTTCAACTTCAACGGGGGAAGACGATAAAGCAATAAGAACAGCTATACTGGATAGGCAGAAAGAGGAAGCAAAAGGTTTCGAGAATATAAGATCAGCGATTGACGGCGCTAGAGACTCAGCAAGAGCGTTTTCTAATAGTTTAATTGTTAAAACTGACGTAGATAAACCTTTGGCAACATTTAGACAATTAAATACAGTACTTGAAAGTGCCTTACTTTCTGAAAAAGAAAGAAAAAATGTATTAGCCGAAATAACAAATGACACCGCCGTACTATCTTTAGCTACAGAAGACCAAAGAACAATATTAAAGTCAATAAATATAGAAGATAAAGTAAAAAGACAAGTACTACAAGATATAGAGGATTCTTACTTTAGACAACAAGAAACTTTAATAAGACAAAAACAAGAACTAGCCGAGATTAAAACTTTACAACAAGCAATATCAAACTTAGCAAAAATATCAGAAGGCGCAGTTGATAGGTCTTTTCAACTAAAACAACAAGAAGTAGAGTTACAGAGAGAAAGTTTAAGATTTGTTGTTGAATCTACTCTAAAAGGAACGCAATTAAGTAGGGCTAATTTAGAAGCCTTAAGCAAAGAAAAAACTTTACTTGGAAATAATTTAGTAACAAAAGAAAATATAGCTGCAGTTCAAGCAGCCCTAAATGCAATGCAGGAGTTAGAAAATCTTGAATTAAAACAGAAGTTTGCTACTGCAACAGAAGAATTTAGATTATTATTACAAAAAGCAGAAGTTCAAAAAAATCTTTTAGGATACGAAGAAAGTCTTAACAAAGAAAAAATGAAACAAGTAGAACTACAGGCAAAAATAGCACAGTTTGCGGAAACAGGTTCAACATCCTTAAGTCCTGTTAGACAAGCAGCAGTTTTACTCAAACAAATATCCTTAGAGAGTTCTACTTTATCAAGAAAAGAAAAAATAGAAAAAGATATAGTAACTAATAAATTTGCTATTATGAAAGCTGAATTACAAACAATGGCAGCCATTGAAACTAGTGAAAATGCAATTATTAATGCAAAGAAAAAATCAAATAAAGATTTATTAAAAACTACACTTGAAGCTGCAAAAATAGCCTTAGACACCGAACTTGCTAAAACTTTACTATTATTTAATACTGGCCAACTTTCACAAGATAATTTTAATACAACTGCATTAGCAATTGGTAAAGCTATGTCTGCTGTAGATGGTCAATTAAAGTCTATAACAGAAGAAACAAGTTCAACAGTAACAGAAATATCTACAAATTTTGCTAATGATTTACAAAATTTATCAGACGCACAAAAAAATGCTCTTGAAGCAATAGGCTTAAAATTTGGAAATCAAGTAGATACAATGGCAACTAAACTTTTAGATTTAATAAGTAAATTAAATCCTGGGTCTGATTTTGGTGACAATCTTTTCAAAAGTTTAAATAATAGATTTGCTTCAGTTAATTTAATGAACGCCACAAAGAAAGATGAAGAAGGAAATGATGTACCAATTTTAAGTAAAGCTCAAAAAAGGTCTGCAGTAATAAATATGATGGAAGAGGATATGATGAGATTATCTAAATCCATAGAAGAAACATTAGGAAAAGATGGTGTATTATTATCTGCTTTAGCTGAAGTAGGGGCAAATATGATAGATTTAGGACAAAACTTTAAAGCAACTTTTACAGCAGGAGCAGAAGGAGCAGAAAGGACAGCCGCAGTATTAACAGCAGTTGCAGGTAGTTTATCCGGTATACAGTCAATAGTAAATGCAAATAGTCAGCAACAAGTACAGGAAATAGATAAATTAATTGAAGCTGAGCAAAGAAGAGACGGAAAATCAAAAGAATCTGTTGAAAAAATGAAACAGATGGAGAAACAAAAAGAGAAAGTGCAAAGAAAAGCTTTTGAAGTAAATAAAAAGCTTATGATTGCACAAGCTATAGCTTCCACAGCCGCAGGTATAGCAGCAACAATACCTTTATTAATACCCCCAACTACAGGATTAGCTATAGGTCTTATGGCTATGATGGGCGCAATCGGAGCAGCACAAGTAGCTCTAATTTCTAAATTAAGTTTTCAAGGAGGAGCATCAGATACTCCCGCAGCTCCGAGTACAGCATTATCTATAGGACAAAGATCAAGTAATGTAGACGTAGCACAGAATGCTACAGGTGGAGAACTTAACTACTTAAGAGGAGGTTCTACAGACGGAACTAATCTCGGCGGGGCTGGAGGAGCTATGGGTAGAAAAGGTTACGCAAATGGCGGAGAAGGTATTGTAGTTGGAGAAAGAGGCCCTGAGATTATTACTCCTGCAGACCCAGTAGACATTACACCAAACTTTGCACTTGGCGGAGAAACAAATGTAAACTTTACAATCAATGCAGTCGATGCAGCCGGAGTAGAGGACTTATTAGTAAATCAACGAGGAAATATTATTAGAATGATAAGAGAAGCAGCCAACGAGAACGGAGAAGACTTTTTAACACAAGTAGACCCTATGGCTTACGGGAGTAACAGCTAATGGCAACATTTACAGCATTTGCAAATAGATTACCAGACCCTAACTATGGTATAGCAGAGGATGGTTCTACTTCCAATACAACTGTAACAGGTCCTGGATTTAAAAGTGTCAAGTTTACAAGCGAGCAACCAACTGCAATCAGTAGAACAAACAGCGGAAGAGTAATTACAAGAGCAATCGTAGCTCATAGATGGAAAGTACAAATAACTTATAATCCTATGACTCGTGACCAATTTGAACCTGTATATAATTTTTTATTGGAAAAAAGAGGGCGTTTAAAACCTTTCTTTGTTGCACTACCACAGTACGCGTCACCGAGAACGGCAACGAGTGGAACAATTTCAGTTTCGGGTAGTATAACATCAGGGGATACAAATTTTTTAATAGATGGAATGGACAGTGTCACTGGAGGATTACGTCCTGGGGATATGATAAATTTCTTAGATTCTGGAAATTCAAATCATAAAAAAGCATATCAAATTGTAAGAGTTCATACAAGTGCGAATAAATTGTCCAGTGATTCAGCTTTAGATTCTAGTGACGAGAGAAGACTTTATGTCGTTCCACCAGTCGAAAAAGATGTTACAGATAACTCTACAATTACATATACAAATCCATTAATTCGAGTTGTACAAACTTCAGATGTTCAAGAGTATTCTCTTGGAGTAAATAACTTATATACATTTAGTCTTAATTTAGAGGAGGCTCAACCATAATGGCAAAGAAAAGTGTCAATACAGCTATAGAAGAAGTACTAGTCAGTAATTCTGATTTTGAGTATGCTCATCTTATAAAATTTGAGAGACCTTTTGCGCCTGACTCAGAAACAGATAAATTTAGAACAAATGCAAATAGATATGCATACTATACAGATGGTCCTCGTGATATTTCTTTTGACGATGGTTCAACTGACCAAGATGGAAACTCAAACGGCTCACAAGTTTATAGAGCAAATAGAATATTAAATATAGGTAGTTATTCAGAGACAACTACACCAAGAGCTACAAATATGTCTCTTACTTTTGCAGGAGAGCATTTAGGAACTTCGATTGTTTTACAAGGAACATTTACAAGTGCTACTTTTACAGCAACAACACAAATTTATAAAGGAGAGCCCGTAGACTTCGTAGAAGAAGGTTTTAGAGAAGGCGACAAAATAAAGTTTACAAAAAGTTCAGGTAATTTTTCTACTGGAGTTTCTACCCTCACTTATATCATCACAGGATTTACAACAAACAACACAGTCATAACATTAGCTACTACAGGTAATGACACAGACGATGCTACTACTTATCCAACAGATTCAAATACTCAAGTAACACTTTCTTTAGAGTCAGATGAATTAAGTGCAATCACAAATGAGAGAGTAGTTTCTACACTTACAAACCCTTCTTTTCTAAATAGAGAAGTATTTATTCATAAAGTATTTATTGACCCTGAAACAGGAGACCTTGCAGGAAACTCAAGTATACTTATTTTTAGAGGTATAATTGCAAAATGTAACTTAAATGAGGGAGAAACATCTTCAAGAGTTAAATGGGCACTTTCAAGTCATTGGGCAGACTTCAACCAAATTAATGGAAGAATAACAAGTGACGAGATACATAGAGCGCTAGACGGAAAATCCAGACCTCAGCCAAATATGGCAATAAAACCAGAGTATGCAACAGATTTAGGGTTTATGCACTCGGAAACAACATTAAATCAAATTGCAATTTATCAAACAACAGAAACTCGTTCTAAACTGAAATCTAAGAGAAGAGGCGGCCCTGCAGGTTGGTTTGGTGGAAGAAAATATTATACTGTAGAAGAAAAATATCAAGTTGATAATGAAGTTGATTTAAGTGTTAATTTACAAGGAAAGCATTTACCTATTGTATATGGTGTTCAAAGAATAAATGGTATACCAATTTTTGCTGACACAGATAAAAATGATTCCAAAAAAGTATATGTGGCTTATGCAATATCAGAAGGAGAAATTCACGGAATTTATAATATTTATATAGAGGGTGCTCCTTTAATTTGTACAGATAAAGCAGATTTTGATTTGAGAAATGCGTCTACAGGCAATGATAAAGACAATTCACAATTGCAGTGTTATGGAAGAGCTGACAAAGGAGATACTTTAGGTGGGGCAGGAACCTCTTATCCTGGAGGAGCAACTGCACTACTAGCTCAAATTAGTGGACTTAATAGAGCAATAACTTCACTAAAATATAGTGACAGTGCCAACGCATCAGAAGAAATTCTAGAACTTAAAGCAGAGTTATATGAGTTAAACCGAATATATAAAGAAATTGCAGAAGGAGATGCAGGATTAGTTTCCGGAACAAGAGATGCTAGAGGACTTTACCACGAGCAAATGGGAAGTATTCAGCATCCCTATAATATGGAGTTTCATTTTTACTCGGGTAAATCAGACCAAAGAGCAGCAAATTTATTAGTTACTAAAGCACAGGCAAACGGATTTAAAAGACAAAATGATTATTATGAAGGAACTTTACCTTACTGGTCTACAAATCACAGATTATTAGATACTGCATATATTGTTACTCTTACTACTATCAACGAAGATCAAACAACTGTACCTGAGTTAGAGTACGTCGTCAAAGGAAAACTAGTAGAATGTTATAACTATGATAATACTTATGAGCCTGGATTAAGCAGTAGTGACTTACATACTAATTTTTTACAGGGAGATATTGTAACTGTAGAGAGAAGCACAAATGGCTCAAGTTATAGCACTGCTACTTCAGTAGGAAGTTCAAATACTTCTTTTAGAATATTAGATAAGTATGTTTGGACAGGTGCAGATGGTAGTCAATTCTATAGATTTAGATTAGATAAAAGACCTGATTTAGGATATAATGATGGCGTACCTTCTTATCCTTATTTAAGATTAAAACAAGCAAATACATCTAACTACTGGCACATGAGAACATACAATGCAAAAGTAGTAGAAAATGCAACACTAAATTTAAATAAATTCAACCCTACAAGTGTAAGTGATAGTAGTGGAACTCTAACAATGACCTTTAGTACTAATGATGCTACTGTATTAAAAACTGGTTTTCCTTACTCTGCTACTTCTGGCCTGATGAACTATCAAGTATTTTTAAATAATGCAACACATTTAGATGGTTTAGAACAGGAAGTAATTTCAGGAACTTGGAGTGGAAATACAATCACTTTTACAGGACTTACAGGGTATGCAGGAATAGCAAGTACAGGAGCTAATCTAACAAGCATAGAAGTACTTAGGGCCACTGCATTTACGCTAACTAATTCAACCATACAGGCAATAACACTTGCTAGCGATTTAGTTGGAGAAACAATAACTTTAAATGAAACAGGAGAGTCAAGAGTTATTTCCAACTTCTTTCCTGCTACAGACTTAATAGTATTAGATACTCCATTCTTTACTTTAACAGAACAAGCTTTTGATGATGGATTAACTTATACTATAAGTAGTACAAAAGGAGATAGAAGAGCTTCTAATAATCCAGCAATGCAACTTCTTGATTATATTTCGGACAAAGGGTACGGAAAAGACTTAGACCTTGATAACGATATAAATTTAGAAAGTTTTATAGCTTCAGCTAGACTTTGTGATACTCGTTCAGATGTAACAATAACTTTAGTAGGAAGTAGTCAAGCTGTTACTGTAGGAGATGAGTACTATCTTACAGTAGACGGTAATAGTAGCTCAGCTACAACTATGTCAGGAATAGTATTATCAAAAGAAGTAGTAGATGGAAATACTAAAGTAACTTTTACTGATGTATCAGGAAAATTTTCAAGAAAATATAATAATTATACAGAATATGTTTTAGGCGACATAGTTTATTCAGAAGAAGCAAAATTTTATAGAGTTACTGATGCTAGTGCTGCTAATAGCGTAAATTATTCTGTAGGAGGTTTCCCCACTCATAGTGGCTCACAAAACGGTTTTACATATATTACAAATCAATCTTTGGCAATATACAAAAGGGGTTCTTCTACTGGCAGCATTACTTGGGATGTAACTAAAGAAGTAGAGTATAGTTTATACGACGCAGACTTTATAAAATATTGGAGATACTTAGGATGGGAAAGTCACGATCAAATGTGGGTAACACGTCATCAAACTAATTTTGTAATTGATAGTACTAAATCTGTTTTCCAAAATGTAAATGCTTTTTTAAGTCATTTTAATGGAATATTAAGTTATGCAAATGGTAAATATACTTTAGATGTTGAAACTCAAACAGTAACTCCACAAATTGAAAATACATTCAATTCTGTAACTTATGATGAAAATATAAACCCAGAGTATATAGATAACACAGATATTATTGGAGCAATTAGTTTAAATGATGACTCTGCAAGAAATAGTAAAAATACAATAAAAGCTAGTATATTCGACCCTCAAAATAATTGGAGTACTAGAGCAGTTAGTTTTTTTAATTCAGACTTTGTAAAAGCAGACAGAGGTTTAGTAAAAACTGCAAGTTATACTGTTTCAGGAATAACAAACTATTACAATGCTCGAATAAGTGTAGAGAAAGAGTTAATTCAATCAAGATTTAGCAAAGAAATTTCATTTACTGTAGGTCAAAAAGGTTTATTACTTAAAGCGGGAGCTGTTATTGCTGTAACTTATGACCCATTTAAATTTGATAAAAAATTATTTAGAATAGAAAATGCAACTTTTAATCCTAATTGTACAGTTAGTATAAAAGCAAGAGAATATGATGATAGTATTTATAATATATCTAAGCAGAGAGCCTCGACAATAAGACAAGAAGCTTCTACTCAAGTAGCTGCTCTTTCTCCTCCTGGCACACCAACAAATTTATCTGCTACTACTGATAAACCTGGAGTAGTTATACTTTCTTGGGATAATGCAACTAATTTTAATGAGCCTACTGATAGTACTCAAATATGGGTAAGTGATGATAATAATAGAGCAAATGCAACAAAAGTAGCAACTTTAGATGATACTGTTTCTTTTAGCTATGCTTTAGCACAGGGAGCAAGTAAATATTTTTGGATTCGTCATGCAAGAAGAAGTACATCTGTAGCAGATAATTCAATTAAACGTTTAACAAGTGCATACCACCCTGTAGAAGCAACAGGGGGCGTAAATGGACAAGCAAAAATACTTTCACCTCAATTAGATGTAGATGTTTCCAGCATACAGATTAAATTTAATGATAGCGGAGCATTGACTCCAACAGGCACAGCACAAGATGTAAAACTTACTGCTACATTAAGAAACATTACTCCAGACTCAAATGGAGTTGTATTTACTTTAATAGACGCAGACCAAACTTCTCAAAGTGATGTACAGTTTACAAATGGTAGCACTACTTTAACAGATACGAGTAGTCCTTATGAAGCAACTGTAGATGCTTCTTCTGCAAGTAATGCAACAACAAATAAATTTGTAAAAATCACTACAACAGATCAATTAGGAGAAGTATTTACAGAACTTGTTCCTATATCAATTACAAAAGACGGGTCATCAGGTAGTACAGGTATAGCTGCAGCAGCTGTTAAACTAGAACCAAGCACTTCAGTTATAACTTATGGAGCGAATGACCCAGATGCAGAAGACCCAGAAACAACAATAACTTTTACAACAGATTTACAGGGAAATACAGGAGACTCAACTTCAGCTTTTAGTGGAACTCCTTACTACGAATTTTTAATAGATGGAACTACAAGCGGCAGTATTTCTACTACTTCTACTTTTACTTTACCAGATTCATCAGAACCAGCAGATGGAGAAACAGTAGAGGTAAAAGTAAAAGTTCGTGATGGAGGTACAAGTGGAACGGTAAAAGCAACTGATTCTGTAACTATTTTTGGTATTAAATCAGGCTCTGATTCGATTACAGCATTTTTAACAAATTCGGCTCATGTAGTTTCTGCAACTCAAGCAGGAGCTGTATCTAATTTTACTGGGGCAGGTGGAACTTTTAAAGTATTTGTAGGCTCTACTGATAGAACAACAAGTTGTACTTTTAGTGAAGTATCAGGACAAGAATCTTCAGGACTTACAAGCTCAATTAATTCTAGCACTGGTGTATATGAAGTAACAGCACTAAGTGTTGACACAGCACAAAATACTTTTAGAGCAACTATTCCTGCAAATATTTCTCCTACAGGAGTTCAAACTACAATTGACCAAACATACAGTATTTCTAAATCAAAACAGGGAACTCCAGGAGCAGGAGGTACAGATGCGAGAACAGTTAAACTAACTGCTAATGATTACTCAATTATATATGATGAAGACGGAGCAAATCCTACACCTTCAGGAGTTATCACTTTAACTGCAACTACTCAAGGTTTTGCAAATAGTGGTGCTAATGCTCGTTTCAAATTCACAGGAGATGGTATAACAGATGAAACTAGTTATACAGCAGGAACAAATGGTAATGATACACAAACTTTTGCAATTCCGACAACACATTTTTCTTCTCCACAAACTATAAAAGTAAGTGTAGCAGACTCAGGAGATTTAAGTGAGGAAATAGCTTTTGATATAATTACTCTTACTGCAATTAAGGACGGCTCAGATTCCTATACTGTAATTTTAGATAATGAAGCTCATGCAATACCTTCTGATTCAACTGGACAAACTTTAGTTTATACAGGCTCTGGAGCAACAATAGAAGTTTATAGAGGTTCTAATGAGTTAAATGGTATAACAAGTGGTACCCCAACTACAGGACAATTTAAAGTAACTGCTTCAGGAAGCGGAATCACTCCTTCTTCTACAAATGGAACATCTAGTGGCAATCCTGTTGTGTTTGCAGACCACAGTGGAATGTCAGCAGACAATGCAAGCATTACATACAGTGTTAATGTTGAAGGTATACAAACAGTAACAAAGAAACAAACATTTACAAAAGTTAAAGACGCAGCAACTTTAACTGTAAGTTCAAATATACAAGTTTTTTCATTTGAGGATTCTTCTGATACAACTCCTACTCCTTCGACTGCTGCTATAACAGTAAATCAACAGAACCAAGCAAGTAACTTAGTCACAGGAGATATAACTGTAACAAATGGAACAAAAAGTGGGTTTAGCTACAGTGGAAGCAATGGTACTGGTACAGCAACTATAACAGTAACACCAAGTGGAACATATCCAGTTACTGTAGAGGTTTCTAATGATAATCTAAGTGATAGTCTTCAAATAGCAAAAGTTACTGACGGAGATGAAGGTCCAACTGGAACTGCTGCATTAAGTGGAGTTTTGACAAATGAAAATTCTACTGCTAGTGTTTTTACATATGTTAGCGGAGCTCCTATTGTAACTTATACAAATACTGGAGGAACTTTTAAAGTTTTTCAAGGTACTTCGTTGCTTTCGAGTGGTGTTACTTTTGGCATAAGTGGAGGGTCTGCAGGAAGCACTACTACAACAAAAACACAAAATGGCATAACCATGACCATAAACAATAGTACAGGAGCTTACACTCTTTCGGGGGGTTCTTGGAGTACTGAAGAAGAAGAATTTACATTAACAGCTACTCATACAAGTAGCTCTACAACTATTCAAAAAGTTTACAATATAAATAAAATAACAAATGCAAGTAATGTAGAAGTAACTGCAAATGAACAAGCATTTATGTATGATGAAAATGGGTCAAATCCAAGTCCAAGTTCTATAACTTTAACTGCTGCTTCTTACAATACTTATAATCCTTATGGTACATTTGAATTTAAATTTACAAAGTCCACAGATGGAGGAAGCACTTTTAGCACAACAGTGCAAGATTGGACAACAGTAGCAAATGGGGGAGAGACCGTATCCATATCTGCAGGAAATCTTAGTTTAGGAAATGAAGTATTTAAAGTACAATTAAGAGGAGGAGTAAGTTCAAGTAAAATAATAGATGAAGATACAATAACTTTACTAAGATTAAAAGATGGAGAGGATGGAGATACAGGACAGTCAGTAAAAACTGTAGAACTCTTTAAGAAAAATGACTCTACATTTAGTACTACAACTGCAGGAAATTTTTCTAATCCTACAAGTGGAGCAGAGTCAGGCTGGACTACTACACAACCAACTCCAACAACTCCTGGAGATAAAATTTATATGGTTAGAAGAACATTTACTTCTGACGGACAATCTCCACAAGACTCTAGCTGGTCTTCTCCTGTTATAGTCGCACAACTTGGTGATGGATTACCAAGAGTACTAAAACTTATTACAATTTACAACACAAGCACTTCAAAGAGTGGAATTAGTGAGCCTACAGATACAACTACAGGAACTCCTTATAATTTTGAAACTGGAGCATTTTCTATTGGAAGTGGTGGAAGTAGTGGTTGGCAGGAAGAACCTATTGGTTTTGGAACAAGACATTGGCAGTCCAGAGTAACAGTTGTAGAAAGTTCTTTTGGAGGCGCTCAAACGGTAACTTATTCTACTGCATATAGAGTAGGGGGTTCAATTAATAAAGACCCAGTTGATTGGATAATAAGTTGGGACGATAATAATAATAGAATACTGCTAGAAATAGACGGAACTGTAGTTTCGCAGCCAACATACCCACTAAAACTAAGAAATGACCAAATAGATCAAACTTTTATACAAAACAAAATAACAGACCCTAGTACATTTAGAAGTGATATAGGAGCGGGAACAAGTAGTTTTGGAGGTTCTCAAGCAGATATACAAAATGCTATTACTAATAGTAGTACTTTTAGAGGTAGTATAGGAGCGGGAACAAGTAGTTTTGGAGGTCAGTGGAATAATTTAACTGGCACTATTCCAACAAGTGTAGCTAATAGTTCTGTTAGTTTAACAGGTTTAGGATATACTGGTGCTTTGGATGCTAATAATTATTCACTACCTGGGGACGTATTAAAAGGAACTATATCAGTTAATGGAACAACAGTTACTATCCCAAAAAGTGATGGCACTACATACCAAATTAATACTCAAGATACAAATACTACATATACTAGTTTATCACAAGTCAATTCAACAGAAGCAAGTAAACTAAGTGGTATTGCTTCTGGAGCAACAAACAATGGAACAAAAATTAATTCAAGCGGAAATATTACAGGCGCTATAGAAATGGGAAGTAAATTTACTTTAGATTCTTCAAACGAACGATTATTAATAGAGGATTAGAATGGCAAATCACGTAGCTTTAGGCAAGTTAAGAACCACACATACTGTAACTGCAAAACAAACAAATGGAGCTTATTTTAGTGTAACAAATCCAGAAAGTATAGTAGTTGGTAGCAGTATGAGTTTAGATGGTACCAATCAAGTTAATCATACTAGTAACTATGGAGGAGGAGTTTATGGATTGTATTACTCAGTAAGATACTTAAAATCTACTGTGGGAGGAACACAATATGATGTAGGAATGAATTATACTATTAGTGATAGCACTTTAGGTGTAGGAGATACTGTTTATTTTGACTATGACACTTATGGAATGAAAGTAGCAAAAGCAAATGTAAATGTTGATACTGCAGGCCCAACAGATTTATTATTTGATAGTAGAATAAGAAGAAGAGGTGTTATATATGCTGCAGGTTCTCAGTCTTCTCTTTCAGCAGATTTAAATTTTAAAGGAAGCCCTGCAAAAGATACTCTAAACTATATACCTTTAACAATAAGTTCCGAAACCAAATCAGGCGAAGGCTCTAATTTTAGTCAGCAAGGTACTAGTTTTGAGTTTGAGACTACAAACAGTTATGGACAACAGTTTGCTTATTATGAAGATAAATTTAGACCAATAGGGACTCACTTGTATACAAGCGGACCTAGTACAAATACTAATATAAATGCAAGAGAAAGCAATAATACTTGCACAAATTTAAGTTTTAAAGTTTTAAGAATACCTTGTGCTTATGGATTTATGACAGATGCAAATTTTAAAAATACTCAAACAACAGATACAAGCAGGGGATTGGTTGGTGGAGGTAGAGATAAAAAAGACAATAAACGAGTTGTTTCAGGAGATTTTACAAATAGCACAGCAGGGTTTAGCGGACAAGGAGGCATCTTTATTTCTAGACAAGGGGAAGACGTAACTAGTTGCGGAATAGATGATTTAATATTAGGAACAGATAATGGAGTAGGGTCCGTTGCACTTAGAGGAGAAACCCAAGAACTTGCAAGAAATTATAGTGATGTTATTTCAAGCGGCGCAACTCCTGAACTAGTAATTACTGCTTCTACTTCTAGTGCTACTGAAACAGTAAGTGCAAGTATTTACAATCCATATAGTATTGCAGCAACTCCTAGATTAGAGTTAACGAATTCAACATCTACTTCTTCATTAACTTCAACAACTTTAGACAATTCTTTTACGACTTATAATTTTACAGTTTCGGGAGCAACTCAATATAATCTATCTTTTGAAAAACAAATTTATGATTTAGCAGTATTTTAATTATGGCAAATAGAGCAGTATTAGGAAAAAGAATTCAACCAACAACAGTTAGTGATTCTAGTGGAACAAGCACACAAGCAAAAAAAGTTATATATAGCTATGCATCTTCTGGAGGGGTATATTTTATAACCCAAGCTTTTGTAGAACTAATAGACAATCCCGGAGGGTTTAGTGGGGATATAACTATAACTATGCCTGATGGTAGCACTTATGTTGAAGATGACTATTTACAAGTTATAAGTGGTAGTACAAATGCTTTTAATCCAGGAGGAGGGTCTACACAAGTAAATGCACCTTTTGTTAGACTAGATGATTATGGAGAGACAGCATATGCTAATACTCCTCTCTCTGTAGGCGGCCCCGAAGGTAGGGGAGCTTTTATTTCAGGGCTAAATACTTCAAGCGGTTCAGGAACTTCTTCAAGTCCTTACGCAAAAGCAAATATATTAGGAGCTTCAACTAATGGGGTTCTTGAAAATACTACTTTTGATTCAGGTGCTCATATTGGAGGAGGTTTACAGGTTTATAAATATTATCAAGATGATTTAGAAATAACATCAAGCACTTCACAAGGAATTAAATATATAGATATTACACATAATTGGGGAGATGTGACAGGAGCAGGAACAAACGATAGACCTGCTTATGCAGTAAGATGGACGCCTTCTTCAGCAATAACTAGTGGAGTAGCAACAATTGCTTATCCTCCATGGGACCAAGAACGCTACCAAGAAACGGGATTTTATAATCCAACGGAAGTCTACAGATATTATTATTTTAAACCTATTCTTAGTGCTAGTACTAAAAACACATTAAGATTACAGGCGAGGTCTTGGGAAATTTCTATTGGAGGCACTAACTATCAAGAAGTTCCTACTGGTTCAGGAGCACCAGATAGTCATTTTTATTTTGGACTAGTAATTTTTTATGAAAAGAATTTTAAAAACGGAGAAAGTTTATGATATGGGATATTTTTTATAATCCAAGCGATAAGACAATTGCTTGGACGGCAAACGGTGGAGTAACAGAGGGAATAATAAGTTCTCAGCAAGCAGCTTCTGGGTACAGCCATATACAAGTCGAACAAGATGACTTAGTAGATGCAAATAAATACATAGTTAATGATGATGAAGATGGCATTCTTTTGAAATCAAGTTTTGAACCTAGTTTTAGTACAACAACACCTAATTTAGAAGGTACAGTAAATATAACAGGATTACCTGTAGGTACAAAAGTATATATAGATGATATATTAAAATCTACAATGACAGATACTTCGCTCAATATAACATTCAATGACCCAGGAAACTTTAGAGTAACTTTTAGAAAATCAGACCATTTAGAGTATGAGCAACTAATAGTAGTAGGAAGATACGTATGACAGATATAACAATTACAACAACAGATACAGCTATAGAAAAGAGAGAAAAATATTATTCAGAGTTATCTGAACAGTTAGATAAACTTTACCACGATATAGATAGTGGAAAGTTTGGAGACACAGCAAAAACAGGACAATTTTATCTTGCAAGAAAAGCAGTTAAGGACAAATTTCCTAAATCATAAAGTTATATGATGGAC
>PDMW01022209.1_pt1 | contig 15737 bp, 25 predicted proteins | sample 1515511 | NCBI WGS metagenome assembly PDMW01 (sample SAMN07343023, study PRJNA328102) | Marine metagenome, whole genome shotgun sequencing project. | biome: marine; feature: bay; material: water; isolation source: viruses from water sample < 0.22 micron filtered, nuclease treated, low... ... | reverse complement strand
GCATGATCACCCCCAACCACAACAGGAGACATCACATGGATGATGAACTGCTCGTGTTCTTCACACGATCAACAGCCCTGCTCGATGCAGACTTCGACGGCGAACAGCCAGACGAGATACCCGACCTCGATGCCAAGAAGGTCAATGACGGCTGCGCCAAACACCCAATCAGATACCTAGCGGAGGACAAACGCTTATGAGTTACGCAGTACAGGTTATCGCCAAGGACGACGACGACGCGTGGGCATCACGAGACGACGTCACCAACTTCGAGGTCATCGTCTGGCAAGACAACGGCAGCTTCGGCTTCCATCGCCATGACGAGATCGTCAACCTCCCATGCGAGCGCTCTGCTCGTCTGCTTGCCACGTTCTTTTGCCAGCGTCACCGCCTCAAGGACTTCGACTGCCAGTACAAGCCGACCGAGCCACGCATCACCCTCGACAACGGGTGGAGCGTTGCCGTCGCAGACGACGGGAGCTTTGCATAATGTTACCAACAATCGCAGACTTCGAGAACATCGCAGGCGGCTGGGGAACTGACACCCTCAAATACTATGGCCCATACGAAGGGCGTTTCTACCACAAGGGCATCGCCATCAAGGTCGATTGCCTTGGCGAAGCGGGTGAGTTTGTCGCTGCCTTACGGGACGGCTACGGCTACACGCTGGGCAAATGGGACCATCAAGACAGCCTTGGCTTCGGCAGCATTGTTTCGTGGAGCGTCGGACGCTTCAGGGCAGACGACGGGAGCTTCGCATGAAACTCACCAAGCCCCAGCAACAATCGTTGTTCCGCAAATACATCGACGGCCAGCATGAGCACGGCTCAACTCGTGACATCAGCTACCGTGAGTTCCGCAAGACGGTGAAGCCCACCTTCCACATGGACGACGCCGTGACCGTGAAGTGGTGCGGCATGTGGCTACTCATCGAGAGCGATGGATACACGCACAGCTAACACCCTATTGACATACCTGTATCTCTCCGCATACACCCTAGTGATTGCGGGGAGACACCTTGGGACACCGATGTGAAGCCCGCAGGCTTTATTTCCGTGCTTCAAGCACGACAACCCATGCACAAGGAGACACCGCATGACATTCCGTAACCGTAAAATCACATCCTCTCACGCCGGCAAAATTGCCGAAGCCATCGCCAGCTCCCGCTACAGCGACGACTGGGACGCCGCAGACGCGGCAGCTCAAGAAGCAGAAGCCGCGCTTGAGAAAGCGGTAGATGCTCTGGCCCAAACGATGCCAGCCCGTGACGCTTGGCTCGCCCTCACCGAAGAACAGAGGCTCGCAGTGAACGACCGTTGCCACAACTTTTACTGGAGAACTGAACCAAGCGTGTACGTGGCTCACGAAGCGGTTGTTAATTTCCACCACCGCGTCGAGCTGACAGACTTCAGGGTAATACCGCGTGGAGAAGCATTGGGCACGCTGTCTTTCTTCACCGACGACTGGCAGAAGTGGGACTTCTTCGGCCAGATGGATACAGCAATCAAGGCGCTGCCAGAGCACGCCGCTTATATCGCTACGTCTGAAGTCTTTCAGAAAGCTCGCGGCAACTTCTTCAAAGTCCAGCATGAGCTGTGCATGGAGATTGGAGATCGCAGCACCAAAGACGTGATCGCTGCATGGCCCGAAGTCGAGGAGATCATTCACACTCACTACGGCTACTCGCCCACCTCACCCAGCGCAACCACGATCACTACGCCAATGGACACGGTGATCGCCAACGCTCTCACCCCAGCCATCACAATGGCAGCAGAATAAGGAGAAGATACATGACACAACCAACCCCAAAGAAACGTGGCCGCAAGCCATACAAGCGACGCCCTGTCGTCTTGTTCAAGTTCGGTCACATCCAGCTCGTCTGGATGAGGAAGCCCTCGTGACCGTCACCCTCACCATCACGCAGACGATGCTCAACAAGTACATCATCGACTGCCCCAAACCCCTGCGTCTGGCGATGCAGGAGGTACTGGGCGGTGACTGCATGTACGACAGCGTCCTCGACATCGTTGAGAAACTGCCGTGGAGCTGCGTGTTCGAGCTGCCAGACGGCACGACCACCACCCGCAAGGTCAACTTCTACAAGACCGAGCGTGGTGACAAGCGCATCAGCATCAAGGGGCTTCGCCAGTTTGCCAAGGCTGGCGACGTCCTCACCGTGACACCAACACCAGTCGAGTTGGAGGAGGTAGCGTAACAACATGACCTCACCCAAAGCTCGGCTCGCAAGACGCCGTCGCCTTAACAGGCGGCGGCGTTTTTCATTGCGGCGACACCCCAGAGGCACGCCGTTTAACTACCCCAACAGATACTTGATTGACACCCTTGTAACTATTGGGATACATCCTAGGTGTACTCAAACAGAGACACCTTCCAACTCAGAAGGAACGATTGCATGACACCCAAGAAACAATTCCAGCAGGCTCTGCTCTGCGACACGGCCAAGGAGATGCGACAGAAACTCCGCAAGCTGGCCCAGCCCATCATCGAGGGGATGTGGACTACAGGAGATATACAATCCCTGTTCAACGCCAGCCCTCTCGTCGGACATGCCCCCGATCAGATCAATCCAAGCGCCACGCACAGCGGCCTGTGTATGTCGCTCGACCTGTCCACGCTGGCACTGATCGTGTGGTGTGATCTACACAGTCATCTGCTCGACGTAAGGTCACGCATCAAACTGGCGATCATAGAGCCAGACATTCACTCCCGCAAGGACAGCAGCGGCAAGGGCAAGACGGGCTTCACGTTCGGTCGGCCCCAAGATGTTGAGGACGGCTTCCTGACTGACATCATCGACCAAGCAACAAGCCTAAGCGGCATATTTACGGAGACACCTATGGAATACACCCTCAAGAACACACTCAGCCTCGTCCTCATCACCGAGCTGATGGATTTCTTCGCTCTGGATCACGCCGGACACATCGCAGAGATCGTAACTGAGCAAATGTCTGGCGAGAAAGACCCGTTCCTTTCAGCACTCGCCGCCTACATAGAGGGCGACCGCCTGACGCTTGACGATCACGGCGGCTACGACGGCACCTACGAGCATTGGCAGCACTACGATAATCACTACAAGTTCATATACAATCGCCTTGAGGACGCAAAGGTCGAGACAGCCATCGAGACCGCCGCAGCGCCCAGCGCACTGACACTGCCAGACGACAGTCAGGCTACCATCCTCGACGCTGTGCTCTCAGCGGCAGGCATGCCAGACATCAAGACGATGGTAACACGGATTAACAGTGGCGTCCGCGATCTGGACGCAGCGACGCTCAAGATCACGGAGCTGCAAGACAAGGTCAAGCAAACCGCAGCCGCAGCCATTGCGGTAGCACCTGTCGTGACCAAGGCCGACGCGTCTGGCGCTATCCCAAGCGGCAAGGTCGTCACCAAGAACGCCGCCGAGGTGTTCAACATCACGGGTGCAGCCAAGGCACAGTTCGACTTCAACATACCCGTCTGGGAGTGGGACGGCGTGCATCCACATGTGCCCGTCATTGACCCGTCGTACATCTTTCGGCCAGAGGAATTGCTGCGTGGCCTGTACGCTTTGCTGACCAACCAGCGTGCTTACTTCTACGGTCATACAGGGACGGGCAAGACGACACTGATCGAACAGATGGCAGCTCGATTATTGTGGCCGTTCATGCGGGTCAACTTCGACAGCGAGATCACACGCATGGACCTGATCGGTCGTGACACCCTGTCCACCGAGGGCGGCGTGACCGTGTCCAAGTTCGAGGACGGTATCCTTCCGCAAGCTATGTCTGGGCCGTACATCCTGTGCTGCGACGAGGTGGACTTCGTGCGGCCAGACGTTGCGTATGTCATGCAGCGTGCGTTGGAGGGCAACGGCCTGCTGCTCACCGAGGATGGTGGCCGTGTGATCGAAGCGCACAGCATGTTCCGCATGTTTGCCACGGGCAACACGCAAGGTCAGGGTGACGAGCACGGCATGTACGCTGGCGCTAGGCCGCAAAGCATGGCGTTCCTCGACCGCTTCACTGTGTGGTGTCAGGTCGATTACCTTGCAGCCAATGACCGCAAGAAGCTGATCAAGGCCAAGGTGCCATCGCTCAATGACGAGCACCTCAACCTCGTCTGCCAGTACACCAAGGAGCATCTCGAAGCCTTCAAGAGTGCCAAGGTTATGCAGCCCCTGTCACCACGGGGCATGATCTCACTGGCTCAAGCGGTGGGCATGTTCGCCAGCATGGCCGAGGACGGTGGCGAGAAGGACGCAATCAAGCGTGCCTTCGGCACCACGATACTCGACCGTGCGACCAGCACTGACCACGCCGTCATGCGCGGCATCGTAGATCGGTTGGTGTGAGCATGAGACAGTGGACGTTAGATGATCCAAATCACGATGACCCGTACACCGACTACCACATGTATCGGCACGCGTATCACGACGTGACACTCACGTATGACAGCGATGAAGATAAGTGGTGGTCAGTCACTCGCCTCTCAGACGTGATCGATGGGCCGCAAGGTCAGTTCAATAATTATCGTGAACTGCCAGACGCAATCACAAACAAGCTCAGAAAAATAATGGAGACACTGACATGAGCGATCTCTTCAACACCACGTTGGCTGCGTTAGCGCAGCCACGTAGGGGCATCCTCAATTACAATCACAACAAGTACAGTGACGAGAGCAGGCGACGAGCGCAGCGAGCTTTGATCGGCGCACAGAAGTTCGTCGTCTGCGACAGCCTGCTTGAGCACGCTGTCGTCGCCAGCTTCAGCCCACCTCGTACACTCCTCGACATGTGCGAGTTGGGCAAGCCAGCCTTCGATAACATGTGGATCGAATGGGATGAACGCAAGCGCATGCAAGCGTTGATCAAGCACGGCACAAAGCTGGGCATATTCCCAGACGACCACGACTGGGAGCAGCGAGAATGGGGCGAGGATGTGGGCTATCACATCACGCTCGACGCTCAATCTTTCCACAGCTACGAGCAGTACGCTCATATCGAGGGCCAAATCGCGTGTCCACCAATGGCGTTCGGGTTGATGAACGAACAAGAGTTTGACGTCACCAAGTTCAAACACAGGGTCATAGGCCAAGGGCGTCAAGACTTGGGTGAGCCATCGCGAGACGAACGTCACGTTCAGCAAGCCAAACTTGGCACGCTGCTGCTTGGCAAGTTCTACATAGACCACTGGCCAGATCAGCAGGATCACCTCCACGATCTGTACTACCGCTTTAACCCGACGATCAGCAACTCAGGCAACATGCTTTTGCCCAAGCGCGTCCCACCAGAAAATCAAGCTGGGTATGCCGAGAAGGCTGCGCTCTGCGTGACGGGAGACATGCGCTTCCTCATCGCCGTGCTTGCTCTGCTTAACTACCCGCACACGGTGGTCGAGCGGAAGATGGAGGTCGGCACGTCTCGCATCATGTGGGGCAAGCGAGTGCCACGCAACGAGGTCAAGGTGCTGGAGATTGACCTACCCAAGCCAAGGGGCACGACACGCTACGAGCGCATGTTCAAGGGCGGCGGCGGCAAGAAGCGTCGGCACGTCAGACGTGGGCATTGGCGGCGCTTCAGACACAGCGACGGGACAGTGTCCACACGTTGGATCGGAGAGCAATGGGTCGGCAGCGAAGAGGTTGGCACGATCACACACGACTACGAATTGAAAAGCAAAGGAGCAAAATAATGACACATGTAATGGAGCCGAGCCACATTTTCGTTGGCCAGTGGAAAGCTGGTCAGATGCCCACAACAGATAGCTGTCTCGTTGTGGTCACATACGACCAGACGAGCCACGCCTATGTGATCTATCAAGAGGATTACTTCTCCTTCTGCGAGTGGGTCTGCGGCGAGTGGGTCGAAGAGTACGATGTCGAGTGCGATGACCCCGATGACTTCATGCACGCGCAAGGCATCACAATCAAACGCACAAATCTGGAGGACGTGAGATGAAATCACAAACATTCGAACACGAGATGACCGAGACGTCATCGATCTTTGGTCGCAAGAAGGACGTGAAGGTCGTCTTCAAGGGCGATGGCGCGGCAACCAACGGCAGCACGGTGTACCTTCCGTCGATTGCCCACGAGAAGGACGTCGATGCAGACACGCAGATGGTTATGCGTGGCTACGTTGACCACGAGGCAGGCCACGTCAGGCACAGCGACATGCCGCTCATCATCGACAAATACGGCCAGTGGGAAGCCGAGGGCAAGCCGTTACTCAAGGGGCTGCACAATGCGATTGAGGACATGTGGCTAGAGAAGCGTGTCATGCGTGAGTACGTCGGGTCAGGCAAGAACATTGCGGCTACGGCCAGTAGTTGCAACAGCGAGTTTGCCAATGCTCACAACGGCAGCGAGCCTGCGTTGCAGTCATGGGGTCAGGTCGGGCCACTCGCCATCACATGGGAGGGTCGTCGTGAGTACGAGGGCATCACTCATGTGGACGAGTGTCTGGACATGATTGACCCAGAGCTTGCGGCCAGAGTGAAAGACTGGGTGTCCGAGATCGACGGCTGCGACAGCACGGCAGACAACATTGCGCTGGCCGAGAAAGTGTACGGCGAGATCAAAGCGAAAGCGAAGAAGGAGAAGGAGAAGGAAGATGGCAAAGGCGAACCAGACGAACGACCCGTTGGGCCAGAAGGTGGCGACGGAGAGGGCGAGCGTGCCGAACGAGATGCCGACGCTGATGGTGACGAGCGGGGAGATGACAGCGAGCCAGAGACTGGCGAGGATAGTGAAGATACTGGAGACGCCGATGGAGACACTGGCGAGGATGGAGAAGACGGCGACGGAGAGGGCGATGGAGAAGGCGCAAGCGAGACGGACGAAGCCGACGAGGTAGAGCCGTGGTCAACTGATCTCAAGTCTGGGTTGGATGCCAAGCTGAGAGCGGTAAAGCTGACGGGCAGTGACGTGAAGCAGTATCGCCCGTACACGACGGACAATGACAAGGTGCTGCACCGCTTGGACGGGAGTTCAGATCGGGCCAGTCGCATGTTAGCCAAGGGCAATCTGCGTCTGTATAAAACAGACGTCAATCAGATGCGTGACACCGTCAGTGTGATGGGCCGCAAGCTCAGTCGGGCGTTCATGGCCAAGCGCAACAGGGACTGGGATGGCGGTCGCGAGTATGGCCGTCTCGATAGTCGGCGTCTGGTTGCTGCGGTTGGTGGTGCCACGCATGTGTTCAAGCAGCGCAGCGAGAGCAAGGACGTCGAGACTGCGGTGCAAATACTGTGCGACATGTCGGGCAGTATGCGTAACAGCCGCATCAAGATGGCACGTCAGGTTGCCATCGCTCTGTGCGAGACGTTGGAGCGCACGACTGTGGCGTATGAGTTGTTGGGCTATGGCACAGACGAGGACCGCACGACGAGGGACGCAAGGGACGCATACTATCGAGATGACGTCACCTATAGTCGTATCAGCCCGATCAACATCTGGGTGTTCAAGGCGTTCGAGGAACGTCTGAGTGAGTGCAAGGGTGCGATTGGCACGCTGTCACAGCACGAGTTGCAGCACAACGTGGACGGCGAGAGCCTCTTGTTGGGTCACGAGCGTCTGAAAAGACGGCCAGAGACGAGGCAGATTATGCTCGTGCTCAGTGACGGCTACCCTGAGTTCACTGGCAACACAGGACGTGATGGAGCCAAGCAACATCTACGGGACGTCATCGCTCATGTGCAGCGGGAGGGCAGCGAGCTGATTGGCATTGGTATTCAATCGGATAGTGTCAGCCAATTTTTCGAGCGGTACTCCGTAGTCCACAAGTTGGATGACTTGGCCAAGGGTGCGCTGGATCAGCTTGCGCGGCTGTTGATTGACGACAAGTTCGACGTGACGTCGTCTGACCTGATCAAGGCCCGTCGTCTTGGGTGATCGGGAGAGAGTGACCGTGCGGATGGCTTGGATGCAAGCCCATCCGCAGCGGATGTGGCAGATGCGCTTTTGGAAGCGTGTCGGCCAGAGAGTTAAGGCCAAGGGCGTGAAGCACGCCGACTTGACCAAGGTGAAACACATCATACAGGAGGTTGAGCGTGGGTATCGCTGAGAAACTGAGGGCCGATGAGAAAATCATCGGCCTGCCACTCACACAGAAAGAGCAGTGGTGGTTGTGGCACAAGGAGAACCCAGAAGTCTGGGAGCTGTTCGAACGCTTCACGTTTGAGGCGATTGATGCAGGGCACACGAGACTAAGTCCCTGGCTAATTGTGAACATGATCCGTTGGGAGACAACCGTGAGGACGACGGGCGAGTTCAAAATCAAGAACGATTACATCGCGTATTACAGCCGTTTGTTCATGGCGATGCACCCAAAGCACGATGGATTTTTTAGAACGAAGAGGATGAAGAACGATGACTGATGTAAAGAGCAAGATTGTAGCGCAACGCATGGCCGAGCTGGGCTTTGGTGACGTGACCAAGCCAGTGGTGGAGCCAGCAGCGCCGAGGGTACGTTCGAGACGACAGCCGTCTGCTCTGCCCACCCCGATGTGGGGTGAGGACGAGCCAGTGGTTGTGAGCAAGGCCGACGCCATGACTGAGGAGTTGCTGGATATGCTGGCCGATGATCTGCGTGAGGTGTTCATTGACCTTGCGGATGGTGCGGGGTTTGAACCCCGCAACAGCGAGAGCGCAAGCGATCTGCGTGGGATGGTTCGTTGGTTTCTCAAGATGCACTTTGTGAGGATGAATGGATGAGTATATTTATTCGAAGGGTCGAGACGATCTACGATGGTATGGAGCTGGAGGAGAAAAAGCTGTTGGCGTCTGCGTTGACAGTCAAGTTAATGGAGGACGGGCTTCTGCACATACCAGAAGAGACGAGGATCAGCATGGCAGGCAGTGGGCCAGCGAAGGTAGCTAAGAAGAAGGGGGCATGGAAAGGGCGCAAGCCGTACTGGTGCAAGACGTTGACCTCATTCGAGGGTGGGGCGAAGGGCACCGATTGTATCGTTGGCGAGTATTTCTTTGACGTGAAGGATGCTGTGGATGTCGGCGGTTATTACGTCGTTGGTTTTCGTGCGGAGCCGAAGTCTTACGCCCTGATGGGGCGTGAGGATGGCAGTAACATCACGATGGAGCACGATGGAAGGGACCATGTGTTTGAGGACAGTGAGTGCATCGAGAAGTTCGATAGCTTTAGGAAGCTGAAAGCTCACATAAAAATTGTGTTTGAGGCTTGACATCTTTGTGCTCTGGTGTATCTCTAGGGATACACCAATAACACCTTTAGGTATGTGAACGGAAGGAGAGAAAATTGCGAGTTTACATGCAGAAAAATCGTAGTGGTATGGTTTGGGATGACGTCGAGTTATCTTGGACAACCTCTAACATTGTAATGAAAGCATGCAAGAACCCACTGGCAAGTAAGTGCAGGAGACTATCAAATAACCTGTTTAATCACCTCACCGCAGGACCACCGACAGGCGCACCAATTTCGAAAAGACTTCGAAGGAATTTGGGCCTGACGATTGGATGTATCGATATGCAGACAATGCACGTCGGGTCGCTCGCGGATAAAAATAAAAGGGTACGCAATGAGCACGCAATTAGATCGGATCGAGAATAAACTCGACCACCTTATTATGAAATTAAGTTTGATGGATGCAAAGCCGACGACAACACCGATGCCGACGCAACCGCAAGCTCAAACGAAGCATCACCACGACGCTACACATTTGCTGCACGGCTGGACGATCAAGCAGCACGTCTGTTTACAGATGTTGTTGCGGAGCGCCAGCAACGAAGAGATTGCCGAACGCATGAACGTCTCGGTCAACACGGCCAAGGTGCATGTGAGGACGCTGATGAAAAAGTTACAGGTGTCTTCTCGCGCGTCAATCGTAGCAAAATGTTTGGTGCCGTTTAACGAGGTTGATCCTGACACGTACATCAGAATGACGAGGGGTTTGCCTAAAGATTGGGACGAAAACTACGAAGAGCCTGATCCATTTTTCGAGGCGATACATGGGGTGACAAATGACAGTTAGCTTAAAGTTGAGACAAGGCGTCTGGCAAGTGGTGGGTACGATCACTCGCCACGATGGGAAGAAGGTCCGTCTGCGAAAGACGACGGGCCACACATTCCACGAGAAGGCATGGGCCAGTAAGAAGATGGCCGACATTATCATGGCCGAGGCGCAGAAAGTTGATGCGCCAGCCACAACGTCTGACGTTACGACGGTGGGCGACGTGATACGAATGTTCGCCGCACGTCCTGATGGGGTGGGGTATGCCAGTATGCGATACCTCACTCGCTTTGATCGTGCCTTTGGGCACAAGGAAGTGGGCGAGTTGACCACGCTTGAGGTGGACAGATACTTCAGCTCGATGGGCGTCAAGGGCAGCACGATCAGAAGGTACATGACGAGCATCAAGGCTTGCTTCAACCACGTCAAGGGCAAGGGTGTGACAGTGCCAGACGTTAAGTTCGACAAGCCAAGTGATGGCGAGGGTCGATGCCGCTGGTTGGATGTGGAGGAACGTGACCGTTTCATTGATGCGATGCCGACGCAGGACAGCAAGGACGTGGTATCTTTTCTGTTCTTCACGGGCGCTAGGTTGGGTGAGGTGTTCGCGCTCAACCACACCGACGTTATGAGCGGTGAGGTGATACTGAGGACGCGCAAGGGTTCGAGCGGCAAGCTGAGAGCCAGACGCGTGCCGTTGCATCCGAGGATCAGGCCAATGGTTGAGCGTAGGGCCAAGCTGAAGGGTGCCCTGTTCACGAACCAGAAGAGGATTGGAGTGAGACGCTGGACGAAGGGCGATCTGTATCGGTTCACCATACCAGTGATTGATGCGCTGGGCATTGAGGATTTTAGGTGCCATGACATGCGTCATACGTTTGCCAGTCATCTTGTCCAGAACGGCGCGACGCTGAAAGCGGTGGCCGATTTGTTGGGTCACATGTCTTTGACGATGGTGATGCGCTACGCGCACCTCGGCTCGTCGCATCTGGCGAGCACGGTCGATCTGCTGGACGGTGGACGGGTGTCGATTGGCACAAAATTGACACACGAAACGTATGTCTCCGCACCCGCTGAGAGTGGGGGTGGGCACAGACACAGCGAGTTAAGTGGCTGTGATGTCACGACAAAAATAGATAGAGTTGGCGCATCCGTGCTTGGGATTAACGTCTCAAACGCTCTGTCACAAGAGGAAACGGCTACCCTGATGAGGGAAGATGACGACGAAAATACACACCCTAAGAAGTACATTCCAGACAAGTGACAACCTATTGATATACCTAAGTTGTTTACTTGGGTGTAAGCAGACGAGCAGAAGGGTGTCTAAAATCGTGTGTCGTGACACAAATTAGGCAAAAATAGGATCATATTAATACTTGATTGAGCATAAAAGGTGTGCTGATATATTCGAGTTTTGACACCCTAAGTTTATATAGTACGACGCTTTATACGAGGTTCTGAAATGACTAAGAAAGAAGTTATACAGGCAATAAACACCACCATCGACGAGGCGATGGCCCTTTACGACACGCTCGCAGAAGACGTGCAGAGGAGAGAATTTGAACGCATGTGCGAGTTAATCTGGCGCATGGAACGATTAAAGGATGCAAGCAATGACACAGTCCACTGACGAGCGGAAGGCCGTAGACATCGGCAACGTCTACGCCATTGTAAATGAGGAAAAGCTGGAGGGTGTTGAGATAAACTTCAATACCAACTTGCGTGGCGCGGATGCGGCTGTGACCGTGCTTAACAATTTAAACGCCAGCCTGCACAACGCAGGCTGGGTGGCAAACAGTGTAATGAAGGTAGCACAGAGAGATGCACAGGTTCAGTCCAACGGAGATCAAGACGGCGATAATAACATCGAGGCTACTGAGCCAGATGAAGGGGGCACCGCTGCGGCAGGGTGACGTAGCGGTAAGCAGGGGTGTCACTCAGGGTGTCGTCTCACAGCATTTCAACAAACTGTGTCACGCTAGGTTCCTAACGAAACTGAAACACGGGGGCTGGGAAAGGGGTCCGAACTTCCACAAGTACCTCAAAGACTGGGGCGTAAACTAAGCAAGACGAGGGGGGGCCGAGAGGCTCCCCTTTTTAATTGCCGAAGCCCTCGCGCAAGCCTTTCAACATCTCGTGGACGGTGGGTTGCTTGTCTTTCATTGATGAGTACGGACACTGGAATTGTTTGGGGCACTCGTTCCATCGGTGTGTGGGGAAGTGCGTATAGACCGTGCGGTTGGGGCCACGATAGATGCAGTGCTTGACCTCGTTTATTTCGAGGCGTTTCCACAAGTTGCACGTCACCGTTTCTGGGTTCAGCAAACCCGCAAGATACATCGAGACGAGAAGCGGTTTCATCCTACGGCCAGAGCGATGAGATACATGCCCCCTCCTAATGTGCCGAAGATACCAATGGCTAGTGCAAGGATCAGCGCGTTCTGCTGCATTTCTCGCTTGGCTTCCATTGCTCGGTAGACTGTGCGCTCGCGCTCCTCTCTGATTTGCTTGCGGAGGTCGGTCATTTCCTTGTACGTGTTTGGCCCGTAGCGCATGTTGAGCATGAATTTTAAGTCCTTTTGATGTTGGATAAGGGCTTTGCGATGCGTAATAATTTGAAGCGCTTCTTGCTCAATACTCTCTGAGCCTTTGCCCAGCCGCTCGTGCAGCTTGGGATTTTTTCTTTGGCTCTCAGCTTTGGATACGTCTGAGCACGCTTCGTAAAATGAACTCAGTGATTTCGAGACGTCGTGGAGTTCACGACCCGCGCCGATAAGTTTCTTAGTGACGGAAAACGCAGCCTGTGCAGCGGCGAACGCAGATACTGGATCAATCACTTTCGCCTCCTTTGGCTTTTGCTGTTACGTCTGGCCGTGCCCCGCAAGGGGCAAAGGCCATCAGTCTTCTAGGGTTTCTAAGATGAACCGCTGCTTCATAAGTTCGATGCCAGCGATGGTCGCATGAACGTCGTCGTCACAAGACGAAGTGACCAAGCTGCCAGTGGAGCTGCCAGACGAAGAGAGATAGCAGACGGCGAACGCCTTGATGTCTCCGTCCTTTGCTGACTTGAGTAAGTGCTCGGCTGCTGCGATAACTTCTTCTTTATCGTAGACGTCCACGCCGATTATCCTTGCCGCTACCTTGTCGTCTGGGTCGTCATTCTTCTGCACTATTCTCAAGTGGGGTGTCGTCATCTTGGTCATCCTCCGTGACGTATCCTTCTGCCTTTAAATAATAGCGGTAGAAGAATAGGAGGTCGTCCAATCTGAGCAGACAAAGTGACTGGCCAGTGGGCATGCGGTTCTTACGATTGATGACGATAGGTATGTCTGGTGATTGCGTCTGTTGAATGTTGCGCTCGGCTTGTCTCATGGCGTCGTGGAAGTTGAGACGCTCTACGCGCTTGGCTTCGATGAAAATGCTGGGAGTTCCGAGTAAGTCAGCACCGCCAGACAAGATGCCGATAGCACCACCGCCAGACAAGGGTGCGCGAGACGCGTTAAGGCCAGTGTAATCGTTGATGTAAGCGGCCAGTTCTCGCTCGTAACCGTCGCCTTTGTTCTTCATTTTACTCATCTGTATGCCCTCGCCGCTTACGGCAGGGCGTGCAGTAGAACCACATGCGCGGTCGCAGCTCTGTTGACTGGCAGTCAAGGCATGGTCTGTTCCACTGGCGGACGTGGTTATGACGTTTGACTTGGTACTTGGCCCCGTCAAATTCCTGCAAGCCTTCGCGAACTAGGATGCGCTTGATTGTATCCACGCAACATCCAATGCGTTGCGCCATGTCAGGATATGTTTCCATCCAGTGTCGCTCACGCAGCCAGTTACGATCATCCTCGGTCAGTTCAACCCTTGCCATATGCGCGAACTAGGGTGTCAAATTAAAACTGTCAAGGTGTCATAAGGGTGTTGACTTATCGGGCCAAGAGCGGTACAACGCAGGAGCTTGTAGCGATTGAGTTGCTCACGCCGAGGGCGTGATCAACGATTGAGTGAAAGCGAATAGAGTAAAGCGTTGTACCGTTTTGAATAATAAAAAATCTAACAGAGCAAAATATCCAGAGATCGCTGCCGTGATTGACGCGGTCAGACGGCATTGCCCCGACGCAAAGGTCACAGCAATCCGTCCGCACGGCACTACTAAATTTCCAGCCATTCACGAAGCTGACGATTTGGTCGTTGTAGAACCCGACTGATGTCATCGATAGATTTTCCATCCAGCGCCATGTCTTTGGCGCGTTGCTTGGTGGACTTGCTGCTCACGACACAACGCTCGTCTGTCTTGTTGTTCTGCGCGAAGCCGATCCACTGCACACGGTCATGCGCGTCGCTCCACTCACGCACCTTGCCGTACCTAACTTCCATCACCATGAACAGGCTGAAGTCTGGAGCCAGCTTGGCTGACAGGCTCGGCCACACTGGCCGCTCGTAGCTGTCGTCGTGGATAGCAGCGTTCTGTCTGGCCGTGTCCTCGTCTTGGTAGACTTGCGTCACCCTGATCTGTGTCTCCAGCACGGTGAGCTGGTTCGTGCTCCCCGCCTCTCGCCCGACACCACTCTCGCTTGGCTTGTTGCTGTGATGCACAAGAATGACGGCGTATCCAGAGTTACGCAGACGGACGGCCAACTGATTTACCTTGGCCCACTCGTCTGCCGAGTTTTCCAAAAGACCTGGATAGGCTGTGCGTAGCGTGTCGATCACTACAACGTCTGGTTTAACAGCGTCCACCCAACCTTGCAGTTCCAACAACCCCTCTTGGGTGCGTAAGTTCATCTCGACGTCGTCAACAAATGGCGTCCAGATTTGCAGACGATCAGCCGTGTTCCCGTGTATCTGCCGCATCTCAAGCAGACGTCTGGCGATGGTAGACATGCCCATCTCGAAGTCCATATACAACACCTTGGCTGGCTGCATCACCTCGAACGGGCCGAAGTATTTTTTACCAGCGGCCAGTGCAGCCATAGCGTTCTGAACGAACATCGACTTGCCGTGCCCACTGTATCCATACACCTGTGTGATCGAGGCTGGCGGTAGCCAAGGCTCGATAAGATACTGACGAGCAGAGCTTTTTTCTATCATCTCCTCTGCGTCTGACATGACAATGAGCTTGCGCGACCGACCGCCTCCGTTCTCTTGCGCTTTCTCCTCCTCAATTTTCTTTCGATGGACGTACTCACCTTCGCTGTTGAAACGCTCTGGGTGATTGCGTTTCTCGCTCTGCTCCATACTGCGACAGGTTGCTTCGAACTCAGCCTCGGACAAGAACTCCTCGAAAAATTCACGCATGAAAGCGTAGCCACGCACACGTAGTTCTGGGCCAAAGTTCCCTTCCATTATCTGCTCGGACACGTATTTCATAACCCGTTCGTTACGCCCGTTGCCCACGCCCGATGGTATCTTTAAAGTTGTAGGGTACGTCTCGCGTACATACTTTGCTGTTCGATCCCACTCGCTGATGAACTCGTCAGGGTTGCGTGCGACCACTGTCGAGAGGTCAAGTGTTGCAAACGAAAATCCCTCATCCTCATCCTTGATCGTAGGCGTCCAGTCCTCCCAAATAGGCATCTCGTCTGGGTCTAGCGAGTATCCAGAAGCTATCTCCCACGAGTAATTGTTCGACGGTGGACACAGTGCATAGCTTCCGTCGCCACGGAAATCTAACCCGTCAATGCGAGGCCAGTCTGCACCCCGTGAGTTGACCCCTGCCCTTGGCCCTCGACGCACGCCATCTCGTGGGTGCTGGAAGTA
>PDMW01028045.1_pt1 | contig 16052 bp, 16 predicted proteins | sample 1515511 | NCBI WGS metagenome assembly PDMW01 (sample SAMN07343023, study PRJNA328102) | Marine metagenome, whole genome shotgun sequencing project. | biome: marine; feature: bay; material: water; isolation source: viruses from water sample < 0.22 micron filtered, nuclease treated, low... ... | reverse complement strand
CAGCCGTACCAAGCGGGAAGCTGACTTTTCCATCGGCAGAAATCAACCCGGTGGTAGTAACAGCTTGGCTACCAAAGTCTGGGCTGATCTTTGTGCCAGCAATTGCAGCAGAAGCATTTACATCCGCATTGATAATCGTTCCGTCAGCAATCTTCGCGCTAGTGACTGCACTGTCAGCAATGTAAGCAGAAGCAATTGCAGTGCCGTTCCAAACGCCAGTACCAATTGTTCCAACGCTCGTCAAGCTAGAGCTGACAACAGCACTGCCCAAACTGGTTGCATCAAGAACTTTCGTACCAGCAATTCGATATTCTTTTCCACTTACTATATTTAGATGCTCGCTAAATGTCCACGCATCAGTTGCATCGACCCAATTAATGGTTTTATCTGTGGCACCTTTTAGGGTTATGCCGCCACCATCAGCCGTTGTATCTGTAGGGGTCGAAACCTTTCCAATTTCAATATTCTTGTCTTCAACAACCAACGTGGTTGTGTCAATCGTTGTTGTTGTGCCGTTGACAGTTAGGTCACCCTGGACCGTCACGTTATTGTCAAACGTAGCGGCACTCGTTACGTCAAGCGTTCCAGCAATATCAATGTTGTTTGCTAGTTTAGCGCCCGTTACCGCATCGTCTGCAATGTCCGCAGTGGCCAGCGGATAGGCACTAATCTGACTCCAAATCGTATAGCCCAGCGCCGACCAAGCTGCAGAACCCGTGCCTACTTTCCATTTGCCGGTGTCTGTTTCATATCCAAGCTCACCGCTTAAAAGCGTTGGGTTTGCACTAGCCCAATTTGCGGCGGTGTCTTTCCGCTGCTGCATTTGAACTCGAACGTTTGTAGCCGTCATGATTCAGCGCTCCCAGCGTTCACTATAAGGCTTGCCGCAACCGCTGGAGCAGCGTCATCTGCATCTAAAATAAATGGGGCAGTCCCTGAAAAAGCGTAATTGGTTACAGCCTCCAAGGCCCCAAGCTGTGCAGTTGCCCCCACCAGAATAAACGTTGAAGCTTCGCCCGCCGCCCCCAATGTTATCGACAAAGAAATTGTGACGTTGTTATAAACGCCAAAATGCTCCTCATCTGGCGGCGAACTGTATTGATACAACGAATCCGCTGGAACAACATCAATAGAGCCCCAAAACGAAGAATTATCAACATCAAAAGGCAAAGACGGTCCGCCTTGAGCAAAGTAATGATCTCTTATTTCCTGAACTTGCGAGCTTAAAATATTTTCAAAGCTGGCATTGCATGAAAGATTGTTCACCTTAAGACTATGCCTAAAACAAACACCCCCGACTGCAACAACAGCAGCCTCCGAAACGTTCATACCACCCAGTTCAAATGCGACTGAGCTTGGCGAAATGGAAGGGAAACTAGCCATAATTAAGTTAACCTAGGAGGTTTTAACGAAAGCTCAACAGACGCAGATGTTGACGTGGACGAACTTTCACATTCTGGGGCTGCTACATAATACCAAAGATACCCTGCAGGGATGCCTATCGTTATGCCCTTTGTTGCCTCAGAAGGCAAATCAAAGCCGTAAAATACGCCATGCAAAAAGTAATGTCCGGCCAATGAAAAAATTTCGGTAGTTGTTAATGCGGCGTAGCTCAGCCTTAAAGTGTGGTTTAAAGTTGCATTGCTTTGCCTTATGTTGTGCTGATCCCCATTTAATGCTTGAAGCTGAGATGACACCACTTTGCCTGGAATTAAAACACGTTGAGAAGGCGGGATAGTAAGAAAAGAAGTCATTTAAACTCAAAAAACAAAGTTGTTGCCATAGTCATGGGCAGTTAGCAATAAATGCTTGACTGCTATAGGTAAATGACGGCGTGCTGCCTGATGGCCCGCGTGCAATCGCCGGGAAGGTATTAGTTGAGCCATCACAATTTGTTGTGGTCACATCGTAATAAGCAAACGCAGCCGATGAATTTATGCTGTAAGGGGCGGAAAACGTTGGCGTGAAACTGCTGTTGAAGCCACTGGAGTTGCCGTTATCGTCTAAATAGTAGAAAATAAATTGCGATACAGGGCCCGGCAGCTTTACAGTGTCTGTAATCTCCAGCCCATAGCCGCTAGGCGATCCAGGGTCAGGACAAGCCCCCTCGGCAAACACGGTTACCCCTGCCGCCGCTGCAGTAGTCGACACAATGTATGGCTGAGCGACTCCGCTTGATACTTGAGTTTTAACACCTGTATTTGCATCGATCAAATACCATTTAATAAATGCGCCTGCACACCCAGGGTCAAAGGTCAATGTGTCCCCAGCCACTGGCGTTCCGGTATAACCTTGGATCGTTGCCGCAAGTGGCTCTTCATAAGGATCTGCCGGGTTGTTTATTGACCCTGTTGGGGAAGAACCGCCAGACCCAGACCCAAAATCAGTGCCTTGGGGGGTCAGATCCTGATTCACGTCTGAAGCTGTTGGGGTCGTCGGGGTCCCTCCAGTACCATCAAATGGTCCCCGCCCAATATTTGGCAAATCTGTTGCAGCAGTATTTTCATCACAATCAAAGTCTTGCCTGCCAGCGTCTAAAACAATGCCTGGCCCAGTCGCTCCAGCAACATCTAGCGCAACCACGCTCCGACCTTGTGAATCAATAGGGAAATGCGTTAAGTCATAAGTGATTGGCCCTGTACTTGTTTTTTCAATCCGATCAATTTCATACAAGAAATCATGGTGTTCAACTTGATCAACAGCAGTCTCGCGCCGCAGCCTAACCCTGACAATATCTCCAACAGACAAAATGCTTGAGTGACTGCCTGGCCTAACCGTAATGCGCAAGCTATGCATGATGTTTCGCCTGCGCGACAACATGTAAGTGCCAACCTTCACCGCATGATCTTCATTAGTGCAAAAAAGACTTAAATCATGCTGTTCAAAAGGACCATCAGAAGACGTGTCGGAGAATTTGACGTTTGTGGTTCGTGCAAAACCAATGTCCCCGCTTGGCTGCTCTCTCCACATCATTTGCATGATGACTGCGTTTCTTTCACTCAAAGAAATATATTGAATCTCGAAACCATCAGGTAATAAGTCAGACTCAGTGAATCCGTACTCATAAGACACTGTTGTGGTTTTGATTGTGTGATTTGCATTGACTGGCAGAGTTGGCCTAAATGCAAATTTGCCATTAACTTTTGAGAACCTTAAAAGGAAAAAATGCGCGTGGGCTTGCATCCAATCGCTAAGGTTTGCCGACTCTTCTAGTTTGCCGTTGTAGAAAAATGAATTTGCTTCACAGAAATTAGCCGCAGACGTGAGCAAAGTGCTATCTATTAGATCACTTGGAACCGCAGAGCTTTTGTCAATCAAGTATTTTGCAAGATCCACAAAATTATCGCTCGGTCCCAACGTGCTATCAATAAGCCGTGTTACTTTCATCCCTTCCCTGACAAAAACATGAATCTGTAAGTTCCAATTATCAAATTGAAAAAATCTTTTCTCAAAACTAACAACAGTCATGTTGTCATAACTGCCAGAGGTTCCGCAGTATTCAGGACAATCATGAACAACGTGATTCAATATGAATATAGTGGAATTAGATGTACCGAAGCCAGTGCTGTAATAGTAAAGCTTCCCGACGTCTTTCAAGTAAAATGTTTCACCTGCTTGGCCACTCGGAAGCACGTAGCCTGAGACTGTGCTTGTTATATAAGCATCGATAAAATTGCCAGGGATCCACGTACCGGCTCTTCTATTGTAAGTTTGAGCGTAAGTGCCGAGCTTGCATTCGCCATAGAACATGTCGTTTAGCTTCAGTGGGCTCATGTCGCCCTCACCTATTACGAGGCAAAGCTTTACATCCAAAAACTCTTGAGTTCTTCCGAAAGGAGTTGAGTTTTGAGTTACGACTGCCTCTACTATGCCATTCTCATACCTTGCTTCTGTTGCTTTTGGGCTTATAAAAACACCTCCATTATTGTTTCTTCTACGGCAAAAAACAATAGGCACAGCTTCGCCAATCTTTGCCGCCTGCTGGGGCTTCTTGAGGTCTGCAGAAGCATCAGCTGCGCCCTCCTTGCCTGGAGACGTGACAGCCCCAGACTGATAGGGCAATAGTTGAAGTGGATCAGAAACCTGAATTGTCATTGTCTTAAAGGTGAGCCAATCAGTGAAGTGCTATAGGTACGGGGAGGGAATTGCGACCCTACAGGTGACAAGACTGTCCCCAAACCAATTTCAAGCTCAGTGAAAGATCCGCCTAAGTCTAAGACCTGCCCCAAGTGCGAGGCGACGACTGTGTAAGTTGTTGGGGCTACGCTTTGGGAAGCGTATGCGCTGAATTCATACAGAGTCACTTCACACAGTCTCAAGCTTGCCTGCGCTTCTGAAAATGAACTGACGACCGTGCTGGTAGCTGGCGCAGTAATTGTTAATTCATTGCCCCCAGGCGCGGCGCTTTCGCTAATCCCTCCAAACTCAAAAGGGAAAAACTCCCAAGTTTGAGACAAGAAGCTAAGAGACGTGTTGACGTAATAGTTTTGCCAACGCACGTAAGTTGTGCTGCCGCTAAAAATGCGCAATGTTGCCATCTGAGATCTGCTCATCCTGCAACCCCTTGGAAGCGACGGCCCCCATAGCTTCGCTGGTTCTTATACATCTGCGAGCTGAGTTGCTTTAACGCCCCCTCCAGGTCTCTCACGGTGACGTAGTTTTTGCCCTCTTGCTGCAAGATTGGGCCAGTTGTAACTTGAACTGTTGTATTTCCTGCACCGCTACTGCCGCCGCCTGCATCAACGACACCACCCTCAGCGAAGCCAGGAATAGCGCCAATGCCGCGACGACCAGCCATCCAGTTCTTGGCAAACCCAGACGCCTTGCTTTGGGGAACGATGTATTCCGATTCGCCACCTTCCCCGACCATTGCAAGCGTTGGGCCGTTAACAACACCGCCCTTTGCAAACTGAGGGATATCCATTTGCGGGAGCAAAGGGATATCTGGGCTTGGTAAGCTATTATAGCCAGAAATCAAACGATTAATCAAGCCAACTGCCGTGTTTATTCCTGTCCCGATAACTCTTAAGACCCCGTTGATAGTCTCTTTAATGAAACTAGTAATTGCAATAAATGGGGCTTTTATGGCTTCGGGAAGTTTCTGGAACATTGAAACTAATCCATCCACTAATCCCTTGCCAAAATCCAAAATTGGCGTTACATAGGAATCCATGAAAAACGTTGCCGCTTCTTCTAAGATATCCCCAACAGCTTGAAAACCTGTTGCAAAAAAATCTCCAATAGCTTTAAGCGCCTCACCTATCTGATCCCGAAAAGCATAGATTGCTATTCCAGCTCCTACAAGCAAAGCGGCCCAACCGACTGGACCTGTAAAAACTCCTGCAAGAATTGGCAATAATCCGCCTAAAGCTGAGCCAATAGAAGCGACAATAGGGATCAGCGCCGCTAATTTTGCGCCTAATCCTAATGCTCCTATAGCTGCAAATGCAGGGCCAACAGCTGCAACAGCAGGAGCCATAACAACAAAGGCAGCCCCTAGCGCGACAACCCCAGCGACTAAAGTTTGCAACGGACCAGGCAACTGCAAAAAGACTTCTAGCAGTGAGTTCGTGAAGTCAATCAACGGCGTCAAAGCTGGCAGTAGCTGCGTTCCGATCGTCGCACTGAGGTCAGCCAGCGAAGCTTGGAACTGTTTATAGGCGTCAACCTCTGGGGGAGGCTGTGCTGCTAACCTTTCGAGGGCTTTAATAATGACCTCAGTCGTGATCATTCCATCACTGCTTAACTTTTTCAATTCAGCGACTTGCACGCCCATTGAACTAGCAACCGCCTGGCCAATGGCTGGCAACCGTTCCATGATGCTTCGGAATTCATCGCCTTGGAGCACGCCTGAGCCCAACGCCTGGCTGAGCTGCAACATAACCCCCTCAGTGTCAGCTGTGGTCAGATTCATACGAGCAGCTGCCGTGTTCACCCCTTTGAAAACAGTCTCGATCTCTTTGAGGGAAATGTTCATTGGCCTCAATCTTCCAAACAAATCAGAAACAGAATTGGCAGCTTGAACTTGCGAAAGGCCATAACGGGTCGCCATGTTTGCCGCAAAATCTTGAACTTTTACTGTCTCCCCAAATTTTTGGGTCAGATTGACAAGCCTTTTTGCTGTCCTGTCGGCCTCAATGCCAGACCTAATAAAATTGCCAGCAGCCGCAGCAACACCAACACGGGCAAGCACTCCGGTCAATGAATTGCCAGCACTCGCAAGCCTTTTGAGACCTCCAGTCGCACGGTCAGAGCTTTTCTCAACAGCACCTAAAGACTTGCCAAACTTATCAACCTTTTGCTGACCCACCACATTGGCTTTGATCGTCAGCGCGGTTGTCATATCCAACGCCATCGCTACTTCTCGCCCTTGTTCAGTGTCTCGATCAGTCTACCTTCAATCACCTGCAAGTCCTCCAGAACCCCCAAGGGATCATCAAAGCCCATCAACTCAACGCACCAACGCACTGCTGAATAATCAAACCCAATCAATGCGCCCATGGCTGTACGCCATTGAGTTTGAACTTTAAGAAATAAAGAGACCGCAGGCCATGCCGATGGAATCACTACAAAATGTTCAACCGGCACGGTCTCATCAAGAATCTCAATGCCCAAAGCTTTGGCGTGCTCTGCTGTCTCGTCAACAACTGCGCCCCCGGCCCAATAGTCAGCGGCGCCAATTAGTTTTTTCTTTTCTCGTCAACTAAAGAGAGAAAATAGGCTTCAATAATCGTTGACGCCAACATCGGCACATCAAGCAACTTGATTTTTGTTGCAGAGCTGTAGGGCACCTCCTCGCCATCGCCGTCTTGGATTCCTTCCCATCCGACAAGCACTTCATCAGCCACCGAAATATCGCTGATCAGTTGGCTTTCATCCCCATCGGAACGTTTCTGAGCTTGCTCTTGAATTTCAGCAATTCTTGTTTGAGATAAACGCGCAAACTCAGCAACGAAATCAGACTTGACCCGTTTGCCCCCATTCCCTGGCTGCCGAAAAACGACTGGCCAGGTGTACGAATCAGAGGCTTCAAGGACAAAGGCCATTAGGTGTAAGCAAGTGAAACCTCATCATTGCCTGAGCTGCCTGGAATTGCAACATAAGGGAGGTTGAGCATCATGATACCGTCTGAGTCGCTATAGGAAGGGTTCCCGATATCACAAGTGGACGCAGTGAAGGTGATGATGTTGCCTGCATCTTGCCCGTGCTGGAATGAAATGGATCCAGTGGTGTTACTGCTAGCGGCCGCAAAATAATCCTTCTGCGTAAGCGTTGGCGCTTCAATCACGCATTCCCCAGCCGGAGCCCGGTTTGTAATATTCACGGACTTGGTACTGCCAACCAATTCACGGAACACAACCTCATTCGCGATGTCAAAACTGAATGATTCCAGCGATGCCGCATAACCCAGAACAGAAAGGCTCGTTGTGTTACCAGCCTTGAAAATGTCAGGGGTGTCCTGATTGCTGTAAGTAGTGGTCGGCGATGCTGTATCAGTCGGCGCAACATAGTTGCCCGTCATCGTAAAGCTAATAAACGGAATTTCACCAACGCTTGCGTTAAGGTTGAAAGTGCCACGGCAACCCGTCATTTTATGGCGGACGCCATCGGCAAAAACATAGATTGTGCTGCTGCTGAAAGCTGTTGATACAGGCGCATAGGTGACGCTTGTGGATGCCACAACAGTGGAAGCAAGCCCGCAAGACTTCAAAAGAGCGTCATATTTTGGAGCGGTGCCAGCCGTTCCAGAGCCAGCAAACTCAACCTCAAAAGTAAGCTCAACCCTGCTGTTTCCTAAGAGCTGATCGCTATTGCCTAAATAGTCTCGGATCAAGTCACGACTGACGGCATCGGCTTGGATTGGCGTAAAATCAATGTTTCGCACCAAAACCGCGTCAGTCCCGGCAGGCGTTGCATCAGTGTTGTAGGTAGATTCGGCAGCCACCACTATGAGCTGCTTCCGGGTGAGCTTTGCCATCAGAAGTCAAGTAAAAGCACTTGCTTTTATTTTAGCCTCTCTACCCAGCTGACAAGTCTGTGACAGTTGTCCGATATTTAATCAGATAATTCATTGAGATCACGCCAGCGGGCTGATCGGCCTCGATAATTTCAAATCCAACCGCTCTCGGTTCAATGTCCAATGCGTAGCCACCCAAGGTGTTGTCTGCTGTGATCTTGCTGTGTATGTCATCAACAATTGGATCCGCTGCCTGATCAGGGATGGAAGACCTAACAATCACAGAAATTTTGACCGACAAACGCCAGTCAAGACGATCAAGCCTCAAGCTAAATTCAGGATCGTCACTGATTGGTTCGATGACAATGGCAGGGCTTTCCGCTCTAGCGATTGCCTCAACGCGGCTTCTGTAAATGCGCGAGCCAACCTGAACAGTTCCAGCAAGGCTTGCGGCAATGTCGGCCAGGATCGATTCGCGCTTGGTTGTCATGTCTTCTGAAGTGAAATTTCCACCAATAAACCATCATCTATTGGCCTAACCTCGCGGACTGTGTAAGCCACCGAATCAACCGTGATTGAATCGCCTCTCAGTAGCGACCCAAAATCTGCGGCTTTTGCTGTGGCCGTGTAATCAGTGCTAAGGACCATTCCATTTGCCAAAACCTCTCCAGGCTGATCAAGGATCACTTTTGCAGTGGTTGCTCCTGACGTTGCAGACACTGCGAAAGGATCATCAAGAAAAACGCCGAGATCAGTTGAAATAAAATCAGCTAACGCCATTTGTCTTTGGTTTGCGTTTTGCTTTTGGCTTCAATGCTTCGTCAGAAGCCCTGACGGCTTTACCCATACGAATCAAAAGTTCGCCGTCTGCATTTGTTACGTCATAGCTTTGACCAGCCTCAAGGGCTTGGCCGCTTGCCATGACTGCTTTGGTGCAAGTAACTTTCATAAAAAAAAAGGGCCGTTTCCGGCCCCTGTGATCATCAAGCGGTGGTGATGTCTTCGATCGAGGCGAAGGCAGAAGCCTGGCGCACAGCAACATCAAAGGTGAGAATGCCGCGAACTGATGTCAATGCTTTCGCAAAGTCATCAGAGTCAGTGCCGACAGTGATTTCAAGGCCGTTGCCGTAGAAACCAATCATCGCCTGGCTGAAGTCGCCAGCGACCAAAGCGGAACAAACGCTAGAAGCAGATCCCTTCGTCAAGTTAGAAGGAACGGCGTTTGTCATTGCCAACGGATAACCGTTAAGGGTCAAAGGCGTGGGGCCGCGACCAATTGCGGAAAGATCCGAGTTGTAGAGGAAAGCACCATCACCAGCAGTTGAACCACCTGCGCGAAGTTTCTTCAGACCACCAATCACTTTGCCGTTGGTGACATAAGCCATATTGGGGCCGAAGGCGTTGTCTTCGGTAATGGCAGTTTCCAGGTCAACCACTTTTTCAAGGGTCAAGGCGCCGCCATTAGTTCCCATCGCAACGGAACCAATGCCGGAAGTGTTGCGAATGCCTGTGGGCTGACCGGAAGAGCCGGAGCCATTCAGGATCGCAGCATCAACAGCAGTGTTGATTCCATCAGTCAAGTCACGACGCACAAGCTCTTCAATGCCAGGGGTGGCCTGAAGCAAGGTCTGGCGGCTGTACTTAGACAGGGCTGCCAGATTCTTGGGGCTCATCGTGATCTGATCGAAAGTCGATTCAGATTGAGTGATGGCGGTTGTCTCGGAAGACAAGTAATAGGTGCTTGAAACACCAGAGCGACGAGGGATTGCAACATCGCCAACCAAGCCGGTCAGGGTGCGAACGCCCAATCCAACTACAGGTGAAGCATTGCGTAGAGCTTCAATGAAGTCATCAGCCAGCAGATCGGTTGCAACAAGGTTGCCGCCGGTCGTTGCGCCAGAAGTAACGTAAGTTGCCCGTTGTGACAGGGCAGAGAAGGGAACAAAGAAGCTGCGCTCACCTGTGGCACTAAGACCAGAGGAGCGAATAACTTCTTGGCTCAGCTCACGGCAAAGACCAGCCCCATGAGAAGACCAATCACCAGTGATCAAGGCGCGAACGCCATCCATCAGCTGATAACGCTCTTGAGTCCGTTGGCCAAGGTCAACAGGAGCGACAGCCTCAACAGGCTTCGAGCCCATCTTTTCTAGAACAGCTGCACGAGCAACATCAATGCTGCTGCCGTTGTCAATTAGCTGCTCAGCCAAGCCGTTCATTTCATGCTTACCGCAAAGCTCTTGAATGTTCTTAATGCGGGTACGCTCAGAAGAGGCAGCCTTTTTAGAAGCCTCATCGCGCACCACGCTCATATCGGGTGCTGTAGACATTTGATTCCCTGAATCGGTTTGTGTAAGTGGTGCGACGCGAGCCGCAGAATCAACCTCGGGGGCTGTTTCTTTGTTCATTGTAGGGTCTGAAAGCAAAGATCTACCCACGCCAATATTGGGATCAGCGGGGACACTTACAACGCTGATTTCGTATGGTTCCCATGATGTTGCAATAAATTCGCTACCGCGTTCGACCATCTCTTTGATTCGATAACCGAAAGAGATATTTCGCATTATTCCGTCCTTGACGTCCGCTAAAACCTCTTGCGCAAAAGAGTTGCGACTAAAACGAACGCGGCTGACGCCTTTCTTTTTGTCGTCGTCAAGATAGGCACGTTCAACGACACCAATCGGACGATCCATGTCGTGATTGAACAAAAGCGGCGCACCGTCGTTCAATCTGTTGAAATCTGCCGCACCTTCGTCATGGCTTAGGACCTCTGAACCAAAAGAACGCTCAACCGGATATTCAGAACTAAAACTGAACTCCATTACTCGATCATCTTGCTCTTTGAATTGAGTTTCCCCAGCTCGCTTAAGCAAAGAAGGCGAAGAACGCAAAGCTTCAATTTTTGTAAGCGTTGAGAATCGATGTCCGGCTTTAACCTCTGTTGCTTCGAAGCCTTCGTCTGTCTCTCTATAAACAGTGATCAAAGCCGCTGGATCATCTTCATCACCATTGATGGTGAAGTCAGAGCCAGGCACGTTAATTGGCCCGTCTCGCTCAATGCTGTCAATCTTGCCCCTAGCCGTACCGCCGGAGCTGTCCCATTGAACAAAATCACCAACGCTTAATTCATCAGGCTCTGCTCTCTTCGCAAGATCCTCAGTCATTGGTAATTCACGAATATCTTTGATTCTATCCGCCTTCGCTGTTGACCACACCTGACCAGCATCTCCGCCCCATGCAGCCCAGGCCACGCGACCGTTTGACGGGTAACCATCCTCTCCAGGCGAAAAACCTTCACCTTGCTTGTCAACTTCATGACGGGCGAACCATGCGGCCATAGCAATCACAACATCACCGGATAATTCATTGCCGCTCAAAATCTGAGTTGCACGCCGTGCCGCCACTTCTGTGCCGCCTGATTCGCCCTCGGCCTTCCAGTCGCGATACCGCTCAGCTTCCTCCTTCATGCCCTTTGTGGGCATTAAATTGATTTCGGTGCCGTTAATAGTTGCCACTTTCCTCCTCCCCTACGTTTTCAGCATCATCGTCTGACGGGGGTGGAGTGTCGCCAAAAGCATCAACCGTATTGACTGGTTTGTACTGGCTAGCCCCAGAACCGTTGACCGCTGAGGGATCTGTGTCAGTGATTATGTTCATCTCGTCGAGCTTGGCTAGTTCTGCCTGTCGAGCAACGAGCAGTTCATCTAAATCACCGCCATTCTCGGCAACACAATCGGCAAGAGTTTTAAACCCGCTACGGACTGCATCCTTTTGAGCTTTGATCTCTTTCTGTGGATCAACGTATGAATACCCACGGAACACCCAGCGAACGGCTTCATACCGCTCAGGCTCAGTTTCATAAGTAGGCAGGTTTAACGCCCCGCTAAGCACCGCCATCTCAAGCCAAGCCTCGTAAATGGGCTGATAGAACTGTTCACGCATCAATTGCTGAATTGACCGCCAGTTGTCGCGATCCTGAAGCAAGGCCAGCCGTGAAGAGCTGTAATTGCTTTGTGAATAATCGTTACTGATTGTTTCGTAACTACATCCGACCCCAGAAGCAAGGGCTCTCAGCTGCGCCCTGAGGAATGGTTCATACTCTCCAGAAGGCGAGTCCATGTCTGGAATACTGACGCTTTCGCCTGGCTGCAAATATTTAAACTGTCCAGGCTCAAAGCCTGAAACGCGTTCATTGTCATAAACCTCACCGCCCGCATCAAGCTCACCCTCTGGGGATGTAATAAAGCCCATTAATGCAGAGCTAGCGCGAGCACGCACGACGCTTGCTTGTTCCCACCCGTCCAGGTGGTGCATACGCTGCATTCCACTTGCTAGCCAAGGGACACCACGCGTTTGGCCTGGCCTGCCAGATGCACGATCAAATAAATGAACAACATCCTTGGCCGGGACAATAATGTGTTGACGTTCTTTTGCCTGCGTTGGAAATGCAGTGTCGCCAGGATGACGGCTTAAAAACGCATAATTAAGGGCTCGTCCAAACTTATCAATTTCAATGCCCATCCTCCAAACAGAGCCAGCCGCTCGAGCCGGACTTTGATAATCCTCATCTAGCTGGTCAGCTTCCAGCACCTCAAGCGCAAAGTTGACTTTGCTGCGCCCAAACTTTTTGCGAACAATGCGAATGAAGACTTCGCCGCTTTCGCACATTGACGAAACAGCAAGCTTTTCAATATCAGCAAAACAGAGCTGGCCTGCTGTGTTGCAGCTATCTTTACGGCCCCAGTTTGACCAAGCCTTTTCGATTTGTTCATTCAATCTGGTGTCAAGCTTGCCGCCCCGCTGCCTTCTGATTTGCGCCTGCAGCCTGACGCCGGTCCCAACAACAGAATTACGGACAACGCGAACCGTTGACTTGGCGTAATCGTTATCACGTACAAGCTGACGCGAGCGAGACCGCAAACGCTTAAGGCTGCCTTTAATCTCTTGATCGGCAGAAGTCACAGAAGTGACCCAATCGCTTGTTAGCCGATTGGCTTGCGCCCCGCCAAACATCCGCGCCCTTGGCCGAGGCATTGGCTCAGGATTTAAGCGCCAAAGCTCACGCCATGCAGATCGAACGCCCATGTCAGAACCTCACGTAAAGAGAATGTGGATCGCCCAAACCGTTTGCAATCATTGCAGCCTTGCGCTCTCGGACAACAATAGCTTTTAACTGGCTTTCTCTAACCACAAGGTCGGGAATATCGATCTTTGTGAAAGATCGGCCAGCAATTGTGTATGACTTAGCTTTCGCTGAAACAATCTCACGGATTGCAGTGGTCACCGCATCCAAGTCTTGTTCCGCTTGGGTTCGCCCGTCAAATGCTCCAGGCTGCCCCGTATATGCAAGGCTTGCGAAAACCTCTAGCCTTCCGCTGCCAAGCGTAAACTTTTCTGAGCCCTTAGATGCCTCAGCGTAAAAATACCAATCCCCGGCATCAAAACCAGCACTATCAGTCGCACTAACAGAAAACTCCCAACCCGTGCCGTAAGACGTGCCAGTGACCGCATGGCCCTCGTGATTGGTGTTAGTTCGCAGGTAGTAAACAAGAGAATAATTGCCAACGCCGCTTGTGATGCTTTCGTCTAACGGTCCTGTTGCCGCGTCATCCCTCCACTTGACCGTCGTCCCTGCGTAAATCTGTTTTGGGATGTTCACGTCACCAAGTGTTTACGAACGACTTGACCGGCTTAACCGGCTTATTGCTTAATTTTAGCGGCTTAGTGTCCCCTTCTTCCAATTTTTCGCGCAAGTTTTCCCACATTGTGAGCTTAGGCAGCCGCCTGGAATACAACAGCATCGCTCCATAAGCGTAAACAAAACAGTCAAGCGCCTCGTTTCTTGCTGAAGCCTTCTTCACGTATTCCCTGATAGGAAAGCCTCTGTGAAAGCGTAAACGCATTTTTTCGCTTGTTAGCTGCTGAAAATACTCATGATCGGCAGCCAAGCCAAAGTTAATGCTTCCCAATCCTTCTTTATGTCTCATACGGCCAAACAACGTGGTTTTAATTGTGTCAGTGCCAAGCATGTATAGAATCACGCCTTTCTTGACGATGCGACCGCGCCAGTTGACGTCGACCTTACTGCCCTTGCCTAGCGCCGCGCTGTTGCGCTTGCTGCTGCCCTTGATTGGAATAACACCTTGGCGGATCCTGTCGCGGCAATAGTTATAGGTCTCATGCGTTGCATGGCCGCCGGAGTCAATCGCCATCTGAGCAATTTCTAGGTGCTTGCCAGAATCTGTTTCCCATTCAGTTTTAAGGACTTGATCCAACTGGCCCCAAACCTCAACAGACGTAGGGTCTCCCATCAACTTGGAATGCCAGATCAACCAAGCCGTTTCGCCTGCGCCCCATCCCCATACAGAAACCTCAAGTCGATCATCCTGAACGTCACATCCAGCCGTTAGCAACACAACGCCTTCAGGGCAGGTCCCCGGCTTGTATTCCAAACGCTTCGCCATCAGGCCGTCAGCATTTACCTGAGCGGCGTAATCCTCGGAGAACGTTTCTGCCAACCTTGTATTGACAAAGGTCCGCAATGCTGCTGGATCAGTCTTAGCCCTTAAGAAGTCTTCAGCAAGCTGACTCCAGCTCGCCCAACCCAAAGGGCTATACAAGCCATTCAATTGAAAGCCTGCTGTCTTCCCATCAAACGGTGCATGGTTCCGCCATTCGCCTTGGGGCAAAAATCGCGTCTTGTGGTGCTCCTCAAAACGCTCCTTACAGTGCTCGCACTCATATTTCGCCGTCTCAGGCTTGCCCTTGTCCCACTTCAGTCGCGGCCACTGCAAATGTTGAAACTCTCCACAAGCTGGACAAGGCACGTAGTAATAACGCCGATCAGAATTAAGAAACTCAGTTTCAATACGACTAAAATCTTTAACGGTCGGCGTTGACGTTAATAAAATCTTGCGTCGAGCAAATGTCGTCGTTCTTCTCTCAGCAAGGCTCACAGGATCGCCCTCCCCCTGAATCTCCTGCATCGCGTCTATCTCATCCATAAACAAGAATCGACAAGGCGCAGACCTAAGACCCGTTGCAGAATTGGCACCCGTCAGCAGCATGATTCCGCCAGGAAACTCCTTAGCAAACATCGTGTTCCCGCTATCCCTTGACCTGGCCGGTGCAATCTTTTGAGACAGTCTTGGTGTGTCCTGAATCATGCTTTCCAGCCTTTGCTTTGACAGACGCTTGGCCATCTCAATCGTTGGCTGAACGCAAAGCATCGGCCCCGGAGCGTGGTCGATTACATAGCCCAGAAAGTTGCTGCCTGCTTCAGTCTTCCCAGACTGTGCGCTGAACATCATCACCACGCGCTGCACAGGATTATCACTAGACAGGCAGTCCATTGGCTCGCGCAAGTACGGCGTGCGATTTGTACGCCATAGCCCAGGCTCTGCACTTGCCTTGCTGCTCAGCCTTCGATACTTATCAGACCATTCAGAAACAGTCAACGGCTCCTCAGGTCTCAACCCTTCCAGAAAGCCTTCGCGGTACGGACTAAGCATCACAAAGCTCAATCAAACATTGCCTGTGCTCCTGCACCAACATCTGATGAATGCGTGATGGATCACTCTCACCAGCCAGCTCATTGCTCAAACGATCGGCAAGGTTGGCCAATGACTCGCGCACGCTACGGCCTAAAGCAAAGCTTTCTTTCTTCACAACATCAGCCGGGACCAAATCCTTCAGCTGCTGATCCATTTTGATCCTGGCTAGCTCGGCATCGTAATGCTCTCGCCTTGCACGACTCACATTCAAAAGAGGAATGTCGTCATCGCTCATCTGTTTCACTTGCTCAAGCTGCTTTGCTTTTTGCAAGTGCTTGGGTGCTGTCGTGTTCAAATCCCACAGCTCTAAAGCCATTTTGTCGTCCAACATTTTCTTGCCGTTAAGCGACTTAACAGCCCCCTCAATACGCCCTGACTTGATCGCCAAAGTGACAGCAGCCCTTGACACGCCTTTGATTTCGGCAAACTTTGAAAACGTAATCAGCATTGATTGCGTGACCCTCTTTGCGAATGTTAACCGCAGGAACAGATCCTACTTAACAAACCTATGTTCCTGGCGCTACAGAAAAAACGAGCGTATGAAC
>PDMW01002321.1_pt1 | contig 16056 bp, 10 predicted proteins | sample 1515511 | NCBI WGS metagenome assembly PDMW01 (sample SAMN07343023, study PRJNA328102) | Marine metagenome, whole genome shotgun sequencing project. | biome: marine; feature: bay; material: water; isolation source: viruses from water sample < 0.22 micron filtered, nuclease treated, low... ... | reverse complement strand
TTGTTAAATTCTCTGATTGAATTATCCACCTCCATGTAGAATAGGGCGTTAGTAATGTCGTCTGTGGTGACTTGTGTTCCATCAATCAAAACTTTCTTATACCATCTGGGAGAAAGGATGTTGGAACCACTTGTCCAGTTGTAGTCTTGAGAACCTGCTGCTAGTAGATTAAATGTAACGGTGTTGAATCCACCAGAGAAAGAAACAGACTTAACCAAGGAACTTGGATCTAATAGTGTCCAAGAGCCATCAGTTAGATCAATTGGATCTCCCCAAGGGACATTGTAAAGTGTTGCTGAAGTAACAGGACCGCTACCACCACCAGTGGAGCCCCCTGTTTCTGGATTAAATACTTGGACGACAGGCATAGTTTATTCGCTCCAAGTAATTCTTGAAGAAGAGACGGTGCAAGTTCCACCATCAATCTTAAAGAAAAGAAAGACAGACTGACCTGCTGCCTGACGGATAGGCATCTTAAAAGAATAAGCAACGGTGCCTTCAGAAGCAGCGCCAATGCCTAGGGCAATAGTAGCCTCGGTGTCCGGTAGAAATGATTGGTTTCCTGCTGAATCGTAGCAAGCACGAATAATAACTTTGGTTGGGGCTGGTGATCCAGCAATAGATTTAAGCTGAACCTCAATTCCTTCTATTTGGGAACTGAAAACACGCCCTGCGGTGGGCGGTGGTAGGCTCAATGAAAAGTTGTGTTCGTGGTTTGAGGAGGCAGCAAAGGCTGTCCCTGTTAGTGCTTTATCAGCAACTACTTGGCTCTCGTGATAAAAATGTCCGGTCTTAGGCATAATCTTCTCCTTCTTGTAAAATGCCGAGCATAGTGCTCTATTAATAAAGTAAAGGTCAAGTTAGTCTTTTAGGGCTTCCATCTCTTTCTTTAATGCTTGCTGTTTCTTCTTGGCTTCTTCTTTTCTGCCGGCATACTTACCAGCCCTTACATCACGAATAAGTTTATCCATCTCACGCTTGATTTCTATCTTTGCTCTGCGTCTCTTTGTTGGTGCTGTTTTCTTTCGTAGTCGTAGATCTTCTCTCTTATCAGCCTGTTCTTTCATTTGTTCTTTGGCTTCTGGTGTAATAGTAGCCTCTTCTCTTTCAGCCTCCGATCCCTTGACTGATGAAACCATTTGTTGTAGTGAGCGTAGTCTTGATAATCTATCGTAGTAAGCCTGCTTCTCTGGTGAAAGGTAAGTCATTGGCGTAACAGCAGCAGTCGCAAAAGCAGCCTGTCCCAAAGCTCCTCCTCCCATTGCCCCGACCTTTGTGTCTTCTGGTAGGAATGTTCTGGAATAGTCAGTTAGGGGCGCAGATAAACCAGCCATAGACATTGTGTCCATAAATCTTCTGTAAGCCTTCTTTTGTTTAGGTGTGTTGAGAGGAATAATAAGTCTGCCATCTTTGTTCTCAAAACCACCAACAGGTTCAGCACCAAATCCCGATAGTAGAAGATTAACAGCATCTTCGGGACGATCCATAACTGATTTTAGAATGTTAATGTGTTCTGGTGGAACCTCATCAAGTTCCCTAGAAAACTTATCTTCTATGCCTAGGGCTGCTTTATATTCTGGACGGATAAATCCACCTATGATTCCTTGCGGCTCTCCCTTTAACATTTCAGCAAGTGTGTAAATAGCATCAAGCGATTGTAGTGGTGGAGAGGTAAGAATAAGAGACTTGTCCTCATCTGGTTTCCAATCCAGCTTATTAAGAATAATTCTTGTTTGTGCGTAAGACGGGCTGAATTCAGATGTCTCATCATCCACAAACAAAGCCTCGGTGTTGTCTTTAAATCTTTTTGCCTTCACTATTCTCTTAAGACCACCAGATCCCGGTGTAAGGTTTTTGATTGCTTGCATTAGGCTGTTTCTCTGGAAACCATAGAATAGAGCCAAGCGACGGAAGTTTGCTTCTGCCTTTTTAATTCCTTGTGGTAATGCTGCTGCGTCTATGTCTCCAATGTCGAACATAGATTTACGAGCCAAGGCAGTAGCGTCTTCGATAGAGCGTCCTTCTCGTAGGGCGGACTTAAGAGCCGCATAGCGGTAAAGCAAATCTTCGCTTTGGGGCAAGTCTTTAAATGTCTCAAGAGCATCAGACAGCTTACCTTTATCTAGAAAATCAATCATTCTATCAACATTAGCAGATGGAGCAGCGGCTCTGTAGACAGAGCGTCCAGTAGCAGTTTCTAGGATTTCATTTAGTTCTCCGCTAGTGTAAGCACGACCAGAAGGATCGGTAAAGATTATGGCGTTTGGATTCTTATTGCGTAAGACCTTTGCTCCTTCAAAAATGTCTCTTGGATCTGGTAAGCGTCCTGTGGTTCCATAATAAATGTCGGCACCAGTAAGAAGGTTTGCTCCGTGGAAACGAGGTCTAGCATTTAGGATAAGAGAATAACGTAGGTTCTCAATTCCTGTTTTGGTTTTGTCTATGACATTAAGAACTTGATCAGTTGCCTTACCAGAATACTTTCTTTCAAGTGCTAGTAATAATTGATCCCTTGTTCCCTCAAAGCCCTTTCGTAAATCATCCTGTAATTGGGAGGCAACATCATCACCAAAGAGAACACGCAACTGCTGTCCCGCTTCACCTTCGGCATCCGTTAGGTCATCAATAAGGCGTTCAGCCTGAATCATCCCAACCTCTGTGTTTTCTAGGTTGTTTCTACGAATAATTCCATTAGCAATATCGTCAGCAACCTCAAAGTAAGTTTCCATTACTGAAGCAAACCTTGGATTCTCCATCGCTTTTTCTACTAATGTAGGAGGGAATTTATTTCCCAAGACTTGCTGAACATCAAAAGCAGAGACGGGACCACCTTCACCAGATAATCTTGTTATTAATCTATTCTTAATAGCGAGGGCGGAAACATCCTGTCCTAATGCGGGGGCAGCGCCCATCATTCCACCGCCAAATTGCTCCTCCATAACCTCTAGCATTTCTTTTCTAAATGGTTCAGAGAAAGCATCCTGAACAGCAAGTCTGCCCTTACCAATCTCGGTGTTAATAAGATCAGAGATTACCTCATCAGCAACTTTCTGGGCTTCGGTTCTGTAATAAGCAGCCAACTGAACTTCGGCTGGGATCTTACCTTTACTATTATCAATAACGGAGGTAATCTCATCTTTTGGATAACGAAGCAAATCCGTCTCCACGCCATCAATGACTTCATTTTTAGCAATCTTAATAGCCTCATTAGCCTTTTCCCAGAATTTACTGGGATCAAGAATAATCTCGTCAGCGAGAACATCTAATTGTGCTGCGATTTTATCCATTCCGGCAGAAGAGAACACCTTGGTGTTTTGCTGAACTTTGGTTCCTGTGAATAGATCAAAGATGTTTTCTTTGGTTGTCTTGGTGTAGAACATGTCAGCAAGAATGTTGTCCAAAATGGTTCTTATACGAACCAGTTCATTAAGGTCTCCCGCCGCTCGTTCAGGTCCTACAATCAAATAACCGAGCGCCTCCTGCCTAGTAAGCGGAATTGCGTCCTCACCTTCTTTAATAATTCCATAGGCTCGTTGCATTTCAGCATCTTTAACAAGTCTCTGAACATCTTTACGAAGCGTCACATCTAGACTGGAAATCTTTGTTCTTGCTTTGTCTAACAACTGACGCTGACCAAGAGACAAGGTTGATGTCTTTGGTGTTCTACCAGTAAGTTTTTCAGTTAGTTTGCGCCAAGCAGTTCTACTAAATGAGCGTGATTCAAGAGGCTGTAAGAAATCCAACTGCTCACCAATAGAAAGTCTAGCCAAGTCTCTTGCTCTTGTTACTTGTGCTCCCGCTGTTGCGGCAAGCCCTTCAGCAACTAGGTCAATTTCGGCATCTATCAACTTGCGAAAGTTCTCAATAGTTATTCCTTTGCTATTCCTAATGTCAGTAATAATCTGGTTGTAGGTAATCCCATCCATCTTACCTTGCCTTTGTAGGTCTGATGCGGTCTCAACAATTGTCTCAACGGATTTATCATCTAGTTTGTAAGCAGGCAGAACGCGAGGTGCTGTCTTCGTAGGTTGATCCAAACCTCTTGGTAATCTTGATGTAGGATCGGAAATAGCACCTCTATTTGTTACTATCAGTTCCACCTCATCAAGAGATTGAGCAAGTTTTCCTAGGTCAGTTTCTTTTACGGTCTCTAAAATCTTTTTAGCATCTGTCTTACTAGCCCAAGTGTTATGCGTAATAGCGACAACACTTTGGTCACCAAGACCAGAAATGTCTTTTGTAGCCTTCGCAACACGCTTGGAAGCCAAGTCATAATTTAAAAGTGTTTTAAGTCTTCTGAAAGATTCAGGGCTTTCTTCGGCAAGCGTAGCAACAATCTTACCAAGACCAAGCGACCTACCGCCCTTAAACACAGAGGCTACGGCAGGATCTATTTTAGCAAGAGAGCCAAGTGCTCTCTGTAAATCTTTTCTTCTTATCAAAGCGCCTATAGCGCCAGAACCACCAACCTCAACAAAATCATCAAGTGATCTAGAAGCATCAATGGCTTCATTTAGTAAGTCATCTTCTCTAATAGCGGCTTCTAGAACTTCATCAAGCGTGCTTTCTGGTGCCTTGTTTATTTCATCAATAAGCTTCTTACCGAAAGGTGTCTTTCTCTGTGCTGGTGTTAGAGCCTCAACAAGTTCATCGGCAGTCTTGCCCTCAAAGGCAAGTTCGTCTGCTAGTGTTGCTATGTTCATCTCTTCGGTTACATTACGAGCAAGAAGCCCTCTAACATCGCCAGCCTCAAAGCGTGGCTTTACAAGTGTCCCAACCAAAGAACTATCCAAGAAATCATTAGCACCAAGTCTTAATGCGCCTCCAAGTGCTTCTCCTGTTCTAGCAGTGTCCAAAGTTCCATAAACCGCCTTTGCGCCTCGTAGGTTTTGAACGCCAGCACGACCAGCAACACCAGCAGCCTTGGCTACATCTAGTGAGGGATCAAGAATGTCGCCAGCAAAACCACCAGCAAGTGTAGCGTAATAAAGAGCGGGCAAGTTTTCTGATGATAGACCAGCAAGTTCAGCGGCTTCTTTTGCCTCACCAAACATTCCTCTACCTTCGGCAACATTTAGTAGGATAGGACTATCTTTAAATCCTTCGGGGCGTGCTTCTTCTCGTGCTTCTTCTAATGGACCAAAGCCATAAGCGGCTTCGGCAAGAGCACCGGCAGCAATATTCATAGGGCTCATAGCAGAGCGTAAGATCCAAGAACCAGTAGTTTCTTTCTTTGTTCCAAAAGGTGTCTCTGTTGTAAAGAAGCCAAATGTCTCAAACTTTTCTGGATCTGTTTTAATCTCACCTGCTTTATCAGTAAGCCACCAAGGCGTAGGATCGGCTTCATCAACTTCTCTACGCAACTGACTTTCAGTTTTAAGAACTTGTTTTGTTGAGACGGGCTCACCAAGTTCAGGCTGTTGCCTAATCTGAATGTCGTAAATCTCTCTCGGCATCTCGGTGCCGTCAGCAAGAACAACTACTTCTGTTGTCTCTTTACTACGGGATGCGACCTGCTTTTGTTTGGCTCTTTCAGTTCTACTATTTAAGAACTGCCTCTGTGCTTCTGATAAATCAGGAACACCTTCACCAACATCTACTTGCTTTGAGAAAGCACGAATCCAAGGATCTCCTGAACCAACTTGGTCAGGTGCTTTGAGGTAAGTATCTTTATCACCAATCTTTACTGCGATGTCTGATAAGCCCTCAAATGCTTCTTCTAATGCTTGACGCTCGGCTTCTTGTCCAACAACACCAGAACCTTTTAGTCTAGCCAATGCAGGATCAAAGAAGAAAGTTCTAAATGCCTCTACATCAGCCTGTGCGTCCTCTGGGCTCTCTTGAAAAGTCTTCTGAAACACCTTGCCTATCTCAACAAAATCAACACCACTAGCGCCCTGCTGGGCAGCAATAGGTGTCTCTCTCGTAGGAAAGGTTCCTGCGATAAATCCTTCGCGTCTTTCATCGGGACCACCAAATCCAAGTGGCTCTGGTTCTCTAATGTTTTGTTCTACTTCGGCAAGAGCAGTTTTGCGTGCCTCTTCTTCATCCATCTGTTGCGTCTCGCGCAACTGACGGGAACGCTCACGAACATAGTCTGCTTGTGCGTCTTCTAGTTTAACATCAACCTCCTGAATTTCAGGTGTTCTTGTCTCAACTATTGGTTCTATTGGTTCTGGAGCAGCAACAGGAGCATAAATGCTTTGTAGCTCTTCTGCGGTAAAAAGTTCATTAACAGCCTGTTGGGCTGCTTGACCTTGTTGTGTTCCTGATGCTATTAGTTCTTCGGCACGCTTCTTAATCAGTGCCTTTTGTTCTGGTGAGAAAGCCATTATTTATTATTCCTTTATGCTAGTGGTTCTGTTATGTCGCTTTCAAGGATGTCCTTGGCGACTAAATAGGAATGTGCTTCCTTCCTTTGATCTGGATTATCTTTGTAAGCCCTACTAATTTCATCATAAGACATGTTAAAGGCATTACTTTTACCACTATTAGTAGCCATTAGTTTATCTACGATGACGAAGTGTTCTGGTCTATCTTCTAGTTCTGAATTAGTCTTGGCTAATCTTTCAAGTTTCTTTGGTGTCTTGGCTAGTCTAGCGCCTTCGGTTACGACACGCATTCTGTAAAGATCTTTTCTTTGTCTAGTAGTAGAAACCTGTGGTTCGCCTTCATCAACAGCCTCAATTTCTTCTTGAACGTCTTCACCAACAGGTGCTTGGTCTCTGATTTGGTCTTTAAGATATTCTTTGACCATTGGGACTTCGCCACCATAATAACGCTGTGGTGCTAGAATTTTACGAGGGCGTTTATCACCTTTTCGCTGAATAGTCATTCCACGATAATAATCGCGTGCTTCTTCAACAAGATCTCTTGATGGAATAAAGTCAGGATTATCTAGAATGTCTGGATCGCGAATAGCCTCATCTTTACCAAGTTCAACTGCCTGACCAACAGGTAATGGTGCTACTGGCTCACCGGCAGCAGGAACAGGTTTAGCCTGTAATGATCTATCAGTTATGGGGGCACGCGCATCAGCGACTGGTGCGGCAGGCAATTCGCCTTCGGTCTTTGGTCCTAGACCATCACCAGCAGCCTCCACAGCCCTTCTAGCGGCTTCTAATTCTTCGGGGGACTTGGGCTCTATTCCTAGTTCTCCCATCCCACCAGAGGGCTCTACGGCGCTTGGGGGCACTTCTTCTATTTCCATCTCACCAGTAGAAACCATAGCGCGTGGGGCAGGTTCGGGCTGACGAGAGAATCTATCTTTTAGCAATAGTTCACCAGCACGACGAGGTGTAAATTCTGGTGATTCTCTAATGCGGTTAAGTATTGCCTCATCAGCGGCACGACCTGCTTCTTCTGGTGTAGGTAAAGTTGCTTCTAATTGAGCAGCCTCACGATAAAGCATATCTGCTTCACCACCTTCACCACCAAGACCAATTGTTTCTAATTCAGCAGCAAGACCACGAAGCCTATCAATCTCTCCTCTCTGTTCTCGGGCATCACTAACAGCACGATCAATAACTTCTGCTCTTTCAGCAGTAAATTGATCAATTCTATCTTGTGCTAGTGGCTGATCTACACGAGCCCTAGTTCTACGACGACGGGGAGCAAGACCAAAGGCTGTTCCGCCCTGACCAATAACACCTTGATCTGCCTCAAAGGCTCTGCGTGTTCTTGCCTGTAAATCAAAATCAACACCAGTTCCAGCAGTTTGACGCTGTGATAAAAGAACTTCTAATTCTTTATCAAGTCTTTCTATTTGTGAATCTAATGATGGAGCAGCGGCAGTTGTTGGGGCAACACCGGCATCGGCTGCTGCCTCTTTGACTTCGGCTTCTGTTGCTTCACCAGCAAGAAAGTCTGCTGCGATTGTTTCATAAATCTCTTTTGCTTTTGGATCTACACCACCACTTGGAGCCGTAATTCTAGTAGTGGGAGGAATGGGATCACCAAAGGCATCAACCTTACCTGATGTAGTTACGGTCTTACCAGCAGTAGCACGAGCCATTCGTTCCAAGCCCTGTGCGGCTCGTAGAGCATCACTATTTGCTGAACCTGTGCTTCCTCTCTCTGCTTTTAGTGCGGCGCTCTGTAGCTGCTTACGCTGGTCTTGTAGGATTTTAATTTTATCATCATAGTAATCTCGACGCTGGTCTGCGCTCTGAAGTTCCAACTTAAGCATAGTTGCTTCGTTCTTCTGTGTTGCCTCCCAAACTTTCCAACGCAAGTCGGTGTAAAGCGTAGCCCAGTTCTTACCAGTCGTGGTTTTAGTTCCAGCAGTAGGACTGGCTGGTTCTAGAACATAAACATTACGCCCATTAACGTTTCTAATAGCCATTTGTTATTTCCCCTGTTGCGCGGTAAGGTATCGCATCATTTCAGGATTCACTAGAGCCATTTCATAGAAGCCTCTTGCTTCTTCTTCTGAGACGCCAAGTTGTCCAGCAAGCGCACTGACACGCTCTGGTGAAATGTCTTTTTGACCTTGAATAACAGCCTGCTGTGCGGCTGAACTAAATCCTGCCTCAACACCAGCGCCAGCAATATTAGCAACTGCCTGAACACGCTCTTTGCTCTTTTGGGCAACAGCCGCTTCAAGAGCATAAAGTTCATCTAGTTCTCTTTGCTTCTCGGCTTCATCAGCTTCTAAGATCTGTTGGCTTACCTGACTTTCTAGTCCCATCCTTTCCTGTTGTAGTCCAAGAGCAGATGCTAGAGCCTGACCACCAGATGCCTGACCACCGCCAGCAAGTAGTTGCTTCTGTCGCTGTTCCAATTGTTCTGATGCTTGGTCGGCAGTAGCACGCAGTTTGCCGCTCATAGCGGCTTCTTCTCTGCCTGAAAGACCAAGGTTGCCGGCAGCCCTTCGCTTTTCTAGTTCTTCTAGGCGCTTTTTATTTGCCCTGTGTTGCTTACCACCAATTAGGCTTGGTAAAGAACTGATAGCGCTCCCTGCCGTAGCCGACAAAATAGCAATTGTGATTGGATCCATTTGTTAATCTCCTATGAATAAAGTAAAAGTCAAGTCAGTCGTAGAATACTTCGCACTTAAACTGCCTTGCTGTAAGAAAGCCTTCTTCCACCTTTGCATTAGCGTAGAGGCTAAATTTGTAAAGTCCTGCTGTTACGGGGATAATAGCACTAAAACCAATCCAACGACGCAAGCCGTTCTGTGCGTCTCCATTTGCCTCATCGCCCGTGGTGGAAGGTGTTCCTGTTCCACCAAAAGGATTAACATTACCACTACTTGGATTGCTAAAAGCGCATTCCTCAAAAGAAAATGACCTTGCCTGTTCAGTAAAAACCAAAGGACCATCATCTTTTCTGTAACCAAGTTTTAACGTAGTGTCCCAAAATCCACTAGGAGCAATAGCATTATCGGCTGACTTACTATCAGCACCGAAAGTAATAAGAATTTTAGCAGGTCTTTCTATATAGACCGCTGGTGCCGTGTGGTAAAGAGAAGACCAAATAGGCAAAGTGTTATCATTTAGTCGTCCTTTTTTAATTGTTGAAGTCCAATAGGCTTGTTTTATTTGCGGTGAAGAAGTGTGGTTTCCTGTTGCTATTCCAGTAGCAAAGCAGTATTCATTAGTAATTGGTTGATAATCGCCTAGTTGGAATTCTTCTGTTGAGAAAGCATTATCCTTATAATCATTAGCAACGACATTTTGATTTTCATAAATGCGAAGAGCATTATCGTTGCTCTCAAGATTATCAGCGTCAAGAACATTTCCATCTACGAAAGTGAAAGGTTTAACATAAGCCATTATCTTTGTCCCCTTACTGCTATGATATTGTTTCTAGTGATTTTTAGTGTGTTGCCGGTGTAATTTACCTTTGCTTGTAATTCTATTTTCTCAAAGGTCCTACCAATTACTTTATTTATGTGAACACACGAAAACTGAAATGTTTGGTAAGCAAGTGGAACACCTGTTTCTTTTGCTATTCCGTTGTTTGTTGTCCATTCTCTCGTGTTACCACCAGCCATAGAAGTAAAAGTGTAGCCCCATTCACCAAGCGTAAGTTGGCTTGTTCCTCCACCATCGTTGTAAAATAAGGATAATCTAAAAGCGTAGTAGTTTCTATCTCCTCTCGTAGCGCTTGTGCTGTCATAAGTCTGTGTAGCGATGCTGGCGCTTTGAAGTCCGCAAGATTCTACGCGCAAGATCTCATTTACTTCTGCGACATAGCCTAGCGTAGCGATGCTGTAAGCCCCCGCACCATCATTTTGAATAGTAACATAAGAGGCAGAGGTAATCTCTTCCTGAACGTTTCCTGTGTAATTAAAATCAAATAACTGATTAATTCCAGTTTGCGAAGCCAAATGATTGATAGTGATCCAGTTGTCGTCCGTATTATCGGTGTCTAGATTTTGCGTGATTGTTGCAGCGTCATCATAAGGCTGATTTAATTGAGCCGCTGTGGGGATATCCCCATCTTCAAATAAGTTGTTTTTTACAATAGCCATTAGTTCTCCTTATCGGTATTGATTTCGGCACCAAATGTTCGCACTAAAAATCTTAAAGTCAGTAGCAATCCAAGTGCCGGGAAGACCGGGACCACCTGCTACATACCAGTTGTTAATTTTAACACGAACATCTATGGTGACTGGTTGTGTTCCAGTAGCGACAGCAAAAGGGATTTGCGTAGAATGTCGTCTAGGCATTATCTTTCCTGTTGATGCTACGACAACATTATTAACATAAACTTGGATTTCAGAATACCAATCGTTCCCACGTCCGCGAGCGCCAGTAATTGGCGGATCTCCTCCAAGACTAACGCCATAAACTTGGTTGCCGTGCTCCCAATCAAGGTTCGCACAGCCAATAAGCATTCCCTCTTTTGCGTCAAATTGCAGTGGGAAATCCTCAAAGTATTGGTCTAGTTCTTGTAGAGGATTAAAACCTGCTCCATAAAAATCTGTGTCTAGATCTATTGAGACGATTGGATCATAAATGTCTACGGCACTACCAACATTAGTGTTGTTGTAATCTCTTTTATTTCGATAGTAAGCCTGTGTAGGCATTATGGATGAGATCTTACTTACATTCCCACCAGCGGTTTCTGTTCCAACAGGCAAAGCAAGGTGTTGTTTAAGAACTGACTTAACAGGTAAGTTGTTAGAATCTAATCTACCATTTAGTTCATCTAAGTTTTTATCAAGGTTTGTGGTGATGTTCGCAGTCTTTACTTGATCGAACTGCCTCAAAGGTTTATCTGTAAATGTTTTAGTCATTTTATCTCCTAGTAAGGCTGCGGGCGTTGTAGCCCTGCTCTCTGATTGAGAGGTGTTTGATCGCTGGTGCTGTAGTTAATGCTAAATCCAAGAATGTGGAATGTAGCGCCGTTCTCCCCTCTTACGCGGAACCTGAAATTATCTACTAATTTAGTGTTTACGTCCCAGCGGATTACTACTATTCTACCAGCACGAAGAGCACTTCCTCCTATTTTAAATGGAACCTTGCTGATTGTTAGTTCTTCGGGACCAAAAACTGGATCTTCATTTTCAGTAAAGACTAATTCTGGTTTGGAAATCTTTTGACCACCTGCTTCATACCAAGTAACGTCGTAGTCATTCCCCCAGTCAAGTTTTATTAAATTATCTCCGTAAGAAACCATTTCCATCTCAACACTAAAGACACGATGCTTCATCGCAGCGTCTCCAAAGTTCATCCAGTTGCTTTCCCAAATGTTAGTCTTTAATGGATTTTCTGTTCCTGTGTAAAGTCTTCTAGCTGGATCTGATAAAGCAGCACCAGTAGTTAAAGTCTTGCCCCAGTAAGAAGCACCTGACCAAACCTGTAAGCCTACCAAAGAACCTTTAGAAGCAGTTGTGGATGGTGATGAGGCTGTGCCATCAGCAAGTCTCCAATCAGGTCTAGTTCCAAAGATAAAGTTTCCATTTGGATCTGCCTGAATAGTTGTAAAAGACCATAAGTATTCTTCGCTAGAATCATTAGTTCCCCTAAAAGAAAATGATTTATTGTAGCTATGAAGAACAATTCCTCTTGTTGGAACCGTCTCTCCCTTGCGAACATAGTGTAGCCAGTATTCTTTTTCTTTCTTGGAATAAGCAGCACAGCAGTTAGGCAGGGCTGGAATGTTAATAGATTCTATTGCTTTGCTGATGAAGTCAGAGATCTTTACGACACTAACTTGAGAACCGCCTTCTAAGCCCCCTGTGGTCGCATACAAGCCATCTTTATTTAAAAAGACTATCCCGACACCGGGGACTAAACAAATCGTGTTAGAAGCCGTTGTGCCCACGTCTGGTGTAAGTGAAGAAATCGTAAGACCTTGTGGTCCATTACGAATAATGTCTATTGATCTTTCTCTAAAAACAAGTAGGCTGTTGTAATAGCCCATAAGTTTAGTAATGTGCCCACCAGTAGTTGAGCCTACATCAAAATAATTAAATGCTCCAAATTGTTCGGGGAGCCCAGCATCGCTGTAAATAATCCTTGTGGGATGGTCAGCACCACCGCCTAGCCAAAGTCTATTGTTCCAAGCCTCTCCAAACTGGTAGGTAGATGAAATCGGTGTTGAATCAGTAAGGGAAGGAGCAGGTGTTACTAGCGAACTATCAGGAATTACGTCAATAAAAGCATCGGTGCTGTTGTCTTCTATCTGACGAACGAGATAATAAAGCTGGTCTTGTGCTGTCCCAGAACTAGAATTATTACGCATATTCTTGGTTCTGTAAATGTTACGAGCAACAATCCCCTTCTTGCCTGTTGGAACATCAATAAGAAAGATGCCTCTTTTTACGTTCTCATCAGGATCTACTGCCCAATCAACAAAGTTTGCGTTGCCTAATGGACTTTCAGAACCTGTGTCGCTGATTAAGGTCATCTTGTAAGCAAACGTGTTATCATCATTATCACCTGTGTCGCCTAAACCAATCGGTCTGCTTGGACCAAAACTAGGTCTCGTAATTCCATCAGTAAGATCAGTAACCGCTGTGTATTTAGGAATTATGTCTATAACCTCTGGTGATGGTGCTATGGACTGAAAGCCAAAGTCTCTAAAACGATTGTCTCCATAAAACCAGATAGGCTTATCAAAACCATTAATGATTAATAGTCTGTTTCCATAAGGGATGTATTGTGTGCCTACATCACCAACCTTTCTAATTCTACGACCAGTTCCAATAACTACACGCGAATTATCAAAGAATTCATTTGGTGGTGTAGTAAGAGCACTACTATTATTATTTCCCCAAAGATAGTAGAGGAAACCATTTTGCTCAATAAAGTGATAGACCTGTCCGGTGCTTTGTTTGGTCCAGATAAATTGTGAATCTACTTTTGCCTCAAAGATCCTACTTACGTTAAGTTGGCTGGGAGAAATCTCTTTACCAGAAAAATCAAACCAAGGTTCCAAACCTCTATCAGCAAGCCAACCATCACCTGATGGATCAATGCGAAAGTTTTGGATCTTTTCAGCACCACCGGTAGATTCTTTCCATCTCTGGTCAATAGCAGGAGCGGTGCTAAACTTTAAGATTTGTCCTTTAACAGCCATTTCAGCCTCCTGTCTTCAAAGACGCATAATCGTATTGAAAGAACCTATTACCAGTCATTCTAAACTGCCCTCTACGAACAAGGGAATCTATGTGATCGGTGTAACGCTTTTCTAGTTGTTTTATTTCTTTATCCATCTTACGACGATAGTTCTCGGCATTAGCCATAGAACCAACCTTATCGTAAAGAATCTCTAATGTCTTGTAGACAATAAGATGATGGAATTCATGGGGCATCTCTGGTGAATCAGTAGCAAAGCCAAGGTGCTCGGGCTTGTAGTAATAGCGAGCAACACCTTCGCGTAAAAAGTCCTGTGGGACTTTGGAAAGACTATCGGTTGCGTTCTGCCTTGTTACTTCTTCATCCCAACTATCTACGCGAGGATAAGGTCTGATGCGGTTATATTGTCCGTCCATCTCTATGTAGCGTTTGTTGCCGGGATCAATGCAAGTAAATTTAGTTACGTTAAAAGTAGAAACGGTGTCTGAAACCTCAATCGCGTCTAGGAAACCAGCACTATTTCTTGTGACGCTCATCGCGGCGTTATTAAATTCTTTCCAAACTGGTAGTCCTCGTCTGTTGCCCTTTATTCTATCAAAGTTCTGGTTCCAATAAATCTTCTTGCGTAGTCCCTCAAATTGCGTAGGCTGTCTATCAAAAGACTGAAAGGTGTCGGCAACAATAGGTTGGTCATCCCAAGTAGTAAAATCTATTCGTAGTTGATGTGTCCCACTACCACCACCAGCAAAATGAATAGTTTTTGGCTCTGATAGGGCACCAACCTTACCATCTCTAACAAACGCCCAACATACTTCTAAATAACTATTCTTTGGAAAGCCATCATTAAGATCTGTTCCTACGTCGGTTAATGTTAGTTGCTGTGCTTCTGGAACAAAGAAACTGGGAGACCAAACATAGGCTTCAGCATAAGAAGCCGCATAATCCATTCGTAGGTTTAGTTCTTCATCTCTGCGAGCCATTAGTCCTAATAGTTTTCCGTAAGGAGGAAAACGACCTACGCCATTACCATTTGGAATGTCTCTATGAGCAAGAGCAAGTAGTTCTAATGAATCCTGTGGGAGATCATAGTAGCGCTTTTTAATTCTCCAAGTAACGTCATCAACATCGCTAGTTCCGTGAAATGCTTCATCTAGGAGGATGTTTGACGCACTAACAATTTTAGAAATTCCGTATTCATAGCCCTGAATCTCAATAACCTGTCCCTCAAAGTCCGCTTCTATTAATCTATCCATCGGTGCTGAAAATGAGACAGAGCGTGAGCCTTTCTGAACATTAGCGTTAATGCTTGCGCCCGGTGTAATAACATCTCTGGTGGGCAGCATATCAGGGATGAACTTAAAGAAGTATTGCCTAGTAGCAAAGTTCCAACGCTTCGTAGTCCAGATGTCTAGGTAAGCGTCATTTATTAATTGATCTAACTGATCGTTGTAAGCCTGTAATTCAGGACTATAATCAGTAATGTTTTTTATTTTCTCGCGTAATGCTTTGAGATTAGCCATTTAGTGTTCCTCTATGAATAAAGTAAAAGTCAAGCAAAAAGCCCCCCTCCGTCAAAAAACGAAGGAGGGCTAGTAATCTAGACGATTCTGTTAATCAGAATGCGCCACGAACGAAAACAGTAGCGGTGGGCGTAGCACCATCGAGACTGATTGCGACAGCAGGACTGGTCGCAGCAGCAGTAGTGTCTAGTGAGCCAGCAACGCCGGTCACGGTAAGGACATCGCCCTTGGTGTGAGCAGCAGCAGTAGCCTTACAGACGCCACGAACGCAGACCTCGACCTTCTCGCCAACACCGGCAGCGGCAAGAGCCACGCCGACTGGGCAAACTAGGTTGGTGTCTGAAGTAATCGAAGGCTTGACCTTGATTGCTTTGTCGCCATCAGCAGCCTGACCAGCGTCTAGAGAGACGGTCTGACCAAGTGTGATTGCGGCAGCAGCAATGAAAGTTTCGACCTGACGACGATTCATAGAATCTGTGCCTACAGCCTCCGCAGCGGCACCGGGGAGGGAGCCGTAGCGTTCTGTTTCTAGGTATTGAATTAGTGTTGAAGTAGCCATTATCTTTTTCTCCTTTTTAGTTTAGATTTGGTTGCTATCAAGCGTTGATAAGGACACCTTGTGAACCGAGGTGATCGGCAACAAGCTGGACCTTAACATAAAGTTGAGCAGCACGAGCGGTTGTGCCCGAGATGTGCTCGAATGGGCTGACAGCAAAATCACCTTCACTATGGAAGACAAGCTTGACGCCATCGTAGTTGAGCATATAAGCATCGCAGTTTCCAGCAACAGATGAAGCAAAGCCCATCTCTGGATCCTGTTCAGCAACAGCGCCGTTGAAGGCTAGTCCCATTCTACCACCATCAAGTTTATCAGTCTGAACGAAACGCTCCTGTGCGAACAAGAGGTTACGATACTGACTGAAAGCATCATCAGACATAATTAACTGGCTGATGTCGCCCGCAGGGGCAACGCTGTTAGCAGCGATGTAGAGGTTGTAGAGGTC
>PDMW01007013.1_pt1 | contig 16179 bp, 23 predicted proteins | sample 1515511 | NCBI WGS metagenome assembly PDMW01 (sample SAMN07343023, study PRJNA328102) | Marine metagenome, whole genome shotgun sequencing project. | biome: marine; feature: bay; material: water; isolation source: viruses from water sample < 0.22 micron filtered, nuclease treated, low... ... | reverse complement strand
CTGTTAAACAAGCAACAACATTAAGCTCATGATCAGCTACAAAAGCATTCTTGTACTGGTAATCAGCGAGGATTAGAACAGCACGAGGAATACTATTTGGCTGAATAGTCTCATTCATAGTATCATAAATCTTCCGGAAAATACCAGAAGTGTCTGTATCTATATTATTGCTTACCCACGACCTCATTTTTTTGAAGTCTTTAGCCTTAAGATATCCAATGACATCATTAACAGAATTATTGGAAAGCAGACTAAGAATACCAGTATCGATACTACCGCTAAGAGAGTAGCGCTGGCACTCATTAATAACACGCCGCCAGTCAGGTGCAAAGCGGATAATAAGTTCTGCCAGAACCTTTTTCTCATAGGTAATATTTTCCTGTTCAAGAATACCAGTCAATCGCTTCATAAACTGCATAGACAGTTCAGCCAAAGACTTTTTATTAGTATTGAACTCATACACACCACAGCGTGAGTGCAGCGGTTCAATGATACGATTCTTAAAGTTGCAGGTTAGAATGAATCGGCAGTTACTAGAGAACTCTTCGATGAATCCACGAAGAGCTGGTTGAAATGATTGTGCATTCAGGTAGTCAGCCTCATCAAGGATAACTACCTTATATCCACCTTGCAGGGATACGGTAGAAGCAAATTGCTTAATCTTGCTTCGTAGTGTGTCAATGTTACCTTCCTCAGAACCGTTGATCAGAATGTAATCAAGGTTCAGTTCATCACATAATGCTTTAGCTACAGTAGTCTTACCCAGACCAGCCGTACCAGTAAACAGCATATTAGGAAGTTCTCCCGAAGCCAGGACCTGCTTGAATGTATCGAGCAGCGACTTCGGGAGAATGCAATCATCGATCTTCTTAGGACGGTATTTTTCTACCCAGAGAAAATCATCAGTCATTATATAGAGCCTTACTGTTAGAGTAAAAAGATTATATCACAGTTAGGGGTCAATGTAAACAGGTTAATCGAACTCGCTTGAGTATTCGAGTCCCTTCACATAAGTGAAAGAGCAACCCATCAGAAAGTAAGTAAAGTTTTGCAGGATATCTGTCAACTCATCACTTGTAAAAGTATGTTCAACTGTAGAGGTAACTTCGCCATTTTCATACGCAACACGTTGCAATGTATATTCCTCAGTGTATGACATTACTTTTTCTTTCCTTCTACAGGTGCTTCTACAGCTTCGACTTCACCTTCTTCCTGACGTGCTTCCAGCTCTTGGATCATCTGGATAGCCTGGTCACGAAGCTGACCGACAGTTGACAGCTCTTCACCTTTAAAGGCTCCACGCTGCACAATCGCGTCAATGATAGCCACACTAGAGCGGCCGACCTTCATACCAAGTTCATTAAATTCTTCATTAGTCATTAGAAATATTCCTTTTAGTTTTTACTTTTTCTCGAGAGCAATCCAATATTGGACATTACGATCAGTATTTTTAAAATGACTGACCAATTTACTTGAAACCTGTACCTCGTAATCACCAGGCATAAGTTTCAAATTATCAATACCGATAGTAAAACTATCATTCAATTCACCAGTGGCTTCACCTTCTACACGAATAGTGAAGTTATTGGCAGTAGCATTTTTAGTATCGGTAATAATTAGTTTAACGGACTCATCATCTGCATCAATCTTAATCTGTTTGTGGCCAAGTGCAGAAGCAGCTCGCTTGAGTTTATTTAGTGTTTCCTGAGTTAAGGTAAACTTTACTTCAGGGTCAGGCATTGTAACTTCGCGGCTAGGCGGCTGTGTCAACATATCAATATCAGAGTAGTAGTACTTAATACTAGAACCATTACCTGACAGCGCCAATGAATTCTCATGGAATTGAATCTCTGCATCATCTACTAGACTAATAACGCGTACTAGTTCAGTTGCATCATAGATACCAAAGTCCATGGGGATAGGTTCATCAAGCTCAATCTTAGCCATAATGTTCTTGGCTTCGGATACGATACTAAGGCTAGTACCTTGCTTGAATACAATATTCTGGTTAATCGACCCGAAGTTCTGTAGCACCTCGAGCATGTCATTCGCTTGCATTATCAATTCCTTCTTCTAAATCATGCGTGTGCATAGCCATGATCGCATAGTGTGCGATCTTCATCAGGTCGGCGCGGTTGCGTCCACCTTTCTTTCCATAGCGCTGAGCATATTTCATTACGTTACCAAGACAGAAGCCCATGCCATGTCCTGCATCTACGATAAACTCAGTAGCTTGAAATCGTTGTTTGGAATAATGTGCACCATAAGTGTTCTCAATATATTCAAGGAGTTCTTTGATGATGCGGTCTTCGCTGTATTTCATACTCACTTCCATAATTATTCATTCTTCCTATAGTACCACATGTTGAGGTGATTGTACATATTAAAATTCAATGGTGCTCCATTTTACACCAGCTTCATTAAACATTGCCTTAGAGCGTTCCCACGATTCTTTCCAAAGATCAGTCACCTTCATGTTAGGTACTACGACCTTTTTGATTCCGACTTGGATAATACCCTTTGCACAATCAGAACAAACAGGCAATCCATACACATACAACGTTGAACCATTTAGAGATACACCATTATATGTAGCATTATATATCACATTCATCTCGGCATGTACAACATATTTGTATTTGGTTTCACGATTATCGTATCTAATTTTAGAATCTTCAATGCCACGAGGAAAGCCATTGTATCCTTGTGACAAGACTTGACCTTTATCTCCAATGGCTACTGCGCCAATTTGACTAGACGGGTCTTTTGACCAAGTTGCGACTTCTTTGGCCAAAGCCATGTATCGTTGATCCCATTTCATTACATAAATTCCTCTAAAGGTGATTTTACCGGGGGTTGTCCCTGTCGCTGATCCCAACCAGAAATCCATCCTGAGTTATTAGTTATATCACTTGTTACATGATCAAATGTGTTATCGCTGCGCGGAACATAGTTCTGTCCAAATCGGACAAAGTCACAAAGTACATCTTCATTATCTCTAGGCGCACCTCCCATACGTTCACATAAAACATCCATAAAAGCATCTGTTGTATATCCAGACGAAAGCTTCTGCATGCAACGTACAGCATTATTACCAAAGTAACCATGTGACATATCGTCTACCAAGTCCTTATGGTAATCACCTAGATCATATGAGAATGCAGCATAAACAAAATTAAATCGTTTGTGGCCTTGATCTAGATTATACTCATTCATATAATCCACAACTTGCTTGTGGGTTTTTTTATGTCCTGTGTGCAACCAATCAATCAACTTATCCAAAAGCCCAGGTAGTTCCTCGGTAATGTAATCAACTACGCTAACTCCTTTACGTGGAGCAGGCGGCTGGTTACCGATAGATGTAAAGGTAGGAATCTTATTGGCTTTACGCTCCTTGATGTTTTCAATCATCTGGTCCATAGATTCCATCACGCCCCATTCATGTACGCAGTTATTACGGTATCCATGGTCTCTGGTAAATGATGCACCTGAACCTGTTGCTCTGTGTGCCATATAGGCAAAGAACCAAGTCTTAAGGTCCCATTGATCAGTCACATAATTATCACAAAGGTCCCAATGCTTTTGGCCTAACGCAGAATTTTTAATCTGGTGATGCCGTTTAGGAGTCTTAGTACGGAACTTTAGGTCTTGTACTACATTAGAAAACCCTGCGGCATTTCTTGTATAACAATCGTAGATATCAATCTGCTGCATTAGTGGATCGTTGACTTCTCTATCTGCGTCAGGACCTTCGTATGGAAGTTTTCCCCAGTTACAATTGAGTTGTAGCCATTTAGCACGAGGATAATAATAATTAACTAGTATATCAATTGCTTCTTCGTTTAGCCATTTCATTCACCCCACTCCCTAAAGGAATGAGTCTCTTTTATAATGTCTAAATTCTGTAGTACGGGTTCTTTTCCTACATTCCAGAATAGAATATCCTTATCAGAATTCTTTGGGATATATTTCCATACCTTTCCATCGTAAGTGTCGATCACGGGGAAATCTGGTAGGTTCTGGGACTGTTCTGCCTTAGTAAAGGCCAATGGTTCTGAGACGGCTTCTGCCTTACCTAGCTCACCGTCTTTCATGTTTCGTGCCACACAAACAGATACAAACTCAGTTTTAGGCCAGGCAATCTGTAAAGCCCGGGTCAAAACGCCGGTTGATGTTGCACAATACACCTGATCAGGCGCAGTGATCTTTAGCGCAGTTTTAACAATACCTGCTGTGACCATTTCATGCTTAAGTCCCAATGGAATAAAAAATGTATTAGGATATTGGTCTGACCATTCTTTAGCAATCTTATTTAAATTAGGCATTGCAGCAATACGGTGAAAAGAAGTTTCAGCACCACGTTCAATACAACAAGCCTGATGAAGGGAAATTTGTTTAGATGAAGGCATGAATAGTTTTACCTTCTTATTGTGGCGTTTAGCCACATCTAGAATAGAAACACCTGCCAGTCCCGTACGTGGCTGCACGTACACCAGTGTATCCACGTGCTCAGGCAGGGAAGAGATTAAACAATCGCCACCCCTAACCTTTGAGCCTACCAGATAATCATCACGTACTACACGAATACCTTCATGCTCTTTAATCACAGGAGGACCATATGGGTCTTCCCAGTCTTTTGCCATATCCAGATAATATTCTTGGCATTCTTGTGGACTAGACCAAGGGAAAGGTCGAATGTCTTTGTTAACACCATCAATTACATGATTGTCATGCGACATAATATATTCCTAGAATAAAGTTGCTGTTGTCACCCCAAAATCTTCACGGCGATAATAGGGAGGAGCAATGTGAAAGCTAGAACCAAATTCCATATACGTTTCAGCATATGCTTTAGGGTCCATAGTGTACCAATCATCTGGTGGTGCAATCACATTAACCTTATGCTTATTTAGCTCACTAATAAACTTGTTTGTAATAATCCTACGTTCTTGCATAGAACCGTGAAATGGAGAACCTTTATAGAATCCAGTCTTAGGAATCTTACGTCCTTCCCATTCTACCGGAACAGGATAAGCATAAGATACATTACAGCCATATTCTTTTTCTAGTTCAGAGCCTTGTTTAATATATGTTTCAATAACAGTAGAAAGGTTATCATTTAATCCGTTTTCTCTGAGAAAATGATGGCGGATATCAATTGAGCCAAAACATAAAGTAATATTACCTTTAATAGGCATGCCACGAAACATATTATTTAGGCCGAGCTTGAGTGCGCCATACAAGGTTTTGCCATCATTACGAAGTACTGCATCTGATTCTTGGCTAAAAGCAATTGTATGACTGTCACCCATAGTAATACCAGTGACAACACGATCCTCTTGTTTTAGAACCTGCACATTCTTTTCAAATGCTTCTAGCTTATCAAACCAATCATCAGTGAAGCCTTCATATGTAGTCTTAGCACCAATACGTTTTCGAAGTGATTCACTGATTTCAAAAGGCCAGTCAAGACATAAGACTTTTTTGCACTGCATGATCAGATTTAACCGATTAAATAGCTCCTGATTAGCACCACCAAACAGGTTTAGAGAACCTGAGTAGTTTGCACCAAAGTCAATATAGACAATATCATGTTTCAGAATATTTGCTGAACACTTATAGTCGATATCTGCATACAAATGAGAAGCCCACATCTTAGACCATCCTAGGGTGTGGGACTTTTCATTAACAGGAATGTTAGATATTGGATTAGTAATTACAGCCATTATTTTACCAAATCAAAGTGTCGTTCATATACGTGTAGGTTTTGCACTTGCCAAGTAATAGTCCCAACTTCCATATCTCTACGGTAATCTGCATCTGCTGATGCATGACTATATAGAGTGTTGTAGTCTCGAGTTAAGGTTTGTAATACGTGCAGTTGCCAAGCATAATCATTTTTATAACCATATACTACATCATTTGAACGCATTTGTACAACACAATTTATTTTGCCTTGTCGAATATAATAGGTAACAGCATTAGTGCAGATAAAATCGTTTTTACCGTTATCGTTGTATTCACACCAAATAGAAGGTCGGTTGTAAATCATGGCTGCTCGACGAGAATCCATATTGGTAAGTAACTCATCTAGAACTTGACCATATTGATTATGGTACTTTTCAGAGTGGATCAACATACCATAATTAGAGTTGATCTCACCGTGTTCATTAGCTGCATACTGCCAAGCCTTAGGTGGTTCATCACCATATTTAATATCGTTAATGTTATTTGATTCTGCTGCATACCAGGCAATTTCAGCATTGACATAATCTTCATTGACTGAACCAAAAATTGCCGGTTCATCTGCAACGAAAGACGCACCGATCAGCTCAATGGTTTTACTGCCGGTGCGATCAGTTGTAAACTCTTCATTGGCCAAAGCCTGAATAAAATGTTGGCGAATATCTGATACATTCATTTTGTAGTCAACCTTTCAAAATCTTTTGTTACGCTCTGTGCCATAATCATATTGTAAGCACCTGCATCCTCTTTACGCCCATGTTCTTCAAACAGTTTTTTGTGTTCTTGTGCATGGTCGTATGGAGTTAGATATACAAGATTTTCAACGGCATCTGTCCCTCCCAAGAATTTAGGAATAATATGGTGCCGGTGAAAACCTTTCTTGGGAGGGAGTTCCATTAGTCTACCTTGTTATTAAACATATCACGATCGAGGTCTTGGCCATCCATCTTGCCACGCATATACATTACAGCAAATGATGCGTAATTAATCAAGTCTTTGTAGGTATCCTCAAGAGACTCGAAGTTGGGATTAGAGGTATTACTCTCTAGAATGGACTGAGCACGGTACATCTTACCTTGCATAATGTCATGCAGGGAATCAATGCCACGACGGTAGTGCATAGCTTGAGTAACATTAGAGTTGGGGTTCTGATAGTCTTGACCTTTACGAATTTGCAGGTCAATACATTCTTTTAGAACATTAACGGATTCACGATCTGTCACAATAATCTCCTTATGCAAACATAGGTTTAGTATACACCGATTCTTCTGTGTTGTACATAGAAGAATTTACATCAGGCTTGGCGATTTTTCCATCTTGTGCCCAAACATAATACATAAGCGGTTTTCCTTTTGTATTAAAGTTAGATTCTCGGCATCGCATTTCTACAGAATCTTTAGCTTCAATTTGCACAATATTAATAGTAACTGTATCACCAATTTCTAAAGGAGCGGTGCGCGGAACAGCAAATCTAAAGAAAAGATAGTTATCGAAATCTTGACGGCGTGTCCATTGTCCAATCGTAACACTTCCACCGTTAGATATAGATTTAATTTCTACACGATTATATCCAGGGATAATTGCGTCGTACGACATAGTGTTTGATGTTTGAGCATGACCATTTGTTGTCAGGTACCACTCAAGTAGAAGGCAATCTGCATTCATTAAACACACAGACTCGGGTCTTCCGTTGGCTTTAAATTTATGCTTATACTCATTACGGTAATCAATAAACTCCTGAGTGATTACCAGGTCATGTACTAATTGCATTAGAATTTTCCCGTATTGCTTTCATGTGATGGACCTACCCAGCCATCTGGCTTAATCAGGTCTGGAAGACCTAATGGATTAGGGCGAGAATCTTTAACTCCAACTTCTTTAGACATATTTGCCTTAAGAACTTCATCCCACGCTTTGTGCGCATCGACACCAAAGGCATCAAGCGTACCAATAGCCACAACACATAGATCGATAAGGCCGTCGACAATTTCTTCTGGATCAGCTTCACCAGCAGCCTTACCTGTTTCATTTAGTTCTTCACTGAGGAAGTTAAGCCGGAAAGACAAATATGATGCTAGTTTAGTTGCACCCATCTTTTCAACAGATTCATGTACACCAAACTTAGCATGCATGTCATTAATATCTTTTACCCAATCTTTAGACATAGTAATCTCCTTACATTAAAAATAGTATTATACAATAAAAAAGGGGGCTTGTAAACCCCCTAATTGTTATGCGTTGAAAGAATATCGGTAGTAAAGAATATCGAGTGTGTCATCGATGAATTCTCTGTCGGTTGCTAGTAGTGTATTAGGAACTGTACCAATAGCGAGAATCTCTTTTTTGATTGCTGCAATCTGATCGTATAGGTCAGATGTTTTAAAGTTAAGTTTGTTGGAAACTTTTTGTGCAATTTGTACTGGTGAGTAGAGAGACATTTGGTTCTCCTTTGGTGAAGAGGTTATATTATTAATATAAACACTTCTAGAAAAAAGTAAACCCTTAAAAAGACTTTTTTTGAATCTTTTTAAGGGTTGTTACCAAAATGATACACCTATTTAATCTTGCTAAAGTTCTTGTCTTTGTAGAACTCTATTTTGTGTTTAAACCTGTTATCCAGGATTTCACCCTTATGTGAGATAACAAATACGTTAGTAGTTTCTCCTAGGAAATAAATGATCTTAAACAAGTTTTCAATGCCATCATTATCCAGACTGGAGTCAAACGTTTCATCCAGGACCAAAAGGTTTGTAGCCACGCTGTTTTTCATATTAGCAATCTGACGCCAAGTAAACAGCAGTGCCAAGTCGATCCGTTGCTTTTCACCTTCACTGAAAGAATCATAAGTAAAGTTATCACGGTGCCGTGACCGAATGGTTTCGTTGAATGCCTCATCTAGTTCAAAGTGTACAAAGAAGTCTAGAGTCTGTAGATAGTTGTTAATGTACTTGTTCATAACAGGCAAGTACTGACGAATAATTTTAGTCTTGATGCCTGTGTCCTTTAACATTTCCATCATAGCTTTAGAGTAATCGTGTTCCCTATCCAGTTCCATTTTCTCAGTGATCAGTGTATCCTTACCATCAATAAAATCTTCTAACTCTTGATTTGCCTCCACGATGTTTGTTTTGGTACCAGATATTTGTGTAATCTCACGCTCAAGCTTAGCGATTGTTTCATGTGCCCAAGAAATTTTAAGATTATTTTCATTATATTCCTCATTTAATTTGCGCTGTTCATTTGACTTATTTGTCAGAGTATCTAATAATTCTTTACCAGTATTAATTTGTTCTTTTACCGCCTGAAACGTCTTCTGGATTTCCTTCGCTTTCTCTGCGATACCTTTAACTTTTTGTTCTTTAATATCCGAGTCAATCTCTTGCGTACAAGTCGGGCAAACGTCATTATCTTGAAAGAACTTATCCTCTTTAACAAGTTTCTTCATCTCCTTCTGAAGCTGGGGTTCCTGCATTCGTGCAGAATCAAATGCCTTACCTGCCTCTTCTAACTGTTCGTTGAGTGTAGAGTATTCAGCCTGGAGAGCTTCTTGTATTTTTTCATTTTGCGCATTGATTTCCCTAATTGAATTTTCATGCGTCGTGATTTCGGTTTGTTTCTCACGAATCTTCTCCTCGTTCAGGTTTTTAATATCACGGATATATTTCCGCTGCATCTCGATCTTGCTACGTACTATATCAACCTGGTGAGTCTTATCCTGAATTTGATCCTTAATGGTACTTACATTATCTTTCAGAATACCGTTCATCTTAGAAAAGATATTAATGTCAAGCAAGTCTTCAATGACTTCGCGGCGTTGTCCTGCAGCCAATTGCATAAATGGCACAAAGGACGATGAACCAAGTACTACGATCTGGTGAAAAGATTTATGGTTAAGCTTGAGGATATTTTGCTCAAGCATTTTTTGGAACTCCCTGGCGTGGGAGCTTTCATTAAACATTTTACCATTACGGTAAATTTCAAATACTGCAGGTTTAATACCACGTACAACTTTATAGTGGTTAGGTCCTACTGCAAATTCAACTTCTACCAAACAGTCTTTGCCGTTAATAGTATTTACTAGTTGAGGTTTATTAATATTACGGTATGGCTTACCAAATAAACCAAATGACAAAGCATCCAGCATAGTGGATTTACCTGCGCCATTACCACCTACAATAAGAGTAGTAGATACAGAATCTAGTTTAATTTCTGTAAACTTATTACCGGTAGATAGAAAGTTTTGCCATCGAACAGCATTAAATTTTATCATAGAATTTCAATCGATTGTGCTTCAGTATACAAATCCCGCATCCTTTGCTTAAGATGTGATTTTTCCAGAGCAGTTTCTGATTCCTCGATATAATCATCCAAAAGACTTTGCGTATCATCCAGTGATACGTCAGTATCTTCGTTATGGCCAATAATATGATCAAAGTTCTCAGCAATTTTAAGGTCATGCAGGTTTTGATCTTGTAGCTTATCAAGAAAAGATTCAAACATTTGTGGATTAGTTTTATTCACAACTACTACCTTAACAAAGTGCCCTGTAAAATCCGGTACCCTATTATAATCATATTTGGCATCATTGTACACTACTTTTTTGAATAAAGTGTGCGGATTAGGAATAGCCCATATATCACGTGTTTCTGTATCTAAAACATGGAAGTACTTTTTATCATTGCAATCTGACCAAAAGAATTCCATCTGAGAACCCAAATAATGAATGTTGCCAGCGCTGCTTTTAGTATGATAATGTCCAGAAAGAACAGACTCAAACCGTGAGAATATATTAGGGTCCATACCGTGATCTGACTTAATGCCACGCATCATTTCAAATCCATTCAGCTCTAAATGGCCACCTAAAATATCTGCCTTACAGTTTTTAATAAAGTGTAAAGACTCTTCGGTGTTATCTTTAGCCATCCAAGGAAGAAGAGCCATACGCAAAGAGTCGTACTCTAATACGGTAGGCTTTTCAATGATTGTAACTTCATTGATAAAAAATCCAAGGAGTTCTTTGAGAGAGTTGGGAGTATTTGTATCTTTAAAATACGTATCATGATTACCAGGAATAATATCCATTCGGATACCCAGTTCACGCATTGGTTCTAGAAAATATTTACGATTGTCATTTAAAGCTTTAATGTTAATAGCTTTACGATTATCGTAGTAATCCCCTAGATGAATGATTTGCTTAATACCGCGTTCCATAAGAAACGGAAAAAATGTTTTAGTGTAGAATTTAGAAGCATTATCTAAAAATACATCAGACGAATTACGAATACCCAGATGTGTATCGTTCAAAATAGCAATTAACATTTATCTCACTTAATAATATTAGCAATCATTGTTTCAAACTGTTCGACCTTTTCGTTACGATTAGGCCAATAGATATAATCCTTTTCAGGATTTTTCTTGAGATTAGATAGGAGAGGTAGAATGGCATTGTAGAGTTTGTTTACTTTATCTTCGTATGATGATGCAGTGGCTTCAGCTGAAGCTGCGCTCTCGGCTGTCTTCTGGACAACTTCTAGTTCCTGTTCATCAACGATAGTAAATCCAAAGTCAAAGATATCGTCTGACATTATAGCACCTTTAAAATCTTTCGTCCTTTTTTATCTTCTCTCAAATCACCATAGTAACCAATAGAAGACATATGTAGTGTTTCATTTTTAATAGAGTCCAGATATTCTATAACAGATTTCTTCTTAACACGAGCCGGGATTTTAGTCGCTGCATTAAGAGAAACCTCGCCATAAATAATATCTGCTGCGTTAACTATCTTTTTAAATTCTCTAAGAGAATACCGTTTCATACAAACTCCGTTAAATCTGAATCGTTAGTCTTACGAATTCTACGTTTAGGCAAGGGCGTATCTGGCTTTATATATTCATCATCAGTCGTTTCTAATTGATCGCGCATCTTATTCTTAACTTCTTCAATGTATGTCATTGTAATCTGTCTAGAATATTCATCCTGATTGCTATTTATTTCAAATAGATCAGATGCGTACCCATTATTAATAAGCTCATCTTTGATTTCTTTTTGTTTCTTTTCCTTGGCAATACGTCTAAGAAAAGCATAGTAACAAATCTGAGTAAAATATGCAAAAGCATTTGGCTTACCTGTTCGAGTGGCAGCTTCGATGTTATAGTTACGAATGGCACGCAGGCAATTCTCAATTGCATCCATAACCATTTCATCACGGTATGAATAGCCAATAAAATTGGGTTTTCGCGAAAGGCCGTGTGCTATTTGTTGAAAACCCAATGCCACGTAATCTGGAACAATAGGTTTAATTCCCTCAGCATCTTGATACGCTTCAACATAATCACAGACTGCCTGAGAAAAGTCCTTGTTATTAATGTAATTGTCTTTTTCTTTTTTAACTCGGGCCATTCTGAGGATACCTTTAGGGTTATTAATATAAGGTATTATACACTGTAAAAACTGAAATGTACACATAATTTTTTTATGTACAAATGGTAAAAATTAGTATATAATAACAGTACTGTTGCGGGGGGAGAGGTATATACCAATCAATGTAATGTAGGTTTTTCTAATAATTCATCTGGCATTTCAATTTGTTCTACTTCAGGTTCATCTGATTCTTTAGGTTCAGTCAAGCTTTTAACTAGCTCTTCCCTGTAATTATAATAGTTCTCTAAGACTAAATCTTCAGGTCCTGCTATAGATACAACTGAAGTACCAGCTAAAGTCATTACTTTACTATAGTCAGACCCCATAATCCATCTAGATAAGAACAATCTTTTTTCAGTATAATTATACCTAAGTTCTAATGGAATCTCAATTACAAAAAAGTGTTCAGTTGATTTAGATATACGAGCTACAATTTCTTCACCAGTTACAAGCTTAAAAACCTTAACAGTGTCATCGTCGTATTCTACTTGTACTTCATCTGTCATAGCGTTACCTCGAATACATCATAATCAAACTTTTCTCTTTTATATATCTTCATACGTTCAATGGCATGGAGAAGAGTATAATTCTTTTTTTGTCGTACATGCATATCATCTGCAATATCATAGAGAGTAGTTGCACGACCATCTTCAGACTTCCGTAGGCCGCGTCCAATGGACTGTAATACTTTTACCTGAGACTTGGATGGTGATGCGAAAATAATATTATGTAGATTCTTAATGTTTACACCTGTAGAGAATGTACCCAATGAAGCCACGATAATAGCATTCTTTTGTTTCTCCACAATACCACGAATTTCTTCTCTGATTTCAGCATCAACTTCACCTGATACAAAGAAAACTTTGCGGCGTTCATGAGCTTTATCTTTAATCATATCATAAAGAATCTTGCCATGTTTTTCTACAAACTGAAATAAAACCAAGGTATTACCTTCTTGATCTAAAGCTAGATTTTGAATTAGCTTATTTCGTTTTACATTACTGACGATATGGTCAATTTCGTAGTGGTAATCTTTACTATTTATAATGTCGTTACATACTTCAGGAGCATACTTAAGAAGGAGCACTTTAATCTTTAACTGAGCTAGTGTATCTGCATCCATCAATTTTTTAGTGGTAGTTACATTATATACACGACCAAACAAACCTTCTAGTACAAGCTTATGTGTCTGTGTTCCATCTAGTGTGCCAGTGGTGCCAAATCTAAACTCAGCTTCACGTGATTTATTCATAATACCAGAAAGTGATTTGGCTTTAAAGTTATGCACCTCATCGCCAAACACTGCACCAAACTGTTCGTACCATGTGCCTGGTAGCTTATAAATTGATTGCCATGTAGAAATGAATATACGTTCAGGTACATTGTGCTTGGGCATGCCAGAGTAAATTCTATGACAAAACTTTGATACGTCAAAGTCGTCATTCTTAGCGTACTCTTCAAAATCAGTATACATTTGTTGTACCAAGGAAGTTGTAGGTACCACAATAATAGCACGCTTATTATAATTATCTAAGAACCATCTCATTAGAATATAGATGATTAAAGACTTTCCTGATCCTGTAGGAGATAGTAGAATAAGTCGTTTAGAATGAATAGCCTGAGCTATGGCATTAAACTGATATTCTCTAGGTTCAAATGGTAGATTTAAAGAGTCAATGTACTTTGCTAGATCTTTAGCATCAACCGCCACATTGCTATCTGGGCGGCCGTACGTAGTGTCATGGTCTAGATCAATAGTATAATTACGTGGCTTAGTAAATTCGTCTAGGTATTCGTATAACCCACACGGAAGCTCTTGTTTATTAATATCATATAATCTTACCTTACCATCCCAGCGTTTTGCCTTATAAGCAGGCATGAACTTGGCACCTGGAACCTCAAATGAAAAGAAGTCATTTAATTCATTTGCAATATGAGGTTCCGAGATGACTAGCAGCTGAGAATGGTTCTTCTTACGTACATGTAAGGTATTTGACTTCAGCTCCATTACTTAAGCTTAGGCCGCATAGTAGATGGCATTTGGAATAAAATGTTAATTGGGCCAGTGACTACATCACGGGCAAATACTGCCCAACAGATTACATTTTCATCAGGATAGTTTTTTGCAATAAATTTTTTGAAGCTTGTCCCAGTAGTATACACATCATCTACAATAAGCACTGGATCATCCGGATTTCCTGTAGCAGACTCATTTAGCATTTCGCCTAATCGTGCACCGCCACGTGGAATTCCTACTGCTTTACGGAATGGCCGTGTTTCATATTCTAGAATAATTTTAGTAAGACACCGCCAGTCACTTACATAAAGTGCGTCCATTTCAATTTTCCAACCTAGCTTTAGGCCAGCATGTGAAATAAACTGTTCGTCTACAAATAAAGCCATATTATCCTCCGGATTCAAAACGTCTCCACTCAATCATATTTTTGATTGTAGAATGACGCCATCGCAAGTTATTAATTATTTCATCTAGGGTACTTATAATCGTCTTATAGTACGCTAGCTTTTCTTCTGATTTCTGGATATCAATATCAGCATCATAATAGTGATCCATATCACCTTTTAAAACCTTTAAACCATTAAACGGATCAAAGCTCCAGCCTTTTTCCTGAATAGTTTCCTGATCCATTTTGCCGTTATAGTATAGCCATTTATCTTTAAGTAAGATCTTTTGATCTAACTCAGCTTTCTTCATACGAAGTTTTGTGAGAGAATGAATCTCTAAGTATTTAGCATGTAAGGATGGAGTTTTACGCGATTCTTCATCGAGGTTCATTTCCTCAATAACACAGTCTTTCTTCCACATCTCTAAGATGCCTTCAAGATCTAATTTCATATTAAATTCCAAGTCTGGTTTAAACTGGATATATTATATCACACTATTAGGTAAATTGAAACCCTGTAAATGAGAATGATGCATTAAACGTTAGGTACTCCACAGTAGACGCTACTGAGTTTAATTCGAGCCCTGTGACCGACGTAGGGTTGCACCCACTGTAAATAATTCTTTTTGATGGTGTATTGTTGCTAGTAAGAACTGAAATAATAATATCATTCTGAGTAGGATCTTTTGCACTCAAAGTTTGGGATCTTGTTTGCTGTGGTTCATACTTTTCATTGACCATCTCAAGCATCCAGTTATAAAGTTCTGTATATGCTTGAATATCTTCATCAAGAATAAACTGGATATTGAGTTCACCGTAATCTAATGCATCTCCAGGAAGGTTAACATTACCAATGCGTGAATATGGAGTAGTAGGTCCTGTGATTGATACATCAGGATGACTTACTGTCTGCGCAAAGAATTCCAGGTTTGGATATTCTAAACGGCTAACTACTACTTTAAACCCAGTAGGTTGTAAAAAGTTTTTGTTTTCAGTTAAAGCCATTAGATACTCCACAAAAAAGAAAGGGTGGACCTTTCGATCCACCCAGTATTTATACTATTATTATTGTTATGCAGTAATCTTACGTAGAAACAAGGATGTTGTCTACACGGAAGATTCTGTAGTACTGGTTGTTACCAGGAGCTGGGAGACCAGTCTGAGCAGCAATTGCACCCGTAACGAATGGGTTAGCTGTCATGCCGTAACGAGTCTTAAAGCCGATTCTTGGCTGGAAGTCGTTCTCACCAACTGCACGAACCATGGTCAATGGTACGTATGGACAGTAGAATACACCAGCATCGTATGCGGAAGTACCCTTGTAACCAACGTTGATGTAATCAGCAGATGCATACGGATCAACGTATACCTTCATCTTACCGTTAAGTACACCAGCAAAAGTGTTGCCTGTGTCATCAACATTCAGGTTAGTGGACATAGCAGGAGTGTAGTCCAGCATACCGGAAGCAGCAAGAGCAGAAGCTACATCGGAGGAACAGATAACGAAGTTACCCTTACCACGACGAGTTTCTTTAGCAATTGTGTTTGCTTCACGCTCGATCTGGAAAATCAGACCTTTGAACTTCTCTACAGACCAACGACCATCAGCATC
>PDMW01003739.1_pt1 | contig 16211 bp, 4 predicted proteins | sample 1515511 | NCBI WGS metagenome assembly PDMW01 (sample SAMN07343023, study PRJNA328102) | Marine metagenome, whole genome shotgun sequencing project. | biome: marine; feature: bay; material: water; isolation source: viruses from water sample < 0.22 micron filtered, nuclease treated, low... ... | reverse complement strand
GTTATATTTTCTAAAGGTATGTTAACACCTTTGCTTTTCAACCATTCGTGTATAGGTTTAGCAGCTTCTTGCATACGAGCTGTAAGTACAAACACATTATCAGGTCCGTACTTTTCAACTTGGTTTTTCATTTTCTGAAGTAGAGGTCCGTCAACTCCACCCCTAACGTTTACAAAGTCTGAGAAATCAAACTCATAACCTTGCTCAGCAAACTCAGGTCCTCTCAATGGCCAATCTCCACTGCTTATCTTAACGGTCTCACCGTCTTTTTTAGCAATTATAAAATTCTTACCATCTATAATTAGCGTCTCGTCAAAATCAAAAGTAGACATACCTTTAGGTTTAGAGTACTTAATCATAGTTCTACCTACAAGTTGTTGACCTTTAATGTCTAGATCAGAAGATAATATCAAGCTGCTAGCTTTAATGAAGTCTTCACCTATAATTTTACCCTTATCTTTAGGATTTAAACTTTGTAAAGCAACTAAGTTTTCGCTACCTAAAGTCTGTCTGTTGAAGTACCTCTTAAGGTTTGAATCACCTTCTTTGTAATCTATAGGTAAGAAGTCTCTAAGACCTTTCGCTATTAAAACCTTATCCATAGCTTTTGGTATTACAGCTACTTCGTAATCATTCCAAAAACCATCTCTCACACCACCGTCGTTTATATAAGATTTTATTAAATCTAATATTTTAACGTTTGTAGGAACTATATGTTCGTACTCAGCCTCTCTACCTAGTTTGTCTGAAGGTATTTTATCTACGCCTACACCAATATAAGCTAGATTAGCAGCTCGCTTCATTGGTGAAGACATATTAGACCCAAACATCTTAGTCAACATGGCTAGATCAGCATAGTCTAAAGAACCTTCTACTATACTATTATTGTAGAACTCAACTATAGCTTGAACAGCTTCTCTAGCTTCAACAGCTTGTTTAAGTCTACCATTGTAATCTCTATCTGCTACTGCAGCTTTCGATGTTTCCGCAAAAGTCTTAGTATTAACATCGCTAAATTTAGATCTATCTACACCTAAGTAATTGTAAAAATCATCCACGCCTAGAAAAACTTGACCTCTATTTTTTAAGGCAAACTCTTCTATTAAAACAGGCTTACCATTAACTAATTCAAAGTTTTTAGGATAAGCTGAAGCGTACATACCTTTATACTGAGTCTCAAGTAGTCTAAATATTTTAGCATCACTCCAACCTTTATTCTCTTTAGCCCAGTTTAAAAACTGCTTAAACGCTGCTCTATTTCTATATAATCTACTAGCGTCTCTAAAAAGACCAGCAGCACTAGTAACACCTTTTGGTAGTTTACTAGAAAGTAGTTGCATTATACTTTTTTCTAATACAGCACTTTCTACATTTTCAAGTATAAATTGATTTAATGTTAAATCTATATCAACCTTCCCAGGTAATTTAGCTTTTATACCAACGTAATCTTTAGTATAACTAACTATGTTTTTAGCTGACTTAAGAAGCTCTTCACTAGGTATTAATTTACCGTATACATTATCTAAAACTAACTTAACTGATTTATGATCTGTCAGCAAAGCTTCATCCTCTCTAAGTTGACTTAAAGCTTCATCAAACTTAGCTATAAATAAACCTTTATTAGAATTTTTAATACCCAACGCTAATCTAAAGTTAGCGTTCTTACCGCTAAACTTAACGTTAGGATTTCTATTTATTTGTTTAGCTACTATGGCTAACTCGTTTTCCAACTGCTCTAAGCCTTGTAGCTCTAGTATGCCTTTTCTTTTATCTTGAACATCGGGTTGTTGTAACACTTCTGATGTAGCATCGAACGCAAGCTCAACACCCATTTCCATAGCTAGCTTATCTTTACGAGTACCTAATGTAGAACCACCAACCTTGTAACCAAGTAATGACTCCATATTTTTACCCCTATAAAATGCCATCATTTTTTCTACACCTGGAAAAGACTTCTTAGTGTGTAGTTGTGGACCGGATAATCTATTAGTATCTTTAGGTAATTTACCCTCGCTAATTAACTTGTCAACCTCTACAGGTTTTGTTATACGCCTAGACTCTGTAAATATTCTTTGTTCAGGTTTCAAGTTACGTTCCATCTGAACTAAAGTTTCAACAGGTAGTGCTTTAAATATAGCTTTAGAGTGGTTGCGTAGAAACAAATCATAATCAGATCTACCACCCATTAAATCTTGTATAGGTTTTTTAAGTTCAGTTCTAAAAGCTTTTTCTAAAGCTGCTCTAAACTTCTTAGACTCTACTTCAGGTAATTTAGTACCAAACGTTTTAACAACAGCATTTTTAACTATGTTGATCATCTTATCATCAAGCCTGATCTCACGGCGTAATTTTGATCTCTCTTCAACTTCTGTTTCAGATAGACCTATCTCGTCGATACGTTGCATTTCAGTGTCTGTATCAGCTTCTATTTGAACGATAGAAGCTCCTTCCGAAGTTGTAGCATCTATATCTACAGCCCTACTTTCTTCCGTGGCCTTATATTCTCTATTGTAAACGTTACCAGCTTTGTTAGCTATCTGTGAATTAACCCAACCGAATAAACTATCGTTAGATTCAGGTTTAAAGTTGTTGACGTGCGAAGTAAGTTCTGCGTAAACTTTTTGTATAAACTCTTGGGTGTCAGAATAACTCATTGGCACTTTGAGTTTAGCAGCTATAAGACCATCAAACATCTTATTATTTTGCATTTCGCTTAAAGCAAAAGCAGCGCCTCCACTCTTCCAAGTCTCGTTATCCCACCCCATTGGAGCGCCTAAATCATCTACCTCAGGTTGAACATCTTTAGAGAATTTAGTTTTTGATTTGTCGGTTTGTTTTTTTCTTTTTATTAACTCATTAGCAGATAAGCCTTCTACGTCTTTAATGCTTAAACTACCGTCTTTAATTTTATTAGCTACACTAACTAGAAACTTTATAGCGTCCTTTTCTCCAGCTAGGTTTATATTTACGCCTTTAGAATTTTTAGAACCTTCTCCAGTTAAGTAACCTAGTAGACCTGAGAATGTTGAGTTTTTCTTAGCTTTAAGATTAACGTTCCCAGCTGCCACTTCTTCAAAAAATACAGCAACAACTTCATCTTCTAGTAATGAGCCATCTGATCTTCTTTCAGCTCTAGCTATTATTCTTTTATAAACGTCTGAGTTGTTTTGCTTGGACCAGTTTAAAACTTCATCAGATAAACCTTTAAAAGCTTTAGGATCAGAGCTCAGAGCGTTTATGAATAATGCGTGTTTTAACTCGTGTGTTCTAGTCTCTAACCTATCGTTTTTAGCAGAGTTATGTATATTAACAATAGACACATTATCTCCATTAGAGTCTACATGCATAAAGCCATTAGCTCCAGCTTGAACCTCTTGAACAGCTTCGTTTAGATCTTCTTTAACATTATCAACCTCAGTAGAGTTTTTGTCTAACTTTTTTATTTTTGCTTCAGCATCCTTAACTAGGTAGTCTATAGTTTCTTCTACAGTGTCATGCGCTACTACTTTATTTAAGTCTTTGTTTGAAGTATTTTTTAAATCTTCTTTTATAAACCTAGTATTGTAAAGTATTCTAGCCTCATCTTCAATAACGTTGTCAGTAGGGTTTATAACACCGTCTTTTATTAATTTTTGTTTAGCTTTATCAAGTAAACCATCGACATCCTTTTTATTAGATTTATTAGCGCGGTATAAAGACCATTGGTTTACAAATGTATCACTAGTTTTAAATGATTCTAAAGCATCATTTACAGCGTCAAACTCTTGTTTTATACTTACGAGCTTGCTTTCTTTAGTTTTTTCTGGTAAAGACTTATTGTCTTTAACTTTCTTAGCTTCTAACCTTAATACCTCTAATCTATTAGATAAGTTAATAAATTCTTTAGTAGCGTCAGCAGATAATGTTTTTAGTTTAGAGTCGATATTTTTATAAGCCTCTACGTTTAAATCGTTTAACTCTTTTATTCTATCCTCGTTTTCTTTAACATCTTCCATTGTACCTAAATCAGAAGTACCGCTAGACTTTATGTCTAACTGTATTCTAGTATTTAAGTCTTGAAGTTCTCTCATTTCGCTTATTCTATCTCTAACTTCTTTTTTAGTTTCAAAGTCAGAAAAACTAGACGCGTAAACACCTTTAACAAAAGGAGCGCTACTAAGAGTAGTACCCATCATTAAACCTGAAAACATAGAGTGGTCTAAACCTTCTAGTAAGTTTTCTCCAGATATTAAGTTTTGAGTTATAGTAGTCATACCCTCGGAAGCAGACTCGCTAACAGGTTCGTACACTAAAGACTTGAAAGAGTTTTTCTTGAAGTAATCTTTCATAGCATCACCATATAATTGGTTTTTGCTAGGAGAGTTTAGAAAAGCTTTCTGAGCGCTACGTATAAGCGGTAATGTTGTCAGTTTTTCAAAAACTAAATCCGCTGTAGCAAACCCAGTACTCTGTGACCACATATCAGTTTGTGAATACTTATCAGGGTTCAAAGGATTTCTATTAGCCTCAATCATATCTGAATATCTACCACCAAACGAGGATGCAAATATTAGAGAGGGACCAGCGTAAGGTATAGCTAATGAAGCTAGTATAGGTATTTGATTAGATATTTCTTGACCAGCGAACTTAGCGAAGTTACTTACTGAGTTAAATGCATCATCAAAATCTACATCTTTAGCATAAGAGTTTCTTACCTCTCTAGCCCAGTTTTTAACTTCAATAATTTTCCCGTCTACAGTAGGAGCGTCTGTAGGGAAAAATAATTTGATAGCACCATAACCAACTTGAGCTCCCATTTCAGCGAAACCAACACCGGTCTCTACTACTCTCTCTTCAAAGCTGTTGTAGTTTCTTTTTAACAAATCCATTTGAGAAGGTGTAGACTCTATGTTGTATGAGTTTTCTACAACATCCTTCTGTAATTTATTTATTTGATCTATTTTGTAATTGTAATCTTTTAAATTAGAATTATACTTTTCAATAACTCTAGAGGGAACAACCTTACCGTTGTCTAACTTTACTAGATCCTCACCTTCAACTATTTTGTACTCGTAGTTTTTATCGTTTAATTTTTTATGTTCGCTTTTTATATCGCTCAACAACTCCCCTTGTTTCAGTTCTAAATCTAAAGCTTGTATTGTAGATATTTTAGAGTTGTATTTAATCTCAAGCTCTTTTGCACCTAAAGCAAGCTTTTGCCTAGGAGCCGTATTGGAATTTAAGTTTAGTATTGATAAAGGTGAAACAGCCTGTTGAGCGGACTTAGGTATATCTTTTAACTGCTCTAAAGCCTTAGTAGTATTTTTCTCTACTATAGCTCTAAGTTCATTATCTAGTAAAATTTCTCTAGCTAAATCCTCAACTTGCTTTATGGTTGGCTCTTCAATACCATTGTTAATTAGTGTTTCTTTAGCAAGCTCTAATTCTTCTTCGTAAGGTATGGTTTTCTTAGTCACAGTGGTAGCTGGGGAATACCCACCTCCCATAATTGGTAATCTAAATGATGAAGATACAGATTCCTCTACTGTAGGTTTAAATAAGTTAGGGTTGTCTAAATATTTCTTTTTAAGCTCTACTTCTTGATCTTCAGTATACTTTACGTTAGCGTTGAAATCTTTGTAAGCTTGAATATTTTCAGCTCTTTGATTTAATTCAGCTTTATCATCTTCACTTGTTGAGTGTTTATCTATAAAAGAAACAAGTTGGTTATAAGACTCCTCATACCTTTTAGCATCATCCGTACTTAAACCAACTTTAAATTTTTGTTTATTATCACCATAAGAAACCTCAATAGCGTTGTAACTACCTAGAGGATCTGAAATACTAAATCCAGACTCCTCACTACTAATGGTAGGAGAAATATTAGCTTGCTCAAACTTGAAACCTGGATATTTATTCCTCAACTGAACAACTGCATCTTCTTCCTCTAAAGTAAACAACGGTGCGTCACCGGTTTTTAAATCTTCATAATTTAACCAAGCATGCTTTGGGTCTGTCTTCCAAGCACCCTTGTCAGCGAATTTAACAGCAGCATCCTCATCTTCACCAAAATAAAAAACCTCACCTCTATTTTTAGCTTCATTATAAGTCTTCATCCAATCTCGATCATTGGACATGTCATTCCAGCTACCATCTTTTTCTTGGAAAAGACTAGGGAATACAACCCACTTACCGTCTACCACTTCACGTTTCATTAAGTGAGTAGATTCGCTACCATCTTCGTTTTTCTTTACACCAGTTCTAGGAGCTCTGCTCTTTACTAACTGTGAATCCGAAGAAATAATTTCCGAACTTGAATCCGTATTGCTTCGAGACCGACTTGTCTCTTGGGAAGATGCTTGAGTCGATTGCTCCGTCGTCGCATCTATCGAGGAGCTCTGTTGATTTCCCTCTAAATCTTTGATTAGTTTAGCGTTAGGAAATCTTTCTAAGAATATATCTTTATGTTCTGGTTTTACTTTTATATCTTGTGTACCGTCATTGTACACAAAGTAGTTTTCTTCGTTGATCATACCTGTATCGTTAGTTACCCGTGGTTAATATGTTTACTTTAATTACTCAACCTGTTATGGAGCGAATACCTTCATTTGGTTTTTTGGACCTATAGTTGTATCAGTTCCATTAGCGTCGCCAACTGCAACGCCAAAGGTATCTTTTGTATTATCACTTATACCTCGAGGAAAATTAAGGTCAAACCCATTTAATTGCGCAGTTAAATCGGTAAAGTAATCGGCTAACATATCTTTTAATATTTTAGGATTATCTTCTAAACTATTAACTAAATTAACTCTCTCTTCTTCACTCAACTCGTTATCTGAATTAGTATCGAATTGCTTGAGCATCTCAGGTGTTATACCTAACTGAGAATATGTTTTACCACTAGTGGCATTTAACAAATCCTCTTTAAACGATGTATCTCCAACGTGCACATCGTTCATTAATGATTTTAAATTTTTAGATCTATCTATATATTTAGAGTATGTTTTACGTACAGTAAGAGCGTCGAACCCATCTTTAGGATAATCTTCTTTAGAAATACTGACAGCCGAGTCAACAGCATCAAATACATTCGTAAAAGCAGTGTCTTTTCTACCACCTTCTACAATTTTACTTATTTCAGATACAGTCTTGAACTTACCGCCAATTTCCATACCAATCCTACCGTCTTTCATTTTCATGAATTTACTAGGATTACTAAAAGCTTCAGTGATCTTTAGACCATCAGGGCTATTAGTAAATGCTACAGACATTTCACCAGTAAGACCAGCGTGCACTTCTTTCAAGTTTTCAAAAGCATCGTAATCTTCATACATTTTATTTAGCTCTTGACGTATCATAGCCTTACCTTTATCGTCAGCATCTAAATACCTTTGCCTACCTTCTTGCAAATTATCGTACAAAGAACCTAGCTCTTCCCCTTCCAACTCTGAACCTTCAACTATCTGGTTAACGTAATAGTCGTATTGCTCGTTAGTCTTATTTAAATCCTGTATTTCTTTATCAACTAAGTCCATTTCATCTTTATGAAACTCCTCCGCTTTAGTAGAAATAGATTTTCCAAATTCACTTAAACCAGCAGCTAAACCGCTACCAGTAACTACTGGTGCATTTGCTCTGTAAGACCCTGAAATTAAACTTTGATCAACAGCCATATCTATTATTATTTATTTAATAAGTCAAACTTCATTCCACCAACTGAGGAGAATGTATCTCCTAAAGCTCCAAAAGCTTGAGCGCCATAGGCTGAAGCTTGATTAGCATACTGTTGTTTCTCCTGCCTAGCTCCAGCAACCTCTCCTTGTGCCATACCTAGTAGGGTACCTGTTTGATCTCTTTGCTGCTGTCTAGATATTAATTCACCTTGCCTTTCTAATTGCTGTAATCTAGATTCCTCAGCAAGCTCTCTACTCTGAAGCCTTGCGGCTTCTTGAGCCATCAATCTTTTATTAGCAGCCTCTTGAGTACCTATACTAGCCGAAGCTTGTTGAGCTCTAAGTTGACCTTGTTGAGCGAGCGCTTGCGCTAACGAAGCTATACCGCTACCACCAGCAGCGGCTCTCATGCTTGAGAGTATGTTAGCTTGGCTTTGATCAAATTGTTGAGACTCAAACTGAGCTTGTTTCTGGTTTATAGTTAAATCCTCAAAAACGTTTTCAGCGTCTATAAATTGATTAGTCATATTGAGGAAGGGATTTACAGTACTTATTTGTGAGTAAGCTGTTTTTAACCTATTCATCTCTTCACGTCTTTTAGCCTCTAGCTTAGCAGCAGCTCGCTCTCTACGTCTAGCTCTACCTCTACCAAAAAGCCCACCTATCATCTTAAGTCCGCCACCAACTAGTGACATAGTTATTGGATCCATATTACTTATTGTTTATTTCTTTATTATAATTACGTTATTGTATTGTTATTTACTACTCTCCGTTATTTCAGAGCCCACAGAAAAGAGCTCAACTTGACTTTGTTTGTTGTTTGTAAACTTAACCTCAGCATAATAACCTTTAACACCAGAGTAATTAGCATTCGTATCCTTAGTGAAATAAACGTAATCGTCTACACTCGGTGCTGCGGTTGCTGTATCCATGTCTATTACTATATCCCAGTCGGAATCAGTTTCATTGTAAGTTATAGATTTAACAACCCCCATTTTTTTAGTCGTACCAGAGTTGGTAGTAAAATTACCGTCAACACTAGTTGGTGTGTAAAAAGTTAAGTCACCAACTTGTAAAGAGTCGTTTGGTTTGTTTTGAAAAGTTAAAGTTATATCTGGCATATTTTTTATTTTAAGATTCTACTAAAACATTATTAAGACCTAAACCTATTTGCACACTAGTTTGACCGAACTTAGTTATATTAACATCTGCTTTTAGATTAAAAGTTCTAGAGTCTACTAAAGTACCTTGAACGTTTGTCATGCTAAATATAGAACCTCCATTATAAGCTTCTAAAAACCTATCATTGTAGGCCCAGCTAGTACCTATAAAGGTTACCTCTAAGTTATCTCCGTAATTATCAAATACGAATCCATCTACAAACTCTACATTGTCTGAATCTAGGTCGTCTGGATCTGTACCATCATTAGCGTCTACTTCCCAAATCTTTTTTGGAGAGACGGCGTCGTAATCTTCTTGAAATATAGTCATACCTGGAAATAAACTGTTACCAGAGCCATCAAGCATCATTCTTTTATTGTACACAGGCTTTGTATTGTCTTTAGTGTTAACTGTAAAAGTTCTTACTTCGTGTATAGGTAGTGTTGTAGTGTGTGGAAAAATTGCTAATTGACTAGGTAGAAAGGCTAAGCTGTAACCAACATCTGTTTGAACGGTAACGTCAATACTAAATCTACATTCTTCTTGCTTCGATTGTGATAAATCTGAAACGAACGTATTAGGTCTACCTGTTACGGATATAGAGCTAGGTGCTGAGTAGTGAACGCCTTGTGGTGCAGAAAAATCAAAGCTAATAGTAGGATTTGCAGATTGAGTTATGGTATACGTAGGCGTTGTATTTGGTATAAAGTTATTATCTATAGTAGTACCATCCCCAGCGGTGATAGTTATATTGTAAGTCTCTGAAGTGTTAGTTGTGGAAGGGAATAATTGAGTCCAAGACTGATAAGTCTCATCGTTAACCGTGAAATACTTAGAAACACTAGATGTATTGTCTGGATCTTTTATAGTTTCAGCACCAACTAAGTTTGCTAGAACCACGTTTGGGCTACCTACTTTTTCGATAGTAAAATTCCACTTAGCACCTACATCAGCTTTTATTCTAAAAAACTTAGAGGTTTCATCCACACCTATAGTATCTCCGTAAAACTCTACTTGGCGAACTTTTCTAGTTTTAACCACAATTTCAGATGTACTACCTAAGAAATCTATAACCAAACCGTCTGACACACTTGATGGTACCTTGCTGTAATAGAATACTTTTATCTCGTAAGATATTATGTTACTATCAGAATCTTTCTCGATGTTAACTATTTTAGATGTGACTATACCGTTTTCACTATCTATCCTAATATCACTTTCTATAAGTGGAGCTTCAATAAATTTAGTACCAGTGTTAGCTAAGAAAGTATATGTAGCTATATGCGTATTAATACCAGACTCAATGGATCCAGTTATACTAACACTGTCAAACGTTAAATTATTTTCAACTGCTTTAGAGACTGTGCAACCAATTAACTCTTCAGATGTCGACAAGTAAAATTCAGCACTACTAAATTCAGAACCAGCAGGTGGCTTAACGTATGGTACAGCATCACCAACGATACCTAAAGATATATTAGTATTTTGAGTAACTGTATAATTAGTATCAAAAGTTACTAATACCTCAACCTTATTGCTGGGTTCTTTAGCTTCTCCAGTGTCGCTAAAATCTATAGACTCTATACCATTCGGTAATGTTTGTGGTTGTGAAAAGCTATCACTAGACACCACATACCCAGGGTTTGGTGATATTACTAAAGTTCTTTCACTAAAGGAGTCTAACTCGCTACTTAAGTTAGCGCTTACGTTTTGCCTAGTATTTATCTCTGTTATAGTATAATTAGCCATATTATCCAGTTATTTTAACATCAACTTGAGTTGCTCCACCGTAGTCAACTGATTTTATTAATCCAATACCTTGTGTGCTAAAGTCTTTCTCATCAATATCAGTTGCTTGTACATCACTAAAGCTTTTTTGATCACCAACAATATTACTAAACCACTTACCTTCTTTATTACTAAAACTCACGACTTTTCCTTTTTGAGCGTTAGTCTTTATTTCAGCACTCCAACCGTAGCCATCGGATGGTTCTCCACCTAATAAGTAATAAGAATTATCGTTGACAGTTATAGAGTTACCATTAGAATCTGTGACAGCCTCGTTGTTAATGGAAATGGATTTACCCTCAGAGCCCTCATAGTTTAATGTATTGAAGTTTTTAATAGAACCAGGTATATCGTTAAGTAAAGCTGTTAAGGTAGAAGGTGCGTATACACCATAAAAAGTATTTCTACTTACATTATTACTATGATGTTCCCAAATTTTATTATCTTTTATAGTTAAATATCTACCGTTCACCGATAAACCAGAATCTTGTATGAAAGATTTGAAACTAACCCAACCCTTACCGGCTTCGTTAAAGCTAATAGTTTTTGAGGTTTCTTGAGACTCAATAGTAGGCTTTATAGTTAGATTGTACTCTCCATTAACTATGTCATAACTACCTAATAGTTCGTTAGAGTTCTTTAGATTATCTCTAAACCAAGTTTTCATACCTACATTAGATATAGGTGTTAAACCATCCATAGACAGCCTTAAAACAGCTCCTCTCTGCTTATCTGTAAAGTAAGACCTATATTGATCGTGAGTTAAAGACTCTGGATTCTTAGATATACCATAATCCCCAACATAAGGTATTGCTTGACCGAGAACTCTATCCGTTGAAGTAATATTTATGTTACCGTCAGCGTTATAAAGAGCATCTTTATTTGCCAACACTTTTAAAACTTTATCTTCAGTGAACACGTTCAAGTTAGAATCTCTTGACTTCAAAGCTTGGATAGAGCCATACTCAGGATTTATATTTTTATCTATATTAAAACCACCATTAAACTCACTTAGATTGTTAACGCTAGTTGATGAATTATATATACCTGAGAATATTAAGCTACTAGACATATTTTCTTCACTAGCGTCTTCGAACGTAGACGACACTTTAACTCCTGAATCTATAGTCGGTTGATCAAAGTCATCTCTAATTCTATTAGATTCAACACCATTTCCAAAACTGTAACAGTTAGACCAAGGTAAATCTACCGCGTATTTGTAAACTTCTGTATCTATTTTAAATGCCCCAGAATACTTATGGAAAGTTACCGGTTTATTAGTGCCATCCTGAAGAATTCTATTGTTTAAAGTTATAGTAGATCCATTTATAGCAGTAACCATAGTACCTCTCCTAAAGTGATTATCTAAACCTTCAACTATCATACCTACCTCTACATCAGCGTAGTTACTTACAGATGTTAAAGTTAGAGCATTCTTAACATACGTTACAGAGCTTGATTTAACACCATCTCCGTCACTAACAAAAGCACCACTAGATATATTACCATAATCTAAAATTTTAGTCCTAGTCTTAGTACCGTCAGCATGTTCAATTATAGCTATATCACCTTTTTGTATACCAATTACTTCACCCCCTCCAAACGGAACACCATTAAATTGATCCTGCAACCTAAAAGCGTTACCAGTAACTTGTATTGGTACATTTTCAAGCCCTGTACTTCCAAGGCTTTTATTTATAGCTTTGAAGTCTTTGTACTCAGTTACTACACTACCAGTCGAGTAATCAAGTTTACCAAACTTACCATAAAAAGTTACTTTGGAATTTTTAGGGATAAAACTTCTTATGTTACTATAATTTAAAAACATAGGTATAGCATTGGATGCTTCGTAGTATAAATCTTTCTCTACTCCTTTTAATACTTTAGTTTCCCAAATGCTAGGTTCATTGTTAGTTGTTTCGTCATCTAACTTTATAATAGGGTTAGATGTATATATAGTTAACGAGCTAGCAGAACTACCATCGTGTCTCATTGAACCCCTAGGATCGTATGCGTTGACATCCACACCCCTATTATGTAGTATTTGACCTTCGCTACCTAATCTATCGAAGTATATTTCAAAGGCATTTCTAATACACGTAGTATCCGTTGTGGTACTATAACCATAGTTAACTACTCCATTACAAGAGTTACAGTTAGAAGTACTTACAGAGTAGTTGAAATATTTTTTATTTATAACTTTCCTAACTCTATACTTTGCTCCATTAGGATCTTCACCAAAAGAAAATACAGTACCAACGGTTTTCATCTTACTTAAGGAAGCTGAATCTTTAAAGTTAGAACTACCCTCTGCTTCTCTAGGTATATTTACCGCTAAAGACAAGGAGTCAAGTCCATCTATATTAGTAGGACTAGTTGATAGTCCTTCTGGTTTGTTTTTAACCCATGTTCCACCTGCTTGATCCAATCTATTACCATCGTAAAGTGGGTCTTGATTATCACTAACGCTAGTTGAATCAAAGTATGTAGCTGAGTCTATAAATAAACCGACTTCATTAGTCGTGTTTTCGTCAGCAGCCCTTTTATACCAACCCCAGAAATTCTTAGTGTCAACATAGAAAGCACAAGTAGCGAATTGAAAGTCTGGATCGTTAGTAGCTGAAAATGGGTTTGCACCTATCTCGTAACCTCTAGCGTTCTCGATAGAACTTGTGTCTCTACTACCAAAAACGTAACTTGAGTATTCACCAGATGAAGCTTGAGATACTAAACTAGAGCTTACGTACCTAAGACTCATTACTGAATCCTCCTCATAGTCCTCTATCCTAGTAATACTACCAGTAACGTTTGACTCTATAGAGTAATCTTTTTTTATTTTAACAAAAAATTTACCTTCAAATTCAGGGCTATTCCTAAGAACTGAATCAAACACCTGTATTTTTATACCATCTTCATTTAAAGCAGCTTCAGCATCAGCTATCGAAGAGTATAAATTTCTAGATACTAATATTCTAAAAAAGTCTGCTGACTCACCAAACGGTTTATCTACGTGTATAGATCCGTAAGTAGGGCCACCGTTTGACCCACCGGGTGGTTTCACTGACGATATGTCAACCATGTTAGAAACCGCTAGAATCTTACCATTTTCTATAGCTATAGCTCTAGCTCTACCGACACCTTTGAATATTGGAGCCTCTTTACCCGTCATCCCAAAGTCGTAATCTTCAGGATCCATCAAGTGGTTTAAAGTTGTTTTAAATTCATCTAGATTTCCAGTACTATCATTTTTGAAGTAGTCAGACCTCATATTAACTTCCCCAAAGTAACTGTTCTTAGCCTTTATGAAGTCTGGGGCTTCGTTTTTTATATCTAATATCTTGTACTCACTATCACTAGCGATGGATTTGTTTTGGCCGTTGACATTTTTCAAGTGCAGTATAGACTCCTTGCTTAACTTGTTTCTATCAGAGGTAGGGAAAGAAACCCAAATATTCCCGTCTTCAGCGTCGTACCACCTATCCATGGCTAAGTTATAGTAATCACCACCACTTTCTTTGATGTAATACTTAGCGTAATCCATCCAGTTGGTAGGTTTAGAGTTGGAGTACGTATCTGACTTCCAATTCTGTTTTACTTGTATAACATTTTTGTTCGACGCATTTGATTTAGGTACTATAGTATCATCACTACCACTCTTACCTCTATGCCCCACTGATATGACTGGGGTTTCCCTACCATACTTGTCACCAAAAACTACGCCAGTCTTGTATCTGCGCATAGACTTTATAGACTTGTTTGGTTTTTCTGGGGTTGGTGTAGTGAACGAAACAATAGATTGTTCTATATTAGGTTTAAATGGTACATCGTAACCTTGAGTGTAGTTACCATAAACCATTCTATTACCTATAATCTCTTGAGCCTTAGCTTTAGTAGGTACTTTATCCCAAGCGTTTAATATTTTATCGTCCGGCAAAGTTAGGTGGATCATATCTGTAGTAATATCCACAGAGCCATCTCCAAAGTCTTCGTCAACACCTTTGTATATAGATTTTACTATCTTAACAGCGGGAACTCCTGCAGCTTTATATAGAATGTCTATAGAATCTACATCCTTAGGTATAGAGTCGTTGTCGTTCAAATTACTAAGCTGTATTTTTCTAACAACATTAGACATAGCTAAATTGTAACCTTCCGTTGAATTAAACAAAAACTCACTTGGTAAGAAAGCTATCTCTGACCAAGGTGAAAACACGGAGTATTCATTGTCGTTGTACCTGTATCTATAAGCAAACCTAGGGAATTCATTTTCGAATATACCTTTATTTTTCTCTTTAAGTTGTATATCCCAAACTTTATCATTAGAATCTATTGAAGAGTCTACGTTAAGTAAGGTATAAAAAATATTTATACCATCTGCCTCACCTTGAGACTCTTCACCAGTTAAACCATCTACTACCGTGTTGTAGTGTGTTGTTACATCTGTTATTATTAACTCTACCAACTTTTCTGAACCGTCGATTTGAATCGAACTAGCTGTTAATATATCATCTATTCTAATGTCTTCTATTTCGTTTATCACATTTTCGAAAACACCATTATAACCTTTAGTATAGGGAATTCCTTCCTCAGTAACGAAACCGCTGTATAAAACTTGAGTGCCTCCAAAAGAGTCTCTAGATTTTTTACTCAACTTTAACTTAGGTGCTGATCTAGGGCTAGACTTCAACACCGCTACATTTTCCTCTCTTAAAGGTGTGTATTTTATATCTTCAGTTTCAACTATAGATATGTCTGCTATAGAAAAACTACCAACCCCACTATATGATCCTATTCTAGCATATGTATCACCTGTAGCTACAGCTGTATACGTAAACTCATCAGTGCCTGTAAACCTACTTGATTGAGATCCTGATCCTAAGAAAACACTAAACTCACCAGACGTGAAACTAGAAGCTTTAACTTTAATAGTGTACTTAACACCTATAGTCAAAGCAAAAAGAGTTATCGTACCACCACTACCGTCATTGGAAGCTAAGTTGTTCGATAGCGACCAACCATGATTAGCTCCCCATTTATTATGAGATCCATTTACTTTATCTGTTTTAACTAAGTAAAAATCGTCTATATCAGCATACTCACCTTCTTCCCCAAAAACCTCAAACAGCGGTGTAATGTAGTTGGTATCAGCTTTGAACACGAAACTCATGTTGGTATCAACACTAGACTTTAAAGAGTTAATGTATTTTATTTTGCCATTCTTCACTCTTTCAAGTGATATTCTAGCACTATCACTAGTACCAACCGCTACGTTAGCTTTTAACTCGTAATACTCACCTATTTCAACAGATATCTTATTCTCTGAAGCTATATAGTTGTACGTACCATTACCAATGGTTACCCTACCTTTACCACCTACCCTAGTTAAGTCTGCGGTTCCTTTTTCTTCCCATCCCTCAGTATCTAAGTCAAAGCTACCGTTTGATATTAGATTTGGGTATATAATAGTTTGTATGTCGGCTTCATTTTGAAGTCCATCCAAGGTATTCAAATATAAATTAGTGTGAGTCGAAAAGTCTTTAGTACCGGCTTTACATCTATCTATATTTATTCTTTTAGGTTCATATGAACCACATGTCCAAGCCAACAGGT
>PDMW01001660.1_pt1 | contig 16258 bp, 19 predicted proteins | sample 1515511 | NCBI WGS metagenome assembly PDMW01 (sample SAMN07343023, study PRJNA328102) | Marine metagenome, whole genome shotgun sequencing project. | biome: marine; feature: bay; material: water; isolation source: viruses from water sample < 0.22 micron filtered, nuclease treated, low... ... | reverse complement strand
GGGGTCGATAAGCAGGGGAATGAGAAATACAAACCTCTACTTATCAACAGCAGCATTATACGGGGGGTGTTGGACTGTGTACGAATTGCCCGTACTAATGAGGGGTTTTTCAAAAAAGCCCCCGCAGGCGTGTCCTTCAGCGATTGCTTTTTGTCAATCCGTGCAGGAACCCTAGTCAAGCTGCCCCACTCACCGGAACACCGCGCAATGCGTGGCTATAACTTCCCGTGGGCTGAGGATACCCCTTGGAGGTTTCTCGGATTCTTGACAGAAGTTTGGGCCGATAAACCCGCAGCGGAGGCAGACGCTCTGGGCGTGATGTTCTGCGAGTGGTTGGGTGTGACTATGTTCGGGCATCAGCCGAAACTCGCAAAGATCGCTTTGTTTTGGGGTCCGAGTGGTAGCAACGGCAAGAGCACTTTGGGCTTGATCACTAAGGGTCTTTTCCCGGCTGAGTATGTCTCACACATCAAGCCGCAGGACATGGGGCGCGAATACTACAGGGCAGAGTTGGCGACTGCGATGATCAACATCGCGCTAGACGTACCTGAGTCGTTTATCACCGACGCTGCTGCTGCTGCGATCAAAAGCCTTGCTTCTGGCGATCCTATGACTGCCCGACGCATTCGTGAAGCACCCTTCTCGTTTGAGCCTAGCGCGGGGATTCTGATCGCGCTCAACTCTCTCCCCTCATCCAGCGACGTAACTAACGGGTTCTGGCGTAGGTGGTTACCCTTCAGCTTTACGAGAAAGTTCTCGGACTCTGAAGTGGTCCTCGGTCTACATGAGATCATTCTCCGTGAGGAGCGATCGAAGATTATCTGTTGGTGCGTAGCCCAGGCTGTTCACGCCATGGCTCGCAATCGGTATGTTCTCCCTCAGTCGTCCCATGACGTGATGCGTTCCTGGCAGGTTGACGCAGATACCGTGGTCAGATGGCTAGGGGTGCAAACAGAACCGATCACGACAAGGGCAGACGCGGAGAAGTTCGGGCTAGGCGCAAAGGAAGCGTACAGCCTGTATCGGGCATGGTGTGAGGCTAACGGCGAAACCCCAGAACCCTCTCGGAAGTTCTGCACCCGCCTCAAGCTGCGCGCCGAGCAGGTTATGGTGGGGTCCGCGAAGGCGCGTCGGCGGTGCTACATGATCCGTCCCGCTAAGGTCTAAGTGCCCCGAATTGTTAGGGTGTACAGTAGTGAACACTTTTTTTGCTATTTTGTACACACCTAACCCCTTGAAACTGAAAAGGAAAGTCGGTGTGTACACATGTACAACTGGTTCCGTAATTATATGAGAGAGAACAAAAGGGGTCGTTCCTGTAGAGTTACAGATTCGTTTGTACATGTGTACACACCCCTTTTCACTAACAATCCCCGACAGTTAGGGTGTACAAAATGCCAAAAAAAAGTGTTCACAACGGTACACTACCCGAAAACATTGACGTTTGTGAGAGTGAGCACCACGCTCAAGTGCGGGTTGTGAAGTTCCTCAAACGCCGGAAGGTGTTGTTCTGCGCTGTACCGAACGGTGGGTATCGTCATACATTATCAGCGGTTAAGCTCAAACGTGAGGGAGTTGTTGCGGGTGTACCGGATCTTTTGGTCTTTACCCCCGCACCTAAAGATCCGACAGCGAGAGGCGTGGCGATCGAACTCAAGACGGTTCGCGGGAGGTTGAGTCTTTTGCAGGTAGCGTTTCATGTCCACCTCCGCGCAGCCGGTTGGAGAGTGTACGTTTGTCGAGGCTCAGAAGAAGCCCTCACCGTGTTGCAGGGGTTAGGGTACTGAGTTGAAAAGCCTCTCAGATAGCTAGACCACCCCGAAACCAGTCCCGATCGGCGTCCGGTAGACCTAGCCGGGACGCGCACCCTCCATGATCGAGTACAAGCAGGTCTTTTTTGTCGGGAGAGATACGCATCCCGCGCCCCACCATCTGTAGCCATTTAGTGAGACTCAGAGTCGAGGTACAGACCAGCACGCAAGACACAGAAGGCGCGTCGAAACCCTCAACGAACAATCCGCAGTTTGTGATCACGTCAAGTTCTCCATTACGGAGTGCTGCCACCTTCGCTTCGCGGTCTTTTTTACGGGTGTGTCCGTCAAGGTGTACCGCTCTCGCCCCCAACGTACACAGCGCGTCACTCAATGTCTGAGATACGATCTTACTAGGTGCAAAGGCGATCGTCGGTCTGCCTTGAGCGTGTCGCTGCCATAACAACGCCGACAAGTCGGCAGCACGGGAGTTTTCGTAGGCTTTGCTCAACGACCCTGCTGCGTAGTCGCCCCGGCGCTTTCGCACACTGCTGAGGTCGGCAAGAGGTAAGTTCAGCGTGCGACAGGGGGAGAGGTAGCCCGCAGACACTAGATCATAAACCTGTGGACCTTGGATTAAACAAGGCCAAAGGTCTGCGAGGGGCTGCCCGTCCAGACGTGTTGGAGTAGCGGTCAACGCAATGGAGGAACAACTAAACGATCTCAGAACACTCTCATGTTGTTTCAAGAGCCGGTGCGCTTCATCACAGACCACAAGATCAGGGGTCCACCGATCTAACAGTCCTTGAGGCAACCTGCGTGCGAGCGTTTGGGACATGGCAACCACACACCGCGCCCCCGACAACTCACTATTGGTGCCGGATCGCAAAGGCGTGGGGCGAATCCCAACTGCCATGAGCTTGTCGCACGTTTGTTCAAAGATCTCATTGCTTGGTACGATATACAGCACTCGCCTAGAGGAAAGCCTACGCACGATCTCTGCGGCGATGATTGTCTTCCCGCCCCCTGTTGGCACCTGTACACACACCCGCCGATTGCGTAAGGCGAACGATTCGCTCACCGCACGCACCAAGTCCCGTTGGTAAGTTCTCAGCTTAATCACGTTGCCCCCTTTTGAGAGTTGTCTTAGGTTGACCCCACCAGCGTTGCTGGTACAAACTAACACGCTCTAGGAGGTCAACCATGGCGATGAAGCGAATAAACAACTCAGCAAACCCCGTCACCGCAATAGATCCACAGGATCTCCCTACGGACGGGTCCGCAGTCACTTTTGAGAGCACTTTCAGACGCAGAGTCAACGACGGGACTGGTGCCAATATGACAGTCGATGACTTTGAGCAGAGCGAGTGGGAAGTCGAACGTCAGACAAGTTCGGGATGGGCGACGGTAGATATTGTTAAAAAGCGTCCATACAAGTCGCATCTACGCAAAGCCTACGGTGAAGGCAAGTATCGGGTCCGACCGTTGGACGGAGCCGGAAAACCCCTCGACCAGTTTTCTGCGATCGAGTTGATCGGCAGCCCGACAAGGGCAGCACCCAAAGAAGAACCCGTTGAGAAAGCTATCAAAAACGACAACCCCTCAAACGAGTTGCCGTCGTACATGCGTCTGATCATGGCGCAGCAAGCGCAAGAACGGCAGGACGCGCTTCGTCGAGCAGAAGAGACAGACAGGCGACGAGAGGAGTGGGAACGCAAACAAGCTGCCCGCGATTGGGACAGAACAGAGCGAGAGGAGCGCGAGAGGCGCGCAAAGGACGAGCGGGATGCCGAGGAGCGACGAGAGGCAAGGGACCGTCAGAACCAGCTTATCTTGGCAGGGTTGGGCCTTGCGAAAGAGTTTGCGAGCAGTCGCAACACCCCTCAACAGCCTTCGGGTCTAAACGAGGCGATGCTCAGTGCCTTGATTAACCGAGCAGACACACCCCCGAAACCTGCGGGGGGTATGAAGGAAACCCTCGACCTCTTGCTCGCCCTCGACCAGATCGCGGAAAGCCGTGCCGAAAGAAACGCACCACCCCCGGCTCCTCCGAAAGAGGAAGAGGAAGCCGATCTAGGGAAGACGTTTATGAACATGCTACCAGCCCTGGTAGCAGCACGTTCCGGTATGAGCCTGCCCCCATCACAAGCAGCACCCGCGATAGATCCCAACATGATACAACAGATGGCGGGGTCCGCAGTTGAAAGAGTTCTCAGTGATCCTCAAGCTATTGCTCAGTTTGTCGCGAAAGATCCTAAAAAGACTATCAAGACCTTCATGCAAGCCATAGAGTCAGACCCCGCGTTGAAAGCTGAGGTTGAGAAAGCTCTCACAGAGGAAGACGATTAATGAACGGATACAGCGAGATCCCAACAAGAGCAGCGACAGAAGGCGTCATCGACAAGCTAGTGCTTGTCGAAACCATGGCAGATGCCTACGCGCACGATCGGGTCTTTGCTGAGTTCGTTTTGCAGAAGGTGGCGGGAGCGGGAAGCGGTGCAGATAGGCAAGCGAAAGTGTGGGCAGACTATGTTGAGAGCTTACCCTACAGGAGAGAGCGTGCGGAAGTCCTCAGAAACCCCCGCCAAACGGTAGGGGTTGGGCAGCACCAAGGGGTAGGGGGGGACTGCGACGATCTAACCCTCGCCTATCTCGCAGGGATGAAAAGCCTAGCCATACCCTGCCAAGCTGAGATCCTCTCCAACGAGGACGGGTGGGGTTTCCATATTCGCGCCATCGTTGGGCTACCCCCGCTGAACCCGAAGGTTTGGCAGGTAGTCGATCCCGTTTGGAGGAGTGAGAGACAATGGGCAATGGCAGGTCAGAACCCTCTCAAAAACGCTCTGTCGGAGAAGTCGTACTTGTCCCCAGCGACTCGGATCGGGAAGAGCCACAAACGGATTCCGCTAGCGTGGGGGAAGCTCGCACTGGTAGTGGTCGGCGGCATCCTATTGAAGAAGACGCTGAAGTCATCGACGTGGAAGTAGTTGGCTATATCGACGATATATTACACCTCTCGGGCAAGGCTTTGACCGAAGCCTTGGGAAAGAGACTGTCGCAACTAATTTTTTTTGAGAGAGGAACATTCGATGAGTGACTACTTAGGTGCATTGCAGAAACGAACGGCGCAAGAGGTCGAAACCCGTGTGAATGCCCTACTTCCTAACGGAATGGACATAAAACTCAACCCACCCGAATCCTTTGAAGAGGGCGAAGAGGGCGAAGAGGGCGAAGAGGGCGAAGAGGGCGAAGAGGTCGAAGAGGTCGAAGACCTGTTTTTGAACCCCGACACACCCGAAGACCATAAGGCACTCGCGTTTGAGGACTTCTCGGACGCAGATCAGAACCTCGCTTGTGCAGTAGCAGCATGGCGATTGCTAGCTTTTCCGGGGGTGTTGGTTGCGTCAGGTCCATCGGGCCGTGCCTTTTTCGGGACTGTTCCCGAATTGCAAGAGTATGCAGGGAACCAAGACCTCGACCTGGGCGATTTTCAGATCTACACGGACAGCGAAGATCTAATCGACATGGAGTACGACCACGACACGCTTCTTGAAGTCTTGACTATGATGAACGACGACGAGGAGGGGGTGGAACGCACCGGCAATATGTTCAATAAGTTCCATTGGGGAGATCACCCCACGACAGTATCTGCGACGAGTATCCCAGGGGTCGGGGGAAAGTTGACATTGTTGGGAGTGGGAAGGCGCATCGAATACGGCAGTAAAAAGAACGGCAAGTGGGAAGAGTATTACCACAACCACGGAGAAAAAACGGGAGAGTTCCCTTTGGTTTATGCCGTGAGCGACCCCAACGATCCCGATGAAAAGTACCCGCGAACTTTGGTCATCCATGGTGGTAGGATGCGAGTGGAGGGACGCGGCGTAGTCGAGTGACAATATCGTGTTGTTGACTTATAGAGAGCCTTCTCAAAGTATAGACGCCTGATTGCCTTCACAGGCGCACCCATCACTCAGACCTGGGGACGTACATGATCACCCGATTGAATGGACGCTACAGCACGCTCGCTGCCAATCCAGCACCTCGACGACGCCGCGCCACTAAGCGTAACCCCTCGGCGTTGGATAAAGCTCTCGCCGCGCAAGAGCGTGCTAACAAGCGAGCGCAAAAGCTCATGGACCGCATCGCGGAGCTTGAGCAAAAGGCTAAAGACAAAGCGAAACGAGCCCGCGACAAGACCAAAACAGATTCTGACCGCAAAAAGGCTGCGGCTGCCCGCGCTAAAACCCGAAAGACAAGGCTCCGACGCGCCGAAACAAAGCGATCGACGAAGGCCCTCCGCAAGACGGTTCGGGCCGGTCGGCGTACAGCAGCGTCGAAGACCTATAAGGTTTCGCCTGCGGGGCGCAAGTCTTACCGCATGAAGAAGATCCCTTCCGGTAGCGCGGTTGGGTACGTCTACAAAATGCGTAAGAAGGTCGGCGTGACAAAGAGCGGCAAGCCGCGTTACGAGACAAAGTACCTCACTCGCAAGACCCCAGGTGGTACCAAACCTCCATATGCCATCGTCAAAGACGGCAATACTTTCAAGCTCCACAAGAACCCAGGTCGGAGGAAGCGCACCATGAAGCGTAAGAATGCAGGACTCGTTGTTGCCGGTGTGCCGGTTATTGAAATGGCTATCGGGTCTGTCGGTGCGATCGGTGTTGGCGCACTCAGTGAAGCCCTCATCAAGAAGTACGCAGGCACCGCTGTTCCGGCACCTCTTCAAGATATCGTTGGCGAAGTGGCTACCGCAGCTATCGCTGCGTTCGCGCACGGCAAGCTGAAGAACAAGATGCACAAGGACATTGCCCAGTTTGCTTTCATCGGTGCGGTCTTCGGCCTCATCAGCAAAAAGGCCAATGACCCGATCGTCAACGCTATCCAGAAAGCCCTTCCAGGCGAGACGGGCGGTTCCTACTTCGATCCGTCGATGGCAGGACTGTACGTCGATCCCGCTGGGAGCGGCGCGGTCGGAGGTATGTACCTCAACGACCAGAGTGCAGCCCCCGCAATGGGTGCTTCGCATGCCGGTCACATGAGCGGCATGGGTCTGTTTGAGGGTCGTTCCATCTACGGTTAAGAACACCGTCCGAGGAGAGAAAAAACATGGCTTACAATCAGAAGTCCATTTTTGAGGAGCTTGCTCCTTTCGCAAAGATGATCGTGGTTCCCGGCGTGACAGTCGGAAAGTTGCAGTACGCAAACGCAACCGACCTCTACAGCACGGGCACGTTCGCCTCGTCTGCTGTGGGTGTCGTCGCCGCGAACACCGAAGTCAAGCTGTTCAACGGTGCGCTGGGCGACCAAGCCGCGACTCAGGGGTACACTGCGGGCAATATGACGCTTTCGCAGACCAACTCCAAGTTTCCGAAGGGTCAGGCACCTGCCAACCAAGCGTTTGTGGCGATTAGCGCGGGTTACCAGTTGACCTCGATCTCTAGTCAGGATCTCACCACCTCCCCTATCGTGTCGAACCTTGGCTCGACCGCTACGGGCAACCTGTCGTCGGGTGCTAACCCTGCCCAGCTTGGCAGTGCCTCCGACGTGTTCAGCGTGGCGCAGAACTTCTCGTGGGATCTCACGGTCGGTCGCGGCATCACTCGCACTATTGGACCGCTCTCGGAGTATTGCGCTCCGAGTGCTGCCGCAGCCATGTCCGACGACGTATCTAGTGCTGCTGGCCCCGTGGGAGCGATCAGCACCTCGTTGGGAAACCCGACGACGTGCTTGAAGCGTTTGGAAGTGCCGATCATCTTCCCGCCCCTGGTCAACGTCACGATCTCAGCTAAGAACGGTTCACCGTTCCAGCTATTGGACAGTGCCGCCGCGACAAACGTACAGATTCGTTTGATCTTGCGTGGCTTCCTGATGACGATGCCTGTAGGCTAAACCCCTTTTCAGAGGACTTTCAAATGGCGATCAAAGATAATGCCGCGTTTGCGGATCTCAAGCCTTACCTCGCGATGACGGTAAGTCCCAATGGTGTAACCGTTGGTGACCTCAACTTCGTTGTCGCTCAGACTCAGTGGTCCACGACGTTGATCACCCCGTCCGCTGCCAACACCCTGCCTGCGGATATTAACGCAGACCTGTTCCAAACGGCGCAGGGCGACGTTGGTCAGGGTTTCACGACGGGGCTGACGCGAAGCCAGACTTCTTGGGAAGATTCTCAGGGTCGTCTGCCTGCCAACCAAGTTTTCGTTGCTACGTCTTGCGGGTTTCAGATCTTCAAAACCGACACCGCAAGCACGGTAGCTACGGCAACCGAGCAACTGATCCCCAGCCAGCACGCTGTGAACGCGATCGGGTCTTACCTGTCGTGGGAAGTGACGGTCGGTGATGGCATCACCCGAAACTACGGTGACATTGGTAGCTTCGGTGGCTATGGTGGCGCGTGGTCTTCGGCACCTGTCGAAACAGGTGCTGTGGTGACGGGTTCTGCCCTTGCGATGCTGGGCGACCCCTGCTGCAAAGGGCGAAACCTCCCCATCCCGCTGGTCTTCCCGCCGAATATCTCGGTTCGCATCAAACTGAAGTCGGGGACCGCTCTCAACGTTGGTGGGATCGCGCTAGCGGCGTTGAACGACATTATCGCCGTAGGCGAGAAGTTGGTGGTGCGTCAGTACCTGCACGGCTACCTCTGTACCATGCCGGTTGCGTAAGCGACGTTGACTCACTCCGTGAGTCGTCGAGTGGTTGACCTCATTAGCCGCGCACCGGGGGTGGGTCTGTCGATAAGCAGGCTCACCCCCGTTTCGATCAAAAGGCTTTTTCGGAGAGCAAAACATGCAGAATCACAAGAACTACAGCGCAGACAACGGGTACGTTAACCCGCTATTCTCCACCTACGGGACTCCTCTCGCAAAACAACTGACTGATTGGTTGTACTGCGACCAGACGAGCAACCCTCTCTGGAACCAACCCTCTCAGTGGGCGAAGGTTGGACGTGTTGCGTTCCTGGATCGCACGGTGACGTTTGAGAGCGTTGCGCCTGGAGACACCTCGACTCAGAGCGTAAACCTCGGTGGAGGTAAGAATATCCTCCTGTTTTCACGTCAGGCTTCTCTGCGGGACACCGCCACCGCAGGGGTACTTCCCGCCTCTACTCCAAACACCCGTGTGTTGCCCAACGAGTTGGGTAGTTACTGCGTGTTGAAGATCGAGCGGCAGTCGGGCTTCATCGACACCGAAACGGCACCCGTCAATAATAACTTCGGTTTCGGTTTCCAGCCATACATTCGCCCCGTCCCTGAGTTCTGGTTGGGTAACGAGATTCGCACGTTCACCTTCACGAACAGCAGCGACGTGACTGTACGCGCCGACTTTACCTTCTGTATCGCGCTCCTCGACACGGGTCGATAATAGACTCTAGGTAGGGGGCTGCGATGTACATTCAAGTTTATCAGGATTCTAGAGTTGTCTCGTTTCCCGCTGTGGCTCAATCTTCCCTCTTCTTCTCGTCCCCCCTCTTGCGTCCGCGTTTACAGGGGTATCGGGGGTCGCTACAAGGGGCAGGGTATGACGCCATCCTCGCGGACGAGGCACGGGTGCTATTTACGTTTATCCCTTACGGGGGAGCGACAACCGAGAACCTAAAGAACTTTGAAGCGACGATCAGCATTGAACAAGCCCCCGTGGCTGGCGTGTCGGTGCAAGAGGACTACCCCGCAAACGTCTACAATGTGTCGGGTGTCTTCTACATTGAAGGAAAGCTACAAGCCAATGTGTCCGTGGAAGGCATCTGCAAAGTCAAGGTGACGCTCAAACACTATCCCGCGCAAGCGGTCACAGGGGCGATGTTCCTCCAAGTCCTCGCGGCAGAACGCGCACTAGATTCTCAGAGTGCTTTCAAAGATGAGGGGCAGACATGATCAACCCAGTAGTCGCTTATTCCGAAGGGTATTCGCAACCCGTCAACGGTGTTTTCACTTCAGCAGCACCCGTGCAGCAGATCGTGGCAGGTATGAGCCCCGCGCTCTTGCGAGCAGTGGGGGCGGCATACTGTTACTATGTTGCTCAGAAGGTTCTCGTTAAGGGGTCAGACCCTCAGAAGAATCTCAAATTAGCCGCGTTCACAGCAGCGGGCCTTTACGCGCCTGTGCTGGGATCAATGGGCTTGTTGCTCTACGCCAACATGAGGAAGGGCTGATGATCGAGCCACTCACTAGGTATACGAGTTGTCCGACGATCGCGGAGGACTCTAAAGACGACGAGGCTTTAACAGCGGGCCAAACGAGTCTGAGCTTGTCGTCGGAACTGCCCTGCGTGTTCGGCAAACGCATTCATATCGTCGTGCAAACTACAGGAGCGCTCACAGACCTAGTGCTGCGGTTTACGGCAGGTTATGGTCAGATGACTGCTGATGTAGCGTTAGGCGTGCCTGTCGGGGCTGGAACTACCGCCATCACACTCTATGCGGGTGGGATGGGGCAGACAGTCGAACTCCGCGCAACTAAAGCGAGCGGTACGACAGGGGCTGCTACTGCCTGGATCGCGGTGTTGTCTTGAGGGGGAGCGATGAAAGCCATAGCATCCGTCGCCCTCGGTGTAGTAGGTCTGCTCTACCTCACGCGCACAAACCAGCCGAAGTGGTACTCCGACACTATGTTGAGAGCTTTCGCTGCTGACCAGTTGGCGAACCCCGGCACAACGAAAGCCAGCCAACAAGCATTTGAAAACGCTGCGAACATCGCGGCAAGGTTGAACCTGCCCATCAAGTGGGTGCTGACCCTCGCCAACAAGACTACCCCCGATCAGTTGCTGAAGGCTTCCGAGAAAGTTCGTGATAGAGTTCTCAAAATGGGTGCGCCCCGCGACACACAAGCCGCGACCCTACAGGACTACCGCAAGAAAGCGTTGGAGTGTTCCCCATGATGTATGCCGACCACCAGAGTCTAGAAGCGTCTGCCTTATCCCGACACCAAGCGGGTTTAGGACTGAGCGTAGGACAGACAGGCGCAGCCGCGATCGACACCGGGAGCGCGTACCTCCGCAGCGGGGGGGACGCGCTAGTTCTTTTCGATGGTCTGTTCAAGTTTATGACCACAGCCGCGATCACGCTTCCTCCCCCCGTTAACGCCATCGTTGGAGTTGTTTCTTGGTTAGGAGGCTCTGGGCTAAAGGTAGTGCGAGGGTTTTTGGAACGTAGCGCGAGGCACTGCGCGATGTATCTACCCATCGCAGTGTCAGAGAAAGTGGTGTCGAAGTTCAAGTCTGCTTGGCTTACCTACGCAAGTGACGCGGCAAAGGACAAGATCGTCCAAGCCAGTAAAAAGAACAATGCACTACGTTTGGCACTGCTCGCACTCAATCAGTCCACCTCGACAAAGCTCAACCTCAACAGCACCACAAGGCTAGCGACGCGGATCTACAAGTCCGCTATCTCAGCGGGCGCGTCTAAGGCCGATGCGGCTATGGCGTGTTGGTTCATTGCCAAGGACTCAGGAGCTTCTCAGAATACTCTCAATAGTTATGCAAAGCTCACCGGAGCCAAAACAAGTTTCGACATTGCCGCCCCTTACGGCAAGTGGGGGAAGGGTAAAAATAGAGTCAGCGCAAACCAAGCCAAAGCGGCAGGCGCAGGACAAAGTAGCGGTAACACCCAGTTGCTCATGGCAGCGGCAGGGCTAGGAGTGCTTCTCTTGGTCATGCAAGGGAAGAAAAAATGAAGACCGAGTATTTGGTGCTGAACTCCGATGGCTCATTCTTCGACGTTCAAGACAACGAACACGACGCCATCCAGGCGGCAAAGGGCGGCGCTTACCGGGACGGTGGAGGGGTCTACGCAGACCCATACCAACTGATCCCGCAGAAGACGCAGAACCCTGCGCCTTTTGTTGACAAGGCGTACCAGGGCAGCGGTCTAAACGATCGATCCAGGGAGCTTGGGTACCCCATTGTCGGAGAAAGCTCTCGCGGAGAGGCTCACTACGGGGTGACGAAAGAGTTCGTCATGGCGATGAGCCTGGGCGATGCGTATGAGCGTCTGAAAGACTACCTCCCAGCCGCACCCCCCTCTGGACGCACCCGCCCAGAGGTATGGTCGGACGTAACCTCTGCCGCGCAGGGGTTGATGAAGCCCAACACGAAGATGAATAAGGAAGCCAGCGAGCTTTTTCTCAAAGCTGTGGGGAGGAAAGTCAAAGCGAGTAGCTATGGGCTATCGCTACTCCCCCACTTTGTGCCTGCACGCGCAGCGGTGCGACCCACACGGAACGGGGGGGTTCTCTCAAAACCCCCCTTCGGATTCAAAGGGGCACGGGCAGAGGCTGCGATGGCGAAGCACTACTCACCCGAAAGAGACGGTGCAGAGTTCACATGGTGCTATGGCAGCAGTGAGGCGTGCCGTTCGACGTGCCTTGTATACAGCGGGCAGAATCAGGTCGCTGACGAAGCGATCTGGTACAAGCACGCGCTCAGTGCCGCTTTGATGCACGACCCCGCAGCTTTCGCACGCTTTCTTGTCGAGAGCGTCCGTAGGCAGACGATGTACAAGGGCAAAGCGGGCGAACGCTGGACTCGCCTCAACGTCTACCAAGATATTCCGTGGGAGTTGTTCTTTCCCGACTTCTTCTACCGTGCAGGCGAGGGATCTGAGAAAGATCACAAGAAAGTTGGAGGGTGGGTGCCGAACCTACGCTGCTACGACTACACCAAGACCGCTGGACGCGACTTCACCCCCGGCTACAACCTAACCTTCAGCTACAATGGAGCAAACCAACGTCTGTGCGCCGAGGAATTAGCGCGAGGTCGAAACATAGCGGTTGTGTTGGTACTCCAAGGAAAAAAAGGACCAGTGACCACGGTGGGGCGTAGTTGGGAAAAGAAACCGCTACGGAAGCGTTACCCAGAAGAGTTTTTGTACCCGATCGATCTCGGGGATACGTTTGGGAAAAACGTCCCGGTTCTGAACGGGGACACACACGACATTCGCCCCTACGATAGGCTAGTCCTCGATAAGATCGGATGGCAGGGTGGTGCGGTTGTCGGCTTAGACTTCAAACGCCCGATGATTAAGACTGAAAAGGGAAAGAGCGTGCCTCTTTTCACCGTAGACGACGCTGGTAAGTTCGTGATGCGGGTCCAAGAAACCAACAGCGGCGCGCTTCTTTATGGCGGCGGCGTTGCTGGTTACATGCTCACCGAGATCCCATAGGAATCAGCCATGATGAAGCCCCAGACTCAAGACTTGATCGTCAATTATGGACATACCCCCTACCCCGTAGGCATCGCGCCCGCACAGCAGGTAGGTAAAGTCTCGCGCCCAGGAAGCCTGCCGATGGCGCGTGTCGATTCGTCCCTCGCTGTGCCCGTTAACGGTCTGTACGGACTAGATGGTACTATCCCTGGAGTGACGGGTCCGAAACCTGCGAGTTTCGGCGTAGGTGTGCTAGTCGCTGTGGGTTTGGTTGTTTGGGCCGCGTCCGGCTTCAAGGGGGTTTAAGATGATTGATCCATACGCACATACAGCGATTGCGGGCTACGGAGTCCTTGGGGCGCGTCCAGGGACCGACATTGGCAAACCTAAAGGAAGAACCCCCCAGGCACTCCCACCGGCTAACACACCGAGCGCAGGGGCTAGCGCAGCGGTGGGCGCTTTCGGAAAGCTCTCAAAGGTTTCCAACGAAACCCCGATCGCTGTCATTAAGAAGAACCCTGTTGTGCAGGGGGTGATAAAGGCGGGGCTGGAAGTGGCTGTGATTGACTCACAGATCTACAGCCTGGAACTGAAAGAAAAAGCCGCCAAGCAGAAGTTGAAAACAGTAAAGAAAAACATCACCAACACAAACAAGGCTATTCAACTCGCTGCCTCGTTGTTGAGCAAGTCCAAAGCCCCGGTGCTATACGAACAGTTCATGAAACGCTGGAAGGTCGCGCAGAGCATGTTCAGCATGTTCCCCGAATACCCCGTGGTCGGCTCGTTCTCCCCGAAAACAAAAAAGTACCTAGAGGACAACGCCCACTACGACAAAGACGAGGTGGGATCGCTCTCCTATCCTGAGTTCCCCGTATACGATGTGATGGACACTTCTGTGGGATCAGCAGCATGGAATGCTGTGACAAAGGGGGTGCGCTTCCTCCCCCCTACCAAGGTCAAGGTGGTTGACTACTACGAGTACAAAGGGAAAGGCGACTCAGTAGCAGGCAAAACTTTTCACCCTAACACTAAGGGGGAGTGGTTCCGCTACAACGGCAAACTAGCCAACACATGGGCAGATTTTGTCCTAGCCTCCGCAGGTTTTCTAGAAGTCTACACCGATGGGGCCAAAGCCCAGGCAGACCACGACAAGTTTCAACAGGACAAGCAAAAGCTAGAGTACCAACTACTTCAGTTTAAGAAACAGACCCCAAAGCTCAAAGCGGACTTAGAGAAGGCAAAGAGGAAGTATGAGAGCTTTCTCAAAGGAATTAAAGGCGAAAAGGCTCAAATCTTCATCAAATCGGTTGTAGCGGCAGCGATCGAGCAGGGACGGGTTCACACGCTAACAAAGCATCGAGAACTGTTAGATCAACTCATGTCAGAGCTAGCAAGCAATACAGATGACAAAACGCTAGAAGCAAAGGCTTTGTATGCAAAAGCTGAACACATGGAAGACGGACCAGCAAAGGACGCGGTGCTAGCACAGGCTGGGTCGTTAGCCGCGCAAGGCAAAAACAACCGCACCGAGGGGACAGGGAGAGCAAACCGCTCAGAGGGTCAAGGCGATCTGCGGACAGAAGGGGCAGGTAAGGTAGAGACAATCCTAGGCGATGCCTCTGAGAAGGTCGGAGAGAAGGTTGAGCTACCCGACGCATTGAAGAAGCAACTAGAAGAAGACATGAAGAAGAAGAAGGGACTCGATGACAAAGTTACCGCTCACAAGAAAAAAATAGACGAGCAAGGTAAACAGTTGAAAGAACTCTTGAAAAAGATCAAAGAACTCTCAAACAACCCGACCATCCAAGAGGACGCAGAAGAAACCGAAGAGGACATTGATAAGAACGAAGAGGACCTAGACCTCGATGAAGAGAAAGGTATCCCGTGGGGGTTAATCTTAGGCGCGGCAGCAGCCGCAGCGCAGTTTCTAGGGTGATATGCGAAAGGTACTGATCGTAGGGGACAGCCAGAGCCAAGGTATCGGGCGTGTCCTTCAGAAACTTCTGACGGCAAAGGGTGACGACGTTACCCGCTTGTCGCTGCCGGGACGTTCGACCGATAAGATTCTCAAAGAGGTGAAGGCTCGCATAGACCCGAAGAAGTATGGAGCGGTCTACATTTTTGCGGGAGGCAACGACTACAAGGCGATGCCCGCGACAGCAAAGGAGCTAGTCAGCTTTTTTCTCCCCGCGAAGGTGGTGTGGATAGGTCCACCACCCGCAACCGTGATAGGCAACCTGACGCTCGCAAAGAAGGTTTTCGGGTCCAAGGTCAAGGACAAGAACTTCTGGATCTCCAGCGGCGTCACAGAGCGGCGAAACGCCAAGAACCAAGTATATAGAAAGACCATCAGCCAGACCCCTGCTAGGTACGTCGATCCCCGCGACGCGATGCACCCGTTCCCACAACAACCGGACGGGATTCATGTCGTGGGAGTCGGGGCGCAGGTGTTGGCTAAAAAGATCGCAGCCCCCCCGCCTAAGTTCCCGCTGTTCGCTGTGAGCCTCGGGCTGTTTATTTTTCGGAGGTTTTTCAAATGACCTTCGTACCCCCAGCGTCTGTCGCAAGCGAAGCGCGTAAAGCGTTGGAACTACGCGCATCGTTACCTAAGAGTAAGCGTTGCTGCACCCCGGTCGGCATACGTCGCGCGTCACAGTTAGCCAACCGGCAACCTGTCAGTGTGACCACACTCAAGCGCATGAAGGCGTACTTTGACCGACACGCTGTAGATAAGGCGGGAGCGGGATGGGGTATCGACAGCAAAGGGTGGCAGGCGTGGCTAGCGTGGGGCGGCGACCCAGGACGCGCATGGGCTGAGAAGACTCTCAAAGAGGTGAACCATGATGTTAAACGCTCTAACCCCTACCGCAGACCCCAAGTCGTTGCAGGCAGTGGAAAAGAAAGAGAACACGATCTTGAGGGACGTTATCATCGGGGTGACGGTATCCGTACTCGCAACGGTGCTGACGACCATCATTCTGGAGAAGCTCAAGAAGTAGTCAGCTTCGACTTCGATCAGACCCTTCAATGGATCAAGCCACCGGGGACACGGTACGACGTAGCGGGACCAAACAAGTCCATGCTCAAGGCGATGATCCACCATGTGAACCGTGGACAGAAGATCATCATCGTCACTTCACGGCATCGGTCGAAGAACTCTGAACGAGAGATCTCTCAATTCATCAAGCAATACAACTTACCCATCAAACGGGTGTACTTCACCGAGGGTGAGTTGAAAGCTGATCTACTCAACGAGTTGGGAGTGGTGCGCCACTACGACGACGACGAAGACGAACTCGCTGCGCTACCTTCGCATATTGAAGGCAAGCTCGCGCCTCTCCACCCCGATTGGGAGGGCTACATGTAC
>PDMW01013280.1_pt1 | contig 16262 bp, 16 predicted proteins | sample 1515511 | NCBI WGS metagenome assembly PDMW01 (sample SAMN07343023, study PRJNA328102) | Marine metagenome, whole genome shotgun sequencing project. | biome: marine; feature: bay; material: water; isolation source: viruses from water sample < 0.22 micron filtered, nuclease treated, low... ... | reverse complement strand
TGAATGCCGGATTCCCCACTTCTGTAAGATACAACATCATTATTGACTTCAAGACCCTGTGGCGGATTACCTGCAAACCATTCAACAATTTCTGAATAGGAAACAGGTGTTCCACGAACCCTTGTCGATGTTAATAATCCTTGAGTCGATTCATCTTCAACAACCTCACAAGATAATAAAATCCGTCGGAATGCTTCGGGTGACATTGGAATCTTTTGATAACCCGAAGAAGAAGTCATTTGAAGGTATCTAAAATCATATAAATATGAACCGGAGAATGAAGAATTAAGATTCCATTCAGTAAATCTCCACCCATCCCATTTCCTCATTACCTCTTCATAAGCCTTAGAGCCATAATTTACATTGTATGATTGACCTTCAGGGAAAATCATCGGTTCGTGTAAGTCACCAACCGAAACATCCCCTCTCGCTATATAACGCACCGCATTATCAAAACCATAGGAATTACAAAGTAATGTGGCGGCAGAATTGATAACAGTAGTTTTTCCGGTTCCCGGAATACCTGTTAAACGAATTGTTGAGTCTTTCATTAACCAAGCACTAAAGAATGCTTCTAATTGTTCAGGGTCGTCAAAACCGAATACTGTTGATAATGATTCCATGTGCTTACGAATTGTTCTTAAATTACTAAGTGCCGATTCACGACCACGCCTTTGTTCAGCAAACAATAATTTAGGTTGGAAGATTCTTAACAACACCGCACCCATATCATCGGGTCTAAATGGCTTCATATCATCAGGTGCATCTATTTGTGCGAATGAAGAATCACCGATAAGTCCTTTGAACCTTACAGTATCTTCAACCATTCCATCCTTTAATAAATTGGCACGAATCGCACCGCCATTACGCCCATTATAAATAGCCACACCATTGACTGACACATCTTCCATCGTGATGCTATCTCTAATACCGAGTTTTTCAAGTGCAGAAACTACTTTATTTCCAATAAGTCGGCGCAATCTATCTTTCTTTGATGGAGCAGTTGAAGAACCAACAGGAGAGCCATTTGGATTAGATTCAGGAATATCAACAGGAGACATATCTGCATTAGGGCCAATACTACTCATTAATTCATTAGAAGGGCCTTCCGGATTCTCAATAACTTTATTTTCTAAATCCTCCGGTGGTAAATCTTCTGCCGGTGGAGATGTGGATAAAACTAAACATTCAGCATCACCACAATAACCTTTACCGTCAATGAATCCTTTCAGGGCATCATGCTTACAATGTGGTCCCTCTGCAAAACAAGTTACAATATAAGCGTCATTTCCATCACCATCTAATTTAATATACTGTCCATTCTTAAAAATTACGCCCCTTGGTTTCCTTTCATCCCATACGACTCCTTCTGCTTCATCAGCAGGTGAAGCAATCGGTGTTGGGGGAATAAAAGCCTTAGAAGGAGGTAACGGAACCATATTTTCAATTTGACCCCTTAATTTACGCCCATCTATCACATATAACATTTTCTTAGGCACTTTAGTAATTATGGCTTGTCCCTGTGAATCATAGCCGATTAAAACTGAAACATTTTTATTTCGCCCCCTTTTTCCACCCTTTATTTGTCGAATATATAATGGCACATCTGCCATAGAATTAGTTAAATTTCGGTTTAACCCCATCATAGCATTTTGATAGTGAGCAACTGCATTTTCCAATAGGTCATTTCCTTTGGCTTCTGCTTCTGCACCTGCAAAATCCTTATTTTTAAGAAGTTTCATAATCTTTGCTACTTGTTGATTATCAGGATTTAGGGAAACATATTTAGTTGCTGTAAAGTTTTGCTTTTTTGCAGGGAAGGCTTTCTTAAAACGACTACCTGTTAATGATTCTTGCGCTCGCACCCAAGAAACTGCCGGTTTAATTAGTTTATCAATATCATCAAAATTATCCATACTTAGACCTCCATTAGTGGTATTGTTATTATAACCGATTTTCCTTCATTGTCAGGGTCAGGAACAATGATTTTAAGTGTTTCACCTTGTTTCCCTCCACGCCATGCTATTGAGGCAGTTAAATTATCATCTCCAACCATAATATTGTTTTCTCTATTTAGATTCCTACCTCTCCTTGTGGCTACTAAATTAGAATAATTATCTTTAATATCTCCGGTATCTAAATTAATTGATTGCATTTCGACCTTTCCTTTGAGCAATTGTCCGGTTTCCTTATCAACGGCTGAAAATACCTTAGATTCAGGTTCAGGGAATATACAAGATGAACCATCCCTAAACTCCATTTCTATTTTGAATATCACTCCGCCGGTCTGCGCCACCTTAATTGACTTCAAGACCCTGCCTTCGGGCGATTCTTTTCCACATTCGGCCTCATCTCCATTAGCAGTTATTCCAAGTGGGGCTAATAGGCCCTCATCACCGGGGAACATTAGGCGTTCAACAAGGGATGAACGGGGATTGAAAGAATCACGACCTGTGTAATTGTCGGTGGAAAATGTTGGATTTTCAATTTTCAAATCAAATGTAATATATTCATCATTTCCAATTTCGGTAATATTCTTGAAATCCACTTCGGGCGGAAGTAAATATTCTTCCTCTTTGACCCTATCGGGAATATACATATCAGGTGAAGCATATAACTTGCCTATCGTCTTGAAATGATAAACACCACAACCCCCCTCATTCAATACTTTTAATTTCTCCATGAAGTCCATATCTTCTTCGTTTAATCCACTACCTTTGATTCCTTCACCATCGGGCAATATTCCATATTCTAAACATTCCGGAATTGTAGTTTCATCGGGGCGCATTTCATCAAGAGTAACTTTATCAAGCGTCTTGATTCCGCTAATTTGCATACCGTCCATACTAAAGATTTCTCCGGTTTTATCAAATACTCCGCAAGTCTTGGCATAAACCGGCCCATCTTCCGGATTGCTCCAAACAATCCCGATAGATTTAACATCATTATCACTAAACTTATAGGTAGGGGCATAATTTCCCACAAAAGTTGAGAAAAGTGGCTTTTGACCGACTGTGAATTTTACAATAATGTCGGGTGTCCTTACTGATGATAGATTTTCCGGTTGTGAAGGATTATCCGGTAATTGATAATATTTATCTGCATCAGGTTCACCAAATAACTGAACAAATACACTTGCACCATAAGATGAAATCAGATATGGTTTATCTTTACCCCAATCCTTTTGTTTTAATTTACGAACAGCCGTTTTATAATTAGGTGGAATTGGCATATCTGTTCCATAAGTTTTCTTAGGCAACAATACATCCGTTGGTTGAGTTGAAGGCAAACTGCGAGCCATCAACGCCTCATTAATAACAGGTGCAACCTCTTTTGCCGGTTTCTCCGCCTTTGTTGGTGGTTTATTTCCACTTACTTCTTCTGCAATACTTCCAATCACAACCATCGCATCGGCGGCACTAAAATTTAATATAGTTTTTAATACATTGTGAAGGTGTGAAGAATTGTCTTTTATTCCCTTTTGTATTGCACCCTTACTTGTTGAATGTTTGAATCCACCGCCATCAGTATATCCATTGGGGCTTTTACGGGTATTTTGCATCATATTAAATTCAGCACCGATACGATTGTATAACTCATCATTTATAGGCGTTGAGTAATTTGCTAACATACTCTTCCCATGCTTTAACAATGTTTTCCATGTAGTTGCCTTTTCCGGATATGCGGGGTATGAACCCGCAGGGCCGTTTACGCCGAAATTTAGAATCGGTGGCATCAAAATTTCATGCTCTATTGTATTATCAAACATTGAGGCGAAATCGGGCTTAACACCTTTAGTCGGTCCAACACCTGCTAAATCCAATGCCACGATTAGGAGATACATTTGGTTCTTATTAGGCATCATAATACAATCTTGGTTTCGCTACTATTTAAGGCTAATTATCAATAAATGTATTCTTATGGACACTTTTATCAAATTATACGCCCTTGTTCACGCAAATATGAAACGGTGTCTGCCCTAATAAAAGCATAGACTCTTTCAAACCATGCAATATGTGAGTTCAAGAAATCACTTACTTTTTGGATTTCATTAAATCGAGAGGAATATATCTTTAATTCATCTAAAAAATCACCTATTGTGGAAGATACCCATACTTGGATGCCTTTATCTGTCAATCCATTAACAAACTCCGGATTCCATAATAGTCTTTCAAGCAACCTCATATCTCTATCAGCAGAATCGTGGTCTGCCGGAACAAAGTGCGGGTTTAATTCAATAAACTTTTCAAGTAAATCAAAATGTGACCGGAGATGGATATTTTTTAACCATTCTAACCAATCAGCCATTTGTTCGGAGACATATTTTCGCCATATAGGATTATTCAACACTATCACCATTTTCATCATTGTGTAACGGCAATTCATCAACAAAATGTTCAAACTCATTAGGGTCTATTTTCATATCCGGCAATTCATATCCGGAAATATGAAGGGGGTCATAATTTTCTGCATCATCAGGAACATCAAATGAGGTATAGTCAATTGGTGCAGACTCAGGTTCAAAATCACTCATATTTATTGTAAAATCTTGTTCCACAATATCGGCAGTTGCTTCATTATTAATCTTTCTTTGACTATCGCCATCAGCAATATCATTCATTGACAATCCCGCTTCCTTCGCTAATTCTGTAACATCAATAATTCCAAACTCGGTTTGATTATTTTCTGCAAATGTGCTTGCTAATCCGGCGGCTAAATCTGCCCCTAAATCAAAGAAATTATCCGAATCCCCAAGTGGCATCAATCCCCCATATTGTGCATTTTCTTGTTTTTTCCTCAATTCAGCAGATTCTTGTTTAGCCCAATTACTAAGAGCATCTTGTTGATTTTGCATAGATTTAGTCAAATCATTATTAATGTATGTTGGTTCTTGGTCTGCACCTGTCGAGGTGGCCCAAAAATCACCCCAATCTTTGTTTGAAAATGAATCAAAATTAACTTCCGGTTCTATGGGTTGTTTTTGTTGTTGTGCGGGAGTTTCCACAACAGATTCCCCGACGGAGAATAATTCTTCATCATCGAAGAGTGAAGCATCGTTTTGAGAGTTTTGTATGGCTTCCAAAAATGCTAAATCATCAGACTCTAATTCCGACTTCCTTCCGGAGATGAATTCTGCCGCACCTTTTACTATTGGTGCTACATCACGAATAATTTCAAATGTATTAGATGCCGACTCTAATTTTGCTGATTGCGTAAATGATTCCCCTACCCCATATTTATCAAGGAGAGACAATAATGGAACAAATATTTTCTCGGACATTTCAGGGTCTAAATTGAATTTTTGAGCAAGTGTGTTCAAATCTGAATCCCCTACAAGTAATTCAACAAGGGATTTTCCTTTCTCTTTAATAGGTTCGGAAGGATTATCTTCCTGTATTAAATTAGACCTACGAGATGTAGGTCTTTCGTCTAAAGCCATATATATCACTTATCCCGCTTTGTATTTAAGCGTTCCTTCAAATCCATAGTCCAAATACTCTTAAACTCCGGTGTTTTCCTTAGTGATGCGTCAATTATAACTTCACTTAATGCTCCACTCACTGATTGTGCATATCGGTTTCTCATTAACCTATGACTATTTTTATTCCCTAATCCGGCAGACGATAATAAATGACAAAATGCTTGTGTTGTTTTCCTCAACTCTCGCTCTTTAGGATTTGGGAGAGCAGATAATAAATCAAAGAGAAAATTATTAGTATAAACTGTATCAAGCCATGTGGAGGATTTTTCATCATCAAGTGCATCCATCAACTTTGTATAACTTTTCCTCAACTTCAAATTATTCGGTAAGTTATGCAAATCAGCAAACTTATTAAATTGTTCAGTTAAAATATTCTTCCTTTCATCTTCTAAAAATAAACGGTATGTTGCTAATGTAGATTCCATATCATCCCTCACAATTGATTAGCGGGATTTTGTCTATTAAAATGTGATAAGAAAGCATTATCAATCCCTAAATTCCTATCAAATTCTGCAACTGCTTCGGCAGACCTTTGTTCTCGTTTCCGCTTTTCCGATTCAGCCTTTAATTCGGTTTCTGTTTCTTTCATAGATGATTCCATAGCGGCCATGCGTGTTTCCATATCCTCTATCTTTCCCTTGTAATGGTATGCAGTTGCCGCCACTCCACCAAGACCACCTACAAGCAAACCTGCACCAAATGTCATACCTTTTCCTAATGACCCTTTTGATTCCGCATCACTTATTGCCATTTGAGCAGTTTCAGCAGAATAGCCTTCTGATGACATACCACGCTTTTTAACTTCACCAATAACTGATTTAATATTTCCCATAACTGATTCCAATTCCTCGGCTGACTTAATATCTTTAGATGAAACCATTTTATCAAGAATATTAACTAATTCCGTATCGGATAATTTACCCAATGGAGTTTCTGTTCTCATAGAAATAACTGCCTCCTTAGCGACACCTAATTCCTCTGCGGCGAAAACTAATAATTCTTCAAGACCTTGCGAGTGTGTTTTATTAATAACAGATTGCGTTTCTGCTTCAATGAATACTTCATTTACCTTTCGCATTCCACGAATGCCTTGACCACGCTCAAACAAGACATATTTTCCGACACCTAATTCTTTGCAAGTGGCCCGTAATTCTTCAAATTCAGGAAAACTTTCCCATGTGGCTACATCCATTGTTCCGGATTTGGCCGCACCCTTTTTATAACAGCGTAAGAAATAAATGTGCTTCACCTAAATAGACTTTGTTTGCACTACTATTTAATACTGTTTCGGAGAGTATGTCCGAAAGTGTCCGAATATTTAAGACCATACAGCAGAAATCACTGAATAAACTTCACATAAGGATTCAGGATTTAATGTTTCAAGTGCCTCAATAGTAGCGGCTATTTGTGCCATTTTTAATTTTATAGACTTTTCATCTATCCCCCAAGAAACTGATTTTCCGGTTAAATCTTTATTCCGACTATTTGAAATATATCGTTCCCAAGATTGTAAATCAAGTCGCCATTTTTTACCCGCTTTCCTTTCTTTGGATTGAGCATGACAAAACATTGGGCGATTCCTTAGAATGCCCACAACTTCTCTTGAAGTATATCTGCGAGGGTAATTAGTTACAACATATTCTGATATTTGTGTGGAAAAACCATAACCATCATTATCAAGCATATAATCTACAATGATAAAGACAAGAGTTTCGGTCATGTCCAAGGGCTTAGATGCCTTTTTATTAACTTCTTCTGTTGTCATTCTTCCTCGCCCAATTCTTTACCCTCACGAATTGCTAATGCTCTAAGACGATATTCGGTTTCTTGCTCTGTTTCTTCGGGTAATCCAAGTGCCTCTCTAACAAAAATATCTAATTCTCCATCAAATGTTTTCTTTGCTTCGACTTTATCCATGCCTTCTGCCATTAATTCCTTAATACGAGGAATCCTTTGTTTTTCCATTGTTAGTGCCGCAATAATGGCTTGGTTCTCATCAGACATCTTTCCTTCCTCAAAAGGGTTTTCAAACAATGCGTCTATTTCGACCCTTAATGCTTCGGGAGATATACTTATTGAGGGAGAAAACTCTTCCACAACCTCATCAAGAACCGCACCTGTTCCGGTAGTGGTTTTACTAATGTATTCTTCTGCATCAATTTTACTAATATAAAGTCCAAGACGGGGCCAAAATCTAACTCCGGGGTCGTTTTTGTCGGGCATAATAAGTTATTGTGCGGTTTATGTATTTATATGTTATTGTTGAAGATGGATATGCTTCCCATCAAATAAAGCATTTACGACTTCCATCATATCGTTTATTGGGCCTTCACCTTCAATATACCATTTTGCATTTTCTGACAATGCTTGCACTTGTAATACTTTAGCAAATTGCTCTTTTTCTAATTCACTTAACAAGGCAACCACTCTCCACTAATATTTCCGTTCTTGAGAGTAAATACTCGCCCCCATACTGTCCCACCCTTTTGACGCATCAAATCAGTTTGTAACCTACCATTACACTCAATATTCCAAGGCTCATTAACAAACATTTTTCTTATACTCATAACGAATTCATCTTCAAAATCTTTAGGAGTTAATATTGATTGCATTGTTTCACCATCCCATTTCAAATTAGCAACTACAAGATGTAATCCTGTTCCTGATGACGATATTCTATACCATACATTCCCTTCACCGAACAGAACCACTAATTCTAAAATTGCCGCCTTGACAATTGGTGTTTCCAATGAAACATCATCCCAATCAAAGGTAAGCCACATAATAATAATTTGTAAATACTATTATATTAAGGTTCGCCCTTTTTCTTTTCTATCATCAATTCAGTTATTACTGTATTGCATCTCCAAAGAACCCACCTAACGAAATAAACCAATAGACTTGATTCCACTATAAAAAATACTGTAAGTATTACTACCCACCAAGACAAAATATCTTCACTCATGGTTTCAAGACCCCCGCATTCCCTTTGCACCCCACACCATTGAGGCAAACTTTGGTAATCCTTCACTAATACCAATCGGTTCATAAGGAACGGCAGTTAATCCTACAAGACGGGTTTGGTGTAATTGAGCGAGAGCATGATAATTAGTCAAATAAGGCTGTTGAACAGTATATTGCCGGTATAACATGGCTACGGCAGGGTTTTGTGTAGCATCTTTCCAAACAGGGCCGCCGAAATCCGGAATAATATGATTTATTAGAATATGTTCAACAGTGAATCCAAGCGATTGTAGGTATTTTACAGTGCGTGAGCATTCTTGATACCCGGCTTCGGTAGCAATTGAAACAAGATTTAATGAAGTTTTATCTCCACGAAGTAATAATTTGAATTCTTCAATTCTGTCACAAATACCTTCTAATTCTTTGACAATCTCTCCGGTTTGGGACTTTTTTCTAAAAACGAAACCTTTTATATTTTCAATCTTAGTTTTCATCCTCAAAATCCTGAGTAAAAAACTACGAATTGCATCGGGCGCAATTAACATTTTAAGGGTGTGTCCCGTAGGTGCTGTATCAAAAATCACAATATCGTAATCATCTTCAATCATTAATTGATAGATTTGCTCCATAGCGAAATATTCATCCATGCCGGGAAATGCCGCCATATCATTCAAGAGTGCAGGGTCAAAGCCGGGAACATTATGAGTCATATCTGCCATTTGTTCATTCAATTTATCCCCAAACGATTTCGCCGCCTCTTCACCATTTATATTCATAGCCCACAAATTATTATGTATTTGGGTAGGTTTGGATGCAATTTTTAATCCTAATACATCATCTGTTGAATGGGCGGGGTCTGATGAAACTAAAATAGTTTTCTTTCCTTGAGATGCAAAATGTAATGCTGATGCACAAGAAACCGTAGTTTTCCCTACACCACCTTTGCCGGTGAAGAAGATTAATTTTCCGGAGGCCATACAGATTTATTATTTCTCCCTCTATTTAATGCTTTACGGGCGGCCCTCCACCGTTTATATTTAGAAAATATACTATTCATCACAATAAATAAAAAAAATAAAACAATTAATTCTAAAAATAATTGAACAAAAAATGTGCTGTCCGGTGTAGCATTAACGCACCAATCTAATACATCATCCTTCGGCTGTGCGTATCTATTTGTGCAAAACTCCATATCAAACCCATTCATCAATAAATTCCTTAGTTAGTATAATTTCTTCATCCACTTGATATTGACCCGTCACCTTGACAATACAAGGCTCAATTTCATTTAACCAATCTGATAAAGAACCACAATCCGTAGTAATTTCCAATTTATAAATTGGTGTTATTGTATCTATTTCCATTACAAATCCCCCCTTACCAATAGGGCCGGAATAAGCCGATTCACTGTCTATTTTTATATTACAAGAACAAAGATGAGATAAAGAAGAGTTTTCTGCATTCAATTCAATGGATTTCAACAAAAAGTGAGGGGGTAATTCAATTTTTAGTGTTTCACACAATTCTTCACTAACGCAAAAATCAAGCACATATTCAAAAGATATTTCAACCTGCATGGGTAATACCCATATAGTTATTATGTTTGCTACTATTTATTATTTAACTACTATTGCGTCATGCAGTTTGATTTTATTACCGCATTACGGAAATTGATTTCCTAATTCCCCAATAATAAGAGGCCAACCAAAATCGCCCCTCCTACACCGACATAAATCATGGTATTATCTTTAATACATTCATTCCATGTATCACTCTCCATATCCATATCAAATCTATACCCACTTACACAAACACAATTACCATCATCACCCGGTTCTGTATTATCTTGTTCACATCCATTATCACTACCATCCGTATAAACTTCTAATAATTCAATAAAACATTCATCACTTAATAGTGCTGATGATTCATGTAGTGCATCTTCACCTTGAACCGAAAGGTAAAAATTAGCGATACTTGCCCACTCCCCATCAATATCAACAGATAATTTATCTCCACCTTTCATCAATACAGTAGTGGATGTTGAAGTTTTCTCAAAAACACCATCTTGTGTATCATCAAATGAAGCATCATCCCAAGCAGTTTGGAAGGCTTCATTAATAGTGTTTGTTTCAAATGAAAACTTCAATTTAACTTGGTAACCCTCCCGAATAACTATTGAACAACCACCACTATTATCATCACCTGTATAATCACTAAGTCCTAATTCATTATCTGTTACCCACCACCACCGGCCATCATTTTTTGCATCTCCCTGTGTGCCTCTAATTGTAAATTCACTAAATGGGCCACTTGAGCATAATTCTTCATCTGCACCACCCACATTAGGACAATTTGCTTGGATTTCTTTAAGAGAAATATTAACAATTTCCCAACCATCCACCAAGTCGGTTTCATTGGCCTTCTTAACTAAACGATGATTAATTTTTGGTTGAGTTGGAACCCAATTAAAAGAATCCTGTCCGAACATGAATATAAATTATAAACGCTATTATTTAATATCACTTATTAAATCATAAAGGCTTCAAGACCTTAAAAGGCATCATCATAATACGAATCGGTGGATTCTTCATACCCGCCTTGACGCTTTTTCTTCTGTCTCTTCTCTTCCGGTGTCGGGGGGCGTGTTTCCGGCGTATAACTTCCTAAGAAATCCTTAACTTCATCATCCATAAAATCAGGATTAATTTGTTCATCTATGCCATCACTAAATGCAGATACTTGAGATTTCTTTTTACGAATACGACCCATACGCTCTTTTTCTTTTAACATCTCCTTATATTCGGATTGTTGTTCACGCATCCACATTTCAATCTCTTCGGATTTTATATTCAAATCACCACTACGAATGATTTTACGCTTAAACCACTCCACATTTTCAATATTTACCTTCATTCCAAATTCTTTTAACTTTTTAGCGATAACAGAATCCGCACCATCAAATAGAACATAATCCACCCAAACCCTTGCGGTTCTTCCTGTTGTCCCACTAATACGGTAAAAATATGATGTAGAGGCGTAACGAGTGTAACTTATAGTAACTCCACCACAAGTATTTGAGGCGACTTCGGATGCACCCAAAATTGGTTTAATACCAAAGCGGGAATTTGAATCATCATCCCATTCACCAAAACAAATAAATCCATCAAGAGCATTAGACATTAAATATGGAATATATAACCCTGCATTAGCCGTTGTAGGTAAGGGTAAGAGAGAATTATTAGCAAAATTAGAAGTTTGGTCTAAAAATCCTAAATTATTGGAAGCCGTTGTAAAGTTGGCGGCTACGGAAATAACCCCCGAACCACCTGAATCGGATGATATGAATAACCATTGGTCCCTATCATTATCCCATCCCGCATTTACAATACGGCGAGTCGTTGAATTAGGGGATATAAGGGTATTAGCATTAATATTTGCACCTTCGGCCAATGCAATTCCGGTTTCCTCATTATTACCACTTACCAAGTTTATGGTTTGTGTTGGTGCGCCACTATCAAACATTACTGCAATCGGACCAACACCTGTCTTGAAACCTAAAAATCCATAACCATTTCGTGAAGGTGTCCCTTGCAGTATTCCTACTCCTGAAGCATCGGGGTCTGTTGTTAATCCATATCTTTGATAATTGGACCTATAACCTACATATTCTTCCGAATCCTCATCAAAAACTGAGTCGGCAGTTGGTGTGAATACGCCTGTTTCAGTATTGGTAGTCCCCACCTTACTTATATCTTCCTCACTAATTGAAAATGTTCTTTCTTGTATTGCTTTATTATACCACTTTGTAGGCATAGAGATGCCGGATGCTGTTGTAAATGCCCCACCTTGCGTAGCATAAGGGTAAAATTCAGCAATACTCGATACCGGAGAGCGAGAAGTAACATAAATATGACCATAATCCGTCCCCGAATGCGAAACATCATTTACTGCAAATGTTATCAAAGGATTGGTTAGTCCATCTATGGCAATCCTTTCATAAGGGGGAGAAACCAAAGCGGCTACGGCCCCCGAAAAAGTATATGTGGGAGCCGCCCCTTCTCTAAACCATGATGGTGCGATAGCGAGTGAGGTTTTAATCGCCGCATGACATATTAAAAAAGGCGGCAGATAACTATACGGCGAATCACCACCCAACATCCTTACCCAAGCACCGGGCCATTCAAACACACCTCCAATCGCAACAGGACAAGTATCATCAATAGTCCCATCGTTATTAGTATCAAGAGCCATATCCCCTGCTATGAAAAAGCATGACCCCGCATCTTCTGTTCCTGAAATTGCTGTTTGAGAAAAACAAGAAACATCTAAAAAGCGTCGTGGGAAATAATTGTAGGTTATAGCCCGTCTATCTGTCAAATTTGTTGAACCTCCCCCCGGATTCGTTCCATCAGGTAACTGTCCATCACGCCATTCATCAAAGGTATAAGGTAGCGGGGCCATAGCCTCATCACCGCCAATCCCTTGGTCTAAATCCCTCAAGAAACCAAACCGAGCGATAACATTTGTCTTATCAGCGTGTCCGGCTTGTGTTGCCTTCCAAGTATTTTGCATCACCCTAAAAGGTAAATCACTTCTATATTGGACATAATTACTTCCTTGAGGGGTCAAATTTTGAACATTTTCAAAAGATAATAACTCGGCTAAGTATAGATTCCCCACATAATCGCTTCCCGTTGGCACACCTTCAACGGTTGCATCTATTCTTTGAAAACCACAAGTGATTATTTTAATCGCTCTGTCCAAACCATCCACTTGCACATCATCAATGGCTTTATAAATGTCAATGCCGTGTAATCCTACTGATGAGTCTGCGGCGATTGCGGCGGCACTTCCAACAGGACCACAATTTACTTCTATTGGCATACGCATAGGTAAAAATCCAAAATTTGTAGGGTCAGGCACTCCGCCTTCACTAAATATGTTAAATCCATCGTCTTCATTTATTGAATAACCTCTCATCACCATTACAAATCCATCCCATGCGTAGCCATGAGAACCTACTCCAAATAAATCTTTGATATATGCTTTATAAGAACCAATATAAATATACATTCCATTCATAAAAATTCCACCCCTTATTATATACTCTCCTGTGGGAAATATTTGTTGGCATTGTCCGGTTACATCATAAAACCTAAAAAGACCTTGTAATTCAAAGAATCCGATGTCAAGGACAGCCGAATTAATTATTGCTTGGGAAAGAGATTTAACATTCTTTAATTCCGTAACATCAAGTGTGTATGCTAAACTCATATAATCACCTTAAGATAGAACCATTGTCCAAGTATATAATGGGGCAGTAGGGAATAATTCAACAGGTTCAACTATTGAATTAGCCATGAAATATGTAATGTCCCAATCCGTTCCGGGTGGGATTTCAATATCAAATTCAGATTTGAATGCAGGGCCGAAATTGGTAGTGATTGGGAATGGTGAGGCAGAACCCGACAATCCAAGCGAAGGTCGCCCATCGGGGTCTTGGAAATATGTGGTTGTGCCTATTGAAAAATTCACATATCCCGCCGGAACCCATTCATTCCCTGTCCCATAGATTCCGGGTGTTGAACCAAAATACTTTATAACGATGTATTCTGTATCTTTGGTATGTAATCGGGCTGAAATTGTCGCATTACCAATTCCTGAAATGAAAACTGATTGAGGGGATTGGGTCAATAATTCCAATCGCTTAATTGGTAATTGACCAATATCTTCAACTACCCATTCATAACCTTGCCTACGGACCGACATTGTATATAACTTATTAGACCTGTTATTTAATACTGCACTTCATTATTTTCATCAGCATTAAATGTTTCGGGAGTATTTTTATACCAATCCTCAATATCAAATGGGGGGTAAGCATCTCCCTTTTCATATAGCCAATTTACTTCGGGTGTTGTCAAATTGTCCATTTGATGTGGGAAAAAACCATCTTTCCATTTACTCCATGCTTCGTAAATTACATCTCTCCTTAATGACTTACCCGAACCATCGGCGGAGAATGATTCTGCGCCTAATTCCACAGGTAAACATGAGAAACAAAATGTCCCTGCTTGCGTGGTAAATAAATGTATTTTACAAAACCTATTCCCACAAGGTTCACATTTACCTTCAAATTGTTTTTCACAGTAATTTACACCCCCCATTTGGTTTATTGTTCCATGCTTACAAGCATCCCTCCAACTAATTCGGGCATTTTTAGATTCTGCTCTAAAAAAACTCCTATCTTTATACTGCTTTACCAAATTAGAAAGTTTAGAATTGTTTGCATTGTTTTCATTCCACTCTTCAATATCTAAAACAACATCAATATAATCTTCTTCATACTGATACCAATTTTCATCTCCAACGGCGAATTCCATCCATTCAATTCTTTCTTTTAAGGAATCAAAAGAAGGTTCATAATCACCTTCTGCCGATTTTTGGGAAAAATCGTATTCTGCATCCCATTCCGAATCCAAATCGTTTAAATCCGAATCCATGTAGTGTGTGCCTTCTGCACCACATAATACACAAGTCATTTCGGCAATAACCCCATCATCTGTTTCTTCTATAATAACTCCAAGTATAGGCACATGGTCGCACCCTTCGGCCCCTAATGCTAAATCAAGCCCTTCCATTGTCGCACCTGTTGAAGCACCCGTTAAAACGGCTTTTTCACCTGCGGGCAATTTATTAGTATCAATTGTTTTAGCACCAAAATAGCCAATCAACCCACCGAGAGCAGTAATGCCCCCAAGAAATTTCCAATCAGCCATATTAATACATTATTTGGTTCGCTATATAAAGGCTCACTTTTGATTTAACTTTCCAATATATCAATGATTCCGTCATTATCATCATCATCGTCAATGTTGTCTGCGATTCCATCGTTATCGTGGTCAAATTGACCTGTTTGACTGTTTCCATCATTTTGCTCAAACCAATCGGACAATCCATCGTTATCATCATCGGTATCTGTTGCATCCCATATGCCGTCGTTATCGTGGTCGTATCGGTATGAACCCCAAGCACCATCAACTTCGTCAACATCAAGAATATTATCATTATCATCATCTGTATCAATTGAATCATTTAATCCATCGTTATCATGGTCCCGACTTGCATCACTACCATTCGTGTGTAAGTCCTTCCAATTATCAATACCATCATTGTCTATATCCATATCAAAGCGGTCTTGAATACCGTCATTATCATGGTCATAAATATTTGTATTGGAGTCGCCATCAATGACTTCTTGCTCATCAAGAATGCCGTCGCCATCATCATCATTATCCTCTGCATCATCTATACCATCGTTATCATGGTCATTAGGAGATGTATCTAAATCATCAGGAATACCATCATTATCATCATCGTTGTCTAAATCATCAGGTATTCCATCACCGTCATTATCGTTTTCACCATTTTGCTCTTGGTTATCTAATTGCTGACCTTGTTGATTTTCTGATTGTTCGCCCTGCTGTCCTTGCTGTCCATTTTGGGTTTGACCTTGCTGTTGTTGGTTCTGACCGTTTTGGTTTTCCCCACCTTGATTTTCACCCTGTTGTTGGCCTTGCTGTCCACCTTGTTCGCCACCCTGTTGTTGTTGGCCTTGACCATTATCTTGTTGTTGGCCTTGCTGTCCTTGCTGACCTTGTTGGCCTTGCTGTCCTTGACCGCTTTGTTGGCCTTGTTGTCCGGCCTGTCCCTGCTGTCCTTGTTGACCTTGTTGGCCTTGTTGACCTTGTTGGCCCTGTCCTTGGCCTTGTGATTGTCCTTGGCCCTGTCCTTGGCCCTGTCCTTGTCCTTG